>Ga0041059_1000843_pt1 | contig 24154 bp, 22 predicted proteins | sample AraColnosormetaG_FD_56232 | JGI IMG/M metagenome (GOLD analysis project Ga0041059, IMG submission 56232) | Arabidopsis roots microbial communities from North Carolina, USA - Col MF nosort | ecosystem: Host-associated > Plants > Roots > Unclassified | place: USA: North Carolina | collected... | reverse complement strand
GGATCAACTCCGATCAGAACAGACCGCACTAAAAAAAAAAAAAAAGAGGACCAAATCAAAGACAATCTGTTTGGTTTACCAAAAGCGGACCACAATAGGCTGTATTTAGCAATTAGCATATCACAACTAATCACCTCATCTATATCTAGTTTCTAAAGACTAGTTATACCATTATCCAAATTTATTATGTATTGTTCTTTTGGAGAACACATGGCGACAACGTGTCCAAAATATGGACCCAAAAGTGCTACCAAAAAACATAACAAAAGGCAAAATAAAATAAAAATGCAATATTAGGTTTGCAATCATCATCATATGATGATGGGGACAAGAACATGTTCGTTAACATTTTTTCCAAAAGATTAACACAAATAGATAACGTTATCGTTGGTTAAATGTATAATGCGAATGTGGAGCTAAATAGCAAAATATAAAGTAAGTGGATATATACGAACCGCATATTTGACTTTGGTACCATCAAATGTCCGTGCCTAGTTGGTTGTTGAACATTTTAATTACTTTATCAAAATATCTTATATGTTAGACTTTTGTGCTCTTGTTATTTCTGTGGTATGGTTAGAGGTTTATAGTTGATGTTAATTAGATAAGACATCATCTAAACCATCTTCTTAAACAAATCATATCTCCTCGTGAGTGTTACATAAAACTGTGATCGGTAGCCGAACACGATAATGTATTTAATTGGCCCAACAATCCAATTCATTTATGATGAAGAATAAAAAGAAATTCAAGTGTAGTTGGTTTAACGTTTTTTTTTTTTAATATAAGATGTTGTTTTGGTTCTGTTTAATGTTCTTGAGTCGTAAAATATAGGTAAGTTTTGTTACGGAATCTGTGCAAAATGCACATGTGATCATTTCCTCTAAGTCAGTACTTACTCTTTACTGCTAACAGATTAATTACATTGTATATAAAATTAATTAGATATGAAGTAAGGGCGGGCAAAAAAACCGGAACCGATGAACCGAACCAAAATCGATCTGAAAAATTTGATCTGATTCGAACCCAAACCCGAAGAATTATTCTATTGAATCCTATATTTTTTTACCCGAAAAACCGAATCCGAACCCGAAAATATCCGAATATTTTAATCGAAAATCTGAATTTTATTCGATACCCAAAATTTTACCAAAAAATCTGGCTATTTACCCGAAAATTCGGGTATAGGTTCCAAAAGAGGCTCCAAAAATCTATACATGAACCCATGCGAACCCGATTGGATCCGAACCGAAACCGAACCGATATTTTAGATTTACCCTATTAACTCCTAAACTTCTCTACTTGAAAGACGCATACCCGATCGGATTTTACCCGAACCCGACCCGCTTTACCCGAATGCCCGCCCCCTAATATGAAGTGTAAAAATAAAGCAAAAAAACTGGTCGACGTCAAATAAACAACGGAAAATCCAGTCCTCAGCACATCGACAACGTGAATTCAGGTCGAGAAGAAACCCAAAAACATCACTTTCTTAGATTGTTTCTGTTTGCAAGTAATGATAATAGTAATATATTTTTGGTCTGAAATTAATGTACACTATTTATTACGCGAAAATGAAATGTGCCGACCACTTAAATAATTTGTTAGGAAATGATTCATTCCATTTAAGTAAACAAAAAAGAGTTAGAAGGTGTCTAGAAAAATCGGTGGAGGGACCAAACACTGAACACTCCATCAAGTCAATTTACAAATCTAATCTAAGGTCCACGTTCTTTGATTTTTCTCCGTCACATGTTTGACATTTTTGTCTTCAGAGGTCCCACTTTTCTTTTCCATTTTATAACAAGTCTTTTCAATTTTGTTAATCTATTTAATTCTAATTTTCTAAATTTTAAATCGATATTCAAATATACAAAAATCTTATAAAAAATTATAATTTTCAGAATAAATCAACAATTTATACCTTTTACAATATTGGTAACTAATAGCTCTTAGCTATAGCTGTAAGCTTTTTCAGAATACTGCAACAATATATAAAAAAAATTATACTACAAGAAAGCTGTGAAAAAAACTAAAAATAGAATTTTTGATAACACTTTTGTGATTAGTAACTGTCAAAACTTTATATTTTGTAACGTTTTTTACCGTTTGGTAAAGTGATTATCAATAACATCATAATATATGTTATGCAATAAGTGTATTTTTAAAATTCTTGTGTCAAGTAAAAAAAAAACACTATAGAGATCGATTTTATTATACCTCTACAAAAACAACTAATTGATTTTTCGTGTTTTGTTATATATTCTTTGTAACTTGAGGTTGAATTAGGTATTTTATGTCAATATTTATATTGAAAATTCAAAACAAAAATTACTTCAAAACGGAACAAATCATGATGTATAAATCAGAATTTATAATGTGTCACCATTCAGATTTAAAGATAGACAATTCTTTAAAACACACAAAAATACCACATTATAGTGATCCAGTGATCAATAAAACACACAAAAATCATCAGCTTTGATTTATGTATTTGGGTAAAAACAGTTACAAATATGATGAGATTGTTACACTTGCTACTCCTTTAAAGTATTACTGAGGTACAAGAACAAGACCCTCTCAATCAATGTTTATCAAGAAACAAGAAACCACTCTTTTCAACAAATCAGCACTTATAATATATGACATCTCCCATTGATGCTACTTTAAAGCTATTCTACACCCAAAACGTTGAAACCGCTGTACTTGTGTGTTAAGGAAACGCTCAGTCCTCTTCACGGCTGCCACTGCTACTCCAACCACTGGACAAACACGGTATATTGCGACCAGGGAAAAAAGTAATCTCCTTGCCACTTGAGACCAACAAGAAAAACAAAAAGAGATACAAAATCTACATTTGAACTCATCAGTATATAGCAACGGATTTGTTTCAGCCACGGTGAGCCATTCTTGAGAAGTAGTTGAAGTCATGGTGTTGGACTCTTAGCTGTTTTAGCCAAGAATCCGCAACACTTAGAAGCGAAAGAACTCGCTCTTGATCTTGACCTTGATCGTCTTCCGAGAGCCAAACATTGCCTTGCATCTTATAAGTGGCTAACCCAAAAGGAAGCAAAGTTACACCTTCTCCTTCCTTCCGGATCCTCTCCTTTTCCCCGCCATTTTCTTCTGGCTCCATATCTGAAAATCAAGACCATAACGGTTACATATTCGCGGGATATAACACATCGAAGGACTTGAATCCGAGAGGATTGAGAAGATTAGTACCTTGGAAAGAAGATGAAAGAGTGTGATAAGTGAGGAAACAAGTGGACAAATCTTTGATGGTCCTTCCCATTGGAATATGGTAAATAGGGTACCACGCTACCGCCATCCAACTTGCCGGGGAAAGATCTACGCTTCGCAACGACATTAGTCCCGGGTACCTTTGAGCCAATTCATTGATCTGAAATCAACCAAAATCATATGTCTCATTTCAAGTCTTGAATAATAATATATTCTAATCTATACATACATACTTTTTCGCCTATTGCTAATTAGGAATCAACCAAGTGACTAATCCTAGTAATCAAAGAAGCTGATCTTATGAAGCTGCATTGAGTTACCTTATCCATGAGAGGAACTCGAGCATAAGGAGCTGATCTCTCAAAGTATTGCAGATAAAGATATCCCAACCGATCATTAGGATGCAAGAGAGCGTCATGTTCAAGTCCTTCATCAGAAGCACATCTCGAAAGTTTATCACTTTCACTCTCATCACTATATGAATCACTAAACGAATCTCTGCTTTCCCCATCTTCAGAATCATCCCTAATCAAGAACAACCCAAAAAAAAGAGTCAGTCACAATAGATTCATCAAAGGATCAAACTTTAAAATCTAAACGTATCAAAGCGGCAATATAAAAAGCAATGAATGGTACCTTAAGCGGATCAAGGAAGAACGAGAGGTGAAAATCTGAATAGCAGAGAGATAGGGAACATAATATTGAACAAGAGATTCTCCATTAGAGAGACGAATTGGAACACCAGCTCCATAAGCACTCCATTCATCATAACAATCCCATAGATCACTCAATCTGAAAAACTCAACCTTTTGTCTCTCCCATGGATGCCAAATCCTATTCAAACTCCTAATCTCCGCCTGCCAGAATCCACAACCAATTTAAATATTACCATTAAGAGAAGAAAGAAGAAGAAGAAAGAAAGAATGATTCAAAACCTTGGATAGAGATTGGGGTGGCACTACAGGTGTTGTGCAATGAAGGAATCTGTCAAGGTTTGACCCTTTTCCAAACACCATGATGGGATTCTTGTAAGAGAGAAAGAGGGGTTTCTTGATTCTTTTCTTTGAAATAACCCAGAAACCAAAAGAGAAAGAGAAAGAGAGAGTTTAAGAGAGGGAGACACGCAAGCGAGTGTCTGAGATTTGACGTTAGGACAGCTGAATTTAAGGAAAACGGAAATTATGGACAAGAAATTTTTATAACTTTAAAAATATCAATTTGAAGAAGAAAAAACCGAAATCTGCTCAGTTACTTGCAGAAGAATGAAAGAAAAGTCTTCTTTTTTTTCTGTGGAGAGAGCCTATTTTACGGTAGTTTTGTTTGTTTTTTATGATCGGAAAACCAGAAACGAGAAAATTCCAAAACAGAGGAGAAAAATGCAGACTTGTCAAGAAAATAAAAAAAAACAGAGTAATTTTTGGTTCTGTTACAATTTTGCCGGAAAAAGGAAAGACCAGTGGATATATATTGAGAGACGAAACAGAGGTGGAGAGGTTATATATATAAAGGTGAGAGAATCGATTTGCTTTCTCTAGAAAATATTCTTTCTTTTACTTGATCAAAATCCTCTGTTTTTGGGTTTTTTCTTTTCTTTAAATTTAGACGATAAAATATAGAAAAGTTGAGATTAAAATTGAATTAAAAAGGATAAAGACAGATTTGAGGAAGAGAAGGTTCTGAATTCTGGATATTAATAAGAAAAAGTACAACAAACACCTAATCAATCAAAAATTTATCTCAAAGTTTGACGATTTTCCTCGTCCATAGCTTATGATCCTCACGTGGTTTGGTTTTGTTATATTTAATCTCTTTCGTCGACTCTATTTTTAAAGTATTCGATTAGAAAAATTCATTCTAGAAAAAAAACTAGTCGATAATACTTAAGAGTTAAAGAACTTTCTACATGTACAATGTTGTCTAAAAATACTACATGAGCATAAGATTGTGATTAGTGTGGTAGTTTTGCTGTGAGAATTGTTAATGCCAGTGTATAAGAACATTAATCGAGCATTTTTATTGTTTTTTATCGTGGAAATTTTCAGTACATATTACGGAAAATGTTATTTGTTCATATGACGTATTTGAAAAGTTGTATATAATTAGGCTGCCTAACTTATTATCATTACTAGTTTCAGTACTGTGTATTTTGATTGGCTATCATGATACAATGTGGTACGTTCGTAGGAAGAGAAATAAAATGTTAGTCCTAGAAAATATTGTTATTGATGGTTACTGCTTAGTACTTACTATTATTGAGTCTATAGTATACTATACAAATTTTTTATAATTAATATGAAAAAAACTTAGTTCTGAAAGTTGTTATTATTTAAATTATTTTATTTTTCTTTCATGTGATATATATAGAAATATATATTATAAGTGCACCTTAACATACAAAAAAGAAGATTATTCGTTCAACTGGTTGATAAAATCAATCGTAGGTAAATATTTATTTCGAAAATAATATTTAAATGAAGTCAAATATAGAAATAAAAATATATTATTTTTCTTTCAATTTCAGCAAAATTAGGTTTTGCCAATTTGAGGTAACTTGATGTTTAGGGTATTTAAAACTAGGTATCACAAAAAAAACTGAAGTTACGCTCTATTTGGCCGTTATTGCTCGCATATTTCATATTTTATTAGATACAATGATCGTATACAGTACTTACTTTTCCTAATTTATGATATAAGAGTATATATAGACTTGAATTACTATTTACTAACACAAGAAGTTATAATAAATCGAAATAGTCATTGGACGGACAATAAAAATCAAACGAATCAACAGTTTTGGACGTAATATTGGGGAAAAATGGTTGTGACGTGTGATTTTGTAACTAATTATGCAAATCAATAATCTCTAATAAATATCACGTTATTGAACGGTACGTCTACTAATTGTAACATCAGTAGTCACAAGCAAATCACGTGAAAAATGTCAATTACGTGGAAGCATACCAACTTTTCTGAATTTTGTGGTTTTGGCCTTTGCGCCATGTGGTAGTTTTCGTGACACGTGCCGAATTAACTTAATTTCTATTTACCTAATCTATTGATATTTATCAAACCGAATTTGTAAATTGAGAAAACCGGTATGTTGGTAAGGGTAAATGACCGGTTTATCTGACGGCGGGATGCTAGATGGGTGTGATGACTAAGCGATCATCGTGATTTGGGGAACTGAAAAAGAAGTTGATGAGAGTGACGTTGTACGACCGATGGCTGAATCTAAAATGTTGGATTTTTACCAAGTGACGTTATTTGTTATCCACCACATTCCACAGCTACAAAAAGATTTGGATCCTATCGTATTGAGAAAAGAGTTTGGGCCTAAATCCAGTATCTTGGATCTTTTATATGTTTGAGCCCAAATAGGTCCGACGATTTCTGTAAAACCCAATGAGACTCACAAGGCCTCCTCTTAGGACAACTTTGATTGATCTACGTATGTAGATGGAATTTCGGATTTAGAATTAGTAACTGATGATGTAAAAACAAGAACACGAGTACACACAATATTTAACATATAATATGCAGCTCATTTACATTGCTTTGCTAAATTTGGATTACACTGACATTGAATATTTGTTGGTCATAATACTTCTTATTAGGCATGCAGACATAACACACATAAGTGATCAAACTCAAATCTAAAATTTAGGCCGGTTTATCCCTGAAGTTGAGATAATCATTGTTGGCAAAATTAATCATTAGACTATTTATCTACAATGGTTACTCATTTACAACACCCACTTTTTCACTTTTAACACTCCACATCATCTTTTCTTTCTACCACATCATTATTCAACACCTACATAATTTTTAACATTACAACAGTTTTGTTTAATAAAATTACAATATCTTACTCCACCATTTTTATTTTATATTTTAACCTATTTTTTTTTTTGGGTCTAAAAATGGTTTTTTATCTTGTATCTAAATCAAATGAAAGTAGTCAGAATGAAAAATTATAAATTTTCATATAAATTTTTATATATTTATGTATAAATATTATGAAATAATTGAAGTTATATAATTAAGACGAAGCAAAAAGAAAAGAAATTAAAGCAACAAATAAAATTATAACACTTGTCACATTTATCTTCTCCCTTCTACTTTCATGGGTGTTGAAATTTATTAATATTAAATTTGCCGCATCAGCTACTTTTGGATTACAACATACCATTGTAGTGGAATTATTTTTTTTTCAACTGTTGTAAAATGGTTTACAGCAAACCATTGTAACTAGTCTTATTGGTAGATGCAGAGAAGTTGAGACTTGAGATTAAATTACAAACGAGTAATAAGTTGTTTAACACAATTTTGTCTTTTAGATTTTCACTCCATATCATATCAATCAATCTCATCAAGATTCTACATTATTCCAACAAACTACTAATTGATTGTCTAGTTTCAAAAACCATCGCTAAGAACTAGAAAACAAAGCTTAGCACTTAACAGTGAGAGTTGAGAGATTATCGTGTGAGCTATACAGTTTGATGATACGATTTAGAGCCATATAACACAGGAATGGTGAAATAGACCCACCACCACATGACATGAATCGCTATCATACACATGGGATGATGATGATGATGCCGTTCCTTTTCTTCTAGCACAAGACATCCTTTTTTACTTATTTTCCAACACCTTTCTCTTTTCTTATTTTATGGATTTTTTGAAAATATATAAATATTTCGAACCTTTAATTTTAGTTTCCATTATTGCATGGTTCTTGTGATTGGGAGGTGTGACACCCAAATTAGATTTATCAAACTCAATTTATATATGTATGTAATAATTTTACAATAATCCGGATAATATATCAGAATTTAAATCTATATAACAATCACCAAAATAAATTAAATTACACTGACAATATGAATAAATTCAAAAAAGTACATACTATTGTACTACAATCTATTGTCGGCAGTACATAATAAATCTTAACGTTAGTTCTATGGGATTTTGTGTTTTGTAAAAGCCAAAAGAACCTTACAAGACTTTTGCAAATAATAATATGGATACATTTGAATCTCAATCGTTAAACAATTTGTAAGCTTTAATTCAAAAAACAACAGAAAAGAGTTTAACAAAACAAAACATATGAAAGGAAAAAGAGAAATGGATTTGGATGTGAAGAAAAAAGTGGAAGAAACATATTGGCTTTGTACTTTAACAAAAAGAAAAAAACATATTGGTTTTGCTTCCAAATAGTGACTGCGTTTTGCGGTACGGGAAAAGTGCGGTGCAGTTCAAATAGTAACGAAAATACATAGATATATATATATGTAGAGATTTTGATATTGTTACAACACTGTTGCGATGCGATTTTGGGTATGGTTTCGGTTACCATTCATAGCCTTTGTAGTAGTGGCTATACAAATCTAATCTTGATCGTTGTGTTGCTTTAATTAGGAAATACAAGGGAGGGAAGATATAAAAATATATCTAAAAGGTTATTTGATTGATATCGACATATGAAATTTCGAAGTATGAACACATGAAAGAGTGTTTACACATTTACATATGTATTTTTCAACACAACTAGAAAAGTTTACAAGATAAGATGAATCCAAGTGGATGAAATTATCTGTCACTTGCATATACATACACTCAAAATCTGAAAAGTCAGAACTTGTGAAATGATTAAATAAAATAAAGTTCGACACAAAAAAGGGATGAATCATGTAGGTGACGAGAGACAGGTATTACTGTTAGTGATGCAATATAATCAAAGCTTAGATTCAGGCCCATCCTCATCATCATAGCCTGCGGCAACAATCAAGAAAACATGTTTTAGATTCAAATGCAATTTTTTATTTTTATTTTATTTTCATTTCCGATGAACAAAAAAATACTTAAAAGCAACTAACTTAGTTACATGCTAATTTTATATTGTAAACATTTTTTTTATATAATTAATATGGGATTAAAGAAAATTTTAAAATAGACAAATCTAGTACTCTTGTCTTTGTGCGCAAGATATTAAGGTTTTGAATGGATATTGTGGTTAGTGCTGACTGATCCGTCAGCGGTTCAATTCATATTATTTTTGGGGCGGACAATAAACCGCTACAAACTTAGTTTAAAGATGGTCTGCAGTTAGTACACAGCGCTTTTCTTTTATTTTCTTGAATTCGCACTATTACAGAGTATAGTTTTGTGAGTATAGTTTGTGAACGATAAATAAAAAGCGGTCCGATATATAAACGGTTTTGTGCGCTTGGACATGTGTCACCATTCAAAGCCTAAGATCATTAAGTCCATGACATGTAGACATGTTTTTTTCTGCAATATACGGCAAACATATTTGCTTGCGACATTCTAAACCTTTGTTAAGTTTTGCACCATTAGATACGATAAACTCAATTCTCTTGGAATTAAACCATATATACATGGTATAAAAACCTTTAGAAGAGACTTCTACTATACATTAAGTTTTTTTGTTTTTATTATTATAGAAAGTAATCATTTGTGATGGAGAGTGTATGGACTTGATTAGTTTGGGAAAATTATTCAAAATTTCATTTCATACAAAATGTGGTTTAGAATTTAGAAAGGTAATTTGCAAAGCACTAAAGCAGCTTTAATATATCTCTTTCATGAATTTTTAAAAAATAAAAAGATACGATTTTTTTTGGGGAAACTAAAATCTTTGTTTTTCTCTCTTATCTCTCTTTGTGTGTTTCAATTAGTGAGAAATTAGTAACTCTCTTTCTCACTCTCTCTCTCTCTCTGTTTCAACTGTCTGTGAATCAACTGTTCTTGATCTCCAGAAACCTCTACACAAACAAAAGGTGCGTTCTTTTGCGTTGAAATGGCTCATATCTCAAATCGTTTGTTTCTCTTTGTGGGTTTCTTGTTGTTACCATGTTTAAGGCAAACTGTCTGATCTGCTCAGACATTTAGTTGTTTTTCCTCTTCATCACTCTGCGCTAGTTTTGTTTCCGAATTCTTTTGAGACAATATTGGTTTAGTTTCTTCTTACTCGATTCACACTTTACGACATTGGATTCCTATAAAGTGATTTACTTTTCTCTAAAAACGGCAACTTTGTTGCTTAAGAATCTCTCTGTTCTTCAGGATTTGCATTAACGTCTCTCGTTTCCTGAAAGGAATTGATGATTTACGCCAGTAGAATTTGAATATTGTCTATGTGGCAGATGTAAAGAACAAGTTACAAAGAGATATTCACAAGAATCCGTCTGGATTCATGTGTGAATAGAAATATGAGCAAACTCTGTTCTTGATCTTTGTGCTTTCTTTTCATAAGGATTCATGTTTTGTGATTCTTGTAGGTCCTACTTTGATTAATTTAATCACAGGGATTAGTAAACAAGTCTCAGAACATAGATTAATAAGATCCCCAATGGTGATAAACAATCTCAAGACAGTCTTTTTGGTAATACATACCTTTATTCTATTGCTAAGATCACATGCTAGAATTTGGTCTTTACTACTTCTTGAGGTTTATTTATCTCTGTGATCTTATTGAAACTGCTGTTAAACTATCTACTTAATCATTTGTCTCTATTGCTTTTAGGTCATAGTCCATCGTTGACCAAGATTTGAATCCAAGGCTTTCCCGGAGAGTATATACTAGTTAACAAAACACTCATAAAAAGCTCTGGCTTGACCAAATTTTCTACTTAAGCATAACGGTGGAGATCTGTTTTTTTGTGTGTGGCTATATAACAACCTTATTGTCTAGGCTGGGATTAAACAATGGGGGGTTGTGTGTCGACTAGTAGTAAGAGTACGTGTAGCAGCTGGAGCAATGGAGAGAAGCCTGTGCGTCGACCATATCTCGGGATTGGTTGTTGTGTGAGCAAAAGGGCGAAGAGAACGTTTTCAGACCACATTGTCTCGTTGCAGAACTTGACTTCTATACCAAATCGGATCACCAGCAGCAGCAAGAGCAGGAGCTCTTGCATTTTCACTCAACAAGGACGCAAGGGTATTAATCAGGACGCCATGATTGTGTGGGAAGTGAGTTCTTCAGACTCTTTCTATTGTATTTCTAACACTATGGTCAACTATAAAGCCGGATTTCTTTGTTGCTTTGTAGGATTTTATGTCTGAAGATGTGACATTTTGTGGTGTATTTGATGGTCATGGTCCTTATGGCCATCTTGTTGCTCGTAAAGTGAGAGATACATTGCCTGTGAAGTTACAGTTTTTCTTTCAGACGCTTCAGTCGAAGCAAAACTGTTCTAAAGGAACTCGATTCAGAAGAAATTCAAGCAAATCAGCTGTCCAAGAAGCTGTTAAAGAAGGATCTGACGAGGATAAACTTAAAGGCTTATGGGGAGAAGCTTTCTTGAAATCTTTTAAAGCCATGGATAAGGAACTGCGGTCTCATCCTAATCTGGACTGTTTTTGTAGTGGCAGCACTGGCGTAACAATTCTTAAACAGGTACACTTAGAGAACAAAGAGCTCTCTTTCAGCTTCAACCATGTTTTCTTTAATCATCTCTTTTGATTGTTCAGGGGTCTAATCTCTTCATGGGAAACATCGGGGATTCTCGGGCCATCCTTGGATCAAAAGACAGTAACGATTCTATGGTGGCAACTCAACTGACAGTTGATCTGAAGCCGGATTTACCTAGTATGCTTAACACTTTTTCGAAATCTTTTTTCCTGGCTTGTATGCATTTATCTAATAGGATGTTACTGTTTTGTGGGTCTGATAGGGGAAGCTGAGAGGATCAAACGGTGTAAAGGTCGAGTATTTGCGATGGAAGACGAGCCAGAGGTGCCGCGAGTCTGGCTACCTTATGATGATGCACCTGGATTAGCCATGGCCAGGGCGTTTGGTGACTTCTGTCTAAAAGAGTATGGAGTCATTTCAGTACCTGAGTTCACTCACCGTGTTCTTACAGACAGAGATCAATTCATTGTTCTTGCCTCTGACGGAGTAAGTAAACGAGTGATCTTATTAGCCTATGAGCCTCAAGACAAAGGCTTTACTGATTTTTGAGCTTTATTGAACAGGTATGGGATGTGTTAAGCAACGAAGAAGTGGTTGACATTGTAGCTTCAGCTACAAGCCGGGCATCAGCGGCTAGGACCTTGGTGAACTCGGCTGCGCGTGAATGGAAACTGAAGTACCCGACTTCCAAAATGGATGATTGTGCAGTGGTATGTTTGTTTCTGGATGGGAAAATGGATTCTGAGTCGGATTATGATGAACAAGGCTTCTCTTCAGCCACAAATGCTGTAGAATCAGATGATGGCCAAAGATCAGAACCATGTCTCCAAAGAAACTTCACAGTTAGATCATCATCAGATCAAGAAAACGAGACTTATGGTAACGTGAATACAGAGACTGATGCAGAGGATGAGAAAACGGTAGGAGATCAAAACTGGTTGGGTCTACAAGGCGTCACACGCGTGAACTCACTTGTCCAGCTTCCGAGATTCTCTGAAGAGAAATCGAAGACTTGAGATTAGCTTTTAATGTTATTTCTGAGGACTGATCTTGAAGAATGTTGTCATTTTTCGTTGTTATGCTTGAGCATTGTGCGCAGCTTGATCTGTATTTGTTTTGCTGGTGTTTCGTGTTTGATGTATCTGTATTGCACAATGGATTTGCCTCATCGATTCTCTCTTGGAATCCATGAATCAAATGTGTATATACATTGCTTTTAGGTATCTCTCTAAACAAAAAAAAAGTATATATGTGCTTGTGTTCTTCATCCACCTCCTGTTAGAGTCTATAGAATCTAGAATCTACATGCTGATATCACCTAATCCTGTCAAGTATTTGCAGGCACAAATTAGCTTAGATGAACACTCTGAACAAACATTCAAACGCTCAAGACTAATTTTTGAAGAGAGATTCTTGGAAAAAAGGAACACTTGGCAAACCTCGCTTGAGTGAGAACTGGAGTTCGTTTCCTCTGATGCTTGCGCCTCAGCTTTTTCGTTCGAGTAACTTCCAGAATTCGAAATGAAAATCAGGCAACCGATATTAGCAACACAAAACTTCTCTTCATGATAGCCACAAAGCTAATATGTGCAACACTTTCAAATACATTGGATAAAAAAGATTGAAGTTGAAGAAGGCTCACGTTGATAATATAGTGACCCATATGAGTTCAATACAATCTACCCAAAGAAGCCTTTGGTCTACAGGGATTACACCGTATGTAACCAAGTGTGCCAATGGCCAGAGTTTCCAGCCTGCCTGCATAGACAAAATCATGACATAACCTTTAGATAAAATCAACAGACTAACTTTAAGCTTTATATATGATCACGAAGACACAGGGCAAGGAGAGTTAATTACAGTGAGCATTGGCAAAAATGTTGTCTTGATTTCGCTGAAAATGTCAGCTGGAGATTGGAAACGCAAGAGCCCTAAAACTGTAAAGTAGATACTGTTCCAAATTGCAGACCATACGGTTTGATCAAATGCGACTTTTGCAGGGACTACCCACCATTCTTGAAAAGGAAAGAGAGCCTTGTACAAAGAAAAGATTTTAGCTTTCAGCCCGTTGTTAATACAACATATCTTGACAGAGCAAAGATTGATTTTTACCTCACAGAATTGGTAGTAATAGTGAGACAGTGAACCATGGAGTGTGAATCCAACAAGACCTGATCTAAGAACACGAGTTCGATCAAACTCAAACAGCGGTTTTCCTTCGTAACACTGCATAAAGTTACAGCCAAAATGGTCAGAGAGAACTCAAATTAAGAAGCTTTTTAGAGTATTTTTAGTTTCTTACTTGTGCAATCCAATCTCCTAAAGAATACACAATTCCACTAATCGCCATTTTCGCCAAAACAGGGTTTGTTTTGAGAATTTGTTCATACGCAAACCAATTATGTTCAGGTGCATACCTAAGTATCTCGTAGAGAGTCCAACCCTAAGAAGAACAACAACAATCGTGATATCAATTTCAGTATAATCCCATAAAGGAGCAAGCTTTGCAGAGATAGAAGAACCAATCAATCACAAGAGAGATAAAGAAAACCCTAAGCTTACTTGCCAATAGTCATGATCAATGGTTAAAAGCTTAGTAACCGCAACGGTACCGGCGGCGAGAACTATAGCTGCGTTGATACCTCGACTCATCAGCCGATCTGTATCTTCTACTTTATCTTCTGATAGTTCTTCCTCTGCCTTGAAATTGTCATTTTTAACATCGATTGCTTCTCTGTCTTCAATGATCGATTTAACGATCAAGTTTCTTCTCTCTGTAATCAATCGTTTCTGATTCTTAAAAGGGTTGATTCGGGGTAATGGGCCTGCGGTTTTAATCCGTGAAGAAACCTTCCCGGAGACGATGATGGTGGTGGGACAACAACAGAGAGCTGCCATGGACTTGCACTTCTCAAAGGAAGATACTTTTTCTCTTCTCGTTGGCTCTCTCACAGCCAAAGGAGAGGTTTTTAGACTTAGAGAACAAAAAAGAAGCAGCAGACTTTGGTGACCAAACGGTAGGAACTGAGCCGAACCGAGTTTCGGTTAAATTAAAACCAATAACCGGTGGGTTTTAATTTGGTTAAAAACCGGTTTGCACAATCTCAAAACCGAAGCCGAAAACAAAGGTCCTACCGAGATTTGAACTCGGGTTACTGGATTCAGAGTCCAATGTCCTGACCACTAGACCATAGGACCAGTTGCTTCGAGTCCTACCGTTTTGGTTTAAGATCTAGACATGTTCAAGGACTACACCATCGTGGTCTCCGCCGATACGGCAGTCTGATCAAAACGATTCAAGAGAATCAGGCGGAAGGTTTTTTCTGAAATTCATAAAATCGGGTGATCTTTGCAATATGCATACGTATATCCTTGGTAAATGTATTGGCTTTGTTTGGTTAACGATGTTGATAGGATTAGGTTGTGATCAAATTAGAAAAAAATTGGGTCTTTTCTGATTTTTTTTGGCCAATTCTCTGATTATGAGTTTTGGAATGGTTGGAATGGTAGAGGAGGGTTTAGGCGTAAGGTAAGAGAAAATGGGATTGAACCCAATTTGCATACTTCAAATTCTCTGGTGAGCTTGATGTTTCATTGATTTGACAAAGCATGTATTTGAGATTGTGGGCAGTTGCAGGATCAGACTACATGTTACTTACAACAGGCATGATCAAGGAGTATTGTAAGGTAGGGTAGAGAAATGATATGACAATGATGCAGGTTTTGAGTATTGCCTAGCTTTGTATCAAGATTTGGATGAGAAGTGACTTTCAGGCTTGTAGTTTAGTGATTGGAGATTCTGCAAGAAGGGAAAATTACATGAAGGTTATGTGGTTTTTCTGCAATATGATTCGTTAAGGAGGCCAAGCCAAATGTAGTCAAATACACCACGTTAATGATTCATCCGTATGGGGACAGCTTAGATTTTTCTGTGTGTTGCATCCAAAGATGTACTGTGTACCCAAATTCCGAGTTCACCAACCAGGGATGAATGATACTGTGTACCTAAATTCCAAAGATGTACTGTGTACCCTAACAGTTTTCGTCTGGTTAGGAGATAATCACTTCTTGAAAGCAGTTTGAATGTTTCTCAAAGAATGGTCATGTACTACCCACGTTTTTTGTTTGGTTATCTTGGAGGTAAGATGAGCTGGTGACAATTCTGTTTTTGGCTTATACTAAGATTAACGTGGAGCTAGTCCTTTGCTTTACGGAGCTTTGATAAGATGTTTTAGGATTTAATTACCCATCAAGAAGATAATGAGGGAGAAAAAGGCTAAAGAGATTCATTCGACTTGCAAAACCATGGTTGGAATTTTGTGCACATAGTGATTGAGGAGAGAGATAGAAAGTGAAGGGACTTTAAATGTTAGACCCGTTGAAACTAGTGGTGGGCCTGTGAAGGTTGAGGTTGAGGGAAGAGCCAGCCTGCCCAAAAGAAAAAATATCTTGTGCAACTTGTGATGCTTGGTAGCTTTGGTCCTACATGCTTATCCAGATATTTGCAGAGAAAGAAACATCAAAAGGTTAGCCACATTATAGGAAGAACTAAAATTTTCTAATGCTATTTTGCTCAAATAGGTGTTTGAGAGCTCTGTTCATTTAATAATGTCCATATTTGTGGCTATGTTCACTGAATTATTAACAGGGAAAGCAGTTGAAAGATAGCTAACATGATGTAGGGGTTTTGGTTTTTAGGAGGCAAAGAGGCTTTCATGGGACCACACTGGATGATAGTTGCAAAATACATTGTGGTTAAGGTTTGTCTCTTGAGCACATGTTGAGACTGGGATACTCTTCTGTGAGAACGCATTAATAGCTGTATTAAGTGTTGATAGAATTTGTGGACGGTAATTCCCGTGACATTTATGGAGGTATCTGTGATGTTTTTCCTATTAAAAAGACAAATAAGGAGACCCAAAAAAGGTGAGAACAACTATACACACAAAGAAATTTCTTTTGTCTGAAGACAAAGGGAGTGGTCAATGACCAGTACTCCCCTATATGTTGGGTTAGGACTTCTACTCATTTTGCATCGTTGAGATACTATACTGCCTTGAAAGACTTGGTATTGGATGGAAACTGTAGAAGCGGGGCATGATGATGTTATTGGTTGGTTCGAGCATGTGTCGGAAAATGCCTGCAAGGTCCAAAGCGAGACGCTACGAAGGATTCTTGAGCTCAACTCCGGAGTGGAGTATCTGAGGAAATGGCTTGGGACTGTTGATGTAGAAAAGATGGACGATTATACTTTGGAAACTCTCTTTACTTCCTTGGTGCCTATTGTTTCACATGCTGATTTAGATCCTTATATTCAAAGAATTGCAGATGGAGAGACTTCTCCATTACTTACACAAGAACCCATCACTGTTCTGTCCCTCAGGTATATTTCTACATGCATCTATGGATATCTGTGTTTATGTGTATGTGATATATGTTCTGTATTGATCCCTTTTCACTCCCTTTATGACGCAGCTCTGGAACAACAGAAGGGAGACAAAAGTATGTTCCGTTTACTCGCCATAGCGCGCAAACTACTCTTCAGATTTTCCGATTATCAGCGGCTTACAGATCAAGGTCTGTTTTCATTTCTTGTCTATTCTTTTCCATTAAAAAGTTCTTCATTATCTCATAAATTCCTACTATGCTTTCTTTTAAAGGTTTTATCCAATAAGGGAAGGAGGGAGGATTCTTGAGTTTATATACGCCGGGAAGGAATTTAAGACGCTAGGAGGATTGACAGTAGGAACGGCCACAACACATTACTATGCGAGCGAAGAGTTTAAAACTAAGCAAGAGACAACAAAATCCTTCACTTGTAGCCCACAAGAGGTCATCTCAGGAGGTGATTTCGGTCAGTGCACGTATTGTCATCTCCTACTTGGTCTCCATTACTCCAGCCAAGTAGAGTTTGTCGCCTCTGCTTTTTCTTACACCATTGTCCAAGCTTTCTCCTTTTTCGAAGAAATCTGGAGAGAGATATGTGCTGACATCAAGGAAGGTAATCTTAGCTCAAGAATCACTCTGCCCAAGATGAGAAAAGCTGTATTGGCTCTGATCAGACCAAACCCGTCTCTTGCTTCTCATATCGAGGAGATCTGCTTAGAGCTGGAAACAAATCTCGGATGGTTCGGTTTGATTTCAAAGCTTTGGCCAAATGCAAAATTTATCTCCTCAATCATGACGGGTTCTATGCTGCCGTACCTGAATAAGCTGAGGCATTACGCTGGCGGTTTGCCCCTGGTGAGCGCAGATTACGGGTCAACCGAGAGCTGGATTGGTGTGAACGTTGATCCTCATCTTCCCCCAGAAGACGTGAGCTTTGCTGTGATTCCCACTTTTAGTTACTTCGAGTTTATACCACTTTACAGGCGGCAGAATCAATCAGACATATGCATTGACGGTGACTTTGTCGAAGATAAACCTGTGCCGCTCTCTCAAGTCAAACTCGGGCAGGAGTATGAACTTGTTCTAACCACTTTCACAGGTAAAGAAAAACCTCCTCTGCATTTTCCATAACCAATTGTTATAATCAACGAGCTTTTTGCGTCATCTGTTTCACCACTTACTCTGTTTTATCGCTCTGTTCAGGTCTTTATAGGTACAGATTAGGAGACGTAGTTGAAGTGACCAGTTTTCACAAAGGCACACCGAAGCTAAGTTTCATATACAGAAGAAAACTCATCTTAACCATCAACATTGACAAAAACACAGAGAAGGATCTTCAGAGAGTTGTTGACAAGGCGTCTCAGCTTCTGAGCCGATCCACACGAGCTGAAGTCGTTGACTTTACAAGCCACGCAGACGTTATAGCTCGTCCTGGTCACTATGTAATCTACTGGGAAATCAGAGGAGAAGCAGATGATAAGGCTCTTGAAGAATGTTGCAGAGAGATGGATACTGCTTTTGTGGACTATGGTTATGTAGTGTCGAGGCGCATGAACTCGATCGGACCGCTTGAGCTACGAGTTGTGGAACGAGGAACGTTTGGGAAAGTGGCGGAAAGGTGCGTTGGGAAATGCGGTGGCTTGAACCAGTTTAAGACTCCTAGGTGTACGACCAATTCTGTTATGCTTGACATACTTAATGATTCTACTATCAAGAGATTTCGCAGTTCAGCTTATGACTAGAAACCTGATTACTAAATTTAGTTTTGTGTTTTTATCTTTGTGATTCCATGGCGGCTGTGTTAGTGTACTCAGTTTTGACCATTTACAATGAAGAATAAAAGGATTATGTTACTCTTTTGGTTAAAAACAATGGAGTTACTAAATTTTGGTATTTCGAAAATTAGAAAATCGTTTCTTTTTCAGTTTATATGATTATGAGACATCGACAACACCAGCTTAAACCAAGGATACAAATCCCGATAGTCTTTACAAGTTGTTATAAAGGTAAGTGGAAAAGAATGTTTGTTAGTAAGTACTAAGTAGTTAAGAACTTAAGATTACTATATAGTGCATGCATAAGTCATTCACAACTTCATAAAATTGCATTGATTTAGCATACAAACTAGATTTTTTCTTCGCATTGTTTTTTTTTTCTTTTCTTTGCATTGTTCCACTATAAGCTTAAGGTGAAATAACCATACAATAGTCAATACTCAATAGTGTGGGGTGGCATAAAGTTGTTGGTCGAGAGATCATGTCACAAGTATAACTATACATAATTTTGATAAGGGCCATATAACACGATTGAAAAATGAAGAATGCATGATAAAAGGAAAAAGAAGTGGCATAATTTTGATAAAAATCAAACAATAAAAACATTTATTAGATGTCTCAAAGAAGCATTAAAAGGCAAAGGCAGAGAGAGAGACAAGTGGGCTAAATTGAATTGATAGAATACAAAATGGAAAAGAAAACATTTATTAGATGTTGAATAATGTTGAATTGATGTTGAGGGAGTGATGGCGCATACTGTTACTGTTAACTAAGAGTGTGTGGCACACATTTTTCTTGCTTTTACATTCTAACCAGATGAATTCTTGTCAACAGTATCATTCATGTTTACATGTACTATTAGTGCATGCATTACATTTAAATATATAAATGCACATACATGCATACTCGTAAATTTACCTATGACTCGTCTAATTGGAGAAAAGGCTCCGTTTGGGCTTTTACCCTGTCCAACGTAGGCTAGGCCTAAAAAATGACCCAATCTTTAGAACTCGGTGAGATTTCTCTTAGTATTTTTTTTTTGAAATCTCGTTATAAATTCCGAAACTTTATTAGAGCAAAAAGTAGGTATCAGAGCGTTGAGTATATTTCCAACCAAATTAAAAACAGAACAAACACGTTTCTTAATTTGAAAATCTGAGGCTAATTTTATCAAACATGCATGGCAGGTATAGAGAAAGTATACACACAAATACTGAAATGCTCAAATGCATGTATACGAACCAAAAAAATCATTTTTTTTTTTGTAATATCATACACACTATGATCACTAATACTCATGAGCCATTTAGCAACCAAAAAACTTACATGAAAAAAGTTAGAATCTCGTGATCGTATTTTTCTACCCATGCAAGCGACAAAACATTATTCAAACGTGTGAAGTGTAATATTCGTAAATGCTTTAAAATTTACCAACCAAGATCCAAAAATATGTCTAATTCTGAAAAAAAAAATTAGACCAATCAAGAATATTTTTGATCATCTTGTTTAATACCGCACACCGTCTAAAAACGAACACATTTTGCATGTAAAGGTGAGAGGTCAAAAATATGTTTGTCGAATATCCCCAAATTAGAAACATCTAGATATTTGTTAACATATAACTTCTTTAACGATTGAACAGAACTATACCATCTCACTAATCGATGTATCTGAATATTCTTTTTAATTTTTTCCCCAGCAAAACTCCAAGATTGGTTATTTTTTTTCCACACACATCACATTCCAACGGTCCATAATCAACCAAGCAAAAAATATCAGAGGATTTGTTTGTTGGCCCATCCATCATCCATCTCTCCATGTGGGTAACAACAATGTAAGCGAAATTATTATAAAGTTTTCATCAATAGAGTTAGAAAAGGAAAAAAATGTGGAGAAAGATCAAAAACTAAAACACATAACAACCTTATAAGAAGATCACTATAATCATACAAAGATTGCAATGTTATCAACAATACATTGTTTTCTTAACCTATGATTAAAGTTAGTCAGACTAATGAGAAGTGGATGAGGAGCTGACGTGGAAGTGAGTGACGTCATCTGACAGTGAAGAACACGTGACACTCGCCAGCAAGAAAACAGTAATGGGAATCCAATTCCAACTAATCTTTTTCCTTGCGGCTAATTTTGTCTTTTACCGTTACCATTTCAACGTCTTTTCACCGTCTCTCCTCCACGCGCGTACCATTCAACCTTTTATCTTAACCAGCGGTTTAGACCCGGTTAACACCGATTAAACTGAGACATCGTCCGGTATAACTAACATCCAATTATTCTCGTTATCGTCCTTAAAATTGACAACTATTATTGAAACAAGTCTTTGGTCGGATTAGAATCTTGACGCAACTTGTCCTCAAACATAATATAGGGATACAGTTGTACACATCCATTAAGTTAAATCATTGATTAATTAAGTAGACTTTATCATTAATTATGACTTTTTAGTACTGATCTCAAGCAAATAGAAGCATCAGTCAAATTTTTGTTTCTAAATAAACAAATCTATAAACACAGTTTCAGTAATGAAGAACTTAAACTCTGTCTTAAACCCAAATAATTTCTGAATTTCTCCAGTTCTTTCTTCTTAATTTGCAGGTTTTGGTCCCACCGCTTAAATTAGGAAAAAGTTTCCTTTTTCGTTCTGGGTTTTCTTCTCTGATTATTATGATTCATTCCTCGAGTGTCGAGCTTTATTCTCAAGTGTCAAATTATTGAGGGTAAAATTTACTTCAACGACGAAAGTTCATTGAACCTTAGCTCTTACGTTGCGTCTTAAATCTCATTCTCACCCACAAAAAAAGAAAAGTTTGCATTTTTTTTATCTCTCAGGATTGGGTTTTTGGGAATTTAAAGGAAAAGACTTTACCCTTTTATTCGTTTTAATTTCACCAACCCATTAAAGCTCGTTGATGACGATTCCTCTGCTTTTCCAGTAAGTTTTTTGTAATCTTTCCTCTTCTCAAGATTGCTACTTGTTTAATTCCTCCCTTATGGATCTTGTCGCTTTCAGATTCGTGGACATCGTTTTGTTCGATTGATGTTTCGTTTTACTCTACTCTGACTTGGAACAATGGCTGCTAAGAGATCTATCTACTGTCTTCTTCTTCTTCCTCTGCTCTTGTCTTTACTGATCTGGATTCCTTCGATCTCCTTAGCTGCTACTAACCCTGATGATGGTAAGCACTTATTTTTGCTTCTAAATTACATTTTGTCTCACTGAATTTTAGAGTGAGATCTGTGCTTATTGGTTGAGGAGTTTTAGATTTTGTTCATGAGTTTCTGAGAATTAATCAGCATTGTTGTAATTGTGAATCAGTTGCTGCAATTAACGGATTATTCGCTGCACTTGGAGCACCTGTTCTTCCTGGTTGGATTGCTTCTGGTGGAGACCCATGTGGTGAAGCTTGGCAAGGCATTATCTGCAATGTTTCAGATATTATAAGCATGTAAGGGCGTCTTTCAGAGATATCAACAACTTTTGAGTTATCTTTTGTATCAATGCTCTGTTAATTCTATCTTGAATGGTTGCAGAACTGTAAATGCTGCAAATTTGCAAGGAGAGCTTGGTGACAACTTAGCTAAGTTCACTTCTATCAGGGGAATGTACGCATTGGACACAAAATGTGACATTTTTGACAAGTCAAATTGGATATTTCTTCTAACCTTTTGTATTTTCTTTACATATCTCCAGAGATTTCAGCAACAATCGCATTGGAGGAAGCATACCTTCTACTTTGCCGGTTACATTGCAGCATTTGTATGTATACACCTAACACTGTATATTTTTTTGGATCGGGTTTGTTGCTTTGAACAGTTTGTATGATAATGGTTTTTACCTTTTGGCAGTTTTCTTTCAGCTAATCAGTTCACCGGAAGCATCCCGGAATCTCTAGGAACATTGAGTTTTCTGAATGACATGTAAGTTCAGATAACTCCCAAATTCTTTTTTTTCCATTGCTTTGTGCTGATGACTGGTGAGAATTATACCATTTGTTTTCAGGTCTTTGAACGATAACCTTCTCTCTGGAGAGCTACCCGACGTGTTTCAAAACCTTGTCGGGCTGATTAATCTGTATGCTTCTTCTTGTTTGTAGTTTTGTTAACAGTTATTGTTTCTATGGATTGTTTTGTGATTTGATATCTTTGTGCAGTGATATATCATCTAACAATATAAGCGGCACATTGCCTCCTTCTATGGAGAATTTATTAACTCTTACAACATTGTAAGTTTCGATCATTACAATGTTGAATCTCTTTTGGCTTCTTTCTTCACAAAGCTGATAGTCTGAGTTTTGCAGACGTGTTCAGAACAATCAGCTCTCAGGAACTCTGGACGTTCTTCAAGGCCTTCCTCTTCAAGACTTGTATGTTTCTTTCTCTCACAACGTATAAGTACTTAAGCAGTGAGTAACTTTTCCAAAATCTTAGTTTTTGTTGTCTTCTTGAAACAGAAACATAGAGAATAACCTCTTCTCTGGACCCATACCGGACAAATTACTAAGCATTCCGAAATTCCTGTAAGTGCTCTTTTGTTTACTAATACACTATGGTCTATGGAGGCATTTCAGGTTCTTATAATTGCTCTGTGTATAAATTGGTGATGCAGACATGAAGGAAACCCGTTCAATGCCACAATGATCAATTCCACCTCGACTGCACCATCATTGTCTCCGTCTCTATCTCCAACAAAACCAGCTCCAACGCGACCATTTTCTGGAGTTCCACCTCCTCCAAATGAGAGGAATCGAGGGAAAGTTGCTGATGGACCTTCTGATTCAGAAGGATCGAGCTCTGAGAATTCAAAGGGAAAGAACTCTTCACATACTAAAAAGATAATCCTTATTGCATTCGCTGGCGTCCTCGTCTTCATAATTCTGGTTTTGGCAATACTCTTGCTGTTGCCAAAATGTGCAAGACGTAGAGAACATGCTAACAGAGTTTTCAAACCGCATCAAGTTGGTGCTGATAGAGGAAGCAGAGAGAATGCTCTGGAAAACGGGACTCCGGTACTGCCACCACCTGGTCGATCTGAAAAAGGTGAGATTGAAGTTTGCAAGTTTGGCTATTGGTTCCTACTGTCTATTGTTAAGTAATGCTGGTCTTGTGCTTATGAACAGTTCAAAGAGAACCCTTCAAGAAAGCTGGAGAGGAACCAAAGGTCTTACATGACCTTGAGAGGCTGCGGAGACCTGCACCTATATCAAGACAGGAAAGTCAAGATATTGACTTTTCAATGTTGATGCCTCCTCCTCCACCACCTCCACCACCACCACCACCTCCTCCTTTGGATGAG
>Ga0041059_1000842_pt1 | contig 24169 bp, 11 predicted proteins | sample AraColnosormetaG_FD_56232 | JGI IMG/M metagenome (GOLD analysis project Ga0041059, IMG submission 56232) | Arabidopsis roots microbial communities from North Carolina, USA - Col MF nosort | ecosystem: Host-associated > Plants > Roots > Unclassified | place: USA: North Carolina | collected... | reverse complement strand
AAATAAATCAGGTTTTCTTTTGTATTCAGTATTCAGTTGATTGATCAATAAAATTAAAAAAAAAAAAAATAGCTTTTCAGAAAAAGTATTCTCTAATTCTTACTTTCGGAAAATCAAAGAAAAAATCAAAGAATTTCTTACGTTCTCTAGTTTCTAATATTCAGAAATCCTAGTTTTTTGGGTATTCTCAATATCAACATATCTCTTTCTTTTCTTATCTATTAAAGCTTCTACGACTTCAGCCCTTATTTCAACAAATCGTTTTGTGAATTAAAAACAATAATTCAACTTGGTTCACTTTGGTTTTGAACAATTGTACTTAGATTTGGTTGGGTTTTCGTTTAACTATGTTCATTTTAGATAAATAAAAACTTTTAACACTCTTTTATATTTAATAAAACGTTTAATATAAATTTATCATATCTATTATATGACTTCGTTTAGTTTGAGTTATGGTTTTGATTTGTTTGTTCCGTAATATTAAAACTAATCGGGTTATAAACACATTTCAATTCAATTTTGGATTTGTCAGTTCTGATGCCGGGAAGTGGGCTATTACATGGGCTATTGAACCCCACCATGAATGCTCTCTAGATTTTGGGTTCCGGTTGTTCCTACACTGGGCTGAAGTATAATAAAATCTAACTGAATCTGAAATGAAATCCATGTGAGTTTGTCACTGAAAAAACAAAAAACAAAAATGGCAAAAAATTTAATAGACTCGAGGGAACGAACGTTGCCCAAAAAAAAAAGCAAAAAAAACTAGAGAAAAAAAAGTTTTAAAATGCTCCACACTTTCTTAATTCTTCATATATATATATATTTACTTTGAGTAAACCATTTAAGATCATCTAATATTTAAATGAAAAATATTTAATGGAAAAGTTTATAGAAGGGCCCTTTAATCAGTGTGAAAGCATAAATGGTTTACAGTTTGAAAGCATAAATTTTCGGTTTGCAAATTTTATGGCTTCAATTTAACTGCGCATTTAAATACTTTAAATGTATTGTCGATTTATATACATAAGTAGTTCGAAATTAAACGTCTACTGTGATATGTTTGAACTTTATTCATTTAATAGTCATTATTGCAAAATCAACCTCTACCAAATTTAAAAGTAAATTAATTATTTACTTTGTAGTTTAGTGAATACATTAATATCACATTATATAAGTCACAAGATTTTGAATTGTCCCAAATTATATAAAACTTTGAATCATTTAACTTTAAATTTTCTAACATCTGTGCCATGTTTATTGCAGTAGCCAATCTTTTTACACCTCAGATAACCAGATTTTTTTGATCATTTACTCTCTACCAAAATGTTCTAATGTTCCATACATATAGACAATAATTTTAAAACTATTTTTCATATCCTAATTCTCCATGTATCTTGATTTGTCCATTTTTGATCTTCTAATTTTCTCATCAAAATGACTTGCGCATCAAAATTCAATTATAAGGACACTAATTTCAAATGTGTATTCAATTGGTTCGAATTTAATTGTGTTCTGACATGCATGTTTTAAATTTTGAGTCATTGAATAGTGAGTAATGTCTATCACACCAGAAAATATTATATCTCAAATTTAGGTGAATACATTAATTCACTAGATTTTCACTTGTCCATTTTTTTTCTTTGAGTAAAATATACTATATATGAAGTATGAAGTATGAAGTAAGGGAGTCCGGACCATAAAACTTATATCTCCAACGTGGGATGCGCAATATTCATTTCATATCTACTAAACTTCGTGGTTGAACTTTTGTTGATATTTTATTTTGCTGACCATTGTGGAAAAGAACTATCACCAATACTTGAATATTGATATAACTATATGGTTGAAAAATTCGCAAAACATTCAACAGCAGCCCCTAGATTTTAATTTTTTGAACTGCACCCAAAGGGACAAGACAGCAAACAAAGGAGAGCAACACTACGAAACAGAACTATCACCAATAGGCAATAAGTAAGGAAAACGAAACAGAAAAACAGAGGCCAAGTCAAGACAAAGGAACGAGCAGATAGCGAAACCTTGAAGGAGGGTAATGGTCTTGCTTTACTTAAGCAATTGTTCTGCCTCGAAATTTAAATGTGTATTCAAGTAATCAGATGCTAATTTGGATATTTAAGAAGAAATACTTGTTTATTTTACAGTATATTCTTTTAAAGAAACAAAGATGAAATGAGTATAAATTTTACAACTTCTTCACAAATGTATAGTAACATCGAGAAGCTAATTCTTCAAGCTTCACTTAAATATGTAGCTAATGCGCACAAATGTATTTGTGGGCGCTAGTAAGTAGTAACCTCACGTCCTCTTATTCCTGCTCCCAAACAGCAAGGCGAAGTAAAATAAGATCCTAAAGAAGAGACCTGAAGCAAACGTAATCCACAAGCAATCCCACTTGCTCAATTGCGTAATACCCTGTTGTGCAAGTAAGTCAGACCCCGTCCTCAAGCATGTGGACTCCGTTATCTTCGTTCTCAGAGATTTACTGAGAGTTTCAAGGAGCTTAACCTTCCCGGAGTCAGACACTCCCCCGAGAAGAGTACTGTCGAAAACCTGGACACCCCTAACAAAACAACGAGACGGGTCATCAAACTCGTTGATTAAGACAGCCTCATACGGATACTTGAGAATTGAAATGTAATGAAACCACGTCCAATAAAACGGTATTCGATCTCGGTTGACGTAGAATCCACTCAACAGTAAACAGTAGGCGAGATAGGTAATGGAGACCATGTAACATAACATGATATTCGGAACAACACCGGATATAAAGGTAACGACGGAAGATCCAGACCAAAAGGAGGCATAGATTAGGAGGCAATAGAAGACAAAACCCTCTAATCCCCCGCTCAATCCAACGGTCCAGAATGTGATCGCGGAAAATACCAAGGAAGGTGCAAGTAGCTGAGGCAGGGACACAAGAGAGTGTGATATGACGTATGAAGATGTTCTGTACGCGTTGTGTGTTGTCTCTCTTAAGAAAATGTATCGTTCTTGGATAAAAACGGGGACATTGTCTAAACAACAATAGAACATTGTTGGGACGACAAATGCGAACAAAGTCAATCTCTCTTGTGCTCCTCTTGGAGTGTGGTCTAGCTTCCAATACACAGTTGCTAAAAGACAACCAGTCACCATTACCGTAGCAATCCTTGTTCCTACTAGCTCAGGCATCCGGATCCAGTTTTTCATGTACCGTTTGGCTAAGATGAATGTTTCGAACAACGACGGGTTTGCGTATGAAGATACTGTTTCCATGGAAGTGGGATTGGATCTAGATGAGCCTGAGACTAGTTTGCCTCTAGAAACACTCGCATTAATGGCTTCTTTTAAAGATAATGAACGGTCTTGGTCGAGCTTATTGGTTTGTGGAGCAGATTGGATCAGGCTGATCTTGTTTTGTTGCCACTTTTCGTTGAAGTCTACTAAAGCTTTCGTACCTTCATTGGATCCTTCAAGCTCTCGAACTAAATCAAGTGCGAACTCTGATATGTTCTCTTTCTCCGGGATCGGACGACCGAAGTCGGAGAAGAATCCGGGAAGACTCGCCGGAGATCCATTGAACACACTTTTGCCACGAGATAGAATGATAAGCCGATCAAGCAACTCCACGATTCGAGCACTAGGTTGATGGATCGACATAATTACGATACTGCCACTTTGAGCAATTCGTTTCAAAACTTGCACCACCATAAACGCGTTTGTAGAATCCAGCCCCGACGTTGGTTCGTCGAGGAACAAGACGATAGGATCGTGTATAATATCGATTCCGATTGAAACGCGCCGTCTCTCTCCTCCAGAAACTCCACGGTGTCCTTCGTCTCCGATTACCGTGTTCGCCGCGTTTCTTAACCCTAATTGATCAATTAGGGCTTCAACACGCTCCATCTTCTTCGACTTAGACAAACTTCTCGGGAGACGAAACTCGGAAGCGAACATTAGGGTTTCTTTAACGGTGAGCATCGGAAAAAGAAGATCGTCTTGCATAACATACGCCGATATAACTTTCAACAATCGAGATTGCAAAACTTTCTCTCCGTTTAGAGTTACAGAGCCTCTCAAGCTTCCCTCAGCAACTCTCCCCGCTAGTGCATCGATCAACGTTGATTTTCCTGCTCCACTTGCACCGAGAACGGCGAGGATATCGCCGTCAGAAGCCTCTCCGGAAACATCATCGAGTAGAGTCTTTACTCCGTTTTGCCGTGAGAAGCCAAACCGCCGGCGAAGTGTGACATCGTATTGAAGATTGTTAAAGTTTAAGACGTACGGGACAGGTTTTACGTACAAGGCTTCGACATCTATTATGTGATGTGCAGGATCGTCGCTTTTTACGCCGTCGCCGGAATCTCCTTTTCGGAAACTGTCGCAGTCTTTCAGCAACTCGTCGAGGGTTGGTGATCCGATGGGAGTGATATACTGAGTTTCCGCCGAAACACGTGTCATGGCAATCTTTCTACCGCTGAGTGATAGATTCATCGGACGGCGTCGTTTAGAGTTTTGGCTTAAGAAATCATCAAACTGATTGTGAAGTATATATGGTGGAATCTGAAAGTTCTTAGTAGTGATATTTTTTATGATGGGACGTATAGTTTCATACGTTGGTTATTTATAAGAAAAATGTAACATGTGTTGTAACTTCTGTAACTAAAAAAAAATATTAGATAGAAATTTAACGTTCGTGTGGGTCGTGGCTAGTAATAAGAGTGAACAATAATTCAGAAGTTTCGTTTTCGACATTAAATGTATGTAAAAAGCAAAATACTGTGAATTACGTGGTCATTAAATTCTTGATAAGTCTTAAAAGAAAATTCAAAATTGTATACAGTACTTTGATTTTGGCTTCTGCTCTGCACCACGAGTCGCATTTAAATTTGACATATGTGTCTCATCAACCAAATTTGAAGAATGTGTTCTTGTACATACAGCAGAGAACGTTTGTTCATAGTAACCATAACACATTCTTTGGTTTTAATATCATCCAAAACAGTTTTCTACTCCTAATCACCAAATCAAATATTAACACCGACACGCAAAATGATACAAAATATGTATCTCCCTTTATTAATATATGTCGAATCAATTGATGAAATAATCCAAAAAAGGAACCATGCTGAACCTAGTGAGGAATGCGTTGACAAATATGCATGTATACAGTAGATGTGGATGTCAAAACTACTAAGAGAACGACTCTCTCTTCAATGTGGCTCCACAAAACGGTTGGTAATTTGGGATGGCCGTAGTTTCCATTAATTGGTTAAACTCCAATTTCCCAATTTTGTTGGATTCATGATTAATCTATCTTCGTAGAATATTGGATAAATTGTGATATCAGAGATTCAGTATATAACTAATAATAGGTTAGAAATTAATTCACAAAAAACAACTTTTTCAAGTCAACTATAGTTTATAAACAAAACAAATAAAGAGAGTTAACTAAAATTTGTGTGAAGCATGAAGGAGCCCACGAAATTATCTCAAAGTGTGTGGCTCGTAGGATTTGACAACCACCATCATCATCGCCATCCCTTACTGATTACGGTACATGATTTCATTTAATGTTAATTTCTTAATTTTCTTTTATTTCATGAAGTTTCATTTTCGACATAAATGTATATTTAGGAAATAAAAAATCGTGATTTTCGTGATTGTTTTTTTTTTGAATCCGTGATAAAGGCAATTTGGCTTCGTCAACTCGATGGCCATTTCATTATTATCCATTATCAAAGCTAAGATAGTTACCAAATTTTGTTTAAAGCCTTGTTTCGATGTATATATAAAACATGTTCTCTCTCGTTAGTAACCAATCAGTTTCAAAGCATAACATGTAAAATTAATACTTTTCTTTTCTTTGTCGGCCACAAACACATTCCTTTGTTTTGGAATTATGGTTCGAGTATACACAATCGCTAATTCAACAGTTCTACTCCTAAGAAACAATTCAAGTTTTAACATCAATACACAAAGCCAAAGGGAAATTCCATTTTTTATATACATGTTGGATGAATGATTGACGAAAATATCGAATCGAGTCAAACGATCGACAATGAAATGATAAACATGTAGGAAAGGAACCGATTGAGATATGAAATTCGAGAGATTACTAAAAATAGGAGGAGGAAGCCGGTCCTAACATTTATGTGGCCTAAAGCATATTTTAAAAAATTATATATAAAAAAAACATTATGAAAAACAACTAAAAATCATCTATTGTTACTCGAACATGGGGGAGATTGAAGATTTACTAATGGAGTTTAGTACAATTTCAAAGGAGACGTTAATGGCTAAGTTTTGTTTGAAATTGACTATTGGATGACGACTATTGGATGATGTAACCCATACACCAAATTTGTACTAGTTACTTCAAAGCTGCTGTGACATCTACCAAATTGTGTTTAACGCGATGTTTCTATATCAAACATGTCACTCGTAAGTCCCAAGTACTCTAATAAGTAGTCTAAGTTTAAAACCTTATCGCCTATAACAAGACATGTAAATTAGTACTATCATTTATTTTTGGTCGGCATGGTTGTTACGGCAATAAATACATTTTACTCTGTTGTTTCTGAATTATGACAGTACCGGTATTGAGATTTTGGGGGTCCCAAATATGAAAAACAGTCAATATTTTTCTACAAATATAATAAAATTTGAATTTTAATATTTCAACCAATTATTGAGAGACCGTTAAACTTACAAAAGATACCGTCAATGGTAAACGAGAGATTACTAAAAATAGGAGAAATAAGTGCAATTTCAAAGGAGACGTTAATGGCAAGTTTTTCTCTTCCAAAATTGACTAGTCGATGATGTTAATTGTTAATGTTGTCCACGTGACTCATACATAAACCAAATACTGTATGTACTAAATAATCTACCCGGTCCAAACCGGTTTGGTAAACTGAATCACCGATCTAGAGAATCAACCTTACTTGTGCCTTTCTCGCTCAAGTAGAGAAGCTCGACGGTAAACAGAAACACTTGATACGACGTCGCATAACAACGAACGATGACGTCGCTACCGTACGCCGATGCCGATTGTAGCCTCAGGGCTTTAGCTGGCCGTGCAGAGGGATTCGGACGCTTCGCCGTCGGTGGTCTCCACGGCGATCTCTATGTCGTCACTTCTCTTGCAGGTGATGTATTCGTAAAATCTATCTACGAATCTATATATGTATCTCTATGCCCGATGCTTTACCGATGATCATACTGGAATGTATGGATAAATTCGCCTTCGTATTGATTATGAGATGCATTTGTTGATTGTGTTCGAAGATCTTGAGATTGGTTATGTGTGGATTTTAGATGATGGACCTGGGACTCTTCGTGAAGGAGGTAGGAGGAAAGAGCCGTTATGGATTGTTTTTGCAGTTTCTGGAACTATAAATCTCAATTCATACTTGAGTGTATCGTCTTACAAGACGATTGATGGACGAGGACAACGAATTAAGCTCACAGGGAAAGGAATAAGATTGAAGGAATGTGAACATATCATCATTTGCAATTTGGAGTTTGAAGGTGGTAGAGGTCATGATGTTGATGGTATTCAGATTAAACCAAAGTCTAGACACATTTGGATTGATCGGTGTAGTCTCCGCGATTACGATGATGGGCTTATTGATATTACTAGACAAAGCACGGATATTACTGTTTCTAGGTGAGGTTTGATGATTTTGGATGGTTATGGTTAGGGTAATGTATGCTCTTGACTGGTGCTTAATGTTGCTTCTGGTTTCTACAGATGTTATTTTGCACAGCATGACAAGACGATGCTGATTGGAGCAGATCCTTCTCATGTTGAGGATAGATGTATCCGAGTGACCATTCACCATTGTTTCTTTGATGGAACTAGGCAGAGACAACCTCGTCTCAGATTTGGAAAAGTTCATTTGTACAACAACTACACAAGAAACTGGGGAATATATGCTGTTTGTGCTAGTGTAGAAGCGCAGGTAAACTCTTTTGCAGATCTTAGATCATTGCTTGAGGTCTCACCTGAAGATTCTTATGTTTCTGAAATCAGGTGTTCTCTCAATGCAATATATACGAAGCAGGAGTGAAGAAGAAAACTTTTGAATACTACTCAGAAAAGGTTAATTCTCGCTTTTCATTTGCATCAGAGAAAATCTTGTTCTTATTTTGAATCCACCACCATCATCTTGTGTGAGTTTGTTTGTAGGCTGCTGACAAGGAAGAAGCGAGAACTGGGTTAGTACGATCTGAAAATGACTTGTTCTTGAATGGAGCTCAACCTTCCTTGATGACAGGAGCCAGTGAAGAATGTGTATTCCATCCAAGTGAACACTACCCAACATGGACTGTGGAGCCACCATCAGAAACTCTCAAGCAAATCATGCAAATTTGTACCGGTTGGCAATCTTTGTCCCGTCCTTCTGATCATGGAGTTCCTAAGTAATAGTTGCGATTCAAATGTTTTCTTGCATATCATATTTCCTTCTTTTTCTAGTTATTGAAGGAGTGAATAATGCTTTTGTTCTTCAGCACATTATGTTTACAGTATGCTGTGTGTGATTTTTTATGCCTTTTTCTTCTTTGTGATTTGTAATTGGCTTCTTGAATGTATATCACTGAATCGAATTCTTTATCAGATTTATATCAGCTTCGGTTATTAGAGACTACTCGTTTTATTCTTAAAGCGTATCGCAAGTTTGTTTTTTCTTAGATAATGAAGAACTCGTCATAAATTATGTAAAGAAAATCTCATTTTTTTTTTTTTGTTCTCATTTTCTGTTGCACACACAATGCAAACACACGTATCTACATTTTTTTCACTTCACATCATGTAAAAAATGGAATATTTAGCCAAAACTATGGATCAAGTCTCTCAGCCTGAAACACACCCAAGTGATTTCCAGGATGAAGAGGAAGAAGATGAAGAAAAAGAAGAGGATGCATGAATTGGTGTACCGTGGAAAAGATCAGAGATGTAATTCTCCAAATTATCTGGCTTGAATCTCACCAAGATCTCAATGTTTCTCTCCTGGCCGAGCATTGGTAAGTACTTCCTGTAAAACTCTCTGTATTCTGGTACAAGTTTCTTTGCTATTGAAACCTTTAGTTCGTCCCTAAGTTTCGCATTTGGTACAACTCGTGATGATTGTTTCATATATGCTTCCTCAAATGCCGTGTGAAATCTTCTGAAATATATTTTAGCTTCCTCTGGTGATAGGTCTGTGGGTTCTTCTGGTAAAGACATGAAAACATTGGACCATGCTGCTATCTCATAATTCCCAGCATAAGCGCAGAGTTTATCTTCGTGCTTATTGAGCCAATCATCTCCAAGGAGATTCCTTAGGGGAGTTGAACCAACCGTTTCAATGATGATCTGAAGGTTGTTTGCAAGGAAAAGGTAAGACAAAGAAACATCCTTGTAATGCTCTGCTTTGGTGTCTAGTTTGCATAGCAAAACCAGGATTAGCCAAGCAAAATGGACAGAGAGTGCGTGATTGTGTTGTTCATCTTCCGAAATTGGAGCTCTGACATAGGATTCCAGCAGGCGAGTGTTTCTCGGGAGTGGATGGTCTGCTAGGATTTCCGACAAGACTCCGCTGTACTTAGAAAGGGAAGAGATGAAGTTCATTGTTGATCGTGTCAGTTTATGAATCCCTCCTCCAGGTGTTAGAGCTTTCGTCGTATCTTTCTGAATGATTGATTCAAAATCCGTGAGAGCACTGTGGATTGAGACCTTTAGTTTTTGCAGCGATGTGAGCGCCTGAGATTTCACACCAGCTACTGCATCAAAGTGGAATATCATCTCTATGTCTTGCCAGAGATCAGAGATTGCAGCCTGCAGATCCATTAGCGGGAAGATCCTCTCGTGCGATTTCTTCTCCTTGGCAACAAATTCAGGGAACTTGAAAAGGTTAGTGGCTGCTTCGTTTGCAATCTCGTAGAAGCATGACTCCCTTGTTGAATTGGAAGCAGAAAAGACATGATCACAAAGAAGTTTCTCTCCACGGAAGAGCGTGGCAATGCCAATCTTTGCAGCTTTTATCCAGTTCTTGATCATATGCTCGAGCGTGACCCAGTCCGTTCTGTGAAATCTGGAGCCTTTGTAGATTTCAATCCCGAGCAAGCTCAGCCCTTCATCTACAATAGATTTTCTGACCCGCTTATAAATCTTTACGCACTCCTTACCATATCCGCAACTTATCATACTCTCTGCTATCGCCTTAAGGTCAGACATCACCATAGCTGAAGCTTTCTCAACCTGAGTGATCGATTCGCCAGCTTTCCTCATCTCATTGTCACTTTCATCGTCGTCGTCAGATCCCATAACATCTTCAAATTCAGAATTGCTGGAGATTGAGGATTGACCGGAAACTGATTCAGGATCAAGCTTGTCTCTGTTTGAAGATAATATCTGGAAGAACTCTTTTTCGAGCCTTGCCATGGCGATCTGCATCAGGGTCTGAGCTAGAGCAAGCTTTGGAGATTGAGAGTCTTGAGAGACAAGAAAGTGCATCGCTCTGCGCAAATCACGGACACATCTGATGAACTCTTTAGCCTCCTTCCTGCTATGGTTGAACAGAGAGACAATCTTGGTGAAGGAAGGCGTGTTCGGGTCCCATTTTCTGATGACGGAGTCCGCTGTCTCCACGGTTTCCTCCATCATAGCCTGAGTAAAGTTCTGGTTTAGAGGAGAAGCCGGGAAAGAAGTGAATGAAGAAGGCGAAGAAGGATGATATTTAGGAGATGACGAAGAGAAGAAAGAAAATTTCGCCATTTTCGCCATTGAAGAAGAAGAAGCTCTCTATTCTCTTCTTTCTGAATTGAAAGCGAAGCCTTTTAAAATGGTGTTACTTGGCTTTTACTCTTTCTATTTTAATTAGAAAGATGGTTTTTAACAATTATATAGAGAGCGAGATTGGTCTTGACTTTGAAAATGAAATCGATGACGATGTGCTTACCTGTGATTATAGACCCAGACCACAAAGAACCATTGACTTCGATGTATAATATAAGCCTTATATACTTAAAAGATAACTAGAGTACAAATTTTATATACATATGGGCGACAAAGTTTTTGCTATCCACGTCTAGAACTAGAATTATATGACTATTTCATTCTGTCAACTTATAATTTTATATAACAGTTAAATTCATCAATTTCATTTCATTTGACTTTTTATTGCATCATTCGCATTATTGATCACTAATTATACTTCTTGTTCGAATTTCGTATTGGAAGTTTTTTGACCAAAGAAAAAAAAGAAGACTAATAGAGTTTCACTAGAAAAGTCCGAAATTTATATATTTAGCGTTCTCTTATATAAACGCGTTTCTACATTTCAATTCTTGTGTGTCTGTCAACGTCTGCATTTCAGTTAATAAGTTATAGTTATCACAGTAATTAACGTTTTGAATCAATACTATGATACAATAAGTTGTTAACGCTGTCCTTGCAAACTAACAGCTATACGTTTATTGTAATAGTTAAGAGAAAAGTGTTACAAAATATTTAAGTTGATTTTACAGCCTAATGTTATATTAGCACTGTTGATGTGTCATAATCTGATAGTATATGTTTGTGCTTATAGAGGATAGAAAAACAAATCACAAATTATGTATTATATAAAACTAATATTCTTTCGTCTGACCAAAAAGATGATCATAAAAGATACGTACTATACTTCATGATCTTGTCTAGAAGAAAATAAAACCTATATTCCAAGTTTTCCCATACATTAGATATCATATACACAGACACAAGACATTCGCATGTTATGTATGTATGGTTTTGCAAGAAAAAGTCAAATATACGCACTCATAAATCATGATATAAAGATATACGAACCGGAGGTATTGGCAATTTCCAGGCGTTACAGATTCTTAAAAGACCAAAATGGAGATTCGCTTACCAAAGTCAACTACATTTACATATACATTTCAACTAATTTGGCTTCAACGTCGTATATACGTGAGTTGTCTAAATCATTATAAGAGCATATAAGCTAGTCAACGTTTTGTTTCGACGACTCTCTTTCTTTAAACAATGGCTAGTGTTACTTCACGTATTCGGTTACATTGCTAACGAACCTTAAAGAATTTAGTTATTGTAGCTGTCTTTTTTCCTTAAAAGTGGAATCTTCTTCAATCAACAAAGCAATGACTATTGATCAATGCCATCATTTGATTACAACTCACAGTTTTTGTTTTGACAATTATCTTGTTATATACATATGAGAGAAAATGAACTATAGTAGTGTTTAGTTCGTTTCAGATTGAGATTGATTATGTTTATGTTATTTGTTTTTTTCCCAAACTTTACTAAGGAAGATTGTAAGCTTGGGGGAGCCCTAACGAATCAGAAATGAATGATATCGTAAGTGCGAAAACAATTTGAAGACTGGACTGTGAAGCGGTCAACTCTCAGGCGTAGATCATCGGAGTAAAGACAATGCCAATGCAAAAGTCAAAAGTTTATAAAGTATCTTTGATAACCCCAAAAATGATAAGAACATAATAATCCAAGTGGGTATTTTTGACTTATTATTATATAGATACATTAAACTCTAATGTAGCTGGTTCTACTTCTAGTCTTCCTTCTACAATGTGTATTATCGTGTGACACGAACCAACATTTTGGATGAATAATATAAACATTTCTTTTGCTCGGAATGCTTACATGTTTTAGAATATGAACCTCTCCCTCTCCGGTATAATGATATGTTTGAAGAATTAAATCTTTTAGTTTAAATATATCAGAGGAGATCAAAGATCTTTGACAGCAAAACAGAGGTATACATACAACAAGAGAATATTAAACTTTGATGTCTTACTTTCTACAATGTTTTCTTCTTCTCTCATTCTGTATTATCAATGCAGAGAATAAGTTATTTCGTATGGACCAGACAAAGTATAATTCCACTAAACTGATTAGAATTGAATAAGTAAATCCATCACTTCCTGGTGCTTGGTTAGTCCTCCCCTGATGGATCAAGTCTTCTTGTGACAGAGATCGAGTGGCAACTTCTTGTTTTTCTCTGTATGCCTCTCCTAGAGTAGATTTTTGTTTCTGTAGATCACAGTCAACCCTTACGCATTCGACTTCCTCGCCACTTTGCTGCAACAACACAAAAGACCCTGTTCAGATTCATAATGACTTTAGAACTGAGGCTTAGAAAGATAGATAAACGTCTAAGGCAAGAAGATCTTTGGTTGCCCATAGATTCAAGTAACTTTATTTTCCTTTGAAGACACTAACGGGTACATCGCAGACAAGATAAATTACAAAGCCCATAAGAAAAACTGGAAATATGAGCAAGGTGTGCAACAGAAGCAGAAGCATGCGAGTAATTTCTATTTGGTGATCCTTTTAAACAGTCAATTTCTCTGTTTACGGTCACAATTAACAAGGGACTTTTGTTCAAGAAGGTAAAAATGTGGATTCATTTGGGAGTAAAACACACACACAAAACATAGAAGCAACACAAAATTTAACAATCATAAAATCCACCAGGCAGGTAACATAAACGCACACAAATCACATGAATGTGTCAAATATCTAATCTTGTAGAAAGAGGTAACATGAATTTTTTTACAGAAGTGCAATTAATAATTAGAAATCCATAAGCCAGGCTAAACCAAATTTTTTGGAAGATAAGGTTTCACTTTTCTCACTAGCCAGATCATACTGAGAAAAGGAGCTACTAAATCCTCAATGTCAAGCAGCTTGAAATATTGAAAACCCAGAATCCCAAATGCTACATCAGTAATGAAAGCATAAATGTTTCCGTAATAGAGAGGTGAGAGAACATACATTTTAGAGAGCTTGTTAGGAGTACCACCAGTGACCTTAGCCGAGAGGAGGAGAGCAGGCTCCGCTTTCATCTGAATAAAAAGATCTGACTTTGATTTCTCCCTCAGTGAGAAGAAAATATGGATCAAAACCTTCCCAAATCTCTCCAGAAAGAACAGTAGATAAATCCATCAAAGAATCATTTAGCAACTTCTCATGTAATCTGACAACTACTCGGAACATATTAGACACCAAAGGGTTCCTCAAAAAGGGTTTCAGTGCCTCCCCAAGTTCAATGATATCAGAAAACAGAGTTTTCTTGTCATTGCTATCAGTTGAGAATCTGAATATGCAGTCGGAAAAGACGTAGAGACCAAGAAGATTACCATAGAGTGGCAAAAACACATCCTTGTGGTTCCCAACACCGCCTACCCAGCTTTCTCTTTGTTTGCTGACATGATCTTTAGCGAAAGCAAGTAGCTGATTGTGGAATTTACTCCTCCAGTCGAGTAGTTGTGCCAGGGAAAAGTCTCTGTTTGGTAGTTTCTGTAGATGGTAACAGCAAAACTGCAAGATCAGAAGCTTTTCTTCATGGTGATTATCGATTTCCTTGTCGAAAACCCGCCTCACTAGATCACTACCTCCCTTTGGTGGGGATGTGTAATCTGCGGTGTTGAAGACCCATCTCGAGAGATATTGCGAATACTCATTCCAGTGCCCTAAGATGGAAGATAAATGGTTGAAGCTCAGTTCCAAGACTTTATCTACTTGAGTAGGAACTTCCACGGCAGTGAAGAAACACTTCTGAACATCCGTAGCGAGTTTTGACCTGATGACATCATCTTCGTCCTCCAACAATTTGATACAAGTGAACCACATCTCTAGAATTTGATATGCGTATACATCACAAGCTTTTTGAAATTTGCTTGGTGTAGTTTCAGAGGAAATTTGGTGATTTGAGACAAGAGGACCTATGAGCTTCGCTTGTTCCAGTATACCGGATGCTATAATAGCCTCTGCAGATGCATGGCGAACATTTACTTGCTCGGATGGTAAGCTTTTCTGTTTGATCAAGTTAACAAAGTAGGAGACACAATCAGTTATACAACTCCATCTTGGTTCCTCTTCTTTTTCAGATTCGTTTTTGTGGATGAACAACCCCGTGAGATGCTTCACACAAATTGCCAGGCAACACATGAGTGTACCTCGGGTTTTAGCACGTCGTGTGCTCTCATATAGAGAAGTCAGCCTGCCCCAAAGATGAAACACCGAATCATAGTTCAACGAACCAACGTAAATGCCTTCAACAGATTCCTTGTTACATGATTTTTTGAACATAAGAAGATTCCACTGGAAAAGAATCCTTAAAATGTAGTTCTCACATTTATGGTTTTTCTCCTTGTCCAACAGCTCTAATAATATCACCTGGAGACCGTTTTTTGCCCAGTTCCAAATACTGCTCGACTCTGAGAAACTGGAATCTTCTGACTTCAAAAACCGCAGAAACCACTTCAGTGTTGCAAGACGAACTTCATATGATTGATCAGATATACAACGAAGGAGCCTTTCGTTAAGGTGAGGAAAATCTAATGCTTCAGGAACTTTCTGCGATTGCAAATTTGGTCTTTGAGTAATCTGAAAAACTTCCGCTGCTTCATCAGATGGCTGAAATACGCAACCAAAATAAGATACAGCTGCTTGTTCTCTAAGCTCAGCGATTGAAGGGTCATAATAGGAGAAACCATAAGAAGCATCTGCATCCAAGCAATTTGTAGATAGATCCAAGTGCAATTTATAGATGTCCCTGAGATTTTTGCTTTCAGAGCATGTCCATTCAATTACTCGCATATGATCAAGCACTCTCAAAAAAGATGTACAGAGGATCGGGCAAGGGCACGTCAATGGAGAAGCCAACCATGAGCAATTTGCAAGGACATTGATCAATTTTCCAATAATCTGATCCTTCTTAGAGTTATCAGCAAGGTCTCTACAGTTTGTATCTAGGAGATTACCAAGTTGCAACAAAATACCGTGAAGATAATTGAAGGACCCACCTTGGGCCCCATTAGAAGGTAATGTTGAGGCAATTCGGAGCAGAACGCTTTGGAGTTTCTCATTGGAAACAAGACCTACTAGAGCACGTGATGCCAAAACACGAACACGGAGATTACTTTGAGTAGAGCATTTCATAATAAAGGGCATAAAAACGAACGGGTCCAGGTCATCTCCACTTTCACTTGCAATGGGTGAGGGCTTAAGCCTAGATAAAAGAATCAGAATGGGCCATAAACTCGGATGGACAAGATTTGCGAGGTTTGAATCAGATGAACCAGATGTGTCAAGTAAATCAGTTGCTGCCTTTAGTTCACTGTATATGAAAGGGTGCAACAAGGGGTACCTTCAAGAAAACCAAGACAACATTAAATAATGGATGAAAACAATGCATTTTCAATTCAATGTAGAGACAGCTACCTAAAAAAAAGAATATCAGGTGAAGATCTTATCAGACATACCTGTGAAAAAATTCAAGTCCAGTCAAGGCACGACGGGTAGATCCACGTTTTTGAACATTAAGGAATCCAATCATTCGACGGACCAAGGCAGTGTATGCAAGTGTGGCACTGTTTCTGACCTCCCAATATGGTGAAGAGAAGGATCTTATTGAAACAATCATAGCCTCCGCAGAAAACCCAGAAGTATCAGTGCTCAAGTTTGTGTCATTGAAAGTAGCTTTGAGAACATTGAACGCATGCACCGTCGGAACAACTCCTTCATCACGGACCTTTGAAAGTTTTTCATTTGAATGCATATCAGAAGAATTGATCTCCTCAACCATATGTTTAGACCCTTTCTGTTCCAGGGGTTCCATGAGAGGCTTCTCTGCAAGACCTATTAGCCACCTAAGCGCCCGTGGGAGAAGCTTCTTTGGTGAACCTTCCGGTTCTGAGAGAAAAAGAGCAATAAATGCAGCGGGAATTCCTGCACTTCGTCTTAACACATCGTCCACTGTCTGTCCTTTTGCCACAGTTCTTTCCATAAGTTGCTCCATCCAGGATTCTGTCAGCTTACAAAGTCTATGAAAAGAAAAAACAAACACAATACGTCAGTGAATAGAAAAACAAGTTACAAGGACACACAAGAAGCGTAAAGTTAAAAGCATACCTTGGATCGTTCGAACATAGTAAACGGTGGCACAAAGCTGTAAATCCAGCTCTTGTCTTATCTATTGCACCATTGTGCTTCATTTTTAAAAGTACTTCCAAGAAGTGGTCTCCAATCTTTTCAAGTTGCTTCAGGTCAAGCAGTGATTCAGAATTTCCTATCACTAAATCATTGGGGACTGAAGAAGCTGTATCACCATTTTCTAAAGGTCTAAGGCTGCTGGTAGGCAATGGAATCTTTCTTATAATGGTTCCCAAAAGAAGACTCACCTGAAGAAAGAAAGCAGTTTCTATATGAAGTTTCTCAAAAAAAATTAGAAATACCATATTCTGCATTTCAGGATGAAAAAGAGCAGCTACTTGAGACAAGTATTAAGAAAAATGAAAACGCAAAACAAGTGATACCAAAGTAAGGACAATTATCAGCAAGATGACAGAATCAATACCTCTTTCATAGCGAGCCAGCAACCAACCATAACTACCTGTTCTGATTGTACTGTTTCATGCACATGTTTTGGATATGTACTTGTGTGTTCCTCTGAGAGAACAGCGGCAGAATCATCTTGAACATTTGAAAAGAAACTATCATCATCTATTATGTCATCCATATCCTCAGGCAAACACAAAGCATCTGCAGAAACCACCCAAAGTGCTAATGTAGTTATTCTCGTCACCAGTTTCAGAAGCTTTTCCAGTTCCTTTCTCATCTCTGATATACTTAACACTGCATTAGAGTTCCAGTCCAATTCCTCAAAAGTATATCGCAAAGCTAATAATACCCCATGAACAAAACTGTTTTTACATGCTTCAGAGAGATCACGCTCTCCCTCCGTCACAGAAGCATCAAGCCACTGAATAAGTGATTTAATATACTCAACCACAGGATACTTCGGTTTAGAGTTCTGATTACGACAATCTATGTTTTCACACTCTCTTTCACAACAAAAAACAGTAGTGGAAACCTTGACTATCCAACCAAGGTCCAATACGTACTTTCTGAAGATAAGCCTAAGAGTCAAAGCACCTGCATCACTCTCTCTTACCCGTGGACTGCAGACTAGTTGTTTGGCCCAAGGAATAATGATTTGGACCATGTCTTCACTTGAAATGCCAGTAAATGGAGTTGGAAAATGTAGCAAAATACGGAAAGAATTTTCCCTAAGCCTGTCCCAACTATCAACAATCGATCCAACTAGCAATAACGTTGAATCATGTGAAGTGACAATATCACAGTATGGGTAAAGATGGCCTTGATGAGAAGTGGGATCCTTAGAAGCCACAACAGGCCAGACTTCAATCATGATCTGTATAAGTTCTGTCGCCATTATTTTTCTCCTGTAAGGGGCAGAAGGGTAGCAAGATAAATACAAAAAGGAACTTAGCCACCTCATAAACTTGAACAAACTCTCTGCTCGTAGAACTGCATTTTTGTCGCTTTTAAGTGGTTGCAAGCTCCCTAGCTTATACTGCTTTTCCAGCGACGTACGGACCCGGAGAAAAAATTTCCTGAACAAACTGGTCCATTTCATTTGAAAACCTGTAGACGATGACCTCATGTTCAAGGGAACAGCCTCCTTCATGAGATAAAGCTCTAAGGGAGATGGAAGGCTAGAAGTCTTGGGGTTTAAGAAGAGTGTCTCTGCAGCATCCACACGAACCGACTCATCAACATGGGTTAAGGCCATTTTTAGCCACTCAATGGGAATTTTTAACTCAATACCCTTGATTTGAACAACTGCAAATGCATCTGTACTTCTTTTTTGTTCAATATCCCCTTCAAGGAATGCAAGTGTACGACAAACTTTCAGCAATGATACTAAAACAACCACTTTCTGTTCAACTGTTAGTTCCATACTCATGTTACTCAACTCAGTATAGTTTAGCTTGGTTTCTTCCTCACTCGGTCCAATAGATATATACGCAAGCAAAAGAAATATACTGTCTACATCCAGTTCTAGCAAAACTTGTACTGCATAAGTATTTAGATTGGACCTGAGTTTCGACTTGCCAGAAGCAAGCCCGTAAAGGAAAGGAGGCAAACAATGTTCTCGATAACGCGCATAACCCTGGTCAACACCTTCGCTCCCCCAGCTTTCATCACGCAACAGTTCAAGGAAACATTTTATAAATGATGTTACAGCATAGCAGACATCATCATCAATATATGCATTTGCCATCTCGAACAACAGGTTAGGACTCATATCCATCAAAGTCTTCGCACCTAACCGCCTTGTCAAGGATGCTAATGGAACATATCTTCCTTTACAACGTGATCCTAAACGAAGAAGATAGTTGACAATTTTCAACAAAGATTCCCTCATTCCCACTTTATCATCTGTCTGATGAACAGTGGTTTGGATGTCTAGTAAGAGGTCAAACATGAGGTGAACTTGTTTGACTGTCTGGCTCAAAGGGTCCTCCAAATTGTTCCATATAATTCTGAGTACTCGAGCTGCCATGCTGTCTGGCATTGGATCATAACCTTCTGATAAATCAGTTAACATAGATGTCTTGATCTGTTGCATGCAAATCTGCATCACAGTTAGTACGTGAAAATTTAAATGACTGTCAATGGGGTTCTCGCATAAATCACAAAGTTCGAGCAAAATTCCGTCATACAGAATAGTTTTGTGATCACAATCACTGTTGCTCAATCGAGCAAAAGAGGAAACAAGAATACCCCTAGAAACTGTAGTAAGAATGCCTCGGATCAAGCAGAGTCTACTCAAAGATGAAAAACTGCAGATCTCAGAACAAATGTCCCCGGCAAATGGAATTTTGCTAACAATATCAGCCAACCTAACGACGCTACTCCAGCAAAATATACATTGCGCTATAAACAATCCAAGCTCTTCGTCTTTGAGACAGACCTGCAGAGCAGCACAGAAACTCACACCAGCAGCCACATAACAGTCCCTAGAAAATGCCAGCGACTTCAAAATGCTTACTTGAACAGCCAAAACACTCTCCATAAAACTTGCATCCTCCCCAACTAAACCCTTAAACTTCAAAGGAAACCGCTGAAACAAGTAATACGAGCAAGACAAAGCTTCTTGGCATTGCTCCATAACAGTAGGAGGAGGCCTATCACAAGCTTCAGTGTCTAAGACTATACCATTCAACCCTGAAACGATATCATAACCAACCAGAAGCGCGCAATCTTCAATTATATCAACTAAATATCCCAACTTTGGCATGCCCATCACTGATAAAGCAACTCTAGACACACAGAATCGATTACCACCATCTTCAAAACCGCCATATTCATCACAAAGCTCCTTAAAACATGAACTGATCACTGAATGAAACTTAGTGGTTTTAGCCAAGGCTGAAACAAGGGTCTTATGAAGAGGCAAAGAATTCTCCATGAAGAGTATCTCCAAGTAAAACCTAATAGCTTCCCTTACAGAAACTGTCTCTCTCTCGCCTCCTTCATTCTCATTGGCCTTGGCGAGAAACTCTCCGAACGAAGCAACAACTTTCTTGGCGTGATTAACTTGCGCGTAGATTGAATTCAACGAAACCAATTCTTCAATGTTGGAGTAAAACTTGGGACAAGACTGAGACAAACTAGATTGGCTCAAAGAAGCAGTGAACGAGCTGGGGAACAGAACAGCACTGTAAGTATAACGATGGCGATGCTGCAGAGCTCGCCACTTCGCAGACATGTTTCAGTGAGCTGAGGAAAAACAGAGAAACAATAAAAATTTGAACTTTATTTTTTTCACTTGAATGAAAAATAGAAAATATGGTAAAACAGATTAAAGATCATACCGGGAAAAGCGGCTAAGTGTACGAGAGAGCTTATTAGGAGGCCGGAGCAATACCAGTGAGTAACCTAAGAGGCGACGCGGCGGAGGCGGAAGAAAGCACCCGCCTTCAAATCTTTCAACTGGAGAAGATATGGGCCTTACTTGTGTTTTTAATGGGCCTGATTTTTAGACAAATGAGAAAACATTTTGGTTGTCTAGGACGACTGCTTAGTTGTGCTATAATGAGTTCTTGAAGCCAATATTTCAGTTGATTTGAGTGTAAATTTCAGTTGCAACTGGTTGCATAGCTCATCAACACAGTTCGAACATGGTAATGCTCTTGTCTCAGATTGCTTATAAAACAATTAGCTAGGTTCTTAGACTGTCCCAAAGTGAATAATAAACAGGTGATGATGTTAAGTGGCTTTTGTTCGCAGAATCTTACGTTTTTGCAGATTTTATTGCCGAGACCAAATAGATCAGCCCACGAGCTAGTTCTCGAAAGTCAAATAGGGTAAATCTCAAATTTATAACAAAGAACGTGCGTGAGAGATCATACAATCATGTTTGAAGAATCAAATCTTTAATTGAAAGAAAATTCAGATATATTAGAGAAGACTGAGGGAGGACTCTCTGACAGTAGAAAGATAATTAAACTTTGATGGCATACTTTCTAATTGGAAAGTACATGTCTTTCTTCTTCTCTCGTTCTGTCTTCAGCGACGCCTATCCAATGCAGAGAAAAAGTCATGAAGTATGGACCAAAACAAAGCATGTCACTGAATTCAAAATACCTGGTGTTTAGTGAGTCTCCTTCTGATGGCTCTAGTCTTCTTGGGACGGAGATCGAGTGGCAACAACTTCTTGTTTTTGTATGCTTCTCTAAGAGCAGACTTTTGTTTCTGTGAGCTCACAGTCAACACTTGCGCAATCGACTTCCTCACCACTTTGCTGCAACAACCCAAAAACAAAAGACCACAATTAGATCCATAATAACTTAATTTGAGGCCTTACCAAGATTGCTAAAAGTCCTAAACAAAAACAATGGTCTTGCTTGTTCAGAGATTCAAATAGATTATATAAATATCTTTCTTTTCCCATTTCGCAGACATACAAGATAACTAAAAATCCCAAAAACTGCAACAATAAACCCAAGACTAATCTAAGCCTCGATTGTTTTAAACACCAATGTTTTGGCGTCTGTGTGCATAGGGATTTTGCTTAAGATGCTAAAGATATCTAAAAACAATGAACATAAAAGCAAACACAAGCAAAAAAAAACTGATGACTAAAGACTAGAAATCAACAATTCCATAAGCCAGGTACCAATACCATGCAAAGGGCAACACACTAATCACATGAATGTATCAAAATGCCTAATTTGTAAACACTGGCACCATAAACAATTCAATATAAATGCAATTAACAATTAAAAAATCAACAATCTAGTAATCTACTATTCTCAGTAGCTTTAGATCATACTCAGAAAGAGGCTAGTGATTCCAATATCAAGCAGCTCAAAATATTCCAACATTTGTATAATAAGGCTGAGAGTAGAGAACAATTACATCTTAGAGAGCTTGTTAGGAGCACCACCAGTGACCTTAGCGACACGTAGGGAAGCAAGCTCTGCCTTCAATTCTTTCAATTGAGTAGAAAGATCCGATTTTGATTTATCTCTCAACTCATGAACCTTGATTCTCGCTGTTCACGGATCCATTTCAACACAACACAATAAGAAAATGGAGCCAAACATAAGCAACTCAAACAATAATGGTGGAAATGATTCAAGAGTAGGGACTTACCCATGGCGTCTTCGAGCCCTCTCTGACTCAGTCTCTTTGCACTGCTATAGTAAGACACCTGAAACCCTAAACTGAAGAAGATGAAGAGTTCTAAATGGGCCTCAATGATATAAATGGGCCTTAAGTTTAGTACAGACAGTGAATAATTTATTCTTTTTAGTCATGGTTAATACGTTAATCTGACTCACCATGTGGTATTTACAAAATTAATCAGATTGTAATATGTCACTTTATGTATAATGTTTTTGTAGGATTGATTCAAAATTGACCTTCGTGTGTCTTGCAAATATATTTTTTCTTTTGCCGGCAATGTGTCTTGCAAATTTTCCATATATATCGAATTTGGTAATTTGAGGTCAAATGTTATCTTCCCCTAAAGAAAAGTTAGGTAATTAACAGGATAAATTTATTTTAGTCAGCTGGTCCCATAAGTAAAACGCATTAAGCGGTTTTTCGTTAAAAGCTTAATCTGATTTGACTCTTTGATCTCTCCCTCTTACTAATTTTTTTTTTTGGTCAGATATAAAACTCTCTTATCTCGTGATCCTCGTCGTCTATATATTGAAACAAATCCAGTTTTCTTTCTTGAAACGTATAACAAAAATAGAACATCATGGTTATGTACAAAGAGGTATGTCTTAATCTTTCTCTCTTTTCAATTACGAGTTAGCTCTTTTGTCATGCAAAGCTCTTTGCTTTGTATCTAAAAACGAAGATTCATGATACAATTATTGTTTTAAGCTTATATAAAAATTTGGGGTTTCGTTTGTCGTTGTTTAGGATTATGTTTCGAACTCACGAGGGATACAACTTTTCACGTGTTCATGGAAACAAGAGGAGCAGCAAGAACCAAAGGCTTTAATCTTTCTCTGTCATGGCTACGCCATGGAATCAAGCATCACCATGAGCAGTTCCGTCTTTTAAAATCATGATTATAATATACTCGTCAATATATATACATTCATGATTACATTTTAATTGATATTAAAACATATTCATCAGGCACTGCAGTGAGGTTGGCCAATGCGGGTTTCTCGGTCTATGGAATGGACTATGAAGGGCATGGTAAATCCGGGGGATTAAATGGTTACGTCAAAAAGTTTGATGATCTTGTTCAAGACGTCTCTTCTCATTACTCTTCAATTTGCGGTAAGAATGTTTTTTTTTAAGAACCACCAAAAAAAAATAAGTTTTACCTCCGAATAGACCACTATTTTTGAAAATATCGTAAACCTAAATCTTGTGGTCTTTTGAGAATTTCTCTTCTTCTTCTTCTTTTTTTCCTCCGTTTGAAAATGTTATTAATTATTAATATATTTTGGAAATGATGAATGTGAAGAGTTGGAAGAGAATAAGGGGAAGATGAGGTTTCTAATGGGAGAATCCATGGGAGGAGCAGTTGTGTTACTCTTGGAGAGAAAGAAGCCCAATTTTTGGGACGGTGCCGTTTTAGTCGCTCCCATGTGTAAGGTATGTGTATGATCGATCGGTCTCGTGTTCTTCAAGTTTTAGGGTAGCCCTTAGTATACTATATCCTTACTATATAAGTGTTGACTTCTAAACTTTAAGATTGAGATTTTTACCAAATTGAGTTATTTTTCATGTAATATAATGTCTATTTCACTATTTTTAGTAATTAGATATGAATCACTTGATTTTTTTTTTTTTTTTTTTTTT
>Ga0041059_1000841_pt1 | contig 24178 bp, 23 predicted proteins | sample AraColnosormetaG_FD_56232 | JGI IMG/M metagenome (GOLD analysis project Ga0041059, IMG submission 56232) | Arabidopsis roots microbial communities from North Carolina, USA - Col MF nosort | ecosystem: Host-associated > Plants > Roots > Unclassified | place: USA: North Carolina | collected... | reverse complement strand
CATACACACAGAACTCCAAGTATCCCAAACTTCCGTCTGGCCTGATTTCATCGTCCTCTGACTCTCCATATAAGAACAATTCCACGGATGAAAGAAACTGGGTGGTCTCTTCCTCATACCCCTCCATTGGCCGAAACATGTGAATATTCAGGCTGCATTGCTTAAACATGTAGTCTACATCATCATAGATGCCGAGTCTCTCCATGGTTACAGGATCAGGGTATCGAGTTCCTAAAAACTCGTTGCGCTTCAGTAGCTTGTAGTATTCGTTTTGAGTTGCGGACTTCTCTGATTCCAAATCATCACCACCTCCATTCTCAGTTTGATCAGCTTCCAGGTGAAGCCATTTCTTCCTCTGAGTCTTCATCTACCAGTTCCAACCTTCTCTTCACTGGCTTCGTTCCTCGAGTGATATCTTCCTTGTTCCTCGAGAACTCCTTTGCAGAGGCCTTACTCGACCTTCGGGATAGAGTGTTTCCGACAGGAGAGTTGAAAGTTTGTTCTTCTTGCATCGCTTCCTCCTCTTGGCTTGATTCGCTGTGATCGATCTCGAAACTTGCTCGTTCTCTCCTGCTCAACCCTAGGGGTGATGGTTCAGAAAGTCCTTGAGCTCCTGCATACGAAGAAGGTGTTGGGTACCTCTTCGATGGAGAGAGAGCTCTGTTCCGGATCCTTGACAGGAGCGTGCGTCTGTTCGTCATTGAGAATGAGAGACTCAAAGGTTAGCAGATCGAGTGATCAAGAAAATAGATGGATTTAGTTGACTTTTTGATAAAAATAGGAAGTGCAAGAGAAAGAGATAGAGAGAGGTATAAGAATTCGAGATTGCTCTGGTGTGGGAGGTGGAGAGATGAGACTGTTGAGTTTAGGAATTGCAATGGGGTGAACCAAAATGATTATGAGGGGATAAGAAGACAAGGAGGCATCATGGGATTCAATAGAGGCGGGTCACGAGGCGTCGGAGTCCACAAGGTGGTCTCTTTGTTTTCTTCACTCGATCGGACGGTGCGGAGTGCTTCGCTATTAATCACTCGATCAAACGGACCAGAATAAACGTAAAGAAGTCACTCGATCAAACGGTGGTGATGCTTCTCTTATCTGGTCATTCAATCGCACGACTTAAAGCACTCCTCCTCATTTTACTAGATCAACGGTTGAGATGATTCTTGACTTGTTTTGAATTTACTCGACCGTTAACTTCCTCAGGGTAATTAAAACAAACCTGAAACACTTAAACAAAAACATCAAAAATAACAAGCAAAATATAAACTTATATACATGGATAGACATGGGACTTCCTCCCAAGTGAGCTAGTGTAAAGTCTTTAGCTTGACTTTCATACTGTTTTTAGGCAAAGGATGATGAGAGGAGAGGAAATGAGCACTACTCTTGAATGATCTGCTCAGCCATACAAGGATTGACTCTCTGCCCATTCACTTTGAGTTCAGCTTCGGCTTTGCTAATTAAGGTGGTGGTTCCATCAGGGGGTTTGTCTTTGATGCTGAATGGTACTTGGTTGGATTTCCCACTGAGGTCCTTAATTTGATCCTTGAGTTCTTTCACTGTTTGTGTTAGCTCCCTTATGGCTTTCTCCTGCCATTTAGATCTTCTTTGAAGCTTTAACCAATTATCAGAAGCTAGAGTGTTTTGCTTAACATGCAGGTCGACTTTAGACGTTGAGCTTGAGCATTTGGAGTGAGTAGAGGTTTGAACATGACCTACTGGTCGAGTTTGATGGTCGAGCTTGAGTTGAACATGCCTCTTTTGACCTAATCACACCTATAATGACATATGCCCATGTTACTATCTTGTGGGAGGCTAATGACTTCTTAGAGATCAAGGTCTCACTAGGGAGATATTTAGCTTCAACTCTCTTAGTTAAAGAAGTTTGGAGTAGATCTTTAACAGCAAGCTCTTCTAGCTTTTCTTGGACACTCTCCTTGTGTATAATAGGATTGCACTCTTGGCTATGAACTTCCATTCCTTGTACTTCTTTGATTCTCTCCATAATCAGATCTTGTAGGTACTTGTGGGAGGGTGGAATGAGCATGAAAGCATCCATTAATGGCATTTTTAGTTCAATCTCCTTTAGCTGCCTATCAAAAAGTGGCTTTGTATTTTTCTGTTAATTCCTTCTTAAATGTTCCAGGGAAAGGCATTGTCAGTTTGTAGGGTGACAGAGCAAATTCTTTATTCTTTGCTACAACATTAGCTTTTCTTTCTTCAAAACTTGGCTTTGCTCGATCGAGTAGAAGGCCAAGTGAATCTGGAGGCTGATCAAGTTTAGTTGGTTCATTGGTCTGGAATTTGTTTTGATGTGGATCCTCTCCTTCTTGAACTTCACTATCATCAGTGATCTGCTCGGTCTTCTGACTGTTGAGAAGTTTCCTCCCAATACGACGTGTAACTGCATTGGCATATTCTTTGGAGTTTTGAATGGCGTTTCCAGGAAGTTGGCATGGAGGCATTGGTGCTGAAGTAGAAGCAACTTGTCCTTCCATGTATCTCATCTTAGAGTTCAATGCCTTAAACTTGATATTCAGATCATTATAAAAGGAATCCACCATAGTGTTTATCTCAACAATTTTCGTCTCCAAAACCATAGATCCAAAAGATTGACCTTGTAGTATTTGATGAAGCATAGTTTTCATGTCTGCATCGTGTGCATTGTGAGTTGGTTGTTGTTGAGCAAAACATGGTGGTGCATACTGCTGCTGTTGGTAGCTTCCTTGACACTGCTGCATAGAAACAAACCCTTGACATTGATTGTATGGAACAAAAGGCTTGTAATGGGTTTGCTGTTGTCCATAGTTGTTGAAACCATTGATATAGGCTCCCTGGTTCTGGATGTATCTTGTCTCTTCTAACTGATTATTCCCCAAATACTGAACCTGAAACTGCTCATCCTTACAAGCAAAGTGAGCTTGCCTCTTTTGTAGTTGAATGAATTTGTCTAATTTCTCATTCGAGGCCTGCATTTCTCCCATGTGCTTCTCATGCCAAAGGGTCTAGATTGTTGGTGTATTGAAAGAGGTTTTTGACTAACTCGACCTCACCTCTGGCTTCTTGGCCGATATCAAAATGTACCTCAAACAATCAGACAAAGAGAAGAACACATAGTCAGTAACCAAAGTAAAATTTAAAAGAACTTGATCTTAAAAGTCTGATATCTTGAACGTAACAATGCAACAATGATTTGCAACGGCGCCAAATTGATAATTAGGTTTTTATGCCTACTTATATATGCTGAAGTATGGTGTGTTCAGTTCAATTCCCCTTAAACACTAACATGTTGATACAACTATAGGGGGTGTCAATCCAGTCCACAGTTATTGCTAGCAATTAAGATGTGTACATAAGCAACTAAGTCAAGCCAGATTATAGAGATGGTTGGTTTCTAGTAACAATCCTAGGTTAGGATTCAAACAACAAAGATAAGAACTTAAGAGCCCTACTCGATCATTGGGTCGAGTAGAACCAACAGCCAACAAATTTCAAGAACTAAAATGCAATCAACAAGTGACACAAATAACAGGTAAATAAAAGTGCAATCAGGGGGTGAATACAAATATTTCTAAGAATAATAGAAGTCCTAAGGATGGATTCATTGATAAGAGCAACTCTAGGATTCATCAGGTGGCTAACAGGTGAAAGGAAGATACCCTAGACGATAGATTCAGAAACCGGGTCAATCCACTCTCATGACAGAGACCCCCATAACTCTACCACTTCCTAATCTCAACTCTCGTTGATGAAACATAGCAGAGCATGGTTTAAGCAACAATCTACCAAAGTCAATAAGCAGTCTAGCCAATCTCTTGGTCTAGAGTCTACAAATCTCTAGAATTCGTAGATCAGGCATCCATTTGAACGTCATTTGGACGCTGGATACCTATGGTCGAATTTCCACATTAGCGAGCAAAAACCGCATAGGAGCCAACAAATCCAGAAGGGATCTAATCTAATCTTAACCACCTGACTAACCTAGAGATTACCCTAATCTAATCCATCCTCAAAAACCCTAATCACTACTCAAGCAACATAACTAAGAACACAAACCCAAAAATTCCTGAAATCATACCAAAATGTAGATCTAAACAAGCTAAACAACTTTATCGATTTGAAGCCACAATTTAACCCTATCTTTGAAAAGCTGAGAGGTGCGTCGAGAGAAGAAGATCGAGGATTTTTCCTTATTGATCAACTGCCCTGAGGTTGTTTCATACTTAGCAAGAATCCGTACCAGCTAATTACATCCTTTGCTTTGGCTTTGCAAAACACCATAGTATCATCTACAAAGAGCAGGTGGTTGATCCTCGGGCTACCTCCTGACACCTTAATTCGTTGCAGGCGCCCTTCTCTTTGACTCCTCATACAAAGTGATATAACCCTATTTTTGCTGCTTTTAGCTATGATTTAGGTATAGGTTTTAGAGTCCTTTTGTTATTTCTAGAGTCTTTTCTAGTCTTTTTCAGGTCTTTACATGTTTGGGATGCATTTGGAGATTATGGAGCATTCTGGAGCAAAACAGACAACTTAAGTTGCAGAAGTAGTTCGCAGACCAAAATCCGGGTAGGTATCGAACACACCACCCCTGGTGTCGAGCGACACTAATACCTAACGGCAATTCGAAGACGCAACTAATTGATGTTTTGAAGATTTCTAAATTCAGCTCAGAACTTTCTCTATTGTTTAATGAAGGCCCAACACGTTTTTAAGACATATATATAGTTTTTAGGTCAATGTTTAGACCCAAAGCTTGGAGAGGCTAATCTCTTTTTTCTCTTTTGTACTTTGGGAGCAAAATCATGTGGAGATCTTTCTTACTCTTTTCTCTTGTTATTTTCATCATTGATTTCTTATTCAGACTATGATTTGTGTTTCTTTGATCATGTTTGAGTAATCCACTTGTTAGGTTTAGGGTCTCTCTTTAGGGATTTAGATGATTTACTAGATTGCCCCCTTGCTAGGTTTCTGTAGGATTCTTCATCTTGATTGTTCTTAATGCTAGTTCTAGAGTAGCTAACTAAAACTTGATATTAGATAATAGGTATGCCCACCATAGGTACTTGCTATTTGATCCATCATAGATGAGCCTAGGCATTTAAGAAAGAACAGGTGGGCTCATAGAAGGGCTCTGGTTTAGATACTAGATGAACTAATCAAACTTGATAATAATGCATGCTTTAGTATAGGATTTTTCGGCTCTTCGGTTATCTTAACTCTAAGTATAGAGAGTTTCACGGAACACCATCGGTTACTCTAAAATCATAGTTTGAATTCGACAGTGGTGCGATAACAACCTAATTATTTCTAGATCTACTATCATCTATTTCCTTAGAATACCATAAGCCTGACACTTTTTAGATCTTATTTTACTTCCATCCAATCGATTGCTATTTATTACTTTTGTTTCTCTTTATTTTTATTTTCATTACTATTTTACTTAGCGTAATTCAATAGTCATTAGTCTATTGCGAGATCCGAGAGCTTTGTGAATTCGATCCCTAAGTGCTGCAACTGACCTCTTTATTTGAGAGAGTGGTCTTAGGATTAATTTGACTTATATCACAAAAACCTGACAAAACTTCACCATAGAAAATAAACAAATAAGGGGAGAGTGGGTCTCCTTGTCTGATACCTCTAGATGGAATAACATCTCCCATTGGCACTCCAATAACCAGGAAGGAATGAGAAACAGTGCTAACACTTTGAAGAATCCAAATGATCCATTTACTGTGAAAACCCATTTTAGAGAGAACTGCTTCTATAAAAGGCCATTCTAGCCTATCATACGCCTCAGACATGTCAATCTTAACCACCATTGAGACATTATTCTTAGCGCTTGAGGTCTTCAGATAGTTTAGTGTCTCATGAGTGATAAGAACATTGTGTTATATTGCCCTTGTTGCCACAAACGCTGACTGGTTCTAAGAGATTAGAGGTGATAGTACCTTCTTGAGTCTCTTTGTTAAAACCTTGGAGAAGACTTTGTAGACAACATTTGCAGAGCGCAATAGGCCGATAATCCAAAACTTTCTTTGGTTCAAAGATCTTCGGGATGAGCCGGATATGTGTGCTGTTTGTTTCCTTAGGCAGCAGGCCAGAAGAGAAATAACCTTGAATCTCTGCCACTAAGGCAGACCCTGCTGTTTCCCAATTTGTTTGAAAGAAAGAAGCTGAGGATCCATCACGACTAGGAGCTTTATCTGGATGGATGTCAAAAAGGGCTTCTTTAACTTCCAGAGAGTTGGGATCTCTAACTCTAATCTTTAGATCATTATCATCGCTGGAAATTTTTGGATATACAGCTTCCTCCACCACCTTCCTTATTTCCTCCGGATTAGAGAGCTGGGAAGTAAACAGATTTTGATAGCAGAGGGAGATAACCTTTGCAAACTGCTTATCCTCATAAACGACTTCTCCTTGATCAGATTCTAAGACCGTGAGATTATTTGCCTCTAACCTCCCTTTTGTACTTGAATGGAAGTACCCAGAATTTTGATCTCCCAAAGCACGCCAGGTTTGCCTACTCCTCTGTCTCCAAAACTCTTCTTCAGCCGCATAAGCATCACTCAACTCTTTATTTAATTGAACCAACAAAGCTTAACACTAAAATAAAAACTGAATATTGGTACGATTATTATCGTCATAATAAAAAGATATTCGGTCACAATAATTTTTTTGTGACGAAACTAAGTCAAATTTTAGAATATCACAATGAAATCGTCACAAATTCCTCTATGTCTCAAAAAGGTAACAAACGAATGTGACGATTAACAACAGTAACAATTCATCATTGATTGTGACGACGTTAATATAGTCGAAAAAACAGACACAATTCGTGACAGACGATACTTCCACAACTATGCCACAACTAGTGACAATAAAATCGTAACATATTTATCACAGATTATTACCATATCTAAGTCACTATCCCGTAACATTTTGTGACCAAAATATAATCACAACTATGCCACAACTAGTGACAATAAAATTGTAATATATTTGTGACAAATTATTACCATATTTAAGACACTGTCCCATTACATTATGTGACCAAAATATAATCACAAATCCGACACAATTGGTGACTTGATAAAAGTCACACAAACGTCACAAATTGATTTTATTTTGTGAGTGTTTTCTTACAGAACTCGTATTAATTTATTACAAAACTAGAAATGTGAACAACACATGGACGTTTGGTCACGAACGTAGGATTACCATTTTTTGTTTTTATTAATTGCTGTCACTATATCTACATATACATTTTTGGTAGACTTTTTGGACAAAAATCCTTATATTATTTGCTAATAACATACAAGTCCTTACAAATTCTATCTCAATCAAAAATTCTTTTTTTCTTTTGAAAATAATGTTAAATTATATTCAAAAGAAAAATAACGTTTTTACAACAAGTGCATCTTGAATTTGAGAGTTAGAACTGAGAGTAGTGTAGAAAGTTTTTGAAGAAAAAGTTTTAGTGATTAGCTTCTTGACTGAAACCAAATTTGGAGGCATGCATCATATCTCTTGTCGCCCTTGAGTCGAATCGAGGACAACTGATTTCGAACTTGTTTATCTATCCATCTAATAAGTTGAGAGGCTGTGTTCAGAAGCTCGACGTGACGCCTACCATTCCGTTCTCTCCACACGGTGTAAACTGTGGCTTGCAGGACATAGCCGCTAAGAAAGCATTCCACATGGTGAAGCTGAGCGTTTTTAATGTGATTCATTATCGATTGCCAGTTTAACGTGTATTGCAATTTGAAGACTGCTTTTGCTAGAGCTGCCCAAATCGTTGAAGTGTAGCTGCAAGTAAAAAAGAGGTGTTCCCGAGTTTCGATATTACCTTGGCATAAGACATAGTCCGTTGCAAACCCATTTGCCCATTTGATCATGCAATCGCTTGTCGAGAGTCTACCGTGAGCTGCAAGCCAAGTGCAGAAAGAGTATTTCGGGGTGGCATGGCTGAACCAAATCGCCTTATACCATGGAACCTTAGCTGATATTGAACGAGTATGATGCCAAGTATACTTTGTAGAGAAACTAGTCCCTGAAAATATCAGATTTTCCTCTCCAAAGCGGTTCTATGACAGCGATGCCGATAATTCGTCCAAGCCTCCGCAACTGTCATTCTACGGTTTATTCCCAAGACAATAAGGCCACAATCCACTATTTTATCTACCAGCCATCCCAAGTTTGCCCAATAGTCATACCAAAAGGACGTTAGCTTGCGATTTCCCAGTTCAACTTTGCTTAGGGTTTTTGTAACCGCTCTATATTTAAGTAACTTTCTCCAAATCTAAGAGCCTTGACTAACAGATTGCTTAACTTTCCAAAGAGATGCCTTCTTGAGTAAATATTTTTCAACCCATTGTACCCAGAGAGATTTGCTATGTTAGACTAGTTTCCACACCAACTTTAAACTAGTCTAAATCCTCTTTTAGTGAGCGTAAGCCAAGAGCACCCTCGTCTTTAGGTTTGCATATCATGTCCCAAGATATTTTCGCTTTATTTGAGTTCATCTATGTGCTCGACCAAAGGAAAGCAGAGCTCATTTTCTCAAGTTCTCAAATGCGTTGTCGAGGTAACCGAGAAGCTGCTAACCAAAAATTGTAGATACTCCAAAGGACTAAACTGATAAGAATTAATCTGCCTGCATAAGAGAGAAATCTAGAAGTCCAAGATCCAATCCGTTTTCTGACCTGGTCCTGTAACGGTATGCAATCTGCTATTGAGAGGCGCTTATTGACAAGTGGTAGACCCAAGTACCGCACTGGTAACTGGCTAATAGAAAACGGGAACCGGACTGCTACTTCATTGCGAGTAGAGGCTGGAATTCCTGCTAAGTACACAGTGGATTTCTCCAAGCTAATACGGTGCCCTGACCATGCTGCAAACTCATCAAAAACCTGAACTAGTCATTTTATTGAAAGAATATTCCCATCAGAAAGCACCATAAGATCATCTGCAAAACTTAAGTGTGTTAGAGGCCCATGGTCTTACATTTCGGATGATAGCCAAACTGTCTAGCAGCCGCTGCTCTATCCAACATCTTTGATAACACATCCATAAAAATAACAAACAAGTATGGAGAAAGTGCACATCCTTGCCGAAGACCTCGAGAGCTCTGAAAATAACCAGCTTGTTCACCGTTTACTTGAACCGAAAAAGAGGCCGTAGTAATGCAAAGATTAATCCAATGAATAAAATCTCGAGGGAACCACAAAACAGTGAGAACATTAATGAGAAACGGCCATTGAACTGATTCAAATGCTTTGGAGATGTCTATTTTGATAGCACAACGTGTTGAGATGGTTTCTTTATGATAGTCCTTAGTGAGTTCAGTAGCAAGGAGAAGGTTCTCTATCAACAATCTGTCTTTCACAAAAGCTGATTGATTTCCCGTTATGAATTTTGGGAGCACTAGTTTATGCATGTTTGCATTGATCTTAGAGATAACTTTGTAAAGCACATTGCAGCAAGAGATGGGCCTGTAATCCTTCATTTATCTTGCCTGTTTTCTTTTATATATGGGCAAGAATAGTATAGTTAATACCTTTACGCAGAAACCCTATTGCAAAAAACGATTGAACCGCCAAAATGAATTCGGCTCCGATAATCTCCCATGTTGCCTTAAAAAATTCAGAGGTATAGCCATCAGGATCAGGAGATTTATCACTAGGCATTGAGAACAAAACCTTTGTGATTTCCTCTGCTGTGACCGTTCGAAGTAGACTTTGTTGATCAGCTTCTAAGCATTTAAAAGGAAGAAGCTGTTGGAGATCTCTGATCGTTACACCCTCAAAATCGTTGGGAATTAGTTGCAGAAACTCACAGAAAAACCTCTCTGCCTTTGCTTTTATTTGGTCCTCTTTTGTTTTAACAATTCCATCATTACCAAGAATGTCACGGATAGTGTTTTGAGCTTCAGGTGCGGCAGCCGCTCTATGAAACCCTTTTGTGTTTTGATCTCCAACCTTACACCAATGAAGTTTTGACTTTTGTTTAAGATACTTCTCTTCCAAAACAGCCACTCGATCGAATCTAGAATAGGCTGCATTCTCTTCTTCCATAGCCATTGGTGAGGGGTTGGTTATATTTATCTGTTGCTTCTCACAGAGAATCTTGTAAGCCTCCTTTGCCTTCTTTGACAAGTTGCCTAAGCGATCTCGTGCCATACACCTTATTTTAGGTTTCAACCCCTTAAACTTCTTTGAGAAACGAAAAAGAGTTGAAGTGGATAGGAAAAGGGGTTCTGTATCTTGCCAGTAATTACTCACCATCGGCTTAAAGTCCTCCAAATCAGTGAGAGCAATAATAAACTTAAAAGGTTTGGGGGCCTTTACTTTATTTCATGCGTCACTACTTAAACTTACCCTACATCTCAAATGATCTGAGCATCCTCCTACTTCAAATACACTATAAGATTGAGAGAAAGCTTGGTTCCAAACATCATTTATCAAAACCCTGTCGAGTTTCTTCATGATGAGACCATGTTCCCGCTTGCTACACCATGTGTATAGCGGTCCATGAGCTGCCATATATGACAAGGAACAATAGTTTACCAACTGCTGAAAATCTCGCATTATTGGCGTTACCGTAGCTTGATCAATAGCTTGCGAGTGCTCTGCAATATCAAGTGTCTCATTAAAATCTCCAAAAGAAGCCACAGTTTATGGGAGAATCATAATGATCCCTCAACTCTGACCATAATGTTTTTCTTCCCTCCGCATAGTTTGATGCGTATACAAAGGAACAGAAAAATTCATCCTCTCGAGCTTCTAGCTTCAACAAACATGTCATCAATTGACCACTTTTATAGAAAGGACTAAGCCTTACGTTCTTATGCCATAGAACACAAATACGACCTCGTCGATTATGCTCATAGTTTGTTAGAACCGACCAATCCTTGAAAAGCTTACTTACAAGCTGCGCTACCTTATTCTCCTTCACTCTTGTTTCTACCAAACAACCAAACTGAAAATTAGTTTCCTTAACCCACTTCTTGACAACAGAATGTTTTGAGGATCTGTTAAGTCCACGCACATTCGAGAAGAACAAGGACATTTAACGATTTTTGGATTTGTTTCTTTTACTCTGATCTCTAGGAGGTATCCTAGTTAATTGAGTAGAAGGAACTGATACCACTTTGTGGAATGTTTTAGAAACTCGAGGCAAAGACTCACCCAGTGACATCTCTGTTGTGGCCGGCGGTTCCCCCGCTAATTTTTCTTTTAAAGAGATTACACCATCATCTCCCGTAACTGTGTTGTCGTCTTGCTTGTCTGTCAATATAATAACATCATCACAATCTCCCTTCTCACTCAAAACAGTGTAAGCATTCGAGAGAATTGAAACTTCTCCAAATCTCAACTCTTTGCTTTTATTTCCCGGACTGCGGTCTGAACCAGGTGGAGTAATCCAACCCTGATCATCGCCTTTATTTTGTGAACACACTCCCACCGTTGAAGTTGGCTCTGAAATTTGCAGCTCTAAAGTCTTTGTGTCACCAAAACCTTCCTTCAAAGGCATCATCGCCTCAGACATAGATAAGACCCCTTGGTCAGTTTTTTCTGGGACTGTTTTTGGACTGTGAGTTTTCTTAACAACTGTTGTTGCTACCACAAGACAACTATCCTTCAAGTGATCCCATTTACCACACCCAATACACCTCGGTGGCAGCCATGGATAGGAAAAATGTACTACCGCATCTAGTTCACCCTCTTCTTCTCCCGTAAAGACGTACTCTTTTGGCAACTCTTTTGTTAGATCCGCTTCAACTAAGACTTGTGCTTCATCGAAACTTACACAAGCTTCCGTTTTTGGATGCAGTCTTATTGGTTTCCCCACTACACTAGCTAGGAATTCCAACCCTTTATCTGTGAACATTGATAGAGGGACGTCCTTTAGAGTGATCCAAAGTTTGATTGACTTCATAGCTGGTTGCGCTTCTTCAGCATATGGAGTCCATTTTGAGACAACCATAGGGATATCCATAATGTTCCACATGCCTCTGTTTAAGATCCTTCTTCTCATACCTTCATTCTGAATCCTGAATTTCATTGTTGTTTCATTCACTTCAAATTTGTTTTAGCGCCCAATCTCCAAATTTTGTTCACAATCATGTGAATCTTCCCAACATGTGTGGCCTTTGTATTCAAGAAATTTTCGATTACAAAATCCTCCAAAGTGTTTTTGCTCCCACAAAAACCTCCTTTGGTACAACTACTTTCTCTTTACCATCAACTTCACTCACGACAAACTTTTTTTTATGAAAGATGTGTTCTTGAGCTACTTGTGCATACAATTTTTTGTCCTTTGTGTCCACCTTCTTTGAGTTTAGCGTGGATTCTCTCTAGCTAAGAGCATCCCTCTGTTCTACACATCTTGGATTGAACCCGTAATCTTATTTGTTGAAACCTCCTCATTTTCATGACCTGAATCGATGGAAACATTCAACTGACTCGTGGAAACCTCTAATACCGGAACCCCCCTCTTTTTCGGCACCGGAGAGCCCCCCAGATCACCTGGAGACGCTCCCGGCTGCAGCATGCGTGCGAGATCCGCAAAAACCCTAGTCGCCTTTTTTCACCTTGCCACGTCAGCAGAGCAAAAAACCTTTTCCTTCAATCGGTTCTTAAATGTGTAGGTTCATCTCAACCAAATATTCAATAACTAAAAACATACAAATCGTTAAATTGCATTAAATACTTGAATGAACGCTTTCCTAAATTTTTATTCTTAATTAAATTTTTCTTTATTGAACTATATTCGATTAAGGCTAATTTCTTAAAAACCATCTTTTGACATTAAATATAAATATTTTATCTTTCTATCACTAGATTTGTTCTTATATCTAATTTATTTTGACTTTCTATATAAAATACATATAGTTAATAAAATATTAGATTTTTTTATGCATATGATGTAATTCAAATTTTTTAAAACATACATATAGTACACAATCGATAAAAAAAAATAAGTGTACAAGGTCTCACATTAAAATTGGGAAATCGTTTAGAGTCATATGATAAAAAAGGACCAAAATGATTATGAATACGAATGAACATGAACCTTAGTTTATCAGACATCCAAAATTAAAAGTATTATTCGGGTTACTCCGGTTCTTTATTTTAAATAACTAAAACTATAAAAGTTTCATAAAATCAAGTTAAATTTGTTTATAAAAAGTTTTAAATATTAATAATTTTAAATTTTATGAAGTTTTAAATTTTATAAATATTTGAACTTTATACGAATTTTAAACATTACAAATATTTAAAAGATATTAATACGGGACGAGATATTACTGGTGAAATCCTATATGTAACAATCAATATACAATTATGAAGTTTGGATCTATATTAAAACTTTTTTGAAGTGTCCAATATTATAAGGGTTTGGTGATTCACATTATAAAACTTTTTCCTTACCAATTAACACAACACATAACATATATAGATAGATTCACATTATAAAACAAAGACCAAACGACGTCGTTTTCTTAACGAGTGTGGGATTAGTAGGGTAAATCACAATAGCGGTACAAGAAAATGACAAAATGATGTTTAATTTTACGGAACGAGGTTATATGGTGGGACGGCTTTGGACCGATATTAATACGGGATGGTATATTATGGATGAATTTCTAGAATTAACAATCAAAATACAATTATATAATTTAAAACACTAAGCAAAAAAATAATATTAACAAAACAAATATAACTTCAAATTTCAAAAACATTAGTTATAAAAATAGTCCCGAGGTGTATCATGGTATTATACATAAAAAACAATAGAATGTCTTAAAAACAAAAATTTAACTTTTTAATTAATAAATATATAGGTCTATTAAAATATTATTCATATACCTCTTGAATATGTTATTTATATATAAATAATATTAATTAAAATAAAAATCTTTAATTTTCTAACAAAAATATCAACATGGGGTGTACCGTGGATCCATCTATAGATAATTGAAGTTTTAAATCTTTATTATCTCTAAAAAGTCAAACCACAAACCAAGAAATACTGAATTTTAAAAATAAATTAATATACAATAAATAACAGAACAGAAAACATGAATTACCAAGCTTTACATAAATAAAAATTATGTGTCAAGAAAAATATTATCATATACAAATAATAATTCTTATAAAAAATATTTATAACTTTTCAATGAACATATCCACCAGCGGTATACCGTGGGTTATCTAGTTCTTTATAAAATAATAAAGAACGAGAATTTATAGAAATCATTAAACATCCAAATAAACAAAATACAATACTTAGACTAATAGAAACCATAATTTATAGAAATCATAAAACAATATCCAAATAAACAAAATACAGTACTTAGGGTAATGCAAATAAAACAACGGATAACATCCAAACAAACAACCAACATCTAAATAAAGTCCAATTAGAAACACAACTAAAGAAAATACAAACTAAACAATACTTAGGCCAAAAGAAACCATACATAAACTAGATTAAGTGGACGGTCTTTGTGGAGGATTTGGATTTAGACATTTTGACTTGCAAGAGACTCAACAAGTTTTTCCGTAGCTTCAAGTCTTTTCGGAATTTCCTAATCTCTTCAAGGCTCTTTTTAAAATCAGTTTCCATCCCTTGTACCCATACGTTATCGTCTCTACTTCTTCAGAAGCTTGTGGTGCATTTGAAGAAGCTCCAACAGATGGTAGAGTCTCCATTAGTGCTCCAAGTCCAAATATATGGCCATGTTTAGATGATCCAGCAACCTAGAATGAAAGACCAAATATATTACCAAAAAAAGAAAACATTACAAGTTATCTAAAACGATAGTTTAGATTACACATATCACAAGAACAAATGAATGTAAAACCAGAGACTAACAAGTCTAAAGTGAATGTAAAACCATAGACTAACAAGCCTAAAGTGAATGTAAAACCAGCTTAATGTTTAGAATTATTACCTTGATATAAATTTCAATTTTCTCATGTTCGTCAAGAGTTTCAGCTCTCAGATTCTATTCCCCAGCAGATTCAAGTTGACCCAAGCATTCTTGTACATGCTTTTCATAAGTGTATGCAACCAACCATGCTCGTTGATCAACGTACGAGCCATCAGGCTTTTGATGTGTTTTCTTCATCATAGCAATAAAAGAGTAGTCTTCGTTGTTTGCTTCCTATAAAAGAAACAATAAACCAAAGTGAAATAGTAGAAAAATTATCAGACCGAGGAGAGTCCTTGGCTGTCCCTTTGCCTCATTGAAAGCAGAGCTTTCACCACTACTTTTTGGGTTATATGGCGGTATTTTTTTGGAATATAGGAGGTCTTAATAGTCGATCTCGTCAACGGATAGTTAGTAGCTTGATTGCTTCCAATAATCTCCTGGTAGGTTGCCTTTTGGAAACTCATGTGGCTTCAGAGAATGATGTTGCTGTTTTGGCTTCAACCTTACCAGGATGGAGGATGGATAATAATTATTGCTGTTCTGAGTTGGGTAGGATGTGGATTGTATGGGACCCGTCGGTTTCTGTTATGGTCTTCAGAAGAACAGATCAGCTTATGATGTGCTCTATAAAGCTGCCCAACATTAATCAGTCTTTTGGTGTTACCTTTGTTTATGGTCGAAATACTGAGATGGAGAGAAGACATCTTTGGGATGACCTGTCTAGGTTATCAAATTCGTCTCCTCTCTACAATACTCCCTGGATTGTGGCAGGAGATTTCAATCAGATTACGTTCATCGGTGAGCATTACTCCATCATTCAATCGCATATGTCTCTGAGGGGGATGGAGGATCTTCAGGAGTGTATGAGGGATAAAAGTTTGGTTGATCTACCAAGTCCTGGTGCGTTTTATACTTGGTCCAACCATTAGGAGGCTAATCCTATTATTCAAAAGCTTGATAGGGCGATTGTGAATGGTCAATGGCTGACTTCCTTTCCCAGTTCTGTAGCGGTTTTTGATCCTCCAGGAGACTCTGATCATACCCCTTGTATTATTAATATAGACATCCAGCTGGAAAGATCTAAAAAATCCTTCAAGTATTTTTCCTTCTTGTCTACTCACCCAAGTTTTCTAACTTGTCTTTTGGCTGCTTGGAGGGTGAGATAGCGGTGGGTTCTTATATGTTTTCTTTAGGGGAACATTTAAAGGCTGCTAAGAAAGCGTGTAGGGAGTTGAATAGGGAAGGGTTCAGTAATATACAACAGAGGACGAGTGAGGCTTTGTCTAAGCTAGAAGGAATTCAGTCTCAGTTGTTGACGGATCCGTCTGATTCTCTGTTCCGGGCTGAGTATGTTGCTAGGAAAAACTGGAATTTTTTTGCTAAGGCTTTGGAGACGTTTTTTAGACAAAAGTCAAGAATTAAGTGGCTGCAGGAAGGGGATGCTAATACCCGTTTCTTCCATAGAGTCGTCCTAGCTCATCAGATATCTTAGAAGGGAGGATGGTGTTAGGGTTGAGAATATGGATCAAGTGAAAGGCATGATTGTGACTTATTATTCTAATCTCTTGGGGACAGAGAGCTTGTCTACTTGCCCTTATTTTGTTGATACCATTCGCGACATTCATCCTTTTAGGTGTGATAGTTCTCTTGCTGAGAAATTCATTGCCATTCCATCGGAGGAAGAAATTGTTCAGACACTCTTTTCCATGCCTAAAAATAAGGCTCCGGGTCCTGATGGGTTCCCGGCTGAGTTTTATAGGGAGTCTTTGACGGTTGTGAAAGATAGTACAGTTGCTGCAATTGTGGAATTCTTCACTACTGGTCACCTACTCAAAAAGTTCAATACAACGGCCATCACTCTTATTCCAAAGGAGATTGGCGTGGATGAGTTGTCTAAGTTTAGGCCCGTGTCTTGTTGTAATACAATTTACAATGTGATTACAAGGTTGATTTCTAAGAGGCTCAAGCTCTTCATTTCTCAGGCTGTCCAGGGGAATCAAGTGGGATTTATCAAAGGTCGTCTTCTCTTTGAAAACGTGCTACTGGCTACGGAATTGGTTGAGAATTTTCAGATGGAAGGGGATGTCACTCGCGGTTGCCTTCATATTGACCTATCAAAAGCTTATGATAATGTCAACTGGGAATTTCTTTTCAATATCCTTTCGGCTTTGAATCTGTCTCCTGCTTTCATTGGATGGATTAAAATCTGCGTCTCGACTCCTTCGTATAGTATTTTTTTCAATGGAGAGCTGATTGGGTTCTTTCAAGGGAAGAAAGGTATATGACAAGGTGATCAAATGTCTTCTCACCTTTTTGTGTTGGTTATGGACATTATTGCGAAATCTCCTGATAAGGTTGCAATCAATGGTCGTTTTGATCTCCATCCTCAGTGTTCTGCTCCGTTAATAACACATCTTAGATTTGCGGATGACGTTTTAGTTTTCTTCAATGGGTCTTTAAATTCAATTGATGGGATTCTGAATATTCTTGAGGAGTTTAAACAAGGGTCTGGATTGGGAATAAACAGGTCCAAAACTACTCTGGTTTTGGATGGTGGAGACTTTAGCAGGTCTTCCTCTATTTCGGCTACTTTTGGTATTAAGCAAGGTTCTCTACCGGTCAGATATTTAGGAGTTCCTCTAATGGCTCAGAAGATGAAGAAACATGATTATCAGCCACTTTTGGATAGAATCAAATATAAGTTCTCTACGTGGACTGCTAGGCATTTATCTTTCGCCGGCAGATTACAGTTGCTGAAGTCTGTAATTTATTCAACCATTAATTTTTGGGTCTCCATTTTCATGTTGCCAAATCAGTGTCTTCTTAAGCTAGAACAGATGTGTAATGCCTTCTTATGGAAGGGAGCTCCGAATTCTGCAAGGGGAGCAAATATTGCTTGGGATATTCTCTGTACTCAGAAGGAGTGTGGTGGGTTGGGTTTGCGCCGGTTGAATGATTGGAATAAGGTGTTGGCTCTAAAACATATTTGGTTGTTGTTTACTGCTGCAGGGTCTCTTTGGGTTTCGTGGGTCAGAATTAACCTCATTGGCCACAAATGTTTTTGGGATTTAAACCCGTCGTACTCTGGAAGCTGGATTTGGAGGAAGCTCTGCAAGCTAAGACCTTTAGCTCGACCTTTCCTGATTTGTGATATTGGTTCAGGGGAAACCGCAAGTTTCTGGCAAGACAACTGGATAGGTCTTGGTCCTCTCATTGATATCACGGGTCCAGTTGGCCCTATCTCAGTGGGAATGCCTTTAAATGCGGTGGTGAGGGATGCGCTGAGAGGTGATGTGTGGTGGCTGTCTTCGAGCAGGATTCGCAACCCCACTATTGTGTTGTTAAAGAGCTGTGTACCGGATGTGAGGAGCATACCAGGTTGTACTGAAGATGACGTTTATTTGTGGAAGGCTGATGCTCATGCTCCAACTAGATCGTTCTCTGCTGCGAAGACGTGGTTAGCTTTGCATCCTCCTGGTGCTCAAGTTCAGTGGCACAAGTCTATTTGGTTTAAGGATCGGGTTCCAAAAAACGCCTTCATAGCCTGGGTTGCAGCTTGGAACAGATTACACACAAGAGATAGATTAAGGAGTTGGGGTTTTTCTGTTCCAGCTCTGTGTGTGTTGTGTAACGTGGGGAACGAGTCTAGGGATCACCTGTTTTTCAGATGCCCGTTTAGTGAAGCTGTCTGGACCTTCTTTACAAGGAGGGCGGGTCTCTATCCTCCTTCATCCTTTATGGATACTCTCCTCTAGGTGAAATCTGCCTCCTCGTCCAGGAATTTATCCCTTATAATTAAGCTTATTTGTCATGCTTCCATCTTTTTACTTTGGAGGGAGCGCAACGCTCGGATTCATACCTCCAATGCTCGGTGTGACACTCAAATCATTAAAGAAATCCAACTCTTGATTCAATCTCGTCTTGATCCTCTTTCGAGAAGAACTAATCCAAATAATTTGGGGAACTCCTTGCTGGTTACTTGGTTTGCTCTGTTTCAGGACTGAGTTCTGTCGCTTCTCCTCTCGACAGGGTTATTCAGCCCTCTTTCTGTTCTTCGTGTTCTGTCTGCAGGTGGAAGTCAAGTCTTGTTGGGCCTATTTCGTCTGGGCTTCTAGGCTTGCGTTTTGTAATTTTCGTTTTCTTGTATTTCCTTATTTTTTCGGGTCTGTGTGCTTGGTTGGCCCATGTGGCTTTGTATGTTTTCAGGGTTTATTAAACACTCTTTCAACTTGATAGTTGATGGAATCATCCCATAAACAAAGTATATCACACATGATGAGTAACATTGAAATCACTTAAACAAAGAAAACCATGATCGTTTGTAGAAAGGTGGCAGTCTTTTCCAAGAATACCATGGTCCCTTAAAACTTTGAATGACCTTTCTTACACTATTTGATACTTGAGTGTGGTGTTTAAACCTGTTTCATTGAAATAAATTAGTTAATGAGTTTAAGACTTAGTGAAAATAATCAATGGAATTTAGGGAAAAATCCATACAATTTAGCTTTATTCAAACGAGAAGGATGCAGCACAGGTAAACTTGAACGATCCACATATGGCTCATCCATAAGTACACTACAAACACATGTAAATTCAGAAGTTATCAATCTCGAATTCTACCAAGCAAAAACTTAGAAAGCTCATATCAAATATTAAAAAACCTAGAGATTTCATAATTTCTTATCTATTTTCAGAAATAGTAATCCAAGTTGAAAACTATTAGCAAAACCCAGAAATTTATTTAAAATGACTAACATGAATAATTGGAAAAAAACAAAGATAGAGACATGGAGATTTGAAAGACAGTGGGAGAATAGAGATTTGCAGTTTAAAATCTAGATTAGCTTCTAAAAATCCAGAGTTATGTAAAAATACCTTTCAATGAGATCCCAGAAGTAAAAGACAAACCAATCTCTCTAAAAAAAGGAAGTAGCGTAGAGAAAGATTCTGAGAGGTAGATGGAGATGGTATAATAGTTTTGACGCAGATTTAGAGACTCTTATAGCGGTTAATGAAAATTTTAGGTATATTTGGGAAAGTTTAAGGCGCTAATGGTATAATTCTTTTTTAAAGGATCTAGAATATTCTAGTAGAAATATCTACTAGACTTATTTGCATATCTTTTCGCAGAAATAACTAAGAATTTTTAAATAATTTCATAATATCAAAACAACTTATTGGACCAGTGAGAAAATTACTCACCATTATACGACAGTTTCCACATACTAGTGCTTATGTCTTGAGATCAGAATGTTGTTTTGATGGTCAATTCCTACATAAACAAACATCATTACATTTACAAATTCTCTCAGACCAAGAATTACATGTAAAACAAAAACTCATCTTGAAAACAAAATTCTGAACTCATTTGCTCAAAAAACCAGCCCGTGAACTCCTCCTTCGAATTTTCTTACTAAGACTTGTAAACATTTAAAGAAACCGAGAAAAATTAAAACGGGAGAAGACCAAACCTGGAACAAGAACAAGGCCAAACCTGGAACGAGAACAAGACCAATTTAGAGATATATCTTTTCTACAAAAGAGTTTTGGATTTAGGCGTTTTCCCTTTACCTTGAAAGTATTAATTTTGCGGTCATCACCATCTTACTCAGAAACTGCCGGTGTCTCTCTATGCCTTCCTTCACTCATCAATTCTCTCTCTCCATTTCATCATCCAGCTCAGTTCCACTCGTGGACTCTGTCAAATTGAAACCAAATTTATTTTTAGTCAAACTTGTAGACAAGACCAATTTAGAGAAACCCAAAAATTTAAAGCGAGAAAAGACCAAAACCTTGAACAATATCTTGTAGCTTTGACTTGATTGCGCAGTATTAGAATTATACAAATAGCTTCATCGAAACAAAGCTTAATTGACCAGGATCCTCAGTAGAAGCAATCGCACAAACAACTCATATCTTCAAATCATGCGAAGAAGGTCGAAGAACACATACATCTCCTTCTCGTTCCTGAGATCTTGTGACAGTGGCTGATTCTTTACGACACTGTCAGAGTCAGTATTCAACATAGATGATAAAGGTTAGGGTTATGCGACTTCGTTTTAAGTTTGGGCTTTATGATAAAACGGCCCATAGCTTCTGTTTCTTCTTTCAACCCGTAATCGAAACATAGTCGTTTTGTATTTTTTTCTTTTCCTTTGTCAGTAACGCTATCGTCTTCTCTAATTTCCTTCCCAAAAACACATTTGGTGGTTGTTCTGTTGTTGGAGAACCTGGTCGTGTTAGTTTTTATTTTTTCCTGCACTAACTCTGTTCGAATAATGATTGCTTGAATTGTATAGCGTTCTTACCTATTCAACTTGTTGATTTTATCTTATGCAGATATTTAGCGTCAGTTCTTGTAGCAACTTGACATTTGTGTTACTCTGGATTGTAATGATCTTCTTGGTTTATCATACTAAGAACATGAGTCGTGAGGTAATGATTCGCTCTTTAAGCTAAGTCCAAGAGTGATTCATTTGCTTATTCATTTCTTGCGTAAATATTATTAGAGTCAACTCTTTGCGCCATTTGGTGATTAGAGGTTAGTAAGCTGCAGCTTGTTATCTATGCAAAAGAATCAATAATTGGTGATTAGAGGTTCAATATCAAACTTGAATTGAGATTCTATTGTACCGTATGTAAGTTAATTTTACATGAACCCTAAGATCTTTAAACATTTAGGTTAATCACATAATAGAATCATTAGGAGGTTTATCGGATTACCTCTCTCTATTGTCGTAGAGATGTCTTCATGAATAGGTTTCCTGAAGCCTTGAACTTTAGTTTAGGATTAGGTTTCTCTCATCTTGCCTATAAATTTAGCTTTAATGTGTTGCGTTTAATGATACCTTTATGATGGTCTAAAAGTATATATTTATTGGTGGAGAGAGGACCTATTCCTCATTAGGGTTTCCTTAAGATTAGATCTCATCCGTCCATTAAGGTAGAGATTGAATAGGAAAAACTTCTTTATTGCCAATTTAATTGGTTACCAAATATATTAGATAATAACATTATTCCAATAGAAAACGGATAACTACAAGACCATATAATAGGGGAGAAATATTAAATAATATTTTTTACAGTCTCCCCCTTGGTCGTTAGTAAAATCCATTAATGTTTTCTCTTAGGAATCATAAGGCTAGCATAATATGTAATAACTTAATTTCTTTCATTTGGCCATCATAAGTGTCTTGGCTAATTTAGCAATCAATGGGAGTCATAGAGGTCGCACATCATTCTGCAACATGACCCATTCCATGTACTACTACATTGACCACCATCATAGCTAAACCATAACATAACTAGGAGTTATCATAATGGTCCTTTTAATGTCTTTAAATAAAGACACATTATGTTATCATAGATCCAACAACAATAATATGTGTGCACAGTGGAAACATAATATATAAAAGATGTAAAAGTCATATAAGAGCTCAATTAAATGTCAAATATAGGCCAATCATAATAAGCAGACATCATAATTAGGAGCTTTTCTCAAGACTTATACTTTCAGCATGCTTTTAGAAGTCTTTAGAGGTGATCCTTTCATAATTATGTTTGCAACTGCAACATCAAAGCCTATTTATACAATGACAAACATTTCTCTTTTGACATCTTTCTTTAATTTTAATGATAGATATTACAGGTCCATGTGTTTTGTCCCTTTAGATATCCTATCATGTTTAGAGAAGAAGATTGCATATTTGATTGTCACATAAAGAGTTAAGCTCTTGTTAACAATACTCAAGGTCTCAAACTCAAAGACATATGCGCAATCATCCTTTCTTAATAGAAGCCTCATAATATGCCACATACCCAGTCTCTAAAGTGGATGTATAAAGAAACTGTAACTCTCGGCTCTTCCATAATATTAAACCTCTATTAATGAGATATACATAGCCAAAAGTTTAGTATCTTAAACCAAGATATCCATCAAAATCTGAGTTAAAAATCCAACCATCTGTGGATGTGTTGATTTTCTATATGTGAACATGTATTTATTTGTTTCTTTAATGTATCTCAAAACATTAGTTAGCAATAATAGAAGAACATGTCATCTTATCGATATATGCTTTATAAGACCATTTAATTCCAAGTGATATATCATGTATATATTCCAACCACATAGGAAGTCTAAATCATATCTTTCATTTTTTAAAGTTCTTTTAAGTAATAACTCTTAGTCTCCATAATGGACGAAGATCACTTGAACCAATAAGATATTGATAATAGGTTTTCAAAAATCAATTATCCTAAAACACCAATCATGTCGTTGTAGTATTTTAGGTTGTCAATCCAAATGGGTGTGATGCTAACAATCAAGATGTGATTAGAAGTCACTAAGTGAAGCCAAGCATTAACAGGTTTTGGTGTGTTCTAGCAGTCCTAAGTGAACACGCAGAAAACAGAAATTCAAGCTGAAACAAGAAAACACTCGACCAACACAGCTCATTGTAGAGCACTGGGTGTGGTCGAGTGCCAGGTCGGGTAACAGACAATAAATGAAACAAAGACACTCGACTGCACAGTCTCTTGCCAGACAACTGGATGGTCGAGTATCAGAGTTTTTTTACTTTCTTTTACTTTCTCAGTCTCATATCCTTCTCCTGGGATCACTTTATCATCTCCAGAGTTTTTTTCATCTTCTTTTGACTCTTGTGGAGTTTTGTTGATGTCGAACTGCAACTTGATGTGCTTTCCAAGGTTGAGACTTATTTTCCCTTCCCTGACATCATCATTGCTCCCATTGTGGCTAGGAAGGGTCTTCCCAAGATTAGGGGATTCTTATGCTCTACTTCCATATCCAGCACCACGAAGTCTGTAGGCACTTCCACTCCATTAATCATGACTGGGAGATCTTTCAGCATGCCGAAGGGTTTTCTTAAAGATCTATCCTCAAGGATCAAAGTCAGGTCACAAGGTCTGTACTAAATAAGCTGACATTAAGCTGACAGAGGCTCTGAGATCGCACAGGCAATCGCTGAAAGCTAATTCCCCAATGGAACAAGTTAGAGTAAAAGATCCAGGATCTTCTAACTTTTCTTGAACAATCTTCTTATCAACAACTCGAGATGGAGAAGCATCACATTCATCATCTGAGTCGTGATACATCTTGATCCTTTCTAGTATCAGATTTCTCACATCTTTGTGAGGATCAGGAATGAGGTTGAGAACTTCCATCAGTGGCATCACTGCTTCAATCTCGTCTAGCTGTTTCGCTGCAAC
>Ga0041059_1000840_pt1 | contig 24188 bp, 21 predicted proteins | sample AraColnosormetaG_FD_56232 | JGI IMG/M metagenome (GOLD analysis project Ga0041059, IMG submission 56232) | Arabidopsis roots microbial communities from North Carolina, USA - Col MF nosort | ecosystem: Host-associated > Plants > Roots > Unclassified | place: USA: North Carolina | collected... | reverse complement strand
CTCTCTCTTTCTCTTTCTCTAATGGCATGGAATCTATTGCCTCTAAACTCACCATTGATGTCCATTGCTTCTCCATCACCTTACAAAATTCAGATCTATGCCTGGCCAATCTTCTTCCTCGACGATGCAGGTGGTAATCCTCCATAGCTTTTTTGAATTTGAATTGTTTGATCTGAATTAATTTCATCCTCTCTTTCTTCAATTTCAAAGAGGGATAAGAAATAATTGAAAATTTTAATCGATTCCAATTATTTAAGATTAGTATATTTGGGTTCGTTATATAATATTTTCTTAGGGGTTAGCTTTCTTCCATCAAAAAGCTTTTAACTGATTTTATTGGGGTTTATCTGAATTGGATGGTGATGAAATGTTATTAACAGATTTTCTAATTTTTGTCTCTATCGATTTTGTTTCCGTAAATACATCTTTTGTGTATATATTGTCTTGTAGAAAGAAACATTGATTAAGTAGAGAAATAGGATAATCAATCTCTGTACTTAATACATCATCCATTGAAACAAGTTAGGAATCGATCCAATATGAGGCTCTGCAAAAACAATTCAGGAAAAGATTCTGCAAAAACAATTTAGGAGAATGAGTGAAATCGCAGGGGCAATTTCGTCAATTTATTTCCCAAAAACTGCCTATCTTCATAAACTCAATCATAATGTGCTCTTTCTCTAATTTATGGCCCAAAATGTACCCAATATTATAAAAGCCCCCACAATTAAGCACCAAAGAGTTTTGGTACATTAACTTGGGAGGAAACAGAGACACTTGTTAACTGGTAAGGCAACATTTCAAATTCCATATCTTGTTCTCTCAAGTCCAATGCATTTATCCTTGCACGCTTGATTGTTTAAACCATTTAGATTAATGGGTTGGCATTGGTCACGCTGATCCAATGTTTCAAATGGGTAAGTGAATGTTGATTGCCGACGTGACTGAAGACCCAAGGCCCAACGACCTACTGGTCCAGGTTGACTATGAACAAAAGAACTAGATTTTTTTTTCCCCTACATTTTAAAGAAAATACTTGATGAAGATGTGGTGCCTTTTCATAAGATCTAAAAAGTTTCAAATCTTTACGATGGAACAAAAAGTGAAAGGTGAAGTAAGGGTCATTTGGGATTGAGAAGTTTCTTCGTCCAAAATCATTGCATGAGTTGAATAGATTTGGGATTAAAGCTGCCAATACAAGAGGATTCGGTAATGACTGAAGCAAAAGCCCAGCAGGGCCATTAGGCAAACACCAGTTTCCAAGACGGATTTGTGTAAGACCACTTATGACACAAGTTTGTCTTCACTATCATCATCTTCTTCTTCTACTTCTACTACTACTTTTGTAGCCTTGTCGTTTTTATCATTAACATGATTGACAAGACTATGACCTATATATCTTATTATTATCATTGCTCTCTCTATTTGTTTATATTGATTATTACTTTTTGAGATTTTTCAATGGTTTTATCTCTAACTAAACATTATAATTAGTGAAACAAGCTTAGTAGAAGTAAAAGTATTATTCTATGCTAAAGTACATTGATTAGTAGAGTGTGTAATTGTGTATACAGATAATCTATAAACAATTGGTGCATCTGTATATAAAACTTTATGATTTATTTATTGTATTTAATAAGTATATGAATTGGGTACCTAACTTTCTAAACAGTTCCAAATTTATTCTTAAATCAAATTGCATATGATTTTTAAATATTTTGAGACGATTTTATTATAACGCAAACAACAGAGTAAAAGAAGCATATGTTGCAAATTGTACTATGGCAAGTTCAAATCGAAACATTTTTGTGAAAATCAAACATGTGAACCAAGCTTCTACAGTTTAATTCCCTTTCGTATAATTTAATTTCAACAAATTTATTGATATCCATCTAGAAATTGGTCCAAAGTTCTTTCACCCTTGAGTCATTTAGTGATAAAGATGACATGATTTTTGGTGATAAATTTTCCATCGTTGCTATATGTCGTTATATTATTCTCCTATATGTATATTATACTATTTACATCAGAAAATAATCCAAAGTTTAGAGATTCTTTTTTACAATAATAAAATTTCCCACTTACTAAAAAGAGCTCCTTTTCTGCTGAAGAGAACCTAAACCTTTATTCCCAAAGTTCATTGAGTTAGAGCATTTTCAGCGAATCACATAAGAGATGCTCTCTTCTTCATCACTAATTGACATCTCATTGTTTTAAAGGTTGCACTTGTACCTGTTGATCTGATTCTCAATCCACTTAAGTTAAACCAAATAGACACGAGAAAAAAGCACATTTATTTGTTGCTAAGTATGCATATTTTTCAGCGTTTACTTCTTAATCTAATGTATATCATAAGATAATATCTAAAAGAGAATGCACAAAAGATTATTAATATGAGAAATTCGCTGCCATTTAGGAAGGACCTTTATACCAATATACCGCAATAATAATAGAACATTGGTCCCCAAGTGTATGTCAACCCCAAGTGTATAGATTTCTTTAAAGATTAAAATCCCTTTTTGTTGCTAAAGCACCTGATATATTTTTCTATCAAACTAAAAAAATTGTTAGCGGGATGAAGATATATTCGCCAAGAACCATAGTGCTTGTATAACGGCAGACCATTAATTCACAACTATTATTATTTTATTGTTAGATTGTTGATAGAATCGATTTTGATTGTGGCAGAATCGATCTTGTAAAAACTGCTTTAAGGTGCTTACTTATAATTAAGAAAGATTCACTTATGTAAGTTAAGCATATTAATCATATCATTCGGCCTAATTCATTAGGAATATTTTGCTATTCGTTTTGCCATCATTAACAACAAAATTGACACGTTTTCAGCCAAAAGTATTAACAACTAAACCTAAAACTTCAAACATTAAATAGTTTTTAGTATCTTTAGTTTCAAACTAGTGATTTGTCCTAATATCAACACTACGAACGAATTTATATACATTGAACTTTTTTCTGAATCACCGATTACAAAACGAATATAATTTGGTATCGGCAGTTGCTATTAATTTGATCGGTTTGGACTTTGGACTAATCACGATCAAATCTTAAATGGACCGAAGTGAATAAATCCCTAATGTTTTCAAGAGAGTCACACGAACGAAACAAAGGTAAAATATGAACATAGAGCGTGGGGACCTTGAAGCAGAAGGTCTGTATGGTGACAGACCGGTGAGTGGAGTGTATGAATGAACGAGAAGTGAGAAGACAAAATACAAGAAAGAGCGTTGACTTGGAAGTTAAAGCCAAAAAAACCACAAGGGGCAAATTTGTCTCTTTAGGAAAAGGACACAGACAGACTTTCTATACGGGCCAATTAGAAAAATAGGCCCTACTTCTAATTAAAGCCCATTTACTTCTCTCCTTGTCTTCTTATTCCTCTTTTCTCCCCATCACGTGACGACGATGCTATAAACGCCGTCGGATTATATAACTGGTGCCGTTGACAAGACGGCGACAGAAGAAAGAAAGAAGAAACCACAGGCTCTAGGGAACGTAACGTTATGTCCTGTCTATAGCATTTATAACGGTCAGATCAACGCCGTTTAGATAAAGATCTGTCAATGTTAAAGAAGAGATGCATCTCTACACCGTTAAATTTAAAACGCCGTGAACCTCTTATCTATTGATTTTTGTTTGATGAAGCCAAAACAAATCGTGTCAGAAGACTTATCAGAGAAGAAGAAAACGACGACGTTCCCGTTTCTCCATGTCTAATAAGTGTAGTAGTGGCGGCTACTAAAAACTCTAAAGTTTGACTCCAGTAAAACTGCCTTTCTAGTGTAATTCCAGTGATTTTAGAGTTTGAATAGTGTGTGACCAAATTTGAAAGTACAATCTCAGCAATATTATTGATCACTCGTTATAAAAGAATCGAATGTAAAAATAGCCAATGAGAGACTGAGACGTATGTGTTTGACCATAAGTCGTATAGTTTGTATCTATCTACCTGCAAGATCAGCAGATGGTTCTCTGATCAATTGTACCTTAATTATCTTTTATTTTCGTAAAATTTCTCTATTCACAAATGATAAATCTACTTAAGACAGTAACCATAACAAGATTTACAAGATAATTTGAAAAATGAACACATAAAAGTATTTTGGCGCATTATTTTTAATAATAACAATATTTATGTAAAGTCACATAAAAGTATATATTCGCTCACAAAGTCTTACGGTATTTAGAACAGTAGTACCACATCGATTCTCTTCATCTTCTTCTTCATAATATGCCATTGTTCATGTCTCTGTGTCCTATCGCATAACACTCACGCTATCTTATTATTTTCTCTCGCTCTTTCTCACTGAGAGGACACTAAAAAAATGGCGATGAGACTTTTGAAGACTCATCTTCTGTTTCTGCATCTGTATCTATTTTTCTCACCATGTTTCGCTTACACTGACATGGAAGTTCTTCTCAATCTCAAATCCTCCATGATTGGTCCTAAAGGACACGGTCTCCACGACTGGATTCACTCATCTTCTCCGGATGCTCACTGTTCTTTCTCCGGCGTCTCATGTGACGACGATGCTCGTGTTATCTCTCTCAACGTCTCCTTCACTCCTTTGTTTGGTACAATCTCACCAGAGATTGGGATGTTGACTCATTTGGTGAATCTAACTTTAGCTGCCAACAACTTCACCGGTGAATTACCATTGGAGATGAAGAGTCTAACTTCTCTCAAGGTTTTGAATATCTCCAACAATGGTAACCTTACTGGAACATTCCCTGGAGAGATTTTAAAAGCTATGGTTGATCTTGAAGTTCTTGACACTTATAACAACAATTTCAACGGTAAGTTACCACCGGAGATGTCAGAGCTTAAGAAGCTTAAATACCTCTCTTTCGGTGGAAATTTCTTCAGCGGAGAGATTCCAGAGAGTTATGGAGATATTCAAAGCTTAGAGTATCTTGGTCTCAACGGAGCTGGACTCTCCGGTAAATCTCCGGCGTTTCTTTCCCGCCTCAAGAACTTAAGAGAAATGTATATTGGCTACTACAACAGCTACACCGGTGGTGTTCCACCGGAGTTCGGTGGTTTAACAAAGCTTGAGATCCTCGACATGGCGAGCTGTACACTCACCGGAGAGATTCCGACGAGTTTAAGTAACCTGAAACATCTACATACTCTGTTTCTTCACATCAACAACTTAACCGGTCATATACCACCGGAGCTTTCCGGTTTAGTCAGCTTGAAATCTCTCGATTTATCAATCAATCAGTTAACCGGAGAAATCCCTCAAAGCTTCATCAATCTCGGAAACATTACTCTAATCAATCTCTTCAGAAACAATCTCTACGGACAAATACCAGAGGCCATCGGAGAATTACCAAAACTCGAAGTCTTCGAAGTATGGGAGAACAATTTCACGTTACAATTACCGGCGAATCTTGGCCGGAACGGGAATCTAATAAAGCTTGATGTCTCTGATAATCATCTCACCGGACTTATCCCCAAGGACTTATGCAGAGGTGAGAAATTAGAGATGTTAATTCTCTCTAACAACTTCTTCTTTGGTCCAATTCCAGAAGAGCTTGGTAAATGCAAATCCTTAACCAAAATCAGAATCGTTAAGAATCTTCTCAACGGCACTGTTCCGGCGGGGCTTTTCAATCTACCGTTAGTTACGATTATCGAACTCACTGATAATTTCTTCTCCGGTGAACTTCCGGTAACGATGTCCGGCGATGTTCTCGATCAGATTTACCTCTCTAACAACTGGTTTTCCGGCGAGATTCCACCTGCGATTGGTAATTTCCCCAATCTACAGACTCTATTCTTAGATCGGAACCGATTTCGCGGCAACATTCCGAGAGAAATCTTCGAATTGAAGCATTTATCGAGGATCAACACAAGTGCGAACAACATCACCGGCGGTATTCCAGATTCAATCTCTCGCTGCTCAACTTTAATCTCCGTCGATCTCAGCCGTAACCGAATCAACGGAGAAATCCCTAAAGGGATCAACAACGTGAAAAACTTAGGAACTCTAAATATCTCCGGTAATCAATTAACCGGTTCAATCCCTACCGGAATCGGAAACATGACGAGTTTAACAACTCTCGATCTCTCTTTCAACGATCTCTCCGGTAGAGTACCACTCGGTGGTCAATTCTTGGTGTTCAACGAAACTTCCTTCGCCGGAAACACTTACCTCTGTCTCCCTCACCGTGTCTCTTGTCCAACACGGCCAGGACAAACCTCCGATCACAATCACACGGCGTTGTTCTCACCGTCAAGGATCGTAATCACGGTTATCGCAGCGATCACCGGTTTGATCCTAATCAGTGTAGCGATTCGTCAGATGAATAAGAAGAAGAACCAGAAATCTCTCGCCTGGAAACTAACCGCCTTCCAGAAACTAGATTTCAAATCTGAAGACGTTCTCGAGTGTCTTAAAGAAGAGAACATAATCGGTAAAGGCGGAGCTGGAATTGTCTACCGTGGATCAATGCCAAACAACGTAGACGTCGCGATTAAACGACTCGTTGGCCGTGGGACCGGGAGGAGCGATCATGGATTCACGGCGGAGATTCAAACTTTGGGGAGAATCCGCCACCGTCACATAGTGAGACTTCTTGGTTACGTAGCGAACAAGGATACGAATCTCCTTCTTTATGAGTACATGCCTAATGGAAGCCTTGGAGAGCTTTTGCATGGATCTAAAGGTGGTCATCTTCAATGGGAGACGAGACATAGAGTAGCCGTGGAAGCTGCAAAGGGCTTGTGTTATCTTCACCATGATTGTTCACCATTGATCTTGCATAGAGATGTTAAGTCCAATAACATTCTTTTGGACTCTGATTTTGAAGCCCATGTTGCTGATTTTGGGCTTGCTAAGTTCTTAGTTGATGGTGCTGCTTCTGAGTGTATGTCTTCAATTGCTGGCTCTTATGGATACATCGCCCCAGGTTAGTTACATGTCAACAACATTAGTACTCACCAAAATGATATATGTTCTGATTATCATTTTGTTTTTGGTTTGCATAGAGTATGCATATACCTTGAAAGTGGACGAGAAGAGTGATGTGTATAGTTTCGGAGTGGTTTTGTTGGAGTTAATAGCTGGGAAGAAACCTGTTGGTGAATTTGGAGAAGGAGTGGATATAGTTAGGTGGGTGAGGAACACGGAAGAGGAGATAACTCAGCCATCGGATGCTGCTATTGTTGTTGCGATTGTTGACCCGAGGTTGACTGGTTACCCGTTGACAAGTGTGATTCATGTGTTCAAGATCGCAATGATGTGTGTGGAGGAAGAAGCCGCGGCAAGGCCTACGATGAGGGAAGTTGTGCACATGCTCACTAACCCTCCTAAATCCGTGGCGAACTTGATCGCGTTCTGACCCAAGCAAGATAAATATGAAAATAAGATGCGAAATGTGGTGATCATTTTTTGGGTGTTCTTATTTATGGTTTCTAATACTTTCGGGTTTGTATATTTGTTGTGTTTCAATTTGTATATTACCTCTTTATGTGTTATTATCTCGAGTATGTAATGTAATCAATATGCTTATTGCTTGATGGCTTTAAACTTTAGCTAATTCTCCGTTCAGAGTGTATAAAATAAAAGAATGTGAGAGCTTTGACCTCTGGATTTAAGTCTAGACTGTTTAGAATATGTGAATTAGGGTCATATCTAAATTCAGGTTTGTGTTAGCTTCCGACAGTGTCATGTTGCAATCTTGACCTTACTTACAAAGTATTTACCAGCAGATGGCTCGGAAAATAAAAAGGAAACACATCTGATAAAAAAAAACACGGAATCAACAGACTAATGGTTGATTAAGAGATTGGACTCGTACTCTGCATTTGGAATAATGACCAGTTTCATTGAGTTCTTGGGGGTCATTCACTTCTCATATTTTTACGAGCTAAGAAAATCACCTCAGGGTCATAACATTGTAGTTTCTGCTCTTGAAGCAAAACACACATAAACTAAGAAACCGGAAAAATTCACAGAAATCAACAACCAAGAAGCTTTAAAAGTTCATGAACAACAGAATTCAACCTCTATAATGTGCATTTTCCCACAAGATGAGGATGATGCTGTGAAGCTAATTCTATCCATAACTCTTACCTCCATTCATAGAGCAATTCAGAGAAGAAGACAAGGCACATAGTCACAACTTATAAACGGGTGTGAGAAGAAGACAAGGCAAATTAGTCACAAATTCATTAAGGTAGAGAAACAAGATCCTTCATTACTCTGTTTTAGTCTCTTCATTAAGAATCATATACAATTTAAATCACAAAACTTTCAAGGCCACAATCTTGATTAACTTGGAAAGACCTGAGTTTCATTCAGATTTAAACAACACTGCAGCTCTCAAAATTCAAAATCGATTGTATAAAGAAAACAAGAACATCTATCATCATCATAATCACTATCCGATTTTACAACATATCAATACAAACAAAAACCTCCCAGCTTACACGAAGAAGAACATCATTACCTTATTCCTTAACTCCGAACACATGTTATTTAGATTACTCTGTTTTAGTCTCTTCATTAAGAATCCCCCAAAATTCTCAATGCCACAATCCTCATTCAGTGGTAAGACTCGAGTATCAACATTCAAATTTGGATAACAGTGCAGCTCTTAAATTCAAAATCCATTTTTACTTTTAAAAACAAGAACATCATATCTATAATCATCACAATCACTATCCGATTTTACAACATATCAATACAAACAAAAACCTTCCAACTTACAAGAAGAAGAACACCATTACCTTATTCCTCATCATCATCTATTACACAGAAAATCTATGAGAAACGTATATATCTAACACATGTTATCTACTTCACAAAAGTCAAAATAAAGAGGGAAAATTCGAAGTTTATATACTCAGAAAGCACCGTAAGGTATATGTTGTGGAAGCCTAAATCGAACCTGTGAAGCCGGAGACCGAACCGCAACGCCGTGCCAGCAAATCCCTCCTTTACAAATCGCACCACCGTCGTGATGGTGACGGTGGTGGCTAAGATCTTCCTCACCACCAACACGATTGTACCGAGAAACCGCCTCCGCTGCTCTACGAGACACATCCCAAGCAAGCGTAACTGCAAGCAAAACACCAACTGCCGTAATCGAAACGACGACGACGAATCCAGCGCTGAAACTCCTCCCGGTGATTAATCCGTAGGCTTTAATCGCGATAATCACCGCCACGTAGATCGTCGCGAGATTCCCGAGAACCGCGTCGGATAACGCCATGAGACACATCTAGGACTTTACTTCTTCTTCACCGTCGCCGTGAAATTCGTTGCGGTGGAGGAAGCTTTTTAACAGAAAAAGTGGAGAAAAGCGAAATTGTGGTGGATGTTGAAATACTCAAAAAGACGTCATCCTTGTCAACGAAGGGAAGGATATTTTGAAATTACTAAAACACCCTTGACAAGATCTTTTGCTTCCTCTCTATGGCTCATCACTAATGCGAGAAGAGTTTGGTAAAAGTACCCTTCCCGTAAAACGTCACCGTTTCGGGATTTGGTCAGACTTGCCACGCACTACATTTATGGGTGTATGACATTCTCACGCATGTCGTTGTCAAGGTCCTCAAAGTCCTCAAGAGGCTCTATTTATGTCTGTGGTCAAAATTTGATCGTCGTACTCAAAAATAAATGCTCTTTGGACTTAGTAATTGTTTCTAACGGGCCTCTAAAATCAGTAATGGGCTCCAGTATTAGACCCATCTTGGTATTAACTATTAAGAGTTCTTCTAATTTGAATAGTGGTGTGTTTCCTATGAGATATTATGGCATGTCTTCATCATATTCCATGATGGCTTTAATCTTATGATATTTTTTTGGCAAATCATATGCAGTGAAACAGACACTTGGTTTATATTTATAGGTTTACTCCCACTGTAAATCAAAGGCATCGTCATCAACTCACACTTAATTAAGATTATCTCTTTAATCTTTTTTCAGCTAGTGGTATCACTATTACTGTGTAGGTCCATTTAACTTTTGAAACTTATAATAGAGAATTTCTTATGGCTCTCATATGCGGCTTGTAAAGTCAAATTATTATTAAATACAGTAGTTGGGACAAGACCATGAAATGAATATTAGTATTATTCATTTCAATGTTCCGAATGGCCAACGCAGCATCAGCAGATAACAATTAAATGAAATATTCCCACCAATAGTTTCCAATATATAGCTTTAAACTAAATAGATTACTGCTTTATATAGTGTACATAATATTCTTCTAATCCTAGTTACATTATAAATCAAATAAATATTCTGACCTTACAATTAAACATTCCCATCTTTTATGAACTCCACCAGCAGCCCACTTTCTTGCCCACGTGTTCCTCACCCAAATTAAGAATTCTCCCATGAACATGAATGAAGGATATTTTCGTAACTGTAGGGTGTTGTTAACTTTTTTTCTCAACTCTGACCCAATCCGACGTCGTTCGGGAATAACCGGTTCACATGGGCCGGAACGAGATAAGGCTTTCGTCAGTGAGGGCCCACATTCTTCAGTGTTTTACGCGGGAGACAAAGTTAGGTGTCAAAAGAGCCGCCACATCCGACAAAAGGCCAGCGCAAGTGTGACTGTGATTCCACATAACGAAAGATGACACGTGGACGGTGATCCTTTGTTTTGATCCAAAGCTCCTTCGTATATCATTGATGTATCTACCGGTGACCACGTCGTACTACTATCTCCGGCAGGAGTTGTCGACGACGTCCCGGTTGGTGTCGTCGGTTTGGGATCTGGGCTCTGATCTTGAGATGATTTTTGACTGCAACAAACAAAAAAAAACATAGCCGCTTAGTAAATGTGTACGTGATTCTGCCACGCGTCCCCTCGAGATTAGAGATCATATAAAAAAATATCTCGATGAGCCGTTAACGATCCACATCCCAATAAATCTATCTTCATATTCGAGGGTAAATTGGGACTATCAAACAAATTGATAAGAAAAAAAGAAAAAAAATCGTAAATAAACAAATTTTTCTTTTTGCAGTATAAAGCAAAATTCTATAGATTCGGAGTAATTTATTTCTAGCTATAATTAAGCGTTACTTCAATTGCACGGTAAGCAAAAGGTAATTAATGGTTAGTAAATATGGTGTCTGCAGTAATTGACGAAAATAACCATAATCATAAACTACTATCCATGCTAATTTGGTGCAACAGTGAAGAAGATACATTCTATATTGACAAAACTACCCTCATAGGCAAGGTGTGTTAATAGTTATAAAAGGGTATAAATGGAATAATCACCTGGTGTTAGGAGTAGGGCAAAACGTGATAACGTAATTAGGAGATTCAGCACATGTGAAGGTACTACTCTGATCATCGTAAGCGTAGCTGTAAGCACGTGGACACGCAGTTTTAAACATCAACGAGTACGACGACGGTTTACACGTGTCAGGTGTACCGTGGGCGCCGCTGCAACAATACTCCGGCGTACGAAAAGCTTCACACGCGCTTTTACATCCCATGGATTGTTTACCTCTGCCGTCTAAACTCGTCACTTTAAGCTCCGACGGACACGAACCGTTCAGATCTACAACGCATCCGGTGCTGCTACAGTTTAAACCCGAGCCTCCTTGTGGAGCCACTAGCATCGGGACGTTGTAACCGTCGACGAGACTAACGTCGTAGAAATCGAGTCCGTTAGATCCGTCTAGTGTGAATTCCGCTAGTGTTGCTGGTGGTGTTGCTCCGGATCCGGAGCATTCGAGGGTACCAGATCCGCAATCTCCGGTGAGACAAGTGAATTTTCCGTCGGTGTCGGTGGAACATTGAGTTCTCCCCCAGAATCTTCCTCCCCATGAAGTTGGAGCGCTGATTGTTCGTTCTTCGCCTTTTTGGAGAACGAATCCGGTCGTCGGAAGTGGTGGAACTCCGGCGTTTGATAAAAGTCCAGGCCAGACTGTGTATTCGCATTTGTTCACCATAATGAAGCTCGTTGATCTAACTCCTGTTTATAAAACCATAAAATCATCAGAATCACAGTATTATTAATCATAACTAAAGTTGATCTATAGGAGAAGATTCGTACCAGAAACGAACAAATGAGAGAAGATAAGGAAGATCAATGGCAACGGAAGAGCCATTGAATTGGAGAAGAAGAAGATTTAAGGACTTTAATTGCTCTGTTTTCTTCTTCTTCTTTATTAGTTTTATTTATGAAACAGAGACTTAAAAGAGGATTCTGAGAGCGAAAGAGAGATGAAGAAGAAGATGTGTGCTTTATAGTAGAAGCTTTTTTCCTCTGTTGGTGAGAATCTGGTGTATGTGTTGGTTGGTAGCTTATGGTACGCCTGCTTACGTGGACACATCTAATTGGTTATTTTTTTTAACCGTTGAGATTAAGAAAAGCACCTGATGATTTTATATAGTAAATTTTGTTGTTTAATCGGTTCATAGTTCATAATTAGCACTATACGATAATGGGTTAGTCTGGTTTTTAAATAGTTAAATTACCACTAATTGTTGTCCGAGTTTGATTGATAACATTTTAACGAAAATATCCAATTACCTTTTGACGTTCACTTTTAATTAAAAATATCTACAAAACGTAAAGTAGATCTTTATTTTTCAAGATTCTTTAACTTTACTGTTTAGTTACGTGATTAGGATTTGTAACCACGTAGACGTGTAAAACAAAATTACTTTTTTATCTGTGATTTATAGGAATTTGAGATTTGAATGCAACGTTGTTGTTTCATCTAACAATAAGTGATGAAGAACTTCAAAAGTCTAAAACCATATCATTTATAAAATCATCATTTCATTTTCAGAACAACTAGGTACGATTAGTGGACGTTTCAACGTCTTTCATGATAATCGCGGGCCATGTAAATTATTATATTTGAGGAATGAGGATCCATATAATATCTTGGCTATATAAAAATTATTTATTTGTTCAATATAATATCTTTGCGTTTTATTGATCAATTGCAAGTTTGCAACGATATACACCAGGAAAAAAAAGGAGAAACAAAATTCATTTTGCTTATACGTATGTACTATGTACATTTCTGTATACTCAAAGTTGTTAGATATTTTGTTGTGGAAAGTGATAATGTTGTTACTTTTTACTGTTTTTTAGGTGGTGTGAACTGTGAAAGTTTGAAAGATACAAAAGTGATGAATAATTTTTCAATAATTGTTTTGCGTTGTATTATTTTTTGTAGGAGTAATAGCGACCATCTTTGTAATATTGTGTAGACAGACAGGTCACATCCACTTTACAATATATCGTAAGCAATTGCCATCGTCCTCCCTCACGTTTTTTTTTTCGTCCGTCACATTACAATAAGATATTTAATGGGCCTTTATGCATGGTTTAGTATAATGAATAAGCCCAGCAAATTTTAACAAAAGCACAAATGTGCTGCCCATAAATTAGGTTGGAAATGCAGATTGCATGAACTTTTCGATCATATTCAAAAAACATAGCACAAAACAAACGTTAACTCCAAACAGAGTAACAATAGTTGTCGTCTAATTAATATATTGTTCCAAAGAAAAATATGTAGCTACGTCTTGCCTCTAACACCTCTTTTTCACATCACAAGCATCTTAAAATTTCTTAAATCACTCTTTTCGCGATGAGACATGTCTTTGTCGAGGTGTTGGTTCTGATCTCTTTGGTCATCTTGGAGTTGAGCTATGCGTTTGCACCAATCTCATCGTATCAATGGGTCGTCTCGTATTCTCAACGTTTCATTCTTGGAGGCAACAAGCAGGTAACCATTTTCATTTGAATATGTTTTTATTTGTTACAATAATATGGTTTTAGCTATCTTATATGAAATTTCAGATGCATGATCAATCTATAGGTTATAGTATTCACCAAAAAAAAAATCTATAGGTTATAGTGATCAACGACATGTTCCCTGGACCGATCCTTAATGCAACAGCAAACGATATCATTGTCGTTAACATTTTCAACAATTTGCCCGAACCCTTCCTCATGACTTGGTATATATTTTCAACTTTTTGTTTTGGGTTAATTTTAGGAATAATTGTTATTAAACCTCTATGTAAATTAAAGGAATGGATTGCAATTGCGGAAGAACTCGTGGCAAGATGGAGTTCGAGGGACAAACTGTCCCATACTACCGGGGACAAATTGGACGTACCGTTTTCAGGTGAAGGATCAAATTGGAAGTTACTTTTATTTTCCGACCCTTCTACTTCAGAAAGCTGCCGGAGGATACGGTGCTATTAGAATCTATCCCCCAGAACTTGTCCCAGTCCCATTCCCTAAGCCCGACGAAGAATACGACATCTTGATTGGAGATTGGTTTTATCTCGACCATACAGTATGTTTCTTTGATAAATTACCGTATTATCATCAAACCTACATTCCAATACTATCCTTTTTATATATAAAAAAACTAATTTTGTAGATCATAATCATTTTGGTTATTGAGTTTTATCTTGCCCATTTATTGAATGTGTTATTAGTTTCATTGTAAAAGATGTTTTGCTTGATTTGCATAATTAACACTTGGTTTCCAAATTTTGGTGTAAGGTTATGAGAGCTTCACTTGACGCTGGTCACAGTTTGCCAAATCCTGATGGTATTCTTTTTAACGGGCGTGGCCCTGAAGAGACCTTCTTTGCATTTGAACCAGGTGAGTTTTTTTCTTCTTTTAAAAATATTACATTATATCTTTAATAATGTAGTTTACACACAAATGTTCTTTTTATGTTGTCTATATATAATCACAGGCAAAACATATAGGCTAAGAATATCAAACGTGGGTCTCAAAACATGCTTAAACTTCAGAATCCAAGACCACGATATGCTTCTAGTTGAGACAGAGGGTACGTATGTTCAAAAACGTGTTTACTCGAGCCTGGACATCCACGTAGGCCAATCATACTCTATTCTTGTCACTGCCAAAACCGACCCGGTTGGAATTTACCGGTCTTACTACATATTCGCCACAGCTCGGTTCACTGATTCCTACCTTGGCGGTATAGCTTTAATTCGATATCCCGGTTCCCCACTTGACCCAGTCGGACAAGGTCCACTCGCACCTGCTTTGCAAGATTTTGGTTCCTCAGTTGAACAAGCCCTTTCCATTAGGTAAAGAAATACTCTTTTTTTATACCAAAGAATAAAAACTTTTATATGAAATATTTCGTTTAGTATTTGTTCTTGACTAATAAACGTTAAGTGTACGACACAGAATGGACCTGAACGTTGGAGCAGCAAGATCGAACCCTCAAGGTTCGTACCACTATGGACGAATAAACGTAACCAGAACGATAATATTACATAACGACGTTATGTTATCGTCGGGCAAACTACGGTATACGATTAACGGCGTTTCGTTTGTCTACCCCGAGACTCCGTTAAAGCTCGTTGATCATTTTCAGCTAAATGACACGATAATCCCTGGCATGTTCCCGGTTTATCCATCCAACAAAACACCGACTCTTGGAACTTCAGTGGTCGATATTCATTACAAAGATTTCATCCACATCGTGTTCCAGAACCCTCTATTTGGATTGGAGAGTTATCACATCGATGGTTACAATTTCTTCGTTGTCGGGTAAAAATTACAATATTTAAATCATAATTATGTGTATGATGATTAAATTAGGTGTACTAATTTTATTTGAGTTTAATGTTAGATATGGATTTGGAGCTTGGTCTGAAAGCAAAAAAGCTGGATATAACTTAGTAGATGCTGTTTCACGGTCAACAGTTCAGGTTAAGCCATATCTAATCTCGTAATTTAAAGTATTAAACCAGTGATTAGTTTTGGTTAATTGATTCTGTGTGTGTTTAGGTTTATCCATATTCGTGGACAGCAATATTGATAGCTATGGATAATCAAGGAATGTGGAACGTGAGATCACAGAAAGCAGAGCAATGGTATCTTGGTCAAGAGCTTTATATGAGAGTTAAAGGTGAAGGAGAAGAAGATCCTTCGACTATTCCGGTTAGAGATGAAAATCCGATACCGGGAAATGTCATCCGTTGTGGCAAAGTTCGATAATAATTAATTGTCTGAAATAATAAAACCTAGAAAAGTCTATTTTAATTAGCAAAACTAAAGAACGGTTTAAAGGAATGATCAGAGAGTATTAGGATCTGTGTTGATCTTAGGGTTTGTGGTTTGATTGCGATTCGAATCACTTGTGTAATTGCAGAAGACGGATGGTAATTTAAAGAGATGATCTTAGGGTTTGTGGTTTGATTGCGACTAAAGACTACTAGACGATGCCGTTTTAGATTTTAATGGGCTCACACAGTTGTTATCTGCAAACCGGCCCAGGTCTGTTTTGACTTGGTGAGTGCTAACGTGCTCTATAAGAAGATATTGTAGCCACATACGAACAGCTAACGTGCTCCCATTTCCTCTATGTTCCCTTGAGTGACATACGTTTTCACAATAAGTTGGGAGCAAGTAATTTACCAAGAACAAATATATATTTTAAAAAATATAGGATCCTTTTACAAGTTCAATTATTGATTTTGACGTTACGTATAAACAGTAGATCGACCATGACATAAATAAAAATGAAAAAATAATTGGATCAAATCTCAGATCTTACTACAGTCTACATCTACCTAGCTACATGTGCTATGGCATTATTTGTTTTTCATGTTATCATCAATATTGTATAAAAGATCCAAACACAATCAGTGTGATGATATTTTTCTATACTTTTGATCATTCAACCGATTTCAATTATTGTGTTTGATCGTTTACATAGAAATAGGTACATATGCATTCAAGATCTCCAGATCGTTTATTACGTCTTGCTACATGTGCTATGTCACTAAAACAACTAAGATACTACATGCAAAGTTACTGTATTCATTACGCATTGATCGTCTTCTTCTACGCACTATTATTGAATTTTTGTTTCTCGATGTTTTCAGAAGTCATAACATATAATCAAGGGTGGTTGTAGCTAGTCGTGATGAAATTCGAATAGTAAAAGATTCATCAAATGGATCAAGATTTGAAACTAGAATGAATGATCGATACTTGAAAGCTATCACACTTAAATAGTTAAATGGACGATATAATTCAACAATATCTTAAATAACATTAATCATTCACTTTGTAGAAATTTCAATTTGACGGTGCTAACAACAATATGTGACATTTTTGTTTGCAGCAAAAAAGTCAAATGGTAAAAAAAAACATTTTTTTAAAAAGAGAGTATAGTAAAAAAAACAGAGGATAAAAAACGAACAAACGGTTAAAGCTGGCAAAGATCCCATCTTCCCCACGCTGTCAAATTTTGTCACTACTTCCCAAAAAAAACTCTCCCGCCTCTCTCTCTCCCTCTCCCTTCTTATTCTCCTCCTTCTTCTCCTTCACCATCTCCAGATCCCAAAATCTTCATCGATCATCATCATCATGAGAGAAATCCTCCACGTCCAAGGCGGCCAATGCGGTAACCAAATCGGTTCCAAATTCTGGGAAGTTATCTGCGACGAACACGGCGTTGATCCCACCGGACGTTACAACGGTGATTCCGCCGATCTTCAGCTCGAACGTATCAATGTTTATTACAATGAAGCTTCTGGTGGTCGTTACGTTCCTCGTGCTGTTCTCATGGATCTCGAGCCTGGTACTATGGATAGTATCAGATCTGGTCCCTACGGTCAGATTTTCCGTCCTGATAACTTCGTCTTTGGTCAATCCGGTGCCGGAAATAATTGGGCGAAAGGTCATTATACTGAAGGTGCTGAACTTATTGATGCTGTTCTCGATGTTGTTCGTAAGGAAGCTGAGAACTGTGATTGCCTTCAAGGTATATATATGAATCGATTTCTCCCTTTTGATTTATGAATCTGCTGGTGCTTTGATCATATTATCTGATTGATTTGTGAATCAAAACTGCAATTATCCGATGGTTTCGATCATTTAAATCTCGTCTCGTGAGTGTTAATGTAGTTGCATATTTAGTAACCGATGATTTCGATTTCAGTTTGATTTTTGATCATCTTCGCATTGCACTAGTGAATCTCTCACATATCGTGTTTTGATATTTGATTAACGTTTCTCTTCATTGATCTCTTCATGGTCATGGTTCCAATTACAGTTTATGAATTACATGAACATGATCCGTCGATGTTCTTGTGTTTGATTTGCGTTTTTATGGTGTTTCTCTCCTGTTGATTACTGTTTAAGAGTGAGCTGTTAACACTTAATGATTGGCTAGGATTTAGATTTTGTCTATTCTTTATAGTAAAAAGTTAACATCATTGAAACTAAGGACAATATCCTAATTTGGCGGTAGTGTATTAGTGTCCCCTAATGTTTTGTTCCAGATTTGTGACTGTGGATCAACAATATCACGTGAAACCTTAAAACCATATCGAATTTTATAATAAGAACTTTAGGGAATACTCTTGTGTTGACACTTTCGAGGTGAAACATATCACTTTGTGGGGATATAATTGAATAAGCAAGTGGGTCATGATTGGTTTCAGCAATTGTTAAATAACATCTCAATACTTTTTGGATCTGGTTTAGGTATAAGGGACTTCTTTAGTTTTGTAGTACATTGTTTCACACTTGTTCTTAACATTTCTGTATTACAGGGTTTCAAGTATGTCACTCTCTTGGAGGAGGCACGGGTTCAGGAATGGGAACTCTCTTGATATCAAAGATCCGTGAGGAATACCCAGACAGAATGATGCTCACATTCTCTGTTTTCCCATCTCCAAAGGTCTCAGACACAGTCGTTGAGCCGTACAATGCAACTCTCTCAGTCCACCAACTTGTAGAGAATGCTGATGAATGCATGGTCCTCGACAACGAAGCTCTTTACGATATCTGTTTCCGCACTCTCAAACTCAGCACTCCTAGCTGTAAGTACCATCAAAACCTTAATGTTTGTTACTTTGTTTTCTTGGTTCCTAAATTCTAAGAGTTCATATATATATATACATTTTGCAGTTGGAGACTTGAACCACTTGATCTCCGCAACTATGAGTGGTGTGACTTGCTCTTTAAGATTCCCTGGACAACTCAACTCTGACCTTAGGAAACTCGCCGTGAACCTTATCCCATTCCCTCGTCTACATTTCTTCATGGTTGGTTTCGCCCCTCTCACTTCCCGTGGCTCTCAACAGTACATCTCTCTCACAGTCCCGGAGCTGACACAGCAAATGTGGGACGCTAAGAACATGATGTGTGCAGCTGATCCACGCCACGGACGTTACCTCACAGCTTCAGCCATGTTCCGAGGAAAAATGAGCACAAAGGAAGTGGACGAACAGATCCTAAATGTCCAGAACAAGAACTCATCCTACTTTGTTGAATGGATCCCAAACAATGTGAAGTCCAGCGTCTGCGACATTCCACCAACTGGAATCAAAATGGCTTCCACGTTTGTCGGAAACTCGACTTCGATCCAGGAAATGTTCAGGAGAGTAAGCGAACAGTTCACGGCTATGTTCAGGCGTAAAGCTTTCTTGCATTGGTACACAGGAGAAGGAATGGACGAGATGGAGTTCACTGAAGCAGAGAGCAACATGAATGATCTGGTCTCTGAATACCAACAATACCAAGATGCTACCGCTGATGAAGAAGACGAATATGATGAAGAAGAAGAACAAGTTTACGAATCTTGATCTTACAACACAAACCAAAAGATGAAAAAACACAGAAGTCACATCTCTATCTCTTTTATTGAAATCTCTATTCCTACTATTACCACTATATATATATATACATGTATCAAGTTGAAGAATCTGGGAAATGTGTTTGTTTGTTTGTTACTTTATCTTTGTGGTTCTCTCTTATTGTATTTTGCAACTTAGTTTCTTCTTTTCTTCTCATTGCCTTTATAATAAAGAGTCTGTCCACGTATCTCCCTCTTTAGCCTTTTATTTCATAGTATTCAAAAAAACGATTCTTAGAATCCTTTCAGTTTATAGTATAGACAACCAAAACATTGGAAACTTGGTTGCATATTCGTTACAAAATCCTGCTATTTCTGCTATATAATTATCACCCCAAAAAAAGGTTTATCAAAAACTACTTAAATTGATAAGAAGAGATGAATCTATTAAAAAGCTTCTTAGATCGAATCAAACCTAGTCTTCTTTGTCTTGCTTGAGCAGCTACTTGGACTTTATTTGGCACTCTCTGAAAACCCTCCTCTGCTGCTGGAAGAAGGTTCAGATCAAAGCCACGTCGTTCCAAGTTATCCATTCGCAACGACGCCGTTTCAACATCCCTCACATTGACCGTACGATCAACCGCAAAAAACGGTAGTTGTTGATCGTATCTTATGGGCTGGGCTATTAAACCAGCTTGCTCCCTAAGTAAACCTGTCTCCGCCTGTATCTCCACAGAATATTATCAAAACGGAAACAAATATCAAAAATGCTAAACATTTTTTTATACAAAAGGGAAAACAAAAAATAAAAAGGTAACAATGAACACCTCGAGGACTGAAGAACTCTGATTTTTCCTACAAAATTCTTCTTCTAAACCCTTTTTAATCTGTCGTTTATATCAAAAACAAACACAAAAAACAATTACTCAATACCAAATTTACCACATAATGAATTTTACACAGATACAAATTAGAAAAATTTAAGAACAAACACAAGAAAAACAAGTCTCTGTTTAAACTGAGAAAAATTAAGACTTACGATTTGAGAATTGGTTTTCTTGGCCTCACCGGTTAAGCACGAAGAACTCGAATTACTTCCCATATCGCCGACATCAGCCATACACGGCAGCGATTTTATCACCGGTTCCGGCGGATGCAGGTGAGAAGAAGAAGAAGACCTCTTTTTAGTGCGACCCCATTTATGTAACACAGGAGAATCAGAAGAGAATATGACAGGATGTGAAAGTTGCAATAAGATAGAAGAAATTTCGTAGTCAATGCTATCGAAAAAATCATCTCTCTTCTTGCCTTTGCCGTCACGGTGATCTTCCATTGATAAACTCTGTGTCTTCTTCTTCTTCGACATTGAATGAAGAGAGACACGAATGAATAGTCTTCTCTTCTTCCCGGCTTGAAACGATTGGGTTAATGAGATAAATCTTTCTCAGAAGATTTTGTTTGTTTTTATTTTTCATATAATAATTTGATGGGTCTAAGCTTATGACACGTGTCAGTACATTTTTTTGGTTAAATTTTCTTTTCTCGTCTTTTGTTTCTTATTTTTTTTATTTTCGAGTTTCTTGTTTTCGTCGTAACTACCTTTTTGGCCAACTAATTTCAGTCAATTTTGGAAGTAAAAAAATAGGATTAATCCCCAATATGTCATGTAAAAAAATACAAAAAATTATTTTTATTTCTGATATTTTTTCGACTTTCATATCTTTTTTTTATGGTATAATATTAATTTCCATCCAAATTGGGCTTTGGCAATGGGTTACAACAAAAATCAATGGTGGTCTCTTTCTTTCTCCAAACTTAGCAAAACTCACACAAGACTTTGTTCTGATGAAGCAAACCAATGTTGAATGTTATGAGCTTAACAAGTTTGGTAAGAGAGGTGTGTTGAGTTTTTCTTAATTAGTTTTTATGTTTGGAGTTTTTGACTCACCAAGTTTCATTTGATTGTTCAGTGGCAAATGACTTGAGGATGAAAAGAAAACAATTCTGATTTCTGACTATATTAGAGATAATCATCAACACCACTAGAGGAAAGATTAGGAGAACAAGAACCTCATAAAATAGGGGAAAGTGGGATTGTATTTAGATATTGGAAAGAGTTTAGCTGTATTATTAAAAACAAATCGATTATTGAAATAATTGCATCAATCAAATCTAAAACTTCCTATAACCTATATTTTTATAATTAAAGCTCTAATTTTTATTTCATCTACTGTTTAATCTTAATTACTATTATCGCACGTATATTCCAAATCAAATTCTTGAAGATCAAAACTGATTCTGCAAAGATTTGGGGAGTGTTAGTGGATTGATCACCTCAGTACATTTTAAGAGCACTATACTAAATTAATAATTACCACTCTAACTAATATAATCATTTTGTGGAATCTGATACAGTCTAAAATCAGAAAACAAGATATTTACATAGCCGTAGAAACAATCATTTTACAACACATAAAATTATGCAAGAAAAAAATACAAATAATTATGAATCAATACTACACAATCCAATTATAATCGTTTAACAATTCATTACAAATATTTTGAAATGAACTTACATTAAGTTTGAAGAAAACCTATTCAATAAAGTTTCTCTATGAATACAAAGAGACAAATTAAACCAGAGTCGTTGGCTTACCACGAATCTAATTTCCACCTAAACATACTTAACAATCCACGTGTCACCGTCATAAAGTGTTAAAACTTTTGGACTTTTTTGTTCTGTAAGAAAAAAGGAGTGATTTTTAGCAATGGGTGCGTTACCAATTTCTCCAGTTTCCCACTCCACATCCAAAAAAACAGTGTAATAATAATCATAATCACCTGATCAATCTCTTACATAAAAGCTACAGATCTGGTTTTATACAATCATCACCGCACCAAGTTCCTAAAGGTTTCGACTTTACTGTTTCTATTTTCGGAAAGAGAGTGCAAGATTGAAATCGAAGATGAAGGCGGCAACAAGGCCGATCCACGCCGTGACGACATGGGTTCGTCGGCAACCACCAAAGGTTAAAGGTTTTCTCGGTGTTGTCTCCGCCATGACTGCCCTCGTTTTGTTGAGAGTGATTGTTCATGACCACGACAATCTTTTTGTCGCTGCTGAAGCTGTTCATTCCCTTGGAATCTCCGTCCTTATCTATAAACTCACCAAGGAGAGGACTTGTGCTGGTATATTCGATTTCTTGATTTTGAAGTTTCTAGATTTAGGTTTTGATTAGTGGATTAGTGATTATTGAATTTGATTTTCCCCTGATCTGTTTCGATTTCGAATTAGGGTTTGTTTGATGCTATTGAATTCGTACAAAGTTGCAATCTTTGAATGATATGTTTTGACAGGATTATCTCTCAAGTCACAAGAGCTAACAGCTCTGTTTTTGGCGGTGAGACTGTATTGTAGTTTTGTGATGGAGTTTGATATTCACACGTTACTTGACTCGGCTACATTGGTGACTACACTTTTTGTTATCTATATGATCCGTTTTAAGCTCAAAGCTAGTTATATGGACGACAAAGACAATTTTGCTATCTACTACGTCGTAAGTTGTTCTTTCTTTCTTTCCTTTTTTGGTTCTTTTTCGAGAATCTCAACTTGTGTTTTTGAAGAATGTGAATCATATATTTGAAAAGGGTTATAAAGTAGCAACCTTTAGTTCCATTAGTTTCCATATGTGATCATTTTTGTTAGATTTCCTTTGCTAATCACTTTGAGTTTCATTGTTGAAGTGTTTAGTTGTGAAGAGTTTTTAAATATGGTTGCAGGTTATTCCATGTGTTGTTCTATCAGTACTCATTCACCCATCAACACATCATCATATAATCAATAAGATTTCTTGGGCCTTCTGTGTTTACCTTGAAGCTGTTTCAGTCCTTCCTCAACTTAGAGTCATGCAAAACACTAAGGTACTTTTAAAAAGCTTGAAACTAGTCCCTGTCCTTTACCCTTTTTAAATTAGTAACGCATGTGTCGTCTTAGATCGTGGAGCCATTTACAGCACATTACGTATTCGCTTTGGGGATCGCTAGGTTCTTGAGTTGTGCACACTGGGTCCTTCAGGTTTGTTTTCTGTCCTCCAAACTAGAAAGCTTGATTGTGTAGTATATAATGATAATGTGATGATGGTGTAGGTTTTGGACACTCGAGGGCGGTTATTGACTGCTTTAGGATATGGTTTCTGGCCTATAATGGTTCTTCTCTCTGAAATCGTCCAAACCTTCATTCTAGCCGACTTCTGCTACTACTATGTCAAGAGGTAAATCATTAATGCTTTCAGTCATCGTCATGTTTGTTGATACATTGGTTGTAGTTATGTGATGATTGCTGATCTTAAAGACATTGTGAAGGGTGTTGTAAGTATTTTATGTTTTTGGTGTGTGGCAGTTTAATGGGTGGTCAGCTTGTTCTTCGTCTCCCGTCAGGTGTTGTGTGAAATTTGGTGTATAAGAAGAAGATACGGTGTTGCTTTGAGCTTATGGTGTGGTGTAATGATCCATGTCTTGCAGGCTAATCGTTTTGAGTCTTCTCTAATCTCTTTTTTTTTTTTTTTTCCTTTTTTTTTTTT
>Ga0041059_1000839_pt1 | contig 24226 bp, 22 predicted proteins | sample AraColnosormetaG_FD_56232 | JGI IMG/M metagenome (GOLD analysis project Ga0041059, IMG submission 56232) | Arabidopsis roots microbial communities from North Carolina, USA - Col MF nosort | ecosystem: Host-associated > Plants > Roots > Unclassified | place: USA: North Carolina | collected... | reverse complement strand
TTTTATTTTTTTTTTTTTTTTTGAGAAAGAAGTTTAGTATTTACTTACAGAACATAAAATATAGGCAAATCCAACAAATTCAGTGGGCCGTTGCTGGACTTTTAAGCATTTGATAATTATATGGGCCTTACAGTTATTATAACTGTCTCTCCCATAACTAAAAGTAAAAACCGATTTGACTCCCGGACCGATACATTCCCGCCGCCGTCGCAACGTTCCACTCGCCGTCGCAGCAAACAGTTCATCTATGGCTACATCAGGACGCTCCCACGGCTCTACCACGGCGGCTTTAGCCTTTACACTCGCCGTAGTATCTGTATCCGCTGCCTTCTCGCGTAATCTCTTTCTCTCTACCTCTCTGTCACTTCCTCTTCCCAATACCTGTTATTGAGCTGGTTTCGAGAAACTAACACTTTATTGAGCATGTTCTTGCGAAGTGTATAGATGGCGAAGACGAGAAGAAGATTTGGAGAATAGGATCAAGGAATTTGAGAAGTCTTTGGGATCTACCTTGGAAAAAAGTGCTTCTGAGAGAAAAGGTCGAGTCAAAGCTCAGCAGGTGAGTTTTTTTTTAACTTGTACTAGTCTCTGAAATATAGGAATTTAGATTCAAATCATTCAAATGCACATCAAAATTGATACTTGTCAAGATTGGAGGAAATCTCTATGGATTTATGTTCACTCTCTTGATGCAATTGAAAGCTGTAGGCTTTACGGGAGGCGTTAGCACAGACTGAGTCACATGATTTACACAGCACAATATACCCGATGCGACCTATTGGCACTATCCAGTCTTGCTTCTCTACTAGGTAACATGATCCTCATGGCTTTCCAGTTTCAGGGGAGCTTTATACTGTTTTAAAATAATTGGCTTCTTAAGTGCTACTTCTTGGTTTTTGCAGGAACGGGACACCGAGGCAGCCATTGCTTGTTTCTCTTGCGAGGGCATGTTTGATCTTTGATCCGGCTTTGGTTCCTCCTGCGTCTCTTGAGGGTCTTGAAGAGTATTCTCATTGCTGGATACTCTATGTGTTTCATCTCAATACTGATATCGAGAAGCTATGGAGAAAACCATCTCAGTCGAAGCTCAAGGCAAAGGTATGTTTCTTTTCTTTTGTTTGTTTCTATGTTATGATGTTACTCAGTCTGAGGTTTTTGGGGTGTTGTGAATTTAGGTGAGAGTGCCACGGCTAAATGGGGAACGGAAGGGAGTCTTTGCTACGCGGTCCCCTCATCGACCTTGTCCCATTGGCCTCACCGTTGCTAAGGTTTTCTGAGCGTAATCCGTTCCTCCTGTTGTTAATAAAGACATATTGAATATCTTGACCAAAAGTACTTAATGGTGATTAATCCTTAGGTGGAGGAAATCCAAAAGGATAAGGTTCTCCTCTCTGGTGTCGATCTGGTGGATGGGACTGTAATTCTCCTTTCCCTTACTCATGTCAGCTTTTTGAGTAATGAGTAGTTCGTTGATTGTTTTGACGGTTTTGGACAGCCGGTGCTCGACATCAAACCATATTTACCATACTCGGACAGTATTCAAGGAGCCTCAGTGCCAAACTGGGTAAAGGTAATGTACATTCTTGTGAATTGATCTTTCTAAGTTTTTCGTCTATGTAACTGAATACTGCTGAGACTTGAAGATCATTGTGAGTAACTGCGTCCTTACCTGAGTAGGTACAAGTAAAGATTAAAACAAATTGAATATGAATTTCAGGAGGACTGCTCATTGGCTGTGGCTTCTGTGACTTTCTCAGATACCTTCTCTTCATCCATCACCAGCTGCTGGAAACTGATAGTGAGTGACTTCTGACCTGATCATCTCTTCTCCATTTACTGTTTTAACATAATAGTTGCTATGCGCGCAGGAAAAGAAGTCTCTATATAGTTCAGCAGATGAGTTTAGGAGCTTGATCACGCAGGTCCTGTCATGGGACATACGATCAATGTCGCAACGGAACAAGCCACAAGATACATTGGATGAGGAAATTGTTTATCACTTGGTTCTGGAGGGACTAGACGTGTCTTACATGATAGATAATGAAAGTAATATTCTCGTTCAGGATGTTTCTCTTCCCAAAAACCTGCAAGATGTTGCAGGAAGCTGATCTTTGTAAGATTTTTAGTGGATCCTCTGGACATGAAATTTCTATAGAGTAGCTTCCCCTTGGCAAGAGCATTCACCATCTCTTACAATAAATAATGTGAAAGTATGACAATGACCTTGGTAAGACATAAACAGTTAAAACGTTTTATAATAAGAATTTCAGATACAAGAGATAAATCATTTGTACATGTTCCTATTGACAAGTATCTCCGGAACTAATGTTAACAAGCACGAGACGATGAAAATAGGAGTGGATGAATTTTATAGTAATAGACTTGTACATTTATCCTGGAGCCTTCATCTCCATACAAATCTCCACTGCTTGAGTTCGTTCATCCCTTCTCCTTCTGCAAAACTAGTAGCAACATGCAAATGCAAAACAATTAGCATTTTGTGCATGATTGCAAGATCATCAAACACGCTCCTTTCAGGTCTTCCATGCTCAAAGCTCTCAACGTTATGACTCTCTCCTCAGGTACTTCTTCTTTTGCTTCAAATCCCTCTTCACTTGCTCCTTCCCTGAATTTAATGAAAACCACCATTGAGATATTCATTCAGGTCTAGATGGTTGTATCTGATCCTCTTCATTGCATTTACCCATCATTCCAATGTGTAAAAATCTATTTGCCTTCGTACCCTCATGCCATAGATAATTAAATCACGAATTGAAGCAACAACTGCCTTGCAATGAGCTCATCAGATTGCAGCTTGGGTGCTCCACCACGAATAAATACCACACTAGTCAAAAACTTCTTTGCAACCATCCTTCTCGTCTGCCAGTCATACTTTGTTGCATCTGTCACTTCGGTCACATGTCCAACATAGCATTCAAAATACACAATGATTCTCCCACTTTATAGTCTTCAAGTTAGCATAAGTGAGCATGCCTATGCACCCTACTTATCCCTTTCTTCTTTATCATCTGTCACTCTTAGCAACCGCTTTGCAAGATCCATGTTTGCTGAGCTGTTACACATGTAATCCATGACCGTACACGTAAGTTCTTTGTCCAGGACAATATCTTTATCCACCAGTTTTTTTACAAGTTCAGTCAACTTGTCTGTTTCTCCCTGTGAAATACAATACTTCAACACAGAATCACAAATATGAGCATCCGGTTCAAAGCCGCTATCAACCATTTTGTCAAAGAAACTGATAGCCTCGTCTAAATATCCAAGTTTCAGGAACCTATTTATCAACTTCGAATAAGTAAATAAATCAGGGGAAAGACCAGCACGAGACATCCCAACAAGAAGTGACTCTGCAGACTTAATATCCCCTGCTTTAAGACTTCCATCAATCATAATATTGAAAGAAACAACGTCGGGAAAATTGTTATCACGCTGCATTTCCTCAAATAATCTCCATGCCTGGTCCAAGCTTCCCTCTTTGCATAAAGATGACAATAGACAGTTGTAGTCAAAAACACTAGGCTGTAGCTCAGACACTCTCATTTTGCAAAGCAATCCTTTAGCAACATTAAGCATGCCAGTTTTGCAAAACCCATCAATCATAGCGGTATAGGTATCTGAATTTCGAACAATTTTGGAATCAGATATTTGTTTCCAAAGTTCCATTGCCTTATTTACATCTCCAGCCTTGAGAGTGCTATTAAGCAATATATTAGTGGTTACTCTATCTCCAGCACCCAATTTCTCAACCAGCAAATCATAAATATCTAAAGCTTGATGAAGACGGTTTTCCTTGCACAGCCCGTGGATTAACGCATTATATGATATAACATCTGGATCCGTATAACTACTATCTTTCAGCATCAAATAGAGAAGCTTACTTGCTTCGTCTAGGTCACCTTTGGCACAGAGTCCTCCCAGTAAAATATTGTATGTTATGTTATCAGGTCTTGTACGCCTCTTCTTCATTAACTCAACAATTTCTACAGCATCCGCCACAAGGCCATCCTTGCACAGCTTGTTAATAATAATGTTATAAGTCACAGCATTCGGTTCTTCATCCTTCTCTATCATCAGATTCAAAAGTTGCAGGGCTTCCTTAGTCTTACCTACTCCGCAAAGGCCATCGATTAGACCCGTGTACGTGTAAACATTTGGACGAACTCCACGCTCTATCATAAACTCAAATATCTCTGAGGCTTCTTTCAACTGTCCTAACTTGCAAAAACCTCGAATTAGAGTGTTATATGTAATCGCACAGGGAGAATCTCCTCTTTCCAGAACCTCATCAAAGAGCGCCTTCCCTCTATCTAACTCACCACAATCACAAAACCCTCGAATCAGAGAAGTATACACAACAAGATCTGCCTCTAAACCCATAAATTTCATTTCTTTAAGAAAGCCCATCGCCTCATCCATCTTACCAGCCTTGCAAAAGGCATCTATCAGAATCCCCCAAGTCACCAAACTCCAGGAACAGCCACTACCTTTCATTTCATTAGCTAATTCCAATGCTTTCTCTAACTCTTTTCCCTCGCAGAAGCCTCTAATAACCGTGTTGTAGCTAAAAACATCAGGCATCAAAGAATTTCGTCTCATTTCTCTCAGTAAACTAACAGCTTTACCACATTCCAGATTCCTACATAAACCCTTTAAGAGGATATTGTGATTGTACACATTGAAAGCAAACCCACGCTTCAACATCAACGCGAGAACCCCGAACGCAAACCCGGTCTTACGCATTTGCACATAACATTCAAGCAACCCACTCAGCGACACGAAATTGATGAAAGTATCAGTCTCAAGCATCTTGCGGTAAAATGAAAATGCTAGTTCGTGGTTTCTAGAGCGTACCAGCTTTGCCATGAGATTATTTCCGGCGAAAGCAAGAGAGCTACCGGAGTCGACTGCTTGTTGGAAAACTGAAACCGCATTCTTGAGCTGAGGATTTGAATCCTCACATAGCGATCTCAATTTGGTTTCAGTTTCAGAGAATGCATTAACGAGTTTGGAGTACACACGAGGGTTCAAGAGCTTTCTCACTACGTGCTCATCACGTCGGAGAATCTCAGCGGCGGCCGCCGATGTCCAAAATCTCATATCGGAGATTTTCAGAATTTAGGTTTTCCGATTAGACTCTTTGCTCTGCTTAGGGGTGGGTTATCCAAAGTAAAGCCCGTTAATATATTTAGGCCCATATTGAATGGGCCAAAATAGACAACGCATTAATCTGAAAAGGCATAATTTGATTTCGCCGGAGAGAAGCGTATCTAGCGGCGGGCCGGAGATGTTCCAGCGTGTGATCGGTCGGCCATTATTGGCGAAGGTGAAGCAGACGACTGGGATCGTTGAGGTCAGTGCTGATAGACCTCGATAGCAAAACGCTAAAGGAAAATCCTGGTGGTTCCTGAATATGAAGACTAGCGGAAAGCAGTGGGGAGCTTCATGCGCCACCGTCTCAAGGTGTGTCCGGAAGAAGAAGACTGGGGAGTGATTGAGAAGCGACTTGCTTGTGGTAAAGTCGAGGAGCTCATCGAGGAAGCTAGCGATGAGCTCACTCTCGTTGGCAAAATGATCGGTTCGTTACACCCTGTTCTGTTCTGTTTTGTGATCCATATTCTTGATCTTACTTGTTGTTAAAGATGCAATATTGCAATGTTTGCATATGCAGAATTTGATCCTTGCACCGATACCTAAACATGTTCCGCATCACCGTCCCGGGCCTCTTCCTGAGGAGTTCTACAGAACCCTCCAAGCTGTAAATTCAGAATCCAAAACAGAGATTACAGCTACTAGCTCTAGCGATCCGCAGTTGAAAGAGTGATTAGATTCAAGTGTGGCGTTGTATGTGCTGGTAAAGTCTCAGTCTTTACACTTGCTAGCTGCTTTCTTGTGTTCTGTGTGGATTCTAATAATAATTTCGTAAGCTACGCATGCCACATCATTGAATATTGTGTTGCAACTAGAATTAGTATAAAAGTTATGATCAGTACATCTCTAAGCAATACATAAACCGTTAATCTTTATATAATAAGATACAAGATATAGATTAACTGTACATGTTTTTATTTACAAAATCTCTGAAATCAAATGTTTAATATGATAATACTAAATTACTAATTAATGAAATAACAGAACTTATAAACACTTTTGAGAATATGTCATTGTAGAAGATGTTGATAGGAGTGGGATGGATTATTAAAGGAAGTAAGAGAGCTGTTCCTTTTTCCTGGAGCCTCCTTCTCCATACAAATCATTCCACTGCTTGAGTTCGTTCATTCCTGCTCCTTCTGCTGCAAAACTAGCAGCAACCTGTAAACGCGAAACAGTTAGTGTTTTGCGCATGATCATCATCAACACCGCAACTAATCTTTTTTTAACTTTACCTGGCTTTTAGCTACTTTCATGTCTTCCATGCTCAAAGGTCTCAACGTTATGCCTCTCTCTTCAGATACTTCTTCTTTTGCTTCAGATCCTTCTTCACTATTCTTCTCTGCTTCCTCTCTCTTCCTCCTCTCCTGGATTTTATGAGAAACCACCATTAAAATACTCATTCTAGCGCTAGAAAGTAGAGAAATAAAGGAAGGACGAGTTTTAGGAGTTCTTACCTGGTCTTTCAAGCACTCTTGCTTTATCAGCTCCCTCACTGGTCGATATGCTGCTGTTGTGCAAAAGTTCTGTTTGTATAACATTCACAATAATTAGTTCATAAAGAGAAGATTCAGATGTTTGTAAAGCGAGATGGGAACTGTGACAAACCTTGAGATCACTTCCACTATAGCCATCTGTCATCTGCGCAAGCTCTTGGAAATCAAGATTCTCTGTTTTCTCTTTTGACAATAAGGTTCTCAAGATCTTCTCTCTGCTCTCGACCGATGGAAGACCCACCATGATTCTGTCTCCCAACAAAACAAAAGCAGAAGCTGGAGTTAGTACAGCTCAAGTTCAGGGTTTCAAGTGAAAAGGCGTACCGGGCCTGCTTACCTTCGCTCAAACCTCCTGATGATAGCTTCATCGAGATCAAATGGTCTGTTTGTTGCTGCAAGAACGAGAATACGGTCACCCGCATTTGACATAAGCCCATCCCAGTGTGTCATGAACTCATTTTTGATCTTCCTCATAGCTTCATGCTCGCCAACTCTTGTCCTCTGTCCCAGCATACTATCCACTTCATCCACAAATATAATAGTTGGAGACACTTTGGCCGCGAGGGTGAACAAAGCTCTCACGTTCTTCTCATCTTCTCCAAACCATTTTGAAGTGATTGTGGACATCGACACATTTATGAAACTAGCCCCAGCTTCGTTCGCAATGGCTTTTGCCATCATAGTTTTTCCAGTACCAGGTGGTCCAAAGAGGAGGATTCCTCTGCAGGGCTTTAGAAGACCACCTTTGAACAGGTCAGGCCTACGAAGAGGAAGCATGACAAGCTCTTGAAGTGATTCTTTGGTTTCATCCAGTGAACCTATATCAGCAAAAGTCACACCAATCTCATTTGCTGGGATAACCTCTGGTCTTATGCGCTTCTCGAATTCATTATCAGGAGCCACCTCCTACATTGACAGGATAAGGAAAATCAAACCTATGTTCAGGCAAACACATCAAGGTATCAATGCTGAATCATATGTATTAGTTTACATGTACAGGTGCTTTCGGAGGCAGGGGGCATTCATTTTTTGCTGCCGGGATTGATGTATCCGATTCATTTTTGTTTTCCGGAACAGTTGTCTCAGATTTTGACTCGCTCTTTGTTATCCCTTCACCTTCTTCTACCTGCACCAGAGCCATTCACATTTTACTCACTTTAAAATTTTAAAGTACATGGTCAAAACTGTATTATACCTTGGAGTCGATGTTTGTGTCCAGCTTCAAGGAGTCCTCAAAGCATCCTTGACCTTCCTGTAATATATTCAGTCCATGGGACAAGCTGTTGCAGAACCATTTATTTAGTTAGCTATAAGAAAATAATAATTACTTAGTTTTGTTGAAGAGATAACTGTGGTTCTTAGTACCTATTAGAAGATATTACAAGCCTCCCGTTTTTGTATTCGGGTTCTTTGTTGTTCATCAGATGGTAGGAGATTGCAGAAACAACAATTTCCTCAATGTGACTGCTTAGGAACATTGTATCTGCATGGCATATGGAACCTAAGTCATCACACTCAAGATCATTAGCCGCTAGAACCTCGGCTATGTGGTTCTTGTTGTCTTGAAACTGTATCACTTTCATGTCATCTTCAAATCTCGTTTTCCAGCTCATGAGTTGATTTTCATCCTCTGGCGGTCTGATCTCGATGTTGTAAGGAAACAAAGCAGAAATGCCCTCTCCTACTTCTTGACAGTCATCTTCGGGTTCCAATAGTCTTGAGCCGAGAACCAAAACAGGGCCAGAAAGCTTCGTCAAGAGCCTCTGGAACAACTTGTAGAACCTTTCTGACTGACAAAGCTTCTCAACATCCCTCAGGTATATTATTATAGGATTGGTTTCTGAAATCGAAACCAAGACCTGTAAAGGTAACAACCGTTCAGTTTAAGAATTGCACGAGAATAGAATCTTTCCCTGCTGATTTCATTTTAAGTGTTACCTTGTAAAGTGACTGAAGGAAAAGTCTCTCATCAAAGCACAAGTTAGCACTGCGTTTGCTTGAAGCTAGAAAGATATAAACAGCCACAAATGAACAAAAAGGGTTTAGAAATCTAAACTAGAATAAGACTTAAAGAGGATCTAGACCTTGTTAAACGTAAGAAAATTATTCATTTCAATGCTTTCACACACCTGAAACAGAAGTTGCAGAACGGGATGATATGCTACTCATATCAGAAGCAGCAGAAGCATTCCGCTTGAGTCGTGGAGGCTGACTTGTAACGTCAAAGCCCCTGACGTATTACGTGAGAGCAATTAGTGAGCTAGCATAAAACATATAAAGCTATATTCCAGATGACAAAACAAACAAGATATCAAAACCAACACAATGTACCTTGAATGAAGATCGTTGCCACTTGTGTGCCTACGCAAGGTCCCTAAATTTTACAAGAACGCGAACACTTGAGATCTTTTGAGGGCAATACATAAACAAAGACCAGTGTTTTGATATTGTACCTCTTGTAGCTTCCTTTTGGGAGAGCACAGAGATAGAACCCATCAAATTAGACATTTTGTCCATTGTCAACTCAGAAATAGACCTCTTGTGAGACTATCAAAACATTAGAGATGAAAGAAAACATAATCATGGTCAACACACAAAATTAAGCTACACAACATAAGATCACAAGTAACTTACAGGTTCTTTCTTGACGCATCCATACTTGCTCTGTATCTGTAACAATTAATATGAAAGAGGAACATTACAAGCTGTTCTTTAGCAAACAAAGATACTAAATTTGTATGCAATGAATCACCTTGATAGAGAAGTCGGTTATATCTAGTAACAGTAATTTCGATTCAAAGTAATGAGCCAATGCTTTTGCAAGCATTTGCTGATAGAATTCTGCAGAGTAAAAGAGGCAACAAAATTACACCAAAGTCTGAATTAGAAAAAGATTGAGGTTGGAAGACAAAAGGGTAGGAGATTTTTACCAGCAGGTCCAGACAGAAGAATGGCCTTACTTCCAGGTGCAAGATTACGCGTGTGCTTCGAGATATCAGATTGCTTTAGGTGAACATAAGCTGCACTTGTCAATAAAAGCCGAGTTTTCTCACTGCAACATGGAAAAGAAACATTAGTATATAACACAACACTGTCCCATTTAGGCAACGTTATCAATCTTTTAGTAATAAAATGCAAGAAAGATATGTCGAGCAATGTACCTTAGGTAATAAGGAAACTCGTCGAAAGTGACACTACTCTCTCTGCCATCAACGATCTGCCTAACCAACTCTTGCTCAATCTTTTCTCCGGTTAGTCCATCCTCCGCAGAAATAGACCCGTTTGCCCATTTACCCAAACTCTGACCCGACGCTAGACCAATCCCTAACCCAACACCAACCCCTAACGCGGAAAACAACACGCTCTTCTGCTCCATTTCTGCCGAACAAATCCTTGATTAGCATTCCCTAGAAGGAAAGATATTCAAATATAAACGAAAGAATGAATGTTTTGTGTTTTCTTGTCAAACAAATAACCTGTTTTGTTTTGCTCTCAAGTTTTTGTAGTGGAGGAATGTCTTTTTGAGGGGTAAATAAGATTTTAGTGGACGACGGAGAAGACATATAGGTTTGACTGGTGTGGGACGATCCTCCCTCTATTTTTAGCAATGCTTCTTCCATTAACTCTTATGGTCGTTAATATTTTTGCCGGGAAATAACAACCGTTGTAAAATTCCTAATAAAATTGTGGGAAAAAAAAAGATTATTAATTTCAAGGGAATCAAAAAAAAAACTACAAATTTGGGAAGTAATTAAATTCTATTTAATTTTTTAGAACCGTCCTAATTAATTATATTTGTTGACAGAAAACGTTTTTTTTTTTTAACGACTTTCTTCGTTGATTTATTCAAACATGGTTACAATGTAAAGCTGTTGTGATAAAAGCTGGTACATAAAACGTTTTTCTTTAACTATACCACTAGTACACTACTTCGATTCATTTTCTATCCTTAATTAAATTAATTTTATTTGTTGAATAAAAATAAATAAAGAAGGTAGTTTCGTATTTTTTTTTAATTTTATATTTTGGGCAACGAAGTTTCGTAACTAAAATAATTTATACAAAGAGATAAATTTTTGACCAAAAATAAATATTTTATTTTTCTATTTTAATCTTTTGGGTTCATTATTTCCTCCGATACAACATTCTGAGGAGTGAGTAATCTCCGGCACCGAGGAACAAAGATGGCTTCTTTCACAACCAACAGTCTCGCTCTTCGCGCTTCAATTCTCGCAAACCCTAGACTACCTCCTCCGATCATCCGTCCCCGTCTCTCTCTTCCCCGTAAACTCTCTTTCAATCTCTCCCTCCATAACGCTAGAACCATCGTTTCCTCCGCCGTTACCTCCTCGTCTCCGGTACTCTCCTCTAAACCCCCTTCTCAATTCCCCTTCTCCGACTCAACTAGATCGATCACCACCCTCGTGCTTCTAGCCGGCGTCGTAATCAAATCTCTAATTCAGAAGCTCTCTGTCGCAATTGTGAACCTATCTCCACAGATTCAAGCATCTTTCCGAACAGCAAGTCCGTTGTTCTTCGCGTCGCTCCGTGATCGACCCGCCGGTTATCTGAACACTCCGTTGACGGTAGTTGCAGCCGGGCTATCGAAATGGCTCGATATATACAGTGGTGTTCTGATGGTCAGAGTTTTGCTCAGTTGGTTCCCAAACATTCCATGGGATCGTCAGCCTTTGTCAGCCATTAGAGATCTGTGTGATCCTTATCTTAATCTCTTCAGGAACATTATCCCTCCAGTCTTTGATACGCTTGACGTTAGCCCTTTGCTTGCTTTCGCCGTTTTGGGAACTCTAGGTTCGATTCTCAACAACAGCAGAGGATAGTCAATAGCCACTACTTACTCTGCTTTGAGTGATGATGCAAAGGTTATGGATCGTATTCCGTTTATCTTTGGCGTTTATATTGTCTATAGTTATAGCATTTGGAAGTATTTATAAGGTAATGATGTATTAGACTCTAAAGTTTCAGTCTTTACTTCTGTTATGTGTTATTTATGTAAATGCACGAATATGGTTTCAATAATAGAACTGGAGTTTCGAGGATATACAAAGCTTGGGGATTGTATTGACTTGTGTCAATTAGATTGTAGTGTTCAGACTGTTACAGCAGACGCATTTGATCAACATAGGATGGTCATTATGTTAGTTTTAATGCAATTCGTGAAAACAAAGTTGAAACTTTGAGACACTCAGTAATCCACATGTGAGGTCTATGCCGAAGCGAGCAAGTAGGCAGTTAGTTTTCCTAAAGCATTCTCTTTTATTTATATCAAAGGAAGTTGGTACAATTCAGAAGATAGACAGTTTAGAAAACAGATACAGAAACCAAAAAGATTACAGTTTCACTACTTCCTGCAACCTCAGCCATCACCAAGCACTCTACATACTTAAATATATATTTGCATAGATAAGAAAGGTGCACCAACCAGGCTTGAATCCCTCAATCTATTATTATGGGAAGATCTTTTGTGGATCCATTTTGATGTACGACCGTTGGATCTTTAATTTGTATTTCCGTTTCCACCACCTCCTCAAGCACATGATAGTATCTCGGCATAGCAGCAGGGTTTAGCTTGAAGGACCTAAATGGGATTCCCTCTTCCTCCTTCCCGCTCAATTTCACTGATTCAACTTTGTGAGAGAATCTCTGCATTTCCGCAGGTGGGATCACAATCTTGATGCATCCATACTGCTCAGCATGGTTAAAAACCGATTCGTATCCTTCAACTCTCCCCATATAGGCCACTTGAATGCCTATAAGATCGTCAAACTCGGAGATGACTTCCACAAAGTCGTATCTATAAGGAAGCTCCTGTAGTTCTAGGTGACTGTTCCAACTTGCATTCCAATCACTGAAAAGAGCCCATGTTTCGCCTTTTCTCGGGTTCACAATGACCTCTTCAGCAGATTTGATGTGATCCATCTCATGAGCAAACATCAAGTGGCTCTTGATCTCTGTATCTCCATATTCAAATCTCCCACAACCACTGAGAATAGACTGCTCATCTTTTGTAGTTTTGACATGTTCAAGTAGTGTCACCTGCAAACTCAACTGGGACTCAAAAATCTCCCTGATCTGGGCATAGTTCCTAGGCATATCATCTCTAGGATCATATAAAGCCCATACTTGATCAACAGCAAATGAGCTCATTGACTTGCTAAAATCATTAAGCTTTGTATCAGGACAAGTTAATGAGTTAGGATCCTCATAACTTTTATCTGTGCAGACAATTCCTTCAATGTCTCCATCATTTGCTTCCTGAGACTTCTGTTTCTTGGCTTGAGGAGTACAAGAATCAGCGTCACTATCATTCTTTACCAACAAAGGAGGTTCAATTTCAAGGTTGGATCTCTTCCGAGACTCTGCTTCTACAAGTTGTGGTCTTGATGTTTCTTCTAATTCCATCTGCTTCAATTCAAGCTCTTTCAATCTTTTTTCCAATGTCTTCTCCTTAATCTCAAGACCTTTTCTCATCAGTTCAGTCTCCTCTCTCAATTTTTCAGCTTCTTCTTTCATCTTCAGCTCCAAAGTCTCCTCCTTTCTCTTCAATTCAGCAGTCTTCTCTTTGACAGCTTCCTCAAGTGCCCTGAGATCCTTCTCTCTTGCCTCACTTTCCTCATTCCGTCTCTCAGTCTCAGCTCTTTGTTTCAGATGAAACTCCTTCTCTGCCTTCTCTAACTCACACAACTTCTCAGAAACTCGGCAAGCCTCCTCTTTCCTCCCATCAAACTCACTCACCAGCTCCTCAAGTTTCTTCGTCGTCGAACGGAGAAACAAACCAAGCTTATTCTCCTCTGTTTTAAGTTGTGTCACTAAATCTTCACTCTGCTTCTCAAGCACCAATCTCATGATACTTGCTTCAATGACCAATCTCAAATCAGTTTCAATCTCTTTCTCCTCTAAAACACTTAACCTTCGAGATATTGACTCTTCAAGCAAACCAATCTCCTTCTCCTTCATTTCAACCACTCTCAGTCGTTCTTCCTTCTTCTCCAGCGAGGCGACCACGTCATCAAACTGAAGCGAAAACTCAAAAATTGATGAAGATTTTGCCTGAATCTTGTCTAGGATTTTGAGATACCCTTCACTGTTTTGCTCAGTAACGTCTGATTCTACTGAATCCCCTTGCATTGCCATATTCTCAGAGACATAAACCCTACTTTTTAGTTAACAAAAGATGGGTCATAAAGGAAGAAACTTTTCATGAAAAAATACAAAAATGAGAATGTACAGAAAGAATAAATAATAGAAACAAAAAGTAGGAAGAGAAAATAAACCTCTCTTGAGTTTGGTCTTCGGTTGACACCAACGGTGGTTTCTGAGCCGGCGTGTCTTCTCCGGGAACTAGTAAAACTTTCGGTTTCAACATTTTTTTCGCTGTACGAACGGAGCCTTTGAGCTTATCCAGGAATTTGAAGAAAAGTTTTAAACTTTCTTGGTAAGACTCAGAAATTTTGGTAAAGAAGAATGGCTTCTTCCCATCTCTCTTATGAAACAAGAAAAAATAGAATGCTTTATTTACTGAAAATGGAGGGAGAAAGAGAAACTAGTGCTATTTTGTCTTATTACCTTATAAATACAGCTTTCCTTTTTGGCCGTTCGATTGTATTATTTTAAGCCGTTGGATTATTGTACATCAGACGTCAGCTTTCTATTAACTCTCGGACAATGGGGTTTTGTTGTAGCCCGTTGGGCGTTGGATAAAGATCATGAGATTTGTGAAAGTGAAAGGATCAGCTAAATGGGCTTCGTAGGATGATTTTTGTTAGCCCATCAAAAGGTTTATGAAAGAAAAAAAAGGAATCAATCAGCCCAATATTACAAATTACAGAACCTCATTTTCTTAAATTACTATCACTATAATTCTAAACTTTCAAGATGGCAAAACAGTAGTAGGAAAAACATTCTATAATCGATTTTATTGACGAGTGTACGGAACGGATACTAAAAATCCGCAGACGCGACTAAACGAGAGTGCAAAGCCGCCTCTTTTATTGACTCCTTGACTTTCGAGTCCACTAGGACATTCCGAGGAACATTATCTCTACTCTATATATGTCTTTTTTACTTGTTTGCATATTTTATCCGAACGTTTTTGTACGATTCAATTTCAATGTATTCTTACGGTCGTTGTCCTTGTATTTATGGATTAACAGTGCCTTTAACAATAGCCTGGGACTACCTTCAGATTGGAGTCCATCACTTGATCATATCGGTTAAGATGTAACTGGACAAATATAACTCGAGAGACAAGAAGTAATGGTCAAAACAAAACTGCTCAAATAAAAACAAAAAAGTGAAAGACAAGATACTTTATCTGGACAGCACTAAAGCCAAAACACACAATATCTTTGGTTCTGGCCCACATATTTACCAAAATACCATTTTCAGAGGACTTATTTGACTTCACATACACAAAAGAGTCACACCGACTGATCAGATCCTCTGTTCTTTTCAAACACTGATCAGATCTACATTTTCTTTTTCCATCACTTTCTCTTCATTTTCTGTAAGTTTATATATACATTTATGTATGTGTGTGTGGTTTGCATGTTCGTTTTCGTAATATGTTAACAATAATATACAACTAACCCATTTGCAAAAGTTGGATGTGACGTTTTGATTCGGTTTTTATATATTTGGATCTTTATAAATATAGTTCCAAATTTATGTACTAAAACAGGGAAAACAATGAATAATCCAAGATCGGTTAGTCCTTTGGTTTCTCCAGCAAACCACTCAGATCTATTAGAAAACCAACGTCAATCCGGTTCTGGAGATTTCTCAAGATTAGAGAAACGAATCGGAGCGAGGAAGATGAAGTTTCATTCCAAGTCTATGCCCCGAGGTGCCATGTTTCTTGATCAAGAAGCATCTAGAAACTTCCACGACAAGAGGTATGACCTATTCAGGACCATGTCCGGGAAACTCGAACGTCAGATATCGAATTTACGTGGGAAACCCACTGAGAGTTCGTTGCAGGATCATAAAGAGATTACTGAATCTTTAACCGCTGATAGATACTTTGATGCTCTTCAAGGCCCCGAGCTTGAAACTCTCAAGGTATTTTATCATTCATTTTTGCTCATATGGTTGAGTTATACTTGTGTTTGGTTACTTCTATTTATGGGTTTATTGGTGGATGACAGGAGAAGGAGAAGATAGTTCTGCCTGAGGACAAAACGTGGCCGTTTCTTCTACGGTTTCCAATCACATCATATGGGATGTGTCTTGGAGTAAGTAGTCAAGCCATCATGTGGAAGACCTTAGCAACCACAGAGGCAGAGAAGTTCTTGCACGTGACTCAAGTGATCAACCACGTGCTCTGGTGGATCTCTCTCCTTCTCCTCCTCGCCGTTTCTATCACTTACCTCTTCAAAACCATCCTCTTCTTTGAGGCGGTTCGCCGTGAGTTTCGGCATCCGATCCGAGTCAACTTCTTCTTCGCTCCTCTTATATCAATCCTCTTCTTGGCACTTGGAATCCCACACTCTATCATCTCACATCTTCCCTCTACACTTTGGTACTTCCTTATGGCTCCCATCTTGTTTCTTGAGATGAAGATTTACGGACAGTGGATGTCTGGTGGACAAAGACGCCTCTCCAAAGTCGCCAACCCTACAAACCACCTTTCCATTGTCGGTAACTTTGCAGGAGCACTTCTAGGAGCATCCATGGGGTTGAAAGAAGGACCAATATTCTTCTTTGCCATAGGGTTGGCTTATTATTTGGTTTTATTTGTGACTCTCTATCAGAGACTTCCCACGAATGAAACCTTACCTAAAGAGCTTCACCCTGTTTTCTTCCTCTTTGTGGCTGCACCAGCCGTCGCTTCCATGGCCTGGACCAAGATCTCTGCCTCTTTCGATCTCGGTTCGCGTCTAGCATACTTCATCTCCTTGTTCTTGTACTTCTCTCTGGTAGTTTTTGTTTTCATTAACAGAGTTCTAGTGAGCTAGTGCTGAGTTTCTTGTGGTACAAGAAATGTAACAGCTTTACTTCTTGTGATTCTTGTTTCAGGTTTGTCGGATTAACCTTTTCCGGGGATTCAAGTAAGCTGTTTCTTGAACTGCAAGGATCTAATTTACCAAACCAAATAACATACATGTTATCTGACATAATTATTCAAAAAATATCAGATTCTCGCTAGCTTGGTGGGCTTACACGTTTCCAATGACGGCAGTGGCCAGTGCGACGATCAAATATTCAGACGAAGTCACGGGAGTGGCAACGAAGATACTATCGGTTGTGATGTCGGGAGCAGCAACTCTGACGGTGATAGCTGTGCTTGGGTTGACGGTGATGCATGCTTTTGTCCAACGTGATCTCTTCCCCAATGACGTTGTCATTGCCATAAGTGCAGAACAACCGAAGCAGAAGAGATGGTTCAAACATCTCACAAAAGAAAGTTATGGAAATAATGAGAGATGTCCCAAGATTTTGGATCCGGAAGATAATCAAATAGATTTAGAATCTCCTCCTTTAGTAAATGTAGATAGTTCCACGGTTCAGAATTCAAATTAACAAAAAAAAAAAATGTGATGAAAATTCATGATCTTTGTTAATTAACTTCTCATGTACAACACTATAGCAGTGCTAATAATAATAAATTAGCGAAAATCTTAATTATTTTGGTAAATTTTAGTTGCATACCATTCTTTTTACTGATCATGATAAATTACTTCTTCATTTCAGCAAAAATATAAAAACTATAATCACTTTGGCTTATTCTTTCGTTAGATTTAGTTATTATAGTATTGTTTGATTCAATTCAAGTAAAAACTATTTGAGTTATAGGCAAACTTAGTCACACCAACCGCAACCTTCACAATTTGTCTTAACAAGTTAGATCATATTTCGTGGAAATAATGTCTAGCTTAACATCTAATTTGTCGAATATATCTTAATGTCACTGTTATGTTAATTCATCCTCCATCTTTATACTTTGTCACCAAAACGAATCGTCTTGTCACATATGACATATGACAGTAAAAACAATGTAATAATTTCCTACACATCACGTTTTTGAAAAAAAACATCCTTCATCAACCGCTGGTCAATCTTGAAAGCATGGTAAATTCATTCAAATTACGTCAAATGATTCGTTCTACAAAACTCTCAGCCGTCGGATCATACGACTTTTGACTAAACCACTTAAACGACGACGCTTCGACGGGATTGGAAAACATCGGCGCCACATGATGATGATACGAACAACCGCGTTATTTTATATGTGCCGTAGGTACAACGCTGAGTTAGGCCCACCCAAAAAAAAGTTTGACATTATTTAAAACGAACGAATCTGAAAGAATAAAGCAGCAGAGTCCACTAATCAAACGAACCAGAATTTACCCGCACCCTATTTATTGTGGTCGCGACCACACAACATTTTCAACTTCTTCTTCTCTTCCGTTTCACCACCCTTTCTTCTCCTAAATTCGAAGAACCAAAACCAAAAACGTGAATTCGGAGTTATGATTTTGGATCTTCTTCCCGTCTTTATATATAATTTTCTGGGTTATGTTTTTCTTCTTCTTAATTCATCTGACCATTGGATTGGTTTTCGATTGCAGAGTCTTCAATTGGAATTTGGATCGTGGGATTTTGGAAATGGCATCGAAACGGATTTTGAAGGAATTGAAGGATCTGCAGAAGGATCCTCCTACTTCATGTAGCGCAGGTACCTATTCTTTTAGTCGATTTATCAACTTTGATTCAATAATTATGTTCCTCTTGCTGGATAATGATGGGTCGTTGGTTTTGATCTTCTTTTGAGCTGGTTTTTTATGTGTGCGACGGTTTGATATTGATCTCTCGTTAGCTTAGATCTAATTATCCTTGATTTTTAGGTAATTCAGCTGCTAATAACAGAAATTTGCATACTTCATGGTAACACTTGTTTGTGATTTTTCTAGGAATGAATCATAAAGGTCAATGTTCAAACTTGTTTGCTCGTTGATAGATCTGGTTTCATTTTTTGATTTCCTTGGATGAGATCTTAGGATTATAACTCTGTTGTTCTCTTCTAATTTTGCCCCTTTTACCAACTTCTTCTTATATGCATGTTGTTGCTTTTCTGGTTTGGTATTGAAGTTTTGGTTAAATGTTGACAGGACCCGTTGCGGAAGACATGTTTCATTGGCAGGCCACTATAATGGGTCCATCGGATAGCCCTTATTCTGGAGGAGTTTTTCTTGTAACCATCCATTTCCCTCCAGATTACCCATTTAAGCCTCCTAAGGTATATTCAAATCTCTACAGCTGCTTCTTCTTCTTTGAATTTTTTTTCCAACTTTACTTCGGCCATCATTTTTCTGTTGCTAATATCTTCCATCGTTTATCTATTGTTCTTTTCTCTGTGTTCTTGATTTCATTGCTCTCTATGTATGTTGTTACAAAAAATGTAGGTGGCTTTTAGGACGAAGGTGTTCCATCCAAACATTAACAGCAATGGAAGCATCTGCCTCGACATCTTGAAGGAGCAGTGGAGTCCTGCTCTCACAATTTCCAAGGTTTTCTTTTGTTCTTCCTCATCTTTATCATATTAGAACCATAATTTTGCAGCTTTGCTCTCCAGGTGACATCAATTTTGTGTGGTGCAACAGGTGCTGCTATCGATCTGTTCTTTGTTAACGGATCCAAACCCAGATGATCCTTTGGTCCCTGAGATAGCTCACATGTACAAGACAGACAAGAACAAGTACGAGTCCACTGCTCGGACCTGGACCCAAAAGTATGCCATGGGCTGACACAAATACTGTCCTTAAGGAAGAGCCCTAATAATTAAACTCTTCTTATTTCTATGTAATGATCTTTTATAGACTTGTCTGTCTTATAAAATTTGTGAAGACAGGATCAGTAAGAAATTATTTGATCTCCATTCTATGGAATTGTAAAACGTAAATCATCATCCCGTCTGCTGTTTCTTTATTGCGTGATGCCGATGCGTCTCTGTGTTTATCAAGGCTCATATTATTTTGGATTTTATTCTGTCCAAAGCCCAAACTAGCTACAATCGTAAGCCTTTCCGTTTTCGTAAACATTATTAACTTACATACGTAACATTTTCATTTTAGTATTATGTGGGCAATGATTTATGTAAATGGTGTATGGGGCCTAAGAGTGAAGTTGTTCATGAGTTAAGATTGTGATTGTGATCCATCTGGAACAATTTAATAAAATGGGACAAAGGAATTATCACTTTGAAGTTTGACCAATTTAAGATTTACAAAAAATAGTAAAACTATTAAAATCACCTTTTCCCCAAATAATATACTCAAACGGGTTTAGCCATTAGTGCTACTAAACATTATGGTATAAAGACCTTGAAAAAACGGTTACTTTTTTATGGTATAACCCAACTATTATGACACTTTTGTGTTCAAGGTTCTGTTTCAGTGATGGAGTATAGTATATTTTAACATAATGTTTATCCCACGAATTAGATTCCTCTTCGATGGACACATGTTGTTGTTAAGGTTGGGAGCTTATGAGGTTGGCGAGGTTTAAAGCAGTAATCAGGGCTTATTATGTTGAGATTAAGGTTATGATTTTATAATTTCACGTTAGTTTGTTGACGATTTATAAAAAAAAAATGTTATGAATGCATATTTTGCTTAATGAAAGTGCTAGTGGACGCTTGATCAATTCATGTTAATCTTTAAAACTCTTTATCTTAAGATTCAAATCAAAGTTTATTTTCTTTCTCGAAACTCCAACACTTGTATTTCTATATATTTTGAGTTTTGGGTTTACCGAGGCTTCCAAGTCCATTCGAATAAGTTTTTAAATGTGTGTTTTCACTACTCGAGCACTACTACTGATAAAACTTGTAAATAAATTATACTATTAGAACCGAATGGTATACTTTTCCTTCTAAAGCATTTAAACTACCACTAGTCACTAGATGCACATGTAAACTCAGCATCATATATGGTCTTAGTGTGGGTTAGCAGTTGCATTGAATAATCTTGTCTTTTACTTCATAATAGTTCTATGTTAAATCTGTAATTGTAATAGATATGTATGCATGGTATATAGTATCATGAATAGAAATTGTTTATATAGTAAAACCTAACAGCATAACACTACATTACTGTGTTCTACACTTCTACATAAACCAATTATATTCGTATATGAATACTCATACGTACGAAATTTAATGATCTCTAAACATATTAGAAAGAACGAAAGCAGTAAAACTTTCTGTTTCCAACCAGCTAAAGCCGTTAAAACTAGAGTTATAAGTTATCTTACCATTTGTCTTTCAACTAGTTTCGACCTTTTACATGATTCAACAGATTTTCTAAAAACTATCTCACAAATTTGAGTAGTACTATTACACAAAAAGAAAAGATTCACGTCTAATCCCACTAAGAATATATCAATTACATTAACCCACCAACGGCAATGTTTCATGTACTAAAAATACGAAAATTATTGTAAGAAATCAGAATATCAGCTTTCCAGAATTAAAGGCAGACTAACACCCGTTGCAACCCAAATTAAAACCATTGTTTTTGTTAAAGTGCAACCCAAATAACCATTACACGATCTATTCGAGCATGGACCGTTCTCTATTACAGAATATAGTACTTTCTAAGAGTCACCATAAATTTTCTAATTTTTATGTCTAACGACCGAAGGGTTTACTTACTAAATATCCCTTCAATACCCCCGAAAACTTATACAATGTCACTCTGTCAGTGACTGGACTACTTTTAATCTATGTTCAAAGTCTCCATAACTTAAAAAAAAAAAGTTTATTAATTATGATAAAGAGAGAGGTCGTGCCCAAGAGAGCATGGTTAACGCCAGGTTTTTATTAAATATTTAAATTAGAACTGAAGAAAATAACTTAGTTACAGCCTGATCTTAGAGATCCCCTGTTTTGTCTTTAGTAAATTAGAGAATCGTAACCTTTGGTGGCCTCCACTAAATGGCATTAATGACCAGTCACTAATGTTAATATTGCCGTGAATCAAATCTCTTAAACAAAACCTTTTGCGTTGAATAAAACTTAAAATTACAGTGGACACTTCAGCGGTCTCAAGAGTCAAGACAAGTGGAGGTAAGAAGAGGAGTCACGATTCATGTGCCATGAGTCATGGTACTAAAAGGTTTCGGTGAAATTTTCACCGTGAAAATCAAACTCTCCGAACCAGACAATTTGTCTTGCACCAGATCCTAAACAAATTGGTTTAACTTTTAGTTTCCTTTTGGTTCATTTAACATGTTATTCCTATCAACGCTAGTAAGGTAGAGCTTAGCTCAAATGATCGATTGGGTTGGGCACTTATTTCTACAGAGTAATTTTAAAGAATATTAATGAATAAATGTTTTTACGATAATTGTTAAAAGTTTGAATTGTACATAAAAAAGTTATTTATATATGAATAAAAATAATTATAATGGAACTTCGATAAATTATTTTTAAATAGTTACATTTAGATTTCAATTTAGTGTATTTTCAATAACCAATAATAATTTAGGCTATTTTAAAAGCTATAGTTTTACTTTTACCTATACATTTACATATATATTCCTATAATGTACTACATATATTTATTATAAAATTTTGATGAATTTAATGTTCGCGAACAAATTCCAAGTATCTATGTAAGCTATTTTTATTTTTATTAGATATATGACCAACATTTCTTGCTTGTAAACTAAGGCTGTCCACGAGAATGACTTGAGTAGTACTCACGAGTCGCGCGACCATGTAGCTTCTGCTCCAAGACATACATTACCTTGGGAAAACTCGAAACTCACACGTTAATTTATATTATCATAAACTTGGTTATGAGAAGTAATTACTCAAGCGGTGACCTTCTCTAGTCTTTATTTGTCCATCAAAGTTCGAGCTCATTTTTAATTTAAAGCTATGCACCAAGACCAACGTACATCACATTATTATATAAGTAACTAATGGTGATAAAGCTTTCAACGTTTTGCTATTTTGAGGGGTGGCCCTTCTTTTAAGAATGGATCTTTGTCCTTAAATTTATTTTTTACCAACAAGTCTCGTTTCTTTCTTCTATTTGGATTCTTCGTTCATAACCGTAGATGGACACGTTATATATGCACACATGACACATTGTATTAGCTTTCAACAAAATCTGTAACGCAATCTTCTTTTTATTGTCACATGTCACCGATTAATGGTGAATGGCAACAAAAAGATGTTAATATCAAAAAGTTATAAATATTGGGTTGGGTATTGTTACTTCAACCCAGTCGTTATTAAAAGTCATTGGTGAGAAGTTGTTATCGCTCCAAAAAAGAAAGTGGTCAACCCAAGTCTAAAACAAGATTCACAGTTTGTCTAAATTTCAATGTAGTCACTTAATTGTCGTTTTTAGTAACACACATGTACGTATTATAATATGGTTCGTATAGTAATAGACGCATATATAAAATATACGTGGATTGGTCACTTGGCTCAATGTAGGACAGTGGCCAAGAACACTGCACTAAACCTCGGGGTTTGTCTTTTGTCAATCCAAAGGATTCTCCATGTCTCTCTCTTCTTCCCACTTTGGATATTCAGAATCAAATCGTCCTTGGCTTCTCTCACACGACCTTTCTTAACCGATCTTCCTCTCTCTCTGCTTCTAGTTAGCACTATTCTGATGCTCGTCCGACTAACCTGACAAAAAAAAATCTCGTGTTTTTTTTTTTGGTTTCATAATGACTTGTAATTTTCAACTGATTTTTTCAACCCTAAACTAAATCAGAACTCGGTTAGAGATGAATTTTTGTAAGTTCAAGTTTTTGAATTTTCATATTTTCAAAAATGAAAGCTCTGAAACGAAAAAAAAAAAAAATTAGCGCCAAATCCTAGGTTGCCCGCCACGTTACTTATCTCACTGGAAATGAGAGGATTTTACTGAATAATTTGTAACAGTTTTTCCTTAAAATAGAATCATATAATAACAGAAACAAATATATTTTCTTACTGGAAAATAAAGATTGATTCCCTTTTTACATTGGTCGGAATTTACTCATTTGGAACATAAATATAGCATTTACTCAAATAGTATATTTACTGTTGAATAAGCACTTTAGGAAAACACATCACGTGACAGGTTGTTCATAAGAAATGAATGCATGGGACGAAACAGCTAAACGAATTCGCTACAGATGTCGGTCAAACCTGGGTGAAGTCATCATATTTTTTTAAAAAATATTTTAATCTTCAATAATATAAAAAACATATTTGTCTGTAACTAAAACATTTTCAAAAACAAAAACAAAATAGTAGATATCTTTTCAAAAAATGAAAGCAGTTAAAATAAAACTGGGACCGGGTATCTTGGGGTCACGTGATATGCATCGTAGATTTCGAGATTAGAAGCCACGCGCTGCTGACTCAGCAGAAAGATAGTCATCTCAAAGAAGAAAAATATCTCATTTGTACAGGTGTCATCATGCGATTTGCTTATATGAATGCGGCGTCCCGTTTAGTAATTCACTCCTCTCTGTATCAAAATTTGTGGCTAATATATCACTGCGAATTGACGAATTGAGAATGTTTAAAA
>Ga0041059_1000838_pt1 | contig 24228 bp, 13 predicted proteins | sample AraColnosormetaG_FD_56232 | JGI IMG/M metagenome (GOLD analysis project Ga0041059, IMG submission 56232) | Arabidopsis roots microbial communities from North Carolina, USA - Col MF nosort | ecosystem: Host-associated > Plants > Roots > Unclassified | place: USA: North Carolina | collected... | reverse complement strand
AAAAAAAAAAAAAAAAACGAATCAATCCATGCTCTAGATTATGTCGATAAAAATACCAAAATTTTCATTCTATAGTTGATAAAAATAGAAAAAACTTTAATTATTTTGTGGTTTCTTATTTTTAAACGGTTTGACATTTCCATCTCAATCACTAACTTTGTTGTCTGTGTCTTTTGATTTTCTTGAAAATACATATTGTTTCTTCAATACATATGAAATTTTAAAGAAAATCAAAAGACTAACCACATAGCCACTGTTAAATTTATACATTCTCAGTCCACCAACATTATCTTCATAGTTTACATGTACACAACTCTGTCTCTGAACAAATTAATCACTATTAGTTCTATCACCAACTCTTTCACTACATACATCTCAATTTCTTCTGGTTCTGTCTCGACCAAAGGACCAACAAACATATAATTATTGTTCAGTCGATGTTATAGTTTTAATTAACTAATGTAGTCACTAAGTCCTACATTACTTTTGTACTCGATCGGATTAGGTTAAAATTAAACGCACATGACACTGTAAATTCATTGTTAAGTTAGGTTTGCATCTTACCTAAGGCTGCATCAAATTTGGAATCTTTTGCGATCCATTGAGATAACATACTTGAACATCCATCTGCATCTTAGCATCTTAGAAATAACACCCATATGAAAAGGCAAAATATGAATTGGTATTTCACAATATACACATTATTATACCCCCACTTGAGTTCTTCTACATACTCAATATTATAACCTACTTACCGTTCAAAACAGTTTCTCAGTTTACGTCTTTTACATATGCTACTACTTCTGCCATATTTCCTCCATTTTAGACTCTCTGAGAGCACCAATGGATTTTGGTTAATCTCCATGGATTCTAATCTCAAAGCCATTTTCATCACTACCATATGTGCGTCGAGTCCTAAAACGTTTATAAGAAAAGACCTGTTTTCTTTCCAGGAATGTAGTCCGATATTAAGATGAACAATCTCTTTCGCATCTTTCCTTTCTTTTTTCATACACCATTCATTACGAGTACAAGAACTAATTCCTCTGACTTTGAATGTTGCAGAACAATTAGAAGAACTTTCATCATCACTAGACTCATGTCTTTTAACCTTTTACATTCCTTAAAAAAAAATAGCTTGAAAGTTGGATCTAATCTGCATGGTCTCTTGACATTTTAACATTGGCTAACTAAAGGGCGTATGCCGCTATTTTCTTCAGATTGTTGCTTCAATGTTTGGAATATTTGGCTTGACTTTGTTTTGGAAAAAAAAATTAAGTTTCAATTAAGTGAATTAGAGGAATATATAGCTTCCAAATATATATCGATTAAAACCATCTTTAAAAAGAAACTTGGAAGCTATAAATTTCCAATATATTCACTTGATTGAAACTTGACTTTTTTTTCATACAGAGTCAAGCCAAATATTTCCAAACATTAAAAAGACAATCTGAAGCAAATAGAGGCAAACACCTTTTAATCAATGTTTTAATGCCAAGAGACCCTACAGATCATACCATCTTTCAACCTATGATTCATAACGGAATGAGAAAGGTTAGAAAACATGAGTCTAGTGATGATGAAGGTTCTTCTAGTCGTACAAAACTTAAAGTCAGAGAACTTAGTTCTTCTGTTGGTAGTTAATGGTATACAAAAGAAAAATGGAGTTTCTAAAGGAGATATATATAGTTCATCTGAAAATCGTATTACCATCTTGGAAAGGAAAAAAAAAACTCTTTTGATTTATAAACATTTGAATATTGAAAGCACACCTGATAGTGATGGAAATGGCTTTGAAGTAAAAACCATGGAGACCAACCCAAAGCCTTTGGTGCTCCCGGAGAGTTTAAAATGGGGATATACGTGACATGCATGGTAGCACACGGAAAAGACATAATCTAAAAAACCTTGTTGAAGGAATGGTTGGTCATATTGAGAAATCTTCAAACGAATTCAAGAGGAGTATAAAAATTTGTCTATGTTGTGAAACACTAAACTTATATTTTTCTTCATTTAAGAGTATTATATATTTCCAAGACGCAGTTCAAGTCGTGCTTATCTCAAGAAATCCACAAAAGATATCAAATTTGATGCATCCTCAAGTAAGCTGCAAACCTAACTTAACAATGAAATTTCTTCTGTCAGCTATGATTAATTTTAACCTAATCTTGTTACCAAAACAGTGCAAGGCTTAATGACTACGTAAGTAAAATTAAAACTTTTTCATATTGACTGCACAATAATTAGATGTACGTTGCTCCTTAAGTCGAGGCAGAAACAGAAGAAATCAAGATGTATGTGGTCAAAAATTTGGTGACAAAGTTAACAATGATTGATCAGCGTAGAGACATAATTGTGTGAACAAGAAAGATGAGGTTGATGGGCTCAGAATGTATGACTCTAACAGTGGTCATATGTGGTGATTCTTTTGATTTTCTTGAAAAGCTTCTACGTATTGAAGTAACAATATTTTTTTCCTTCAGATAATCAAGAGTGAGGACAACAAACTTAGTGATGGAGGTGGAGGTGTCAAACCATTTAGAAATAAGAAACCATGAAGATTCTAAAGATTTTGTTTTAATCGATTAGAGAATGAAAATTTTGGTATTTTATCGACATGAGTTGGAGCATGGGTTGTTTTGTATTTATTTTTATTGTAGAATTTTCTCTCATTCTGTAATTTGTCTAATTAATTGGACAAATGTGCTTTTCCTTAGATATTTAGAAAATTTAACATTTTTGTTGGATAACAAATATATATAACTGAAGAATTATGCATCTTAATTTTTTTTTTCAAAAAAATATTATTTTAATGAGAAAGGACTATTTACAAAGCTATTAATTGAAGACAAAACAGAGTAAGACAGGAAATAAAATAGCTACAAAACGTTTCACCAATGGTGTAGGAGTTTTCCATCTTTTCGTTTTTTTTTTCTGTTTCGAAATTTCCTATCATCTAGTTAAATAGTATTAGATTCTTAAGGAGTTTTTGAAGAAAGATTTCTAAGATTGAAAAAGAAAAAAAAAACTGATATGTCTATACATAAATATTTAAACCAAATATAATTTTACCAATAAAATGGGAGAAGTACTATTCGAACAAAATGATTTGTATTAAGAAATGAGTCGTAGTGATAACTTACCTGGATCAGTGGCGGTCTTTTATTTAAATTACCGAGTCAAATTACATGCATCCTTCTCCAGCTCTCCATGATGTCAATCCTCGGCATCATGTCACAGTAAAATAATACACGTTACCTAATAGACTACGTATTAAGGGAAAAATCAAAGACTTGGAAGAAAGGCACATGAATGAGAGATATTTAATCCACGATTTTGGGTGGGAGGTTGAGAAATTTAAAACTATTTCAGAAACGTTGTTACAACTTTTACATCATATCAATACTATCTTGGGATTGACGCTTACCAAATAAATCTTAGGTCAAATGAATTGAAACGTCATCTTCTGGTTGTTGATGAAAGCCCTTGTCCTGGAAGAGAGCGTTCCATCGTTTGCAGACGATTCTGAATTGGACGATATAACTAGGAGAACTCTTCCACCAAATCCCATAAAAGCTAAGCTTATGGTCTTTTATTTTTAGTCATTAGTTTTTCAGATTGACTACTTTAAATTGTAAAGTTTTTTCCTTTTTATAAAAAAAATCTTCCTAGTCAAAATTTCTATATAACTCGTCTGGATTCATTTCTTAAAGTGAATTATTGACTTTGTGTGGTCTAGAAAAGGAAAGGAATCGGGTGCTTCATTGGTGTTGAGAAGTGAATATGCTTCATATTTTCTCCAATCGAGAACCACATCCAATTCCAAAATCGGTCTACAACCACAGGTTGCATTTAGATTTTGTATGTTTCAGTTCAATTTACCAAGAATTTTGATGGCTTTGATAAAATTATAGATAATAACGAAAGAAAATATTATAAATTATTGTTAGAAAGTTTTCGATAAATTTGTTGATTAGTTTTTCACAATTTTGTAAAGTTTTCTAAACAATTTTTCTATTTTAATAAATTTTTCATAACTTTAATTTGGAAAGAAAAATGTAGAAAGTTATAAACCAATAACATAATAATCTAATTCATTAACAATTATAGACTCTTTGGTTTTAATTGAATAACACAAAACTTTTAATGATTTTATAAAGTATGAATCTAATAACTACAGATTTATGAAGATTTTTACAAATTTTAAACTAATAACACCAAACTTTTCAAAAATCTTAATTGAATAACAAGTTAACAACAGATTTTATATAACATTTTTAAATCACTAAAACTCTATTTAAATCACAAATCAATAACACCACCGTAGTTCAAAAACGTGATTTAAAATCAAAGCTAACGAATCGACTTCGTTAACCTATACCCTATCCCAAAGAGAATAATGAACGACCAATCATTATTGTATTACATTTAATTAACCCTCATTATTTACTGGTCGTTCACTATTTTGATCTCATTTCATAAAATCTCCAACTATTTTCCACGAAATTCGTAATAAAAATTTACTTGTTGCTTTTAATTCAATTTTCTTCCGTCATTTGTCAAAGTAGTTTAATACTTTGCTAGCAAAACTAATATATTATTATTTACTTTACTAGTTACTAGTAATAAGAGCAGAAGAACCATTCTTTCAATAAGCAAACTAACATGCCTTTATTCATATGTTTTATTTTCGATTTATATTTATAACAGAGTCTCAACTCCTACAAACTTGGAAGCACAAAGCAAACAAGAAAGAAAAAGCAAATGTGGAACATAGATCCACTGTATTATTTGCAAAAACAGAAATTAAAAAAAAAAAAAGGAAAGTGAGACTTTATGGTCGAATGACTTTTTTAGTATTTGGATTGTCCTGCTTCATCTTCAGCTTCTTTCTTTTGACATCTGGAGTATGTTTCATACGCTCACCAGCAACGGTCTCAAAACCCCTGACACTAATACATCCATCTTTATTGTGTGTTGCAATAACAGAACTATAAAACTTTGAATGCCCATCTGATTGATAGATCCCTAAATCATTAGAGGTGCACCATATCTTCATTTCATCTGGATGTATATTTATATTAACACACTCTGAACTCTTCCATGTATGAATTGCATTGTCTCGAACACCGTTACTCTTACCAAGATAATCATTAAGCATTATATTGTAATCGTCATACTTCAGTAGATATCCTTGAACATCTGCAAAATTTCTTTCAAACTTTGTATATATGTCAGCAGTAATATAATCATAAATAGACGCGGACTCGCCATGGTCAAGATCAAATACCTTACCATCAGTCATGTATACGTATACATTTTTACCAGATATATTATAAACCTTCTCTAAGTAAGTAGGCATATATACTATATAGAAATATTTCAAATGTTTTGATGTGAGAAATGTTTTGATGTGAGAAATAACAAAGGAAACCTTGTTCTTAAATAGAGTTTTCATTTTGATCTTAACGGCTAAGATCTTTGGAGGTTCTATCTAATCTAACGGATGCAATCGGGAGAAGGGAACGAGGAGGCAATATTATCATTTTTTATCAGAGGAGGCAATATTGTGTAAGACGTAATTACATCCAACGGCTAAGATTAAGTATATATAATGCAATGCTTACATGTACAATGATGTTGTAAGACATCCTTAAGAACATTATTATTGGTAGTATTTTAGGTTAGTTTTAGCTTAGTTCTTAGAATTTTTTTATAATTGACATTTAAAATTTTGAAATGAAAGCTAAGAACATCTCATTTTATCTCTTATATAATATATTAGTTTTCTAAAGGTAGAAGCATGTAATATATCATTTTATCTCCAAAATTTCTTAAGAATCAATCTAAACAACTATCAATAATAATGCTCTAAAATATGATAATCTAGTTACACACATTTAAATGTTCAACGCATCTTTAATTTGTCGGTCAGTGCCAACTATTCATTCAACGCATCTATTCATCTATGTACATATTAAAAATAAAAACAAAATTTGTTTTTGGTAAAAGTTGTACTCTAGTTGTAGTTAACATTAATTTCTATCTCATCCCAACCAATTAATCCCTTATGCTCTTGAACCAATTTACTAGTAAGGAAACAATTTATTTCTTCTCGGGGAGCCGTCGTCATCTCGCTATCAGAACCAGCTCACACGTCATCTTTACTAAATATGACCCATCTTACAAATTATGTTTATTAAAAATAATCCAACTTAAGAATAATATTTCATATAAAAAAAACACAACTCAAAAAAAAATTTCTATTATGAATGACCCAACTTACAAATTATTAATAATGAGAATGACATCAACTTGTTTTTATTACTCGTCAATAAAAATAATATTATTATTATTATTAATTAAGATTTAAGACTGACCAACTTACAAATATTTATATTCACCAGAAACAAACTTAGAAATATTTATACGTTGGGTTAAGCAAAGTCGTATTCAAATATTATTGTCATTAGAAAACAAAAATTGTCATTTACTCTTTCTTTTTTCTTTCAAACACGTTCCACTTTTCAAAAACATGTTATATATAGGTTGTGAATAGTTGGTCCATATGATGCGGATAAGATCATATAAACAAATATTTTGGTAACAAAACCTGTAGTATAGAATAGACAGCATAAAATGTATGTTGGTATGAAATTTATGATGGTACAATATAGAACTTTTTGAGAGTTGGAATTAAAAAAACGGACCAATAATAAATTTTTAATGCTATAGAATTTTATTTTTTTACATGGGTTATAAACTTATAAATAAATAAGATCAACCTTACTAACTCTGATCAGTCTTGAAAGAATATAAAACCAACTGTCTTCACCCTCATGTTCCTGAGAATGTTGTTGTTAAGCCGTTGTCATAAATATCTCCCTGCTCTTGAGCCCAATTTACTAGTAAGAAAATATTTTCTCCCCACGGGGCCGTCATATTAGACCCAGCTTACTTATTATCTTTATTAAAAATGACCCAACTTACTAATTATGTTTATTAAGAATAATCCAACTTACGAATAAAATTCATATAGAAAGACAATTTTCAAAAAATTAGTTTTATTAAGAATGAGCCATACAAATTATTTTTAATAAGAATGATTTCAAGTTATTTTGTTACTCGTCAACAAAATTATTATTATCATTATTGTTATTAAGAATGACCAGCTTACAAATATTAGTACGTCGGGTCAAGCAAAGTCGTATTCAAATTATTGTCATTTATTCATTTTTATCTCTCAAAAACGGTTTAATTTAAAAAGTATATTACATATATATATATATATATATATATTGTTTAAATGGTTGGTCTATATTATAGTGTTCCGACCGTCTTATTCAGTAGACATCTACGTCTTCTCCAAGGCCTATGAACTCTATCCCTGTCTCACGGCTGACCGCCATGTTTAGGAGGTTTTAAATATTTTTTTATCGATCCTATAAATTATCACATATTTTTTTTTGTGTTTTGTTTTCGCTCACACGGTTTTGACGATTACTTCCTGGAAGGTCATCTATCTTGATATTTTTCCAGCTTAAACACGTTTAATTGTGGAATTATCTCAGGACATTTGACTAAAAAGATAAGTACACTTTGATGACATAGATGGCTAAGTCAATTATTTTAAAGACTCTCTCCATACACGACCATATTCTAAAACCAGGGTATTATAGTTCACCTCTACTAACTAATCGCAATGTCTTCGTTGCGTACCAAGACCGTTACTCTTGACAGTGAGAGTCTTCTTGATTCTACATTCGTCTCGATTTGGCTCTGATATCACTTGTAATATCCCAACCGTCCCTTCTAGTGGCTCCACATCCTCTCTTGTGTTCATTGGTCCACCCTTGTTTGACGGTTGGTCTGCTATGTTCGGGAGACTTTCAAGATTTGTTTACCGATCCTATAAATCACCACATGATATTTCTTTATGTTTTGTCCTCACTTGCACGATTCTGACAATCACTTCTTAGAATGTCATCCTTCATAAGATTTTCTCAGCTCAAGTATGCTTAACTATGAAATTCTTTTAACACTTTTGACTAATACGATAACTATATTTTGATGAGTTCAAATCAATTCTTTTAATTCTTTATATATGCACCAACATATTCATAAAACCAAAATATTGTTACATATGATGCGGTTTATAAGACTATATTTACCAATATTTTGGTAAACAAAACGTCATACTGTGGTATAATTAGTATTCACTACAATATACAATGGTATGGAATTTATAATAGCGTGAAGTTTTTGTGTAGTGGAATGAAAAAAAGAACCAAACAATGAATTTATGATGATATGGAGTTATGTTTTTTACAAAAATTATAAATAGATAAAGATCAACACTACAAATTCTGAGTCTTCGAAAAATGTAGAAACAACCGTCTTCATCCTATGTTCCTCAGAATGCGGTTGTCAAGTAGGTTTTATACACTTTGCTCTTGAATCAATTTATAATACTCTTTCTATATCATTTTAATTGATGTTTAAATATTCTATTACACAAACATATAATTTTTATTAATTTATCGCTTTTACATAAAAATACCATTAAATAAAATGATTTTAACCAATTAAAAAATATATTTGGTCAGAAAATAAATGACATTTTATTTTGAATAGAAAGTTGTAAACATCACTAAAAAGAAAACAAGAAAAATTCTCAAAAACATAACTTAAATTAATACCGAAGAAATAGGAAATAGTAAGAAAACAATGTATTCTCTCCCCTGGAACCAACTTACACATTATGTATTCAGACCCAACTTACACATTATTTTAATTTAAAACTCAACTTACAATTTATGTTTATTTAGAATGATCTAACTTACGAATATTATTTCATATAAAAAGAACCTGGTCAAACAATATTTTTCTTATGAATGATCCAACTTCCAAATTACTTTTTTATAACAATGACTTCATATTATTTTTATTACTCGTCAATAAAAGTATTATAATTCTTGTTATTATTATTAAGAATGACCAATTTACAAATATTTATACGTTGAGTTAAACAATTCGTATTCAAATTATTTTCATCAAAAAAATAAAATTGTCATTTACTCATTTTTTTATCTCTCAAACACGATCCACTTTTCAAAATTGAATGATATATAGGCTTTCTATGATTGGTAAATATGATACGGATCAGACCATATGTACTACTATTTTGGGAAGCAAAACATCTGACAATAATATGCACTACAACATGTCAACATACTTTAATGTATGGTTGTATAGAGTTTATGATGGTAGGAAGCTTTTGGGGAGTTGAATGAAAAAACGAACTAACAATGAATTTATGAATATATGGAGTTTATGCTCATGGTGGATATTACAGTTAAACCTCTATATTATTAATAATGTTAGGATTAATAAATTTTATTAATTTATAAAAGTATTAATTTATCGATAAAGTAATAATTATTAATTTTACTAATTTTGTAATTTAAAAGATAAATATCTAAAAACAGTTTTTCTGAACAAAAACTATCTGAAAAAACAGTTTTTTTTTTTATGTTTAACTATTTTTATTGCTAGATTATGTTCATTTTTGTGTATGTTATTATGTAGTTAATAAATTTATATTTATTTTATGTAATTATGTTTTTATAGTTAGATTCACCTTTAATTCAAAAATCAATTATACGTTTTTCATGTATAAATCTTCTTATCTATATACCCAAGATTCTAATCATTTTTAAACTATTATGAAATACTTATATCAATAATATATGATAAAATGATATGCAATTATGTTACTTTTGTAATTTGAAACTTGCCTAACTTGATCCTAAACAAACAGTTATTTATTCTATGTATTCTCTTCTAATCTAGTACTCCAGTCATATTATGATAGACTCATGGCTGCATATTAGATTGACATCATTTGAATAAAAAATGTATAACTAACTACTTATTCTCAAAAGTTTTCATATCAAAGAGAAAAAAGAAAGCAAAAATTAAAGAGTCCTTTAAGAAAACACTTTTAGATATCTTTTTTTGCATTTGTATATAGCCATATTGGAAATAGTATCGTGTATTAAATTCATTGGTAAATCTAACGTCTCAAAACACCATTACTTGAAAAAACGTGCACGTCATTGTTAATATTACCAATTTATCATAAGGCACAAAAAAGTCATATCATGTAGACAAAAAAATGTTATAATAAGAAAATACTAAATTAAAATTATCAAACTAAGAAATGCGAAGTATCAAACAGTTAAGCTGCAATAAAAGAAAAACTTCTAGTTATTATCGAATAATGACTATTTAAAAATAGCAAAATAAAAAAGTAGAATGAAAGTAGTGTGATACATTAACATGATTTTGTATTTTTCTTTTATTCTGAAGATATTTAGTTAAGAGTGGGATTGATGGATGATTTAATGCAATGTGAGACTGTTTATTTTTAATCACTAAGTTTTATTAATTTTTAATTGTATTAATTTAAAATGACATGTGGTACTCACTGGTGTGATGATGTGTTACTTATACGGAGAGAGTTGGTCAATTTTCATATATATGATTTTAAGAAAAACAAAGTCATATCTCACTAAATTGTTAGGTTCCATATATGGATAAGTTTATACGATTATAAATTTATGATTATCTATTAATTTATCGATTTTTGTCATTTTTAGAAAACTTTCTTTATAGAGGTTATTAATTTATAGAATATTTACTATAGTATGAAGATCTTTAGTCTTAATAGTATATACTGGTCTGCAGTGGTAAATAGTGAATTAAGTACGTAATCCGATTTTATTCTGATCCGCAACATACTACACAACCATTCAAAGCCATAATCAACACAATAATAGTCAATTCAAGGGAGATGAAACTATAAGTTTTTCTTTTAAATGTTTCAATCTTTTATCAACTCATTTTCACAAAAATTATATATAGTTCTTTCCCCATATGAGATATTTACAATATCTATGACTTTGCCGCATTTTATTATAGTTTGCAAATTTTGAATACCGAACAAAAACCAGATCGAAATTGGCCAAAATTATTATCCAATTAAATATCAATAGTTTAATTGATAAAATATCTAAATTGTTGGTTCAAATAACAATTAAAAAGAAACAATCTAAATCGTTGTTTCGAATTATCGACAAACTTTGATCTCACAGGTTCCATAAAGCATGTTTGCTTTTGACCCAAAGCTCTCAAAGACTTCTTGTTGATTAACCTTATGTATTTTTCTATCCTTCTTATTGTAGCTTTGGGGTCAATTTCTTGTTGATTAACCTTATGTATTTTTCTATCCTTCTTATTGTAGCTTTGGGGTCTGTCCCTTATTGTTGTACTTCAATCTATGGGATCTTATCATCCTATTATCTTTGTATTTGGGTGTTAACCTAATGGAATGAAAACAACTTTTTGCCCAAGAAAAAATATATATATATATTTTGGTCTTTGTTCTGATAGGATGTACAGATCTATATTGAAGACCTCTTTATAATTCTACAAAAAATAACAAAACAAAACAAAATTATTAATTAGTATTGTAGATGTAAAATATAATTACATAGCGAAACGACTTTAGAGGGCCAGTAATATATTGACAATGTAAAAAAAAAATCAATAGATTTATAATACTTTTGTCTTCATGCGAGGGTCTTTTTTTTTGTTTTAACATCTTGCTTTACTTCACTAAAATTGAAACAGAGATTACATAATTATTCCTCAGACATTACACATACAACCAAGAAATGATTAAAATTTAAGAAGAAAATACAATCGAACAAGTGAATTAAACGCTACTTTCTTTGATAAGCCTTACACGCTAATAAATTATCAAATCCACTATCTTCCTTATTCGTCTTCTTCCTTAATCCTACATGATCGTTGTGTTTGGCTATCATCATTTTGACGAAACTCCAATAAACTTTAAAACGATTATTGGTTGCGATCCATCTGTTACATCGCATCCCATTAAAACATCTCCAACTAGAGGAGATGACATCTTTCTTGGTTATAGCCAATGCTGATAACTTTTGAAATGGTGAGTACCATCTTCTAAATCTCGTTCCATGTAGACATCCCCAAAGGCTGAAGTTAATGACTGATGACTCCCCAACTTCCTTGATCGATAATGATATCCAAGGCAAAAATTTGTCGAGGTATATTCGTAGAATCAAAGACAACATGATCTCTCTCCACCATATCCTTATGGATTGTCTCGAACCGGTGCTATGAAACAGTGTCTGTATGAAACACTTCTTCAAGTCGCCTTCATTGTCAATCTGAGCCCCAATGATACCAGGATCAAATATCCAAATTACATCTCCGTACCATTTGGCGGAGGAAAATGACAACTGCCGAGAACGCCACTTCATTTGTGGACCAATGATCACTAATTGGTTACAAGAAGAAGATGGAACGCAATCGGAGACGGAACGCCGACAATAACACAGTAGTGGACGTCGGAAAAACGCTCTACAAGAGAGATAGATGGCTACGAGGAGCCAACAAAATCGCATAATTATGGAAGAGAGAGTAGTATTTGTAGCAAGGCGGAGTGTTTTTCGACGGTTGCGATACCGACGAGGCATTTGGTCCATCTTCAAGGGATGTGCCTTTCCAACATGACTCTGTGAAATCGAAACCAAATTTATATGGTGGTGGGTAGAATGACTCAATAACGAGTCAGGGAAATAGATTTGAGACAGGCACCGTGGATTTAAGTGTAGGTGAAACCCATCTCTTCTCATCATCAATCTCGAGACCCCCATCATTAATTTGGACTGAAGAAGATGTTTGAATAAATAAACTGCAAACAAAAGAGAAAGGACGTATGGCCGACGCCGGAGACGACGCCGGCCAGAAAGTAATTAACGAAAGGGTGCTTTGTTGGGTAATCGCCTTCTTTGTCGTTCAGAGAGAAGAAGCGGTTTACAGAAGCATGCACCAGATACTTATTGCCGAGAGCAGCGATTGTATTACAATTTGGCGTAAACCAACGTATAAATATTGTTAGTTGGGTCATTCTTAATTAGAGTAATTTATGAGTTGTGTCTTTCTTTCATAGTATATTATTCGTCAGTTGAATCATTTTATAAATCTAATTTATAAGTTGGGTTAGTTTTAACAAACAAAATTTGATTCGTTTTTTTCTTTTTTTTTTTTGTTTGCATCAAAGTTAAACTAACACAATTTGTAAGTTGGTTCCCTCAGACAATGTATCGAGTGAAGCAGAAAAATAACTTTGGTTAGACGTTACTCTTCTTTTGGCACCAACCTGGTAAGAGTATGTAAGCAAATACACTACCATTCTGTCAAGGTTAAGAATTTTTGGCAGAAAAGATTTTTGTGGTAAACCACTCTCCACTTCCCTAGAAGCAAATAGTGGATAGCAACTATTGGAAGTGATATTTTGCTTGTCAATGATACCGCTAGGCATGAATAAAAAAACTAAAACCAAAAAACCAAACTAAAATGAACCGAAAAAGAGAAATCTAATCAAACTTGATTGACAAAATATCAAAACAGATTTTAGAACCAGAACCGAACACGGCCCAAAATACGATAAATATTATTATATATCCAAAATATCAATTATAATTGCAATTGATATAACCCAATTAACCAAAATTTTAAATGAAAACCTAAAGATATCAATTATTTTAGACTAAAATAGTCAAAATACTCAAAATATCCCCAAGCTTTTAGTTATATCGTCAAAACATTAACCAGATTTTCTTCAAATTTAACCATTTAAAAAAAAAAAGAATCACTATTTTGGATACCCAAAAGGAAAAAACTAAACTGAAAATATCTAAAAGCAAACTAAAATTCTAAAATATACTGATGCATCCTAAACTCATTTACCCACAATATTCAGAATCAAATGGATCTATCCGGAATTGAATAGATATCCAAACGTTTAGGACTAGATACTAGACATCGCCTTATCAAGATATTTTCTAAACACGACGGGGAAGCATCTTTCCGTCCCGAAGAGTGGCCATCTCAGATTTGAAAGATAGCCGGCGTATGGATGCAAACCGCTTTTGATAGCATACACGTGAGCAGATTGAGAGGAAGAGAGTTCGCCGGATGCCAACTTCGATCTCTGTCATAACTTTCTGAAGCTTTCAAGAAGGAAAAGGCGAAAGAGGGAAATGTTTGATGAATATGAAAATTAAAGTGAAGATAAAAAGAAAAAACAAAAGTTTGTAAAGTGAACAAATAGGAGGAGAGAAATTCTGACGCCGGCGAGCCCAAGCTCCACCAGCGTTGGAGAAAACTATTAGGATTATTGCCTCAATATTAGTGCTAGAGAGAGTTTTTCTTTTTAGTTATAAAAGAGACTTTTTAAAAAAATCAACACAATTTAATTTATTTAAAAATTTAAAATCATGCATGAATTTTTTCTTATATAAAAATTTGACATGTTTTAACTTATTAATTAAATAATTCTAATTTAATTAGGTACAAAGTATATTAAACTCAAATATAAATAAACTTATTTAAATTTAGTTGTATAAGTCGTATAAATTTATGTATAAACATAAAAGCAATGAAATTTTAAAGAAATAAATTAAAGTATAAAACTTCAATAATATGACAAGAATTTATTTCATGTTTTCATATTTTAATATATATATATATATATATGATTAGTGACAATGAATATTAGTGAATTTAATATTTAATTATACTAAATCAATACTACGTTTTTGTTTGTTTAAAAATACTTTAAACGTAACAATTTTTTTAAAAATGTAAGTAATTGTAAATAAGTTTTAAACAATGTAACTGAAAAATTTAGAATGAATCGTTTACTCGAGAGTTAAAAAAATACATTAAAATGATAATTAGAAAAAGCACCAAAAATATTATTTATCAAATAAAATCAATTGGTGTAAATTGTTTATAACTAACATTTTATGGATGAATGAATCATTTACTCAAGATTTAGAGAAATGCATCAATATGATAGTTAGCAAAAAAAAATTAAAAATATTATTTATCAAATTAATTCAATCGATGTAAACTGTTATATTCATATATTAATAAATATCAAAATTAGAAAGTTATACTTTATTATTTATTGAGGTTATACTTTATATTAAATGGAGAAACCAGCATTTGAAAAGTCAATTACAGTTTTTAATACTTTTGTCTCCCGGCGAGGCTGAGTTAAAAAAGTCGACAGTCTTTCGAGAGTAAACCAACCTATGGCTATGGGTCTTTTTTCATTGTAATAATTTGTAAGTCGGGTCATTTTTAATAAAAATAATTTGTGAGTTGGGTCTTTCTATATAGAATATTATATTATAGAAAGAATAAAAAAAAAATTATTCGTGGTCATTCTATATAGAGTATTATTTGTAAGTTGGATTATTTTAAATAAACATAATTTGGAAGTTGGGTCATTTTCATAAATATAATTAACAAAAATAATAATAAATAAATATAAATTATAAGTTTGGTTTGGTTGTGGAATGACCGTTCCTTGGGAAGGGAAGCTGCTTCGACGCCTTGTTTGGGAATCATCCGGACGAAGCAACGTCAAACATCGCGGTATTATTGGCAAACTATCATTTCCAATAGTTGCTCTCCACTCTTTGTGTTGAGGGAAGTGGAGAGTGGAATTCCACAACAATGTGATTAATGAAAACCGGGAGGAAATGTTAGCATATATGGGCGTACAAGGCACACCTTACCAGCTTGACGCCAAAATAAGAGTAACAGTTTGCCAAAGGGATTTTGTTGATCCACTCGATATGTTTTCGGAGTGAACCAACGCACGCTCCCTACTTATCCCAACTTATCTATGTAACTCACAGAGTCATATTAGTAAATCGGAAGAGATGGTCCGTATCTATTTGTGGCACATATAAAAGTAAGAAAATTAGCATGAATGAAAAATAATAATAAAGCGAGTACGTGTCTTGCTTCCTTATACCGTGATGAGTTCATATTTTGGATACTAATTAGGGATCGACACCTGGTTGGGATGCGTTCGAATTCTTGTTCGAATTCTCTCAGTACTACCGATTCGTATTCGAAGATTAATATAGAGGATCCAGCAGATGATTCTAAAGGATATCGGCTGAAGTACACCGGTTCGAATCAGACTATTTATCTTAATGATATTATTGGCAAGAATTCTGGTGTTGCAGATTCTGGAATTTTTTCATGGAGGAGTACAATAAGTATTTATATAAATATATATATAAATTATATCAAGATACAATGTAATAGTGATCATTTAGGGATAGTTCAATCTGATGGATCTATATTATATTATTATACTATTGATGCAACAATGAAAGAAGGAGGAGGCCTTACACTTAAAGGAATTAGGCATGGAGCTGAGCGTACTAAAGATAAAGATGAAGAAGGAGAGGGCGCAACCCAAAAGTACAGGGAAGACTGATTTAGTCATATGACTAAGTCTCGTTTTCCCTTTTATTTCTGTTTTCTTTTGCAAATAATACAGTGGCTTTATGTTCCTATCTCTGAGGGCTAAACCCACGTTTCCTTCTCTGCTTTGTGTTTCGAAGTGTGTAGGAGTTGAGACTCCATTGTGTATTGAAAATAAAACATTGAATAAAGAATTATTTTGTTTGCCTATTGGAAGATTTTTTCTTGTGAATTTCTATTGTAAGGTAGATATCACTTGAAAAACGCAAAAAATAAATTTGTTTTGCTTTCAAAGTTTTAAACAATTTTGACAAGCCATTGTCCATTGAATCCGCTCGGAATAAGACAAATGACATTTGAAATTGGAGTTGCATTTGCTAGCACTAAATTTTATCTTTATATAATTTGCAGCTTGTTGCTTCACGTTCTCAGGGTCTTTCCTACTCAAATAAAATATTTGCATGGATGTATATTTTTTTTTTGGAAGATCGGTCTATACATCCGCACGAAGTTTGAATACTCTAGGTCTCTTTAATATACTTTGCATTGAGATTTTGTACGTTCAATTCAATTAGTAAACGTGACTTAAATCAAAATTAACTAAATCGACTTTGTTAACCTATACCCTACCCGAAAGGGCGAAAGAGAATAATGAACGACCAATCATTATTGTATTACATTTAACAAAAATAACCATCAATATTATTCTGATCTCGTTTCATAAAATCGCACATTGATTAATAAATCGTTTACTTTTAGAAAACGTAATAATATGCAATTTGCAGCCTAAACTTAAAAAAATGGTTAGAACCCTCATGGGATTCTTCCATCTCCAATGGATAGTCTAACTGTTTAACCTTGTAAATATGGCATATTATTACGTTTATGGAGAACCAGCCAAATCAGGTGAAATGTAAATTTAACCGGAAAATTAATATAACCAAAACATACAACAATCCAAAAACCTTTTAAAACACCCCAAAATTTTCTCAAAAAAAATTGTATACATTTTATCAAGAAATCTCCATTTAAATACATTCTCGATTCAAGCTCTTCATTCCATATTGTCGATTACCCATATACCGGGCGACTAAGGTAAATCCGTGCTGGATTTTTTTGTAAATGACAGAAAAGAGTAAAGAAAAACCAGAGAATAAGAAGAACAGTAGCAAACGTTGTCCAAATCACAACGATGGGCAGGAGAGCGGCTAGACTGCCAAACAAGATAGCTTGTGTGTCCAACAAGACTCGGGACTAATCCGGGATGTCCACGACTTTACGATGCAAAGAACATAGCTTAGAACAAACACTCATAAATACAAACTGTCAACCACATTCGCAACCCTATAACACTTTAGAGCCATGATCTAAGAACATTTAGCTATGAGAAAAATTAATAATTGCAACAATAAAATATATGTATTTTTATATAAGTCGACCCAAATAGATCGTATAACATCAACTAAGAAAAAATCATGTAAAATGTAAAATGTAAAATATCCATCTAAGGAGGAGCCATACCACTCACGTTGGCTTTATGCAGCCAAGAAGCATCAAAATAGCAAAAATACTTCCTCAATTAGTGTCATTAATATATTGAAGTGTCTGATCAATTAATGTTTCAAGAAAAAAGATAAAACCTTTTTTTCATCAAAGGAAAATAATATAACCTTTTTTGTGGACAAATAAAAGTTTAATAACTAGTAACACAAAATTGCATACAAATATAATGAAAATTCTGAAATATATTTGTTTTTGTTATTCGGGCCAAGCCCCAGACCACAAACGAAAATCAAATGCAGGTTTCATTGTCCAAGTAAATATAATAAAATAATGATACCATTAAAATAATAAACTAAGCTAGTCTTCGTCATCAGAATTATCGAATGTGATCTTCGTAGCTTTAGGAGCATCAGCAGCTATTTCTTTGAAATGAGCTCCATACAATTTTGATTCCTGCAATTTTTAATCAAACAAAACACTCATCAATCACTCCAGAATCCAGATGATGAAGAAGAAGAAGCAATTTGTGTGGAGAATCAAAAATGTGAGGGAAGAAAATCAAACCTTTTTCTTTACATGAGTGCCAAACTTCAAAAGATCAGCTGGCACTACTTGTCCTGCTTCCCTAAGAACATTCACAAGTTCTCCTGCAAGACCCTGTAAGGAAGATACGATCAAATTTGAATCATTTCCATTCTCAACAACTCTGTGGAAAGGATGTAGCTCAAAGAAATTTTTAAAAAGAGTGTTTTCAGTATTACCTTGTTCAGTGGCGTGAAGAAGGTGTGTGCAACGCCCTTTTTACCCGCTCTTCCTGTCCTCCCGATTCTGTGTACATAATCCTCTGTTGTTAAAGGGAAAGTGTAGTTTATCACAACTTCCACGTCCGGGATATCAAGCCCTCTTGCTGCAACATCAGTAGCCACCTGTAATTTATAAAACAGTGTCAATGCTCTGTTTCAGAACCAGTCAATGTATTTTTATTAGCCATGGAATTGCGGAATGATAAGAGTACGCATACCAGTAACGGGCAGGATCCTTCTTTGAACAATGATAAAGACCTGGTACGTTCGCTCTGTGCTTTGTTTCCGTGTATAGATACAGCTTTCCAACCTCTAAAATAGTTGAGTAAATATCGAATTTCATGAGCAATAATATCAAAGATCTTTTTCTCTTTAGTTGATGTGATTTGGGCTAAAAGATCAAACCTTTGCTGAAGAAAACGCTCGAGACGTTCAGCTTCCACCTTGTATAAAGCAAATACCAAAACCCTGTTCCTGAAAATACCAAAACGCTTGGTATTAGTATGTTGAAAAAGGAAAGATCTGGTAAGAGTTCAATGATTAAGTAGCAAATTTACTTTTGAGATTTATGGTATTTTTCTAGTAATGCAATGAGACGCTGATCACGCGCACGTTCATCCAAGACCTGCATTTGTAACCAAACCTTGTTAAGAGTATCATATAAAGGACAACACTACTTGCTATGAGGATGATCCGATAGAACATACCTCAATGATTTGCATAACGTCGTGGTTGGCAGCTAAGTCTACAGAACCTATGATCACCTGAAAGAAATTTGAATGATCATCGGAAATTTTAAGCAACTTGCAGGTGAGGAAAGACAAACTGAGGAGGAAAACAGACCTTGATTGGATTTGGATCCATGAATTCCTGGGCCAATTTGTGAACATCCAAAGGCCAAGTTGCACTGAACATAACCATTTGACGAACTATAAGACAGATAAGAAAGAAGAAGAGTTTTCATTACAATTTAGCACATATATCAAATTTGGCTTCTCACAAGAATGCTAAGTGAAATGTAAAAACCACCTGCCTTTATTTGTGTTACTCAATATAAACCGGACAGGTTCCTCGAAACCCATATCAAGCATTCGATCTGCTTCATCCAATACCTGACATGTAGGAACTTCTGTTACCATCTAATAACTCGAAAATATGATTCCCGTTGTTTCATTATAGGAGCAAGAAACGATGCAACGACTATGATGATGATCCTACGAGGCTAAGTCATCAAATAACATAATCAAAAGATGTTCTGCTGCTTACGACAAAGGAAACATCCGAGAGACGAAGCACATTAGACTCAATCAAGTCTCTCAAACGACCAGGCGTACCAATGACAATATCCTAACAAATAAATCAAGAAAAAACATTACTCAACTGATCCAGAAACATAAGAGAATGTCCTAATCAAAGAACATAATAAGAAATCTTACAACTCCAGATCGAATTGCACTTATTTGAGGCCCTTTAGAGCTTCCACCATACACACAAATCGATTTCAAACCACACGGTTCTCCAGCTTCACGCAAAACATCAGAAATCTACCAAACCACCAAAAACAAACACAACACTAAGAAACTTGACCATACGTTTTCATTTTCACATTGTAATCATAATGAACAAGAAACAATATATATACCTGAACAGCCAATTCTCGTGTAGGAGAAAGAACTAAACAAGTAGGATTAACCTTCTTTGATCCTCCACCAATCTTCTTATTTTTCTTCAACACATGCATAATCGCAGGAATCCCAAAAGCCAATGTCTTACCTAAATACACACAAAACACAAAAAGTTTCAATCTTTTCAACCAAAGTTCAAAACTTTCACACTTCCATAAACATTACTAACCTGACCCAGTTTTCGCAATCCCGATAAGATCACGCCCATCTAACAAAAACGGCCACGTATGTGACTGAATCGGAGACGGCTTCTCGAAAGTCTTACAACAATCTAAAACATTCTCCGGCAAATTCGATTCAGCAAAAGTCTTCAAAGCTGCGTACTTTGCTTCTTCCACACCTTTCCCAGTCACAACAACCTTCTGTTGTTCACTCTCTCCTTCTCCTAAATCCTCAGCTTCAAGCTTCTTCTCCGGGACATCCTTCTTCTTATTCTTCTCAGACTCTTTCTCCTCTCTCTTACGTTTCTTCTTCTTCTCTTTATTACTCAACTCTTCCTCTACACCATTAGTGACCTCTTGAGGCACTTCTTCGACTTCATGATTTTCCTCTGTATGTTTGTTCTTCTTGCTTTTCTTCTTCTTCTTGTTGGTCATCGGACTCTCGACGGCTAAAGGTTCGCCGGAGACGGGAAGCTCTTGCTTTTGTCCAGCCATTTCTTTGTTTCGTTTACAGGAGAGAGTTGTTGATGAAACGGCCGAACGAGAGTCCGTTGTTCAATTTAGGTTTTTAGGGTTTTAAAGCATTGCAAAAATATTTTCTACAATTGCAATTTTGCCTACATAGTTTTGGTTATTACATAGAGAGTCTAGACATCTCTTTTGTTAAAGTAAAACCCAAATTTAATTTGATTTGTAGATCGATAACAAGTCTTTAAAGCCTCCCGAACGTTGCATACCAACCGTCGGATAGGGGATGACCCATGGACGCGAAAGAGGACGTGAGACCCACTGGTAGGGGCGGTCGGGGCGTTACAGCAAAATCGCATGTGATTGTTACCAGCAATATGAGTGTAAGGCAATTTTTGGATGTGAAGTATACAACGATGAATCTGAATTTATTTCTGTCCCTTGACCCCATTGTTGATGACAACCAGAACACACTGATTAAAAAGGACTGCTCCGGTCGGGTGGATAAAGACAAAGGGATAGTAGGCGATGCACAAGTCTTTTATACTAATGGCTTCAAAATGTCTGCTATGGTAACAAAACACACCAACCGGAGTTACCTCAACAATCCGACAAGTATAAGGAGAAAATTGTTTGACGACGCTGGTGTTAAGGGTTCTAATGGTGTTGTGCGATTTCACTCTGTAGAAACATCCAACGTTGTGACCATTTCTGTTGTGAATGATTTCTACAACAACGAGATGGGTGACGATGGTGTTACCAATGTTACTGGCATTATAAGACTTGCAAGGAGCACAAACGGAGATTCAAATTGATGATTAAAATCATTCGACGGTTAAAAGTCAAATTGAGGTTAGTTTTGATGATCAGTTCTCATGTTTGGTTCTTCACAAATAACATAATAGAGCTTTAATTGCGAAATTGATGAATTTTCATATGGAATTTTGAGTTGTTTATGTGTCATCAAACATGGAGGTAAATGTAGTTGTGCTTATGTGTATTTTGATTTTGTCGCTGATACATAAAAACCTTAATATTTTTCATCAAATATAGAAAATAGAAGGGTGCAAATTGTAATAAACAAAAGATTGATCTAAAACCCAATGGGCTTATTAGCCTTACATCCATATCCAAACAGACCCATTTTTCTCACTTATCTCACCGATGTGCCTCGCCGGAGACGCCGTCGTTAGGACATGATAAGATTCTGAAATGATCGTTTCCATCTGGTCGGATTGCTCCTGCTTTTTTTCTCCTTTGCCGTAGACTACGGAGGGAAACCAATATAATGGTAAAGTTTCGAGCTTTGTGTTTTGTTTCCGCCGGAGAATTATACAATTTACTGCTGAGAAAAGAGAACATTTTAATCATATTCTCTTTTTAATTCGTGATGAGAAGGAGTTAATTTGTTAGCCTATTGAGTGCTTATAATGCTACTATAAAAAGAGCTATTGATGTTCTGAAACTTAACAATGCAGAGTAATCTGAGATCATGGTCATGGACAAGCACTTTGGAGGCTCCATGAAATTACAGATAGAAAACTCAAGGTACCATCTCTTTTTACTTCTCGATGTTTAGTTAAATTAGTTTGGTTGTGTTCAAAGTTCTTAAGAGTTTAGACAGATACCAGAGTGACAGTAGTCATGCCTTAGAGTAACAGTGAACAAACAGAGAACAAAGGACTACTTTTGTTTTGTTTTTTAATTTCAAAGCATCCCCGAATAGACCTAGATTGGTGTGTGTTCCACGTCATTATGAAAGGGGTATAGGGTGGAGGTACAAGGATGTCATAAAGTGTTCGATTTTGCCCTTGGGTTCACTGTATCCATCACCTTCCGTGTAGAACACATCGAAGATACGTGCAATGTTGAGGCATCGCAGAAGAACTTGACGCGGCACATGATCATGTGAGTTCATGAACTCCTCCACAACCACTTTTTTGCGGTATACGTACATTTTACGCAACTCTCGGGATGCTTCCTCCTTGGTAACTCCATATTGTTTCATGTAACAGTTGAGCCCATTAGCCACCTCTCCTCTGTTTATCTCAGTCTACAAAAATATCATTTCTTCATGAAGGACTAAAAGAAGTGGGAAATAGAAAGAAAAGAACCAAGAGATCCCTTTGATATGCAGTGTACCTCGTAGGTTCCTACGTCATTTGCTAGACGGAACATTGCAGTCAGATGTTTGATGATTAAGGGATTAGAATTGAGCCACTCAAAAGCTTCCTTCTCGTTGATATCTTCCATTCCTATAAAGCAATAAGCTGCATAATCAGCCATCCCGGCTGTCAATACCCCAACCTTCATGTACTCGTCAAAGGTTGATACATGACCCGTCCGTGCCCACTTTGCTATCTCTTGGTACGCTTTTGTAATGATCTTGATCTGTGTATGGAAGAACTAATTAAAATCCACTAACTATGAGCTTCCGCTTCATCACTAACATTATATATACATACATACTGGTTCCAAATTTTGTTTGTTTGGCTAGATTACCTTCTCTACCACTTGTTTCACACGGTACAATCTTCCTAACGGTCTCATTTCTCGTTCAATCTCTCCCATGACATCAAACAAACTTCCGAGGACGATTCGTAAATAGTCTGGTAGTTTATCACTGACCTCAATACTCCACCTGGTCATACCAAATTTTTCTTCCCACGAGTGAGTGAGTGATGAGCTGAGTATAGAGAAAGAGAGAGCGAGAGCGCACTGAGTACCTCTGCAAACATTCCGTAAGAGCTTTAACTTGGGGAAGGGTTGCATATGCGTCATATGTATCATCCACAACAACCATGATCATGTTGATTTTAGCCACTATGATCCTTCCAAGAGAATAGTGTGGCTCGAAGTACGGTCCCAGAGCCACGAGATGGCTCTCTACAAGTCTATCCCTAATGTAAGGTAGTTTAGATGCAAGATCTAAGTCCCTCCACCATCTGCAACCATAAAAAAAAAAAATATGAATTGAGAATATTAATTGAAACAGAGACCAGTGTCATCAACTAGATTGAATATGAGTATGTCACTTGGTGAGCGTTTTGAGTTCTTGGACGTAATGAAACTGGCAAAAGTTGAAGTTAAGCTTCGCAAACTTGAGCAGGATCTCGTCGTGACCTTCTTCTTGTTCGTAGTAAGATATATATTCTCTTGCCACTAGTACTTCTATGTTACAGTATCGAGGTATGTATAATGAGTTTT
>Ga0041059_1000837_pt1 | contig 24236 bp, 25 predicted proteins | sample AraColnosormetaG_FD_56232 | JGI IMG/M metagenome (GOLD analysis project Ga0041059, IMG submission 56232) | Arabidopsis roots microbial communities from North Carolina, USA - Col MF nosort | ecosystem: Host-associated > Plants > Roots > Unclassified | place: USA: North Carolina | collected... | reverse complement strand
TGGCAACTATTCTCGTTACTAATTTAAAATGTGGATTACTGCATAATTTCATATTGAATAAGATTAGATATCCTTAATTCGTCTTAACACTACGCTTGTTTTCAATTTTCAACTTGTTTGCTTGTTTTTTCCAAATTTAGATAATTGGACTTAGCTTCAAAACCGATGATCTTAATGTGAATTAATCATCTACCATTACTTAATAAGGAATTGTGTTAATTAGTATTGTACTATACTTTTACTTTGGAATTTGAAGAACTTAACCCAATTAGACTAATTTCAAATACAATATAAAGGAGCTAACGGTTAAATGGCAGATTTCTAATACTAATAGTTTTGGAAATTGATATGTAAGAGCTATATTATAAACTAAGAATGATGCATGATTTACTGATAGCTAAATGGATGGACTTAGTTTTTGTATAAACACATACAAACATTGTTTAGCTACACAATATTCTACTAGCGTATTACTAATTGACAGTACAATAGTGAAATTGAAGAAGCATCAAAAATATACTTGCAATACATAGAAGGTTCAGTGTAACAAAGGGGTTATATTTGGGGACTAGCTAGAGAGACGGTGATAAAATTGTTGGACGTCTGTTTCAGAGTACACGGGAATATCCCAACGTCCACAAACGCAAATATGTTAAGATCTAGCTAGGCTTATGCATGTAAAACTGGCGGTAGAAAATCACGATAACATATCTCGTAGGCTTGACCAGATCAAGAAGCACCATCCAAAACTCGTCTGATGATCCCATGCTGTCTAGTGAGGTTGAACAGACAATATTGGGAAGTATACATAAGAGAAGCTGACTCGTGAGGTTGAATAGATAAAGTGTAACGTACTAGTGTTTTTTTGTTGTTGTTGTAATAGTACTGTTGATGGATTTTGATAACGTTCGTTAAATTATGTTTATGGATTTACTAGTTGGAAACGAGTTATTTTTATATGGAATCAAAGAACATCTTGTTAACGATGTTAAAAACCACTTAAATATTTTTTGTTAACTTTAAAACGGTGAATTTAAACGATAACATTATGTTAAATTGAGATTTAAATGATTTTTTTTCCTATGGGCTATTAAATTATAATTAATCAAATACAAAACGCTGAAAGGTAAGAATTAAGAATGAAAGAAACGCAGCGTTTCGTTTCGACAAAGTCCCCGGGTTCTGGGTTGGCCTTTTATCATTTTGAATCGCCGTGAGAAGTCGAATATGCGTTAGATGTCGTCGTCGCAGAACCTTGGTGGCGCCACCAGATGCGGCCGGGTGATTGGGCCATCTTTGGACAAGATCATAAAAAATGCCGCCTGGCGCAAGCACACCTTCCTTGTTTCCGCCTGTAAGTCTGTACTCGACAAGCTCGAAGCTCTCTCCGATTCTCCCGATCCTTCGTCGCCTCTCTTCGGTCTCACTACCTCCGATGCAGATGCCGTTCTTCAGCCACTCCTTCTCTCTCTTGATACCGGCTATGCTAAGGTTATTGAGCCTGCTCTCGATTGCTCTTTCAAGCTCTTCTCTCTCTCCCTCCTCCGGGGCGAGGTCTGCTCCTCGTCCCCTGATTCTCTTCTCTACAAGCTCATCCATGCGATCTGCAAGGTTTGCGGCATCGGCGAGGAGTCAATTGAGCTGGCGGTCCTTCGTGTCCTCCTCGCCGCCGTCAGATCTCCTCGCATCCTAATCCGTGGCGATTGTTTGCTCCATCTAGTCAGGACCTGCTACAATGTGTATCTCGGCGGATTCAACGGGACCAACCAGATCTGCGCTAAATCTGTGCTGGCTCAGATCATGCTCATCGTCTTCACCAGATCCGAGGCGAATTCCATGGATGCATCACTCAAAACGGTTAATGTCAACGACTTGCTTGCCATCACGGATAAGAATGTCAACGAAGGGAACTCTGTTCATATTTGTCAGGGATTCATTAACGACGTCATTACGGCCGGGGAAGCAGCTCCTCCTCCGGATTTCGCGCTAGTCCAACCACCAGAGGAAGGTGCTTCTTCAACTGAGGATGAAGGCACAGGCAGCAAGATCAGGGAAGACGGTTTCCTTCTCTTCAAAAATCTCTGTAAGTTGTCTATGAAGTTCTCGTCACAAGAGAACACCGACGATCAGATTCTTGTGAGAGGCAAGACTTTGTCTCTCGAGTTGCTCAAAGTCATCATTGATAACGGCGGCCCAATTTGGCTCTCTGACGAAAGGCAAGTTGTTTTATCTTTCATTTCACAGGTTAGTCTAGTCGTCTCTCAGTAGTAATGAACTCCAAGAGCTCACTCTCCCTCCCCAAAAAATATGCAGGTTTCTAAATGCCATCAAGCAGTTGCTCTGCTTGTCGCTGTTAAAGAATAGCGCACTTTCGGTTATGTCTATTTTTCAACTTCAGTGTGCTATCTTCACAACCTTACTACGGAAATATAGATCGGGTATGAAATCAGAAGTAGGTATATTCTTTCCGATGCTTGTCCTCCGGGTCCTTGAAAATGTTCTCCAGCCAAGTTTCGTGCAGAAAATGACCGTGCTCAGCTTACTCGAGAACATTTGCCACGACCCAAACCTAATCATTGACATATTTGTGAACTTTGACTGCGATGTGGAGTCTCCCAACATCTTCGAAAGGTATTGGAGTTTTTTTATTTAATATCTCCCCTAGATAGTTTTTTGGTTTCTTTTTCCGGAATAGTATTCCAGATGTTGTCAGATTACAGTTATTTAGCTGAAAGTGTTAGAGATCAGATCGAGCCACCAGGGTAGCGTACGCGGTTCATATTTGTATTCCATTAGTGGTGTTGTACTTTAATAAAGTGTATTAAAGCTCTTATAATTCTATCAGATGTTTGCAGGATTGTCAACGGTCTTCTGAAAACTGCTCTAGGGCCTCCTCCTGGTTCATCGACAATATTGTCCCCAGTCCAGGATATTACTTTTCGGCACGAATCTGTGAAGTGCTTGGTTAGCATTATTAAGGCAATGGGAACATGGATGGACCAACAATTGAGCGTGGGAGATTCACTTCTGCCTAAGAGCTTAGAAAATGAGGCACCTGCAAACAATCATTCAAACTCAAATGAAGAAGATGGGACGACTATAGATCATGACTTTCACCCAGATTTGAATCCAGAGTCATCAGACGCTGCAACTCTTGAACAGAGGAGGGCATACAAAATTGAACGCCAGGTCTTATGTTATTTTTTTTTGATGAAATGTGAATTTCTATTATAAAATGGAACATTGTTATTTACATATGCTCTGGGGAAAGGTGCTTCTATGACCAAAAAAATATTAAAAAGTTATAGCTACTACAACATACTAAGTAATTTAGAGGATGCTTAGGATAGATTAGACATATGAGAACCATTGAGCGAGCAGACGTCCACATCCTTTGCGGTAACGACGAGCTAAGAGAGTGTATATTATGCTCCAGGTCTTATATTGCATCATAAAAGAACTAAAATATTGTCCACCACATTCGATGATATTAGTAGAATTGTTTTTCTCTTCGGTCATGTTAATTGCCTTTATCATCTTTCTTGGTTTATGTGCAGAAAGGCGTCACTCTATTCAATAGAAAGCCGTCAAAGGGTATTGAGTTTCTTATCAGCTCTAAAAAGGTTGGCAACTCCCCGGATGAGGTGGTGTCGTTCCTGAGGAATACCACAGGCTTGAATGCAACCATGATTGGTGATTATTTGGGTGAAAGAGAGGATTTTCCAATGAAAGTTATGCATGCCTATGTGGACTCGTTTGATTTCAAGGAGATGAATTTTGGTGAGGCAATTAGGTTTTTCTTAAGGGGCTTCAGGCTTCCTGGGGAAGCACAGAAAATTGACCGCATAATGGAAAAGTTTGCTGAACGCTTTTGCAAATGCAATCCAAATTCATTCAGCAGTGCTGACACAGCATATGTTCTTGCATACTCTGTAATAATGCTTAACACTGATGCCCACAATATCATGGTTAAAGAGAAGGTTTGTCTTCTTGGCTGTCACAATTTATTCAATCCATGACTGATAGCTTTTGGAGTGTATGGGCATGTGTTAACTTTTTTGGCTATTTCTGTGCTCAGAAAATTGCTTTTGAAATATTCTAAATTGGAGATGCTTTTTGGTGTAAAGGTCTTTACAGTGTATTTAACGTCTGCTTTCTGGTTTATGACAATCAGATGACCAAGGCTGATTTTATCAGAAATAACCGAGGCATTGATGATGGCAAAGATCTCCCAGAAGAGTATCTTGGTGCGCTTTATGACCAAGTTGTCATAAATGAAATAAAGATGAGTTCTGATTCTTCAGCCCCAGAAAGCAGGCAGTCCAATGGCCTGAATAAACTACTGGGTCTGGACGGTATACTCAATCTGGTTTATTGGACACAGACGGAAGAAAAAGCGGTGGGGGCTAATGGTCTTCTTATAAAGGATATTCAAGAAAAGTTCAGGTCGAAGTCTGGAAAATCAGAGTAAGCTCGTTTACCTTAAGGTCTAGTGTGAAGAGATGCTTATGAGCGAGTCAGGTTACCTGCAACATTAGCGAACTAAGATGAAACCATCGTTTCCTTATACGTTAATAAACCATACTTCCCCTTAGTTTACCTTGTTCATTGTTTGTCTCTGAAATTGTGTATTCCTGAGAATTGAGAAACTATCTTTTTAAAAGGATTAATATTGACAAATACCGTGGACGGATGTTAGGATCTGTAATCATAACATTGATCTAATGAACTGGATTATTTTTTTGGTCTTGTAGATCAGCTTACCATGTAGTCACAGACGTTGCAATATTGCGTTTTATGGTTGAAGTTTCCTGGGGACCAATGCTTGCCGCATTCAGCGTGACACTTGATCAGAGTGATGACAGGCTTGCTGCAGTTGAATGCTTACGAGGCTTTCGGTATGCAGTTCATGTGACAGCAGTTATGGGTATGCAAACGCAAAGAGATGCATTTGTCACTTCCATGGCCAAGTTCACAAATCTCCATTGCGCAGGAGATATGAAGCAAAAGAATGTCGATGCTGTTAAAGTAAGTTTCTTACTTTCTTCATATTAAATTCGCTGTTCAGAATGAAAGGAGTTGTTCCTCTCTGTGTTTTCTTTCCTCGCATCTGATTTTTAATGTATACAGAGAGATGAAGCATTCTGAGGCATACTGACCTAAGTATATCATATGTTTCAATTTTCTGTTTCCACTGCTTTTAATGTCTTTCTCTAGTAGAAAGCTTCTCCTTCACTTGATGGAGAGAAGCATGTGTGATTCACCTCTTCATAACTTCATTATTGCTTCTTATGTTATTCAGGCCATAATTTCAATTGCCATTGAAGATGGTAATCACTTGCAAGATGCTTGGGAGCACATTTTGACTTGTCTTTCTAGAATAGAGCATTTGCAATTATTGGGCGAGGGTGCTCCAAGTGATGCATCTTATTTTGCTTCAACCGAGACCGAAGAGAAGAAAGCCTTGGGTTTTCCTAACTTGAAGAAAAAAGGAGCCCTCCAGAATCCGGTGATGATGGCTGTGGTTCGAGGGGGCTCATATGATAGCAGTACAATTGGACCAAATATGCCGGGGCTTGTGAAGCAGGACCAAATCAATAACTTCATTGCAAACTTGAATTTGCTTGACCAGATCGGGAGTTTTCAGTTGAATAATGTATATGCTCATAGCCAGCGGCTGAAGACTGAAGCCATAGTAGCATTTGTTAAAGCTCTATGCAAAGTCTCTATGTCAGAACTGCAGTCTCCTACGGATCCTCGAGTATTTAGCCTTACAAAATTAGTTGAGATCGCGTAAGAATTTCTTCTTTTGATACTCTCTTTAGAACACATAGAATGAGAAATGGACATATTGAATACATCTCATCTTGGCTACAGAACTGGATATCGAGTGAGCATCATGATAGTCTAATAAGATGTCAACATATCATTTACATATCTCTTTTCTTGCTGTACAGCCACTACAACATGAACCGCATCAGGCTAGTCTGGTCTCGCATATGGAGCATCCTGTCAGATTTTTTTGTATCTGTTGGCTTGTCAGAGAATCTTTCTGTTGCAATATTCGTTATGGACTCACTACGACAACTGTCTATGAAGTTCTTGGAACGTGAGGAGCTGGCTAATTACAACTTTCAGAATGAATTTCTTCGACCATTTGTCATTGTTATGCAAAAAAGCAGTTCTGCTGAAATAAGAGAACTAATAGTTCGGTGCATTTCTCAAATGGTACTCAGCCGTGTCAGTAATGTGAAATCAGGGTGGAAAAGTGTTTTCAAGGTACAGAATGTTTTCCTAGCATCTGCCTGTATGTGAATATACAGTATATGATTAAGGTTTAAGAGAAAAAACGTTCAACCCAGGATAGAGGATACTATGCTTAGTAGTTTATCTGCTCGTGTTTTGTTTTTTATAAGACACACTCTAGTGGTCGACATGTTTTACTGAGTGGCCAGTTTCCTTTCAGGTTTTCACAACTGCAGCAGCTGATGAAAGGAAGAACATTGTATTGTTGGCCTTTGAGACGATGGAAAAAATTGTCCGAGAGTACTTTTCATATATCACAGAGACGGAGGCAACAACCTTTACTGATTGTGTTCGATGCCTCATAACTTTTACAAACAGCACATTTACCAGCGATGTTAGCCTGAACGCTATCGCGTTTCTACGATTTTGTGCCCTAAAACTTGCAGACGGAGGCCTCGTGTGGAATGAGAAGGGTAGGTCCAGCAGTCCCAGTACTCCAGTAACAGATGACCATTCACCAAGTACCCAAAATTTTATGGATGCAGATGAGAATATTTCATATTGGGTTCCTTTGCTCACAGGTAATCTATTTTTAATAATACTTCTGTTTAAATGCGTCAACAAATTATGAGCATCTTACATTTTCCGAATTCACATATGCCATTGCTAATGTGTCCAACTTGGTTGAATTTGCATTCTAATCAAAATTCTGTTATATTCATTAATTACAGGATTGTCTAAGCTAACTTCTGATTCCAGATCAGCAATCCGTAAAAGCTCCTTGGAAGTGCTCTTTAATATTTTGAAGGATCATGGCCATATTTTTTCACGAACATTCTGGATCGGCGTTTTTAGTTCTGTTATATATCCTATATTTAACAGCGTCTGGGGCGAGAATGATCTGCTTTCTAAAGATGAACATAGTTCATTTCCATCTACATTTTCTTCACATCCTAGTGAAGTTTCTTGGGATGCTGAGACTTCAGCTATGGCGGCACAGTATCTGGTAGACCTATTTGTCAGTTTTTTTACTGTGATAAGGTCTCAACTTTCAAGTGTAGTATCCTTACTTGCTGGTCTTATAAGAAGTCCAGCTCAGGGTCCTACAGTAGCTGGGGTTGGCGCGTTGCTGCGGTTGGCAGACGAATTGGGTGACAGGTTCTCGGAAAATGAGTGGAAGGAGATTTTTTTGGCTGTGAACGAAGCTGCTTCATTGACATTGTCTAGTTTCATGAAAACACTGAGAACCATGGATGACATTCCAGATGAGGATACATTGTCTGATCAGGACTTTAGTAATGAAGATGACATCGACGAGGACAGCCTGCAAACTATGTCTTATGTTGTGGCAAGAACAAAAAGTCACATAACCGTCCAGCTGCAAGTTGTTCAGGTATGTACAAAATGTTATACGATGCATTGAGATGCCAAGTTGTCTAATAGCAACAAATGTGAAGTATGAAAATGTTAAAAATAACATATTGAAAAAGCCATACAAAATTGAATCTAGCAATGTTATAGTCTCTAATTTTGCCTTGCTCCAGAATAATGATCTAACTCCGTCTCTCACTACTGTATTTTCTCCTGTTTTCAGGTAGTGACGGATCTCTACCGAATCCATCAGCAGTCATTGTTGGCATCGCACGTTACTGTTATACTGGAGATACTCTCATCAATCTCATCACATGCCCACCAGTTAAATTCTGATTTGATATTGCAGAAGAAAGTGAGGAGAGCGTGCTCTATCCTGGAGCTCTCTGAACCTCCCATGCTTCATTTCGAAAATGACACGTTTCAGAACTACCTGGACATTCTTCAAGCCATAGTGACAAATAATCCAGGAGTGTCGTTGGAGCTAAACGTAGAGTCTCAGCTGATGACAGTGTGTATGCAAATACTGAAGATGTACCTGAAATGCACTTTGTTTCAGGGTGATGAGTTGGAAGAAACCAGGCAGCCCAAAAACTGGATTCTACCCATGGGAGCAGCCTCGAAGGAAGAAGCAGCAGCGAGATCTCCCCTAGTGGTTGCAGTGCTGAAGGCTCTGAGGGAACTGAAAAGAGATTCATTCAAGAGGTATGCACCGAATTTCTTCCCATTGTTGGTGGAGCTTGTGCGGAGCGAGCACAGCTCTTCACAAGTCCCACAAGTCTTAAGCACAGTGTTCCATACATGTATGGGTGCAATGATGGATGAATAATAGGGTGGTTATAAGTGGGTTTTGACATTCGAGCACCTGAAGGATATTGATTAACAAGCAGACACAAATCACTCTTTTCTTCTTTTGTTTTTTCTTCTCGACGGAGATGCGAGATTTACAGGTTTTGTGCTGTTGATTGATAGTGCTGATATAAAGTAATTGATTACTGTTTGTAGAAACTAAGAAAAGAATGGTGAGATTAGGAGGGTCATTGCATTTTGTCTGCAATGCCTATTTTCTTCCTTCCAGTCGTGATCAATGTGCATAATATACTCTCACACAGCTAAATGCGGTCCAAGTAAGGATTGTGAAGGATATATTATATAAAAAGAAAAAAGAAAAGAGAAGACAAAGATGAGCCACTCGTGGAAAGTCATTTATACCTCCTTGAAATGAAGTGATGATATCTAATGACTCCAAAGTCATAATAAAGTCACCGAAAGTGAATCATGATTTGAAGAAGATAAAGGAGTCAGGAGTGGAACTGCTTTCCTTGGTATGTCATTCCGAAGCGCCAATACGGAGGAGCCACATCATAAGAGGCAATGGTTTTGCCGCCTTTGAGAGTAACCTCGAAAGAGAGAGACTGTCCGATGAGATCGAGAGAGGAGTGCCAGTTCTGTCCCCAGTTTCTGGCCATTGGGATCCAAGCCGTTGTGTGGCCCTTCACTTTCACACCAACCACTTCCCCGTCGAGGCCCACATTGCTTATCAACACCTGGAAAAAGTGGGAGCTCCCGCTCAAGCTGAATCTCAACCCGCCTCTCCGCCCACACTTGACCCTCCTATACTGTATAGGTATCATCTCAGCTCTGGTTTCTGCGATCCCTGTGAAGGCGGCATGAGATAGTTCCAAGTGTTCCTTTGGGAAGTTGCACCAACCTCCGTAATCGGAGGAGAGTCCCGAATTGGGAGGACAGAAATCGGTGGCGGTGACCACCACGGAGGGGCTGCCTTGAAGACACCAACGGATGTGGTTCACGCACCGCACTTCTAGACAAGCTCCGCAGCTGCTTCCCCTGTTGAACAGCTTCCCGCTCAGGCCTGCGCTGTAGCCGGCAAAGCTGCTCTGCCTCAGATCTCCATACCCACAAGCGCCTCCTATCAGAACCAATTAGTCTAGTTAGTCCTGATGAAAGAAGAAAGAAAAATAGGGGGGAGAGAGAGAAAAGAGAACCAGTAGCGACGGAGGAGGAGCCGTCTCTGTCTCTAGAAAGCGTGGCTGTGGCTATCTTCCAGTCATCTTCGGCAGTGGCTTGAAAGAGGCGGCAGAGAATGAAGAAGAGGCACAATGCGAGTTGCTGAAGCCCAGAATCCATGAACAAGAAGTGTTGTTGGGATCCTCACAGTCAGTCACAGGTGGCAGACAAAAGTGATGCGTTTGAGAGAGTTTTGGGGGTTCCTTTTGATCATCAGGCTCCGCTTTTCAAGACTTGTGGGGATGCGACAAAAGATTGCTCTGACATGTTTTGACTTTGACAGTCCGTTTCAGACCAATTATAATAAAAAAACAAAAAAGGGAACAACTATACGTTTTCCAGGCCCATCTCATTCGGAGGCCCACTTTCAATACGACACAGAATCAAGACAAGAGACGCAAGACGAACTTCTTGAGCCCTTTTGTTAATTCAATGGGCCCTCACTAAGAAGCCCATAATAAAATAAAATAAGTTCTATTTTCAAACATTGTACTATTACTTTTTGTACCGGCCGTGTTTATTCAATTCTCGTATTTGTAAGAATTTATAAACAAAAAGCAATGATTAAAACATTTACAATGACATTATGACAATGAATTCGAATGTACTTTTCAAGTCACTCGTAAAAGAATATAAATTTTTTAAGAGATAACATAAGACTTTTAAATCGATAAGTGAATAACATAGAGTTTGTCATTTTAATACAAATCACTGCCGATAATTAGACTGAAATGGAAGAAAATCAGACGGAGACAATGATGTCCTTAAGGGGAAGAAGAGTGAAATGAGGTAGCGGTTTGAGGTGGATGAGAACATGTGTATACGATGATGACTCTTGTTTGATGGGACAACCGTGAGTCGACTTATCCAGCGTCCCATCTCTATAGACAAACACATTTTCGTCCTCTTCCATGCGACGCCACTTTCTGTTGTTATCTTTGGCACGTTGCAGCGGCATTCCCCTGCATCATCAACATTCATTATCCATCTAGATGTAAATGAGAAAGTGGGCATATATCCACGTGTGTACCTGACATGGAAGAGATCAGAGACATCAAGAAAGAAGGTCAGTGCGTCAATAAAAGCCTGGTAGGTGGTGATATGGAGGCCGTCGATGTGGGGATAGGGCAGCCTGGGCCTGGTGGTGGTGGTGGTGGGAGAAGAGAGGAAAACGTACTCTTTGAATCCTCCTCCTGCTCCGGTGGCCTGAGCGACGAAGCCCATGGTGGACATGATTGGTTCAAGCTCCTCGTGCGTCATAACAGGCTTGAAGGTTCTCGTGTGCCACAAGGCCAGTTTCCTCATACTGCACTCCTCCATCATCTCTCTCGAGATCCACAAGTGAGTGAGTGTAGGGATTATGGTTACAATTAGTTTGGTTTTTCTTTCTTTTGCCCTTGTTATTTCATTTATTCACCAAACTGCCATTCCTTTCTGCCACGTGGCCTTCTTCATCCCATTTGTGAGCAATTCAATTTAGTAATCCATTTGCTGCTCTGTAGTGGAAGTAGTTGTTGTTGTTGTTGCAGAAGAATCCGAATCCAATTCAATGAGTCTTCTTCGTCTTCTCCTCGTTGTTGTTGTTCTTCATCTTTCTGCGGTGGCCGGCGACGACGCCATCGTCTCCAGATTCCAGGAGTACCTCCGAATCAACACGGTTCAGCCCAACCCGGAATACTACAAAGCCGTTGACTTTATAATATCTCAGGCGAAACCACTGTCCCTCGAATCTCAGACGATCGAATTTGTAAAAGGAAAGCCGCTTCTCCTCCTCAAATGGGTTGGCTCCGACCCAACCCTACCTGCCTTTCTCCTCAACTCCCACACCGATGTCGTTCCCTTCGAGGACTCCAAGTGGACTCACCATCCGCTCCAAGCTCACATGGACCACCATGGCGACATCTATGCCAGGGGTTCCCAGGACATGAAGTGCGTCGGGATGCAGTACCTCGAGGCCATACGCAAGCTCCAGGCTTCTGGCTTCAAGCCACTCCGATCCGTCTATCTCTCCTTCGTCCCCGATGAAGAGATTGGCGGCCACGATGGCGCAGAGAAGTTTGCTGAATCCCAATTATTCAAGAGCTTGAACATCGCAATCGTGCTCGACGAAGGTAAACACTCTTCTGGATTTGATTCTTGATTATAACAGCCAAGCATCATCTTATACAACAAAGTGAATCAGGCCTGCCATCGCCTACTGAGAGTTACAGAGTATTCTATGGAGAGAGGAGTCCCTGGTGGCTGGTGATTAAGGCTAAAGGTCCACCTGGCCACGGTGCCAAGCTCTATGACAACTCTGCCATGGAGAATCTGCTCAAAAGCATTGAGAGTATTCGCAGATTCAGAGCTTCTCAGTTCGATCTTCTCAAAGCTGGTGGGATAGCTGAAGGCGATGTTGTCTCTGTGAACATGGCCTTCCTCAAGGCTGGCACACCTTCTCCAACTGTAACTACTTTTTTCTTCATTCATATTATGTATGATTCCAAAGTTGATGTCTTTATCTGAGAATCTGGCTCTTTCTTTATCCTCAAGGGTTTCGTAATGAATCTGCAACCATCTGAGGCAGAAGCTGGTTTCGACATTCGTGTTCCACCCAGCGTTGATGCTGAAGCACTCGAAAGACGTTTAGTGGAGGAATGGGCTCCAGCAGCACGAAACATGTCCTTTGAGGTAATTTCTTGGCCACCTGTATCTCTTTCTCAATGAATTTGAAGAAACTGTCCAGTCTTGAAGCCAAGTAGCAACACAAAGTCCCCTTTTTTTATGAACAAAGTCTACTCGACAACTTTAACTAATTAAGATGTTAGCTGGGGCAGTTCAAGCAGAAGCTTACGGGGAAGCAATTCCTTACAGCAGCAGATGATTCAAATCCTTGGTGGGGGCTCTTGGAAAATGCTGTTAAGGAAGCCGGAGGTAGGACCAGTAAGCCTGAGATTTTCCCTGCATCAACGGATGCTCGCTACTTTCGCAAGGCTGGCGTGCCTGCCTTTGGGTTCTCTCCCATATCAAACACCCCGAGTCTGCTTCATGACCACAATGAGGTACATACATGTTGATACTCACTTTGCTCATTGTTGGAGGATCATCATTCATGTTGTTTATCTGTGTTGCAGTATTTGGGTAAAGCTGAGTACTTGAAAGGCATTGAGGTGTATGTTTCAATCATCAAAGCTTATGCATCATATGAAAGCAAAAGTGGTTCACGAGATGAGTTATGAGGGTCTCAACACAGCCCATTCAAGTCTTCCTTTCGCAAATTTGTACAATCAATAAGATCTGAATCCATCCTGTGTTTGTTGTGGTAAATCAGAGACATCTTGTTCTTGTTGTGAGACAGTTGGCATTGGCAAATTGTATTATTCATTCCTGCTTTTTCAATGCTTCTTCTTTTTTCTCCTTGTGTTTCCTCGTCGTTGATGGGCCGTACAAATTAGGCCCATTAGCATGATCCAGTACGAAATCCATTTAATGTAAACCCAACCAGTCCTCCTATCTCTTCGTTCGTGACTCTCTCTGCTCTGCTCCCAAATGTTATCGTCCTCCGGAAGCTCCCTCTTATGGCGGAGCCGTACACATGTGCCTGCACCGCCGCCTCGGTCTTCGCCACCGCTTAAAGCTCTCTCCTTTCCCTTCTCTTCCAGTTTATGGTTTATTCACAGAACCACAATTTCTCCTCTTTCGTGTTCAGCTGAAAGTTCCTCGGAGATTGCCCTGGCGCAGAGCCAGCCTGCCCCTGATTTCAATCGTAAGTCCTCCATTGCTGCCTTTAAGATTATATAAATGATGCTTTCCGGTGAATTAAGGCATCTATTTTTTTTTTTGAAACCGCGTCTCTGTTTGTGTTGTGTAATGGGTTCTACTAGCCTGGTCGGAGTTCGCTCAAAATGTGTCTGGCGAATGGGACGGTTTCGGAGCAGATTTTACATGCGAAGGGCAACCGCTAGAACTACCTGAATCAGTGGTTCCAGAAGCCTTTAGAGAATGGGAAGTGAAGGTGTTCGATTGGCAGACGCAGTGTCCCACTCTTGCCCAGCCCAACTCACTATCCTTTCTTTACAAGTCCATCAAACTCCTCCCCACCGTTGGATGTGAAGCTGATGCAGCCACCCGTTACAGCATCGACCAGAGGATCATCGGGGGAGGCAAATCCTCTGCATTAGCCTTTTCGTATTCTGTCACTGGCTCCTATGTCGCTGTGTGGCCTTTGCGGAACAACCAGCTTGAGGTGGAGCATTGTCTGATCAATCCAAAGGACAAGGAGTCTCGTGTGAGGATTTTCCAGGTTGTCAGCTTAGCAGAGACCACCAACATGTCCTTGCAGAGTGTCAAAGTTTTCTGTGAGCAGTGGTACGGTCCGTTCAGAGATGGCGATCAGCTTGGAGGCTGTGCCATCCGTAGCTCCGGCTTTGCTGCTACACCTACCACTGCAGCTTCAGTGGTTACCGGTTCTTGGAGAGTTCTACTTGCTACCACTAGCTTTCACGCCTCTGATTTCGTGAGTTGGCGTCCTTACACTGTGTATTCAAGTGTGTACTTCCATTCGATGATTGCCGTAAGTTTGTTTATTTTGTGAGTATGTTCAGGGTTGTATACAACAAGTTACTGGCGAGAAGGTGATTGAGATTGTGAGAGAAGAAAATGATCTTTTATTGCTTCCGCAAGAGCTGTGGTGCTCACTCCAACAAGGCAAAGACCGCGAAAGAGTATTTTCAGTAGGATGGGTCTTTGAGCCAGGCCATGCTATCACATCCAGCTGCGTCTTCTCTAGCGATTCTAAGCTAAAGGTAACCAATAATCTTCTTTGTTGACAACTACATACTCTTCTCCTTGCAACTTGTGGTCATTATTCTATCTCTTTTACTTTGCGCAGGAGGTAACAATGGGGAGAGAGACTGCTCTATCAGATGTATGATCAATAATCGTTTAAATCTCCACAGATCATTCTTATAATTTTCTTTGTAGGATGTGTGCACATAAGTCAAATTACAATAATCTCATATGACTTCCTATACTGATGTTTGATTCAGTTTATCTGTTAATAATACATATCAGTTCGTTTTAGAATGCAGAGCCTTTGTTGATTCAATCTTTACCGGGAAGGATCCAGACCATGGGAACCATATTTCTGCAGAGCTTTGTAGCTTTTGCATATCTTCGTTCAGCTCTATCAAAAACGACTGTTTCACGTACACCGATGTATAGACTTGTCAGTTTGGGAAAGAATTTGATGGAATTTACCTTGAAAAAGTGAGAAAGGCTTAACCTGTACATAATCGTGAGATTGCTTGCTTCTCACTGCGAGACGGCATTGTTCCTGATGCTCATGTTTATGCTTTTCCTCATTGTTCTTCCAACAATGCCTTTCTGCATCATAGCTACAAACTCCCCGTAGTCAATCCTTCCATCCTGAAACAAGAAGAAAAAAATGATCCCTGGCCTTTGACCATGTACTCTCCAAGCCAGAGGATATGTATGCATAAGTCACTCACATTGTCTTGGTCGACTTCCTTGATCACATCTTCTAGAAAGACATCACTCATTCCCTGTTCAGCACATGCGTGCTGTAGCTCATCGATAGTGATGTAACCGCTCCCATCTTTGTCAAAGTACCTGAAGGCTGACAGAAGATGTTCTTCACGCTCTAATTTGTTCAGATGGATTGTTGCAGCAATGAATTCACCATAATCTATGGTCCCACTCTTGTCAATATCTGCCTGGTAAATCACAGTCACAGATTAATACTAAACATACTGATTTCAAGCAGGTACTCACACAGATCAGATCAGAGCAAAGTGCTTACAGCCTCCATAAGGTCACGAATCTCAGTATCCTTGAGGGTTGAACCATATCTTCGCAACCCGGCTTTCAGCTCGTCAAACGTAATCGCTCCACTGTTATCCGTGTCCATTGCTTTGAACATTTCCTTCAGTCCAGCAATTTCTTCCTCCGAGAGACTCTCAGCTATTACCTGAATCACAGCAGAAGACATTTATGGAAAATTGTTCACAATAAAGGCCAAAAGGCTTGCGGCCGGGGGCTTACCCGTAAAGCCATCTGCTTTAGTTTATTCATCGCAGAGAACTGTTTAAGACGAGAAAGCACAGCAGGATCTAGTGCTCTGTCTGGCGCAACTCCATTTTCACAGATCCAAGGATGGCCTGCAAAATTCTAAATAAGCTAGCAGATACACTAATTCAGGACCTGAAATAGGAGCAACTGGTTAGACTTACGCAATACTTGATGAGCTGTCAGTCGCTCAGAGGGCCGGGAACATAGCATGCCACGGATCAAGTTTTTTGCAGAGTCGGATATTAGGGGCCAAGGGTCGGAGTCAAAGTCAATATGTCCCTTCAGCACTGCATCAAATATCCCTTGCTGTGTTTCTGGAGTTGAAGCAAAACAAATATTTAAGAATCTTTTACCTTGGAAGCCTAATCACAGTTGTTTCATTTGGGTGCATACCTGCCCAGAACGGAGGGACTCCGCTCACCAATATGTACAGTATGACCCCTGCGGTCCACACATCAGCCTCGGGTCCGTAGTGCTTGAGCAGAACCTCAGGAGCAACATAATACGGACTTCCAACCACATCCTCGAATATTTGACCTGAAAGTTGCAGATGATGTAGCAAGTGTGAAATTCTGACTGAAGATGTTGCAAATGATGCAGCTGATGTTATCACCTGGTTTGAAGAACACGGAAAGCCCAAAATCAATGGCTTTGAGAGAGAAGTCGTCGTCCTTGTTAACCAACAAGAAATTTTCGGGCTTTAGATCTCTATGCATGACACCAAGCGAATGGCAAGCCTCAACAACACCAACGATGATCTTTATCAGCTCAGCTGCTTTTCTCTCGCTGTAATGTCCTCTCTGGATAATTCTGTCAAACAATTCCCCACCTGAGCAAAGCTCCATCACGATGTGAACATACAATGGATCCTCGTAAGCACCTTTAATGGTGACAATGTTCTTGTAGCCAGCCAGATGGTGCATGATTTGAATTTCCCTGCGTACGTCTTCCACATCTTCCTTTGATATCAACTTTCGTTTTGTTATAGACTTGCATGCGTATTCACGCCCTGTTGAGATCTCTTTGCACATGTAAGTCGTCCCAAACTGTCCTTGACCTAGTTTGTGTCCCAACGAGTAGAGATCTCGGATGCTTGGGGTCTTTTGACCAAGAACATAGCAGGCTTGGTTCCCACCGCTGTGCTTCATTGTGGCTTCTTCCTGGGGGCGTCTTTTGCCAGTTTGTGTGCTGAAACAAATCGTTGAAAGACAAAATGTATTAGAAGTGGTTTGGCTTGTAAAGAATTGCCCATCAAACAAATCCCTTACCAAGTTAGTTCACCTCCCCTTCCAAATTAGTTTGCCATCAGAGGAAAACAGAGCAAGTCCCATAGCAAGATCTGAAACATTATACGAATTTAGCATAAAGAAATCGCAATAATAAGGAGAGACATCAAAACAGGGGAATTAGAGGAAGAGATGGATGTGTACCAGACAAAGATGATAAGAATGGATGAAAATTAAGTCAGATTGGTGCAGATCCGATGATACACATTGTTGAACATGGTTTTGCAATATTCTCGCCAACGTCTCCACATCCTGACTAAAAATAACAAAAGAAGAAGATATCTTTGATTAATAGTCATCAACAGATCTGTCTCTTTAATTAGAATATTCTAAAAATGCAGGGGAACTCCACAAGGCTCTTTTCTTAGGCCTACTTCACATGAGACAAATCAAGACCTCCAATTGGTCGCATCGGAACAAACCTTTAATGATCCCATGGCCTCAGATTCTAGTTGACGGGTTATACCAGAGAAGATGGGTCGAGTGCCTTGATTGGCTACTCGCCAAAGATGTAATAAAAGTTACTTCTTTGAAGCAACACGCATTATTTAGTACATGTTTGAAGAGATATGTACACTAGCAATAGAGAAGCCAAAACAAGTGGGACGAAGAAAAACTGCATAGAATGATTTGCATTCGTATAAGTTACCCACAAGATAATCACTAATAAAACAACTGAAATATATTTAACCCTGACCCTTTCAAGGGGTTCCCATAACTTCTAAGCCAATCAGCCAGGTCACCAGAGCTTCCTTGCTGTTAAAGTTAACCCCACCGCTCGACAAACTCATCCATAAATAACAATACAACCTAACAGCTGCTAGAAGGAGGCTGCATGCGGTCCAAAATCTTCTTTTCCTTTCATCTGCTTGTGAAACCCGGTTAGCACAGAACTGTAAGCAATGGTTAAGATGTAAATGATGCTGGTTGGAGAAGTACATGTTTTGCATCAGGAATTTCGAATTCCAAGCTGCATTACAGAATCTGGCCCAACCAGGAATACACGTCTTGTTGTCTGGATTCGAAACACCACTACTCCTTTATATGCTGTTCGAGGCACACCATCCTACACAATCAAAGGGGTACAAAAAAAGTGACCCATTTGGACCTACAATTATTGAAGATTATAGTTCAATCATCTCAAATTTACCTTCCATTCTTCAAATATACCAAATTCCCCTGCAATGCGTTCAAACTCTACTTGGTCTTTATACCGGATACGAACATCATCCTTTATGTTTTGAGCCTTTAAGACAAGGTCAGAACCTTGAATTGGTCGTGCTTGTCTCACTAAGCCAGAAAAGTACTTGGTATAGTTTCCCTTTGATAGACATGAGAGAACAGGTTAAAAACTACATTTCTCCACTCAAAACATGCAAAATGGTATAAAAAAAAAAGGCCGGAGTTCTGTAAATGTTACCTCTGTCAGGTATCCCAGGTCCTTTGCTTTCCAGTCAACCTTTATGAATGAAATAGGAAACCAGTGAAAACTAGTGATGCAACAAAAGGGGGTAAAAAACACACTTACGCTTACCGTCACATCGTTTAGCTTTATAGGTTCCAGATACTGACTGAAAAACTGTCCCAAACTAGACCCCTGCCAAATTAATATAACAAGGTTATGGATAAGTATGAAATGCAAAAATATATTATGTGGTATTGACTGTCTACATCCATGTGTCGGGAAACTATAGGACGAAGCTGCAATAATACATTTTTCATACAGAAAGCAGAAGTCATATGCAGCGAACATAGGTCAATTTAACAGCATTACAAAAACAGACTTGTAAAACTATGATATATAGGATAGCATAATCGGGTACTAACATGTTCACCAAAATTGTATGTTCTACAGACTTCCGGTCGAATGAATTGGCGGCCTTTATGGTTTTCCTTTAGTCTCAGCCAATCATCCCAGTAAGTGGATATTTGTTAAGAAAAGTCTTAGAAACGTCAAACTATTTTTTTTTTTAGAATTTAAGAAGCGTCAAACTATAGTCATCGAGATTGAAAGAAAAAAAAGCATATAAGGATATGCCTTTGGCCACTTTGGTGATAACTCATCCCAAGTCGATCTCTTGAGCATCCACCCAAGGCCAGGAAAAAAATCTGATCGGTATAGCGCATCTGCAGATTATTTTAGCTCGCATGAGCTAGACATAATGAGGTATTGAAAGAACAGGCAAGAGAGGAAGCAAGGTAAAGAAGAAGAAGAAGAAGAATCTTACAGGGATCATGCACAAACTGCTTCTGTCCATTATCATTCCATGATGAAGCAGCCATAATGGTTCTAACACATGTTTGGACCAGAAAAGAATGAGAAACAGTAATAAAAACATTTGTATACTCTGTGGAAACTTATACTATAAGAGTCTAGCTTCAGTAGGTAACATACTTATCCCTATCCATGAGACTAGCTGCAGCCTCAAAGTAATCAAAGAAGTCTGGAGCAATTTCCATATCATCTGTTAAAGAGACAAGATAACCTCTCTTAAGCAATACTCCACAAGGTAAAGACAGCCCCTCTTAAACAATACAACAGCAAGGTACGATGAGTGTGAAAGGTTAAAAAGCGCCACCTTCTAGTATAATCACTCGACTAAATTTGTGTTTGTAAAACAACTGGTCCAGTGCCCACTTGTAGTGACCTGTATTAAAAAGTGTTTCAGTAATGGAGCTGGAGGGACGCAGAGAAAAGAGAAACCAGTCCTTACGTGCAATCTTGTAGTACGCAGTCAGTTCGCCAGGCCTTTCAGTGACCACTGGTTCAAAATCCAAGTGCTGAAAAGGGGAAAACGAGCCTTCATCCTCATTTATCTACTTGAACAGTGAGGAGAAAAATCACGCTAGATTAAATTACCTGCATATATGTTAATTGATTATAGCTCAATGACTTGCTCTTGACAGCTTGATCAGATCCATCCTGTCAGAAAATATGTCGTTGGAAAAGACCATGGTTAGTAATTCGTTGAATATAAAACAGTCTAAGAGACCACCACCCTGCAAATTAAGTACCTGAGATATAAATAGAGGATATTTTGAAGCAACGGGAGTTTGATATCTGTATAAAAAAAGAAATAGCCATTAGATAGTTCAATCAAAATGTGGTATAAGAATTAAATCAGTATAGTATCTCACGTTAAAACTGATTTAACAGTCCTTTCAAGATAGTCTGCACGACTGCAGGCCATAACCACTACAGCAGCCACAGGCATCTGCTAAATAAAAAACAAGAAACAGGTTAGATGTATATATATAGCAAGTGATAGCAGTTACAAATACGAAGAAAGGCATCTTCTTATCCAGACCTGTCCACCTTGAGTGAGTTTTGCTATTCCTTTTTCTGGAGGAAGAAAATAAGCATTAGTAGAAAAACTAATAAAAAGAAAGCAAGAAAATGAGTTTTACAGGTGATAGTAAGGCACTTTCAAACGTCTGGATTAGATCCTTAAGCTGCACAAGTTCTTCGTCCTGGCGGTTCTTCATATCTACAAGACACTCAGAAATCAATGTATAAGTCTTCTACTCCATTTAGAAAGTTAATTTTGTATAGTATTCAATAGGTTCCAAGAACCATGGTCATCTAGGATTCCACAAGTCCCAATGAGGAAAGAAGAAGGGGATATACCTTCGAGGGCAACAATCCGCGACTGTTTGATGCTAACTTCATCTATGAGGCCTCGCATTTGACTAGTGCAATGGTTCTCAGATTCGATCTGGAGAAACAAATGAAAGGCTGTGTATAGATCTTCATCACACACCAGGAAAAAATCGAAATACCAAAGGCAATGATATGGTGTAATAGTGCAGATAGTGTCTTCTTCTTGAAAGTAGTTCATGGGCTTGTAAAGAGCCAAAAAATGGGATTTCAAAAGGAACTAGTAGCAATGGTCTAAAGACAAAAGGCAGTGGTAAAAGTAGAAACTCACAGCGGAACTGAGGCGATCTGCATACTGTGATTGCGTCTGGAAAAGCCTCATCTAGAGAAGAGAAGAGAGGATAATTACAGACAGATTTAGGTTGCAGCGATGGAATCAATTTCAGTTTCAACTTCAAAAAGCGAGATCATCGGATATAGATTGACCTGGATGTAGATGAACATGAAAGCTGCCGGGATGAGAAGAAATCTCAAGTCACACGAGATCCTCGCCATATCGACGACAAACAACCAGATCAAAACCGGTGGATCTTCTGGTGTTTGCCGCCGGGAGGGAGCTAGCTAATAAGGAAGTTGTTTGAAACGGCGTCGTGCGTTATAACAAAAACGGTACCGTTTCCCAGTAAAAATGATAAGATGACCATTTCATTTCATCCATAAATAGAGCCGAGCTTCTTCCTCTGTAAATCTCTGACAACAAACCAAAAAAGAGAGTCCACCAACTCTACACGCAATTCATCCAATTATCTTGCTGTCGCCATTCGCCAATATCCATCCCCATCTTCTTCGATTTCTGAGATTCGGTCGAAAATCATCAGATGGGTTTTCAGAACGAAGCTAGCTCCTCCTCTTATACCCTTAAAATACCTCCACCGGCCAGAGAGGACTCGCCTCTTCTCGGCAAGGGACCTCCCCTCTCCAGCCAGTTTAAGACCTTCGCCAACGTCTTCATCGCTGTCGTCGGCGCTGGTGTTCTTGGTCTTCCTTACGCCTTCAAGCGAACCGGATGGCTCATGGGTGTCCTCCTCCTCGTCTCCGTCTCTGTTTTGACCCATCACTGTATGATGCTTCTTGTCTATACCCGCCGCAAGCTCGACTCTTTCAATGCTGGCATCTCCAAGATCGGCTCTTTTGGTGACCTTGGATTCGCCGTCTGCGGCTCCTTGGGGAGGATCGTCGTTGACTTATTTATCATTCTGTCTCAAGCTGGTTTTTGTGTCGGATATCTTATCTTCATCGGCACTACTTTAGCTAATCTATCCGATCCTGAATCGCCCACCAGTCTGAGGCATCAGTTTACAAGGCTGGGTTCTGAATTCCTGGGCGTGTCTTCTAAGAGTCTCTACATATGGGGATGCTTTCCCTTTCAGCTCGGTTTGAATTCGATCAAGACGCTCACTCACTTGGCTCCTCTCAGCATCTTCGCCGATATTGTTGATCTTGGCGCTATGGCTGTGGTCATTGTTGAGGATTCCATGATTATACTCAAGCAAAGGCCTGACGTGGTTGCCTTTGGTGGTATGTCCCTCTTCTTGTATGGTATGGGCGTCGCTGTCTATTCCTTCGAAGGCGTTGGAATGGTCTTGCCTCTTGAATCGGAGATGAAGGACAAGGACAAGTTTGGCAAAGTCTTGGCTCTCGGCATGGGATTCATCTCTCTCATATACATCGCATTTGGTATCTTAGGTTACTTGGCTTTTGGTGAGGACACCATGGACATTATCACTGCTAACTTGGGGGCAGGACTTGTCAGCACTGTTGTCCAGCTTGGACTGTGCATCAACCTCTTCTTCACCTTCCCCTTGATGATGAATCCAGTGTTTGAGATAGTGGAGAGGCGTTTCTCACGCGGGATGTACTCTGCGTGGCTCAGATGGGTACTCGTCTTAGCAGTGACTCTGGTGGCTCTTTTTGTGCCAAACTTTGCAGATTTTTTGTCATTGGTTGGCAGCAGCACTTGCTGTGTGTTAGGCTTTGTGTTACCTGCATTGTTTCATTTATTGGTGTTCAAGGAAGAGATGGGGTGGCTGCAATGGAGTTCAGACACAGCGATTGTGGTACTAGGTGTGGTTCTTGCTGTGTCGGGAACTTGGAGTTCCCTGAGTGAGATCTTCTCTGTCAAAGTGTGAGCGTCCGTGAAGTCAGAGATTGGAGAGGTTTTTCTCTCCTTGTGTGCAATTATGTATATGGAATTGGTTGTGGTTTTAAGAGTAACTGTGATTGTATTTGTATTTTGATGGTTTGGAATAAAAGAGATCAGCTCTGTCTTCTGTTTTGTGTTTACATGTACAACATATGTGAGAGTTTTGATTTCTCAATGTTACAAGCAAGGGAAGCTCGCGAAATAAGCCTGGCTAGCTAATCAAATGCTTTGGTTTTGTATTATTACAAACTGTTGAGTGTGTTCCTTCCATGAATCGCCTTCTTCAAGATGCCTCTCGTAGAAGCAAATCTCACCATCACCACCACCATCTCCATGGGACTTGACGATGATCGCAGAGATGCTTCTGGTCCCATAACGCCCCTGTATCTCCATGAGTGAGACTGAATATTTATGGAAAGTGTTAAACAAACAATCAATGTACTCTAAAAAAGGAAGGTTACAGTTGGTCTCTGCATGTCGACGAAGATGGAGCTGAGATGGTATTCCGTCTCTGGTGTGAAAACGTGAGGTAGCTCGGTTTCTTCGTCCTTGACAGTATTGGTCATCACCTCCTCCACCATGGTCTTCACCGGGAATTCACCGCTCCCGTTCTCAGCCAGAAGCTGTTGGAAACCCTCCCTCAGCCTCAGACACTGCAGAGACAAAAACACGCAATTGGGGGAGTCTGCAAAAGGTAAATAAAGGGAGAAATGGCCCACATTTACTTACCTTGGGCCAAGGGGAGTCGAGGTTGGCGTTGGAAAGGACATGGATCCCGGGAGAGACTTGCGTCACGAGCTTGTCACCGTGGGGTGGTCGGTTGGTAATGTAAATCATGGATTTGGACAAGACATGAGCGACAACCAGGTTAAAGCCATTGTAGAGTGAAATTTCGTCTTGGATCTCCTCGGCAAACTCGGCCGGACTCTTTTCGCTCTGTTCTCACCAAAACGTTAAAAGTACTCTCAGTCTCTAACATGAGAGACAATCTAAAGCATATTAGGTGGTGGTGTAGACCTGCAAGTAACGAAGAGGCAGATCTCCACGGGATTTAGCAGCAGGGAAGGAGGAGGCTTCCTTGAAATTGGTGAGGAAAGCCAGACGGCCATGCCTCGTGCAGCCCAGCCACGTCCCGCCGCCAACAAGGTCTCTTCCTCCCACCGTCTCTCCGTCTTCCCACCAACGCAGCGCCTCTGTCGCCCTTGACAATTTACACAAAAGATTAGTACAATCTCATCAAAGGAAACGATTACAGAGGGGATTGAATCACCTGTTGTGATCTTCATCTCTGTTGAGAAATAGAAGAAAAGGGTACAGCGGATGCGATTGCCACAGAAATACTGCTATGCACATTCTCTTCTCCTCCGACGAACCAACGAACCAACCATCTCTCTGCTCTAATCAAAGTCGTCGTCTCTTTTTTTTTTTTTTTTTT
>Ga0041059_1000836_pt1 | contig 24242 bp, 20 predicted proteins | sample AraColnosormetaG_FD_56232 | JGI IMG/M metagenome (GOLD analysis project Ga0041059, IMG submission 56232) | Arabidopsis roots microbial communities from North Carolina, USA - Col MF nosort | ecosystem: Host-associated > Plants > Roots > Unclassified | place: USA: North Carolina | collected... | reverse complement strand
TTTTTTTTTTTTTGTCTTCTCAAACAAAAACATTTTAATATAACCAAAAAGAAAGAAACTGTGTGTGACCGTCGTTTTTTTAGTTTATCTTTCTTATTTTGACAGAAGCTGACGTGTCTTTATTTCATTGGTTTGTCACTTAGTAACCGCGGTCAAAAATTTTGTTTCTTAATAGTGATTATCTTTTGAAATCTCGAGGAGAAAAAGGTCGAAAGAAAAATATGATGACAGGCAACATATGGGTTATGATGATGGACTCAACCTTCTCTAAAACAAAAATATTCTTTTGAGCCTTGAAAATCTGAATTCACACAAGTGGGCCTAACTATATAAATATGTTCATTCAACTTTTAAATACATTTTTCATAACACAAAAAAGTTTACGTGTACAACAATTCCGATGTAAAAATCACAAAGTGGTTGTAGAACGCTTCTGGTTCCAATAAGGATGGTAGATATGTTATAATGCTATCTGACTAAAGTTTCAAGTTTGCAGAATGTTAAGCGTTATATGAATATGATCCATATGAATCCAGTGGCAGCGTTATATGGATGTTGGGGAGTCATGATACCGGTGTTGGAGGCTGTGAAGAAGGAATATCTATATGGAAAACAAGTCGCTATATAAACAATCATGTTTTCTACAACTAAAAAAAATTTGTATGATTTGCGATGTAACAGATGGATCGCAACTAATAATTTTTGAAGAACTTATTGTAGTTTCATCAAAAAGGCGATAGTAAAAAAAAGAAGATCAAAGATGAAAACGAATAAAAAAAGTAACAGAATTATTTCTCTGGTAGCATATAAGTCCTACCTATCGAAAGAAGCAACGTGCGATTTTACTTTTTCGATTATTTTGTTTTACCTAAATATTGGTTGTATGTGTATGTTTATTGATAACCATGTAATTTTTGATTCAATATAATAAAATTAAATATTAAAAAAAATGAAATGAAAAAGTTTACGTCCAAAATATTAATTTTTTTGTTATGAAACAAAATCTTAATCGAATTAAATAAACCGAAGTTATTGAAGCAGATGAAATTTGTAAGAAATCAATTTGATGTTAGTACATATATAAAAACAAACATAAATCTAGTATTAACTAAATTGCCATGTTTAAATGTTTTAACAAAATTTGGTTTCTAACAATAGTCTCACCAAACAAACTTAACCAAATATAACTTGAAAAACAAGTTAATAAAAATTTACTTCACTTTCATGGAGTCGGAGTTGGTGGCGTAGCCCCTCTCCTATTCATACCGGCCCAAGTACGAGCATCATCCACGATTACCCTCCTTCTCTCAATAGCTTCTTCACTAGTTACGTATTCTTCTTCTTCTTCTAACATCCTCATCATTGTCTCATCCGGTGACCTCGATGTCCCCGCCCCATCCTTATTTCCTCCTAGTAGTCTACGCCTAGTTCTCCTTTCCTTCCTAATTGTGTGATCAATGATATACTTAAGACACTCCACGACTTGGCTGATCGATGGTCTAGCGTTTGCTTCTTCTGCTAGGCACAGAAAGGCCACTTCAATACCTCTATAAAGAAGTATATTCGAAAAACCGCCTTTTCTTGCTAACCTTGGATCTACAATCTGCCTTATTCTGCCATTCAAGAACAACGGTCGTGCCTGTTAAGAAAAAAAAAAAGAAACACATGAACATGTCGTCATCAAAATCGGAACATTCATTAGTCTAATACGTATCCACACATCATTAAGGGCCATAACACGAAACTCTTTTTCATCAGCATAACCAAAATCAAAACCTATATATGGTTAAAGGTCAATAGTAAAACCACTACCATTTTTACGAAAAATCAAAATTGATAGCATATGGTTTAATGGTTAATTGATTAATCTAAACCCTAAACCCTAAATCGTAAACGGTATAATTATGCAAAATCGACCAAAAGGTCACCATCAAAACAATTTTTCTCTTAAGCAAAATTGGAATTTAGATAGATATAATCTGGTTATATAGTCTAAAAGAAGCAAAGCCTATAAATGGTCATAAGGAAAAAACTAATCCATCCTTAAGCAAAATAAGGTTGAGAGGATTACCCAATGCACAAGATAGCGACTTTGATTACCAACGCATTCGGATGAGGGCATAAGAGCTTTGCGTCCACTGATAAGCTCCAGCAGCACAACTCCAAAGCTATAAATATCAGATTTCAGCGTCAACTTCCCGGTGTTCGCGTACTCTGGTGCACAATACCCATGAGTTCCCATAACTCTAGTAGAGACATGAGACATATCATCACTTGGACCAAACTTTGCAAGTCCAAAATCTGAGAGCTTAGGTTTATAGTCATGATCCAACAATATGTTTGAAGTTTTCAAATCTCTGTATATCACAGGAGGTTGTGCTTCGTTGTGAAGAAACGCTAACCCTTTAGCCGCTCCTAGAGCTATCTTCATCCTTGTCTTCCAATCTAAAGCCTCTTGACCCTCGCTAAGATCTGACAAAACAACACAAGAATTTAAAAAACTTTAATGAATCTCGTTCTTGAAAATTTCTTGGTTTGAGTGTAGTTTTTTTTTTACCGTAGAGATGATCTTCTACAGATCCAAGAGGCATGTATTCATAGACAACGAGTCTTTGATCGCCTTCAGCACAATAACCGAACAAATGCACTAGGTTTCGGTGGTGCAAGAGCGAGAGCATTAGGACTTCCACAAGAAACTCTTTGTCTCCTTGAATACCAGACTGATCAAGCATTTTAACAGCTATGTTCTTGAATTAAGACCAACAACAAAGCACAATGACAAACAGTTAGAGATTTCACAACGACAAGATTATTGATTTGATTAGTCCAAATGTTAATAATAGATTACCTGTCCAGTGCTTAGCCTTCCTTTATACACAGTTCCAAATCCACCTCTTCCGATCAAAGATTCATTCCTGAAGCTGTTAGTCGCGATGGCGAGTTCTCTGTATGAGAAAATCTGACATCTGTATCTAGAAGAATCTTGCACTACGGTTTGTGAACTTGACGAATCTACTTCTTTTGCTGTTCCAGCTGGTTGGGCTACAGAGGAACAAAACAACACAATGAGAGACTATATCACATATGTTATTGGATCACAAGTAGATTAAAAAGACATTTATCAGCCAAATACACAAATCTTTGAACTATAAAACACAAACCCTAAGCCGGGATTTGTACGATCCGTATAAACTAATCACAAGACAAATACTATATGTATCATTAATAAATAAGCTATTTAAAAGAAAAGGGAGATTTTATCATGATTTACTACTAATGACTGGTATTAAAGATGACTAATCTCAAGATTAATCTATAAATAATAATAAAAAGATCAAAGGGAAGTGAGAGGAACCAGAAGAGGAGGATGTCTGGTTACGTATGGATCTCTTATGAGATTTGTCTTTGAGCTTCGTTTTCCGACTGGGACGAAAACACAAGCAACTAACCATGTTTTCTTTTAATCAATCTCAAGGAAAATAATCTTTTTGTTGTTGGTGTCACTCAATAAACAAAGATATACACACACATACACTCTCTATATGGTTTATCAATAGGGCTCAAGAGATGATCACACACGAGGACAAAGAACTAACGGTTTTGTTATCAAAAAGATGAAAACTTTGAAGGAATCAGACGAACCCCAAGAAACACACGATCAACAGAGATTCGAGTTTTGGGAATAATTTTCCATCAAAAATTGATTACAAAAAAACACGAGAAATTTGTGAGGTGATAAGGAAGGAGATTTAGATTAAAATCGAGAGTTTTCGTAAAATTTTGGGGGATTTAGATAAGATTTGGTTGAAGGGGTTTTGATAGGAAGGAAAGACACGTAATCAACAAAAGAGAGCATGGGGGTGCAATATATATGGTACGTTACTCACCAATTGCTTCTATGAGATAAAATCATTTATTGTTTTATTATGCCATTGAGGGTAATAATCTACAATGTTAATTGTTTTATAGTAAGTTTCTCCTTTATATCCCTGGAATTTATAATTGTGATAAATGTTGGATTCTGAATTTAAACTAATTTTTAAGACAAAAATTAGAAAATAATCCTCACGTTAAGTATTTCTAAATTCTAATAGTGATATATTAGATGATAACTATGTTTGTTATGCATTCAAAAAAGGCCCAAAACTATAGACGTAACGACAAAAAAATTATCAACGTTTTTGAAATTCATTGAAGAATTTTTTTTGTTGGTTGGTTTTGGTGCAAAATAATTTTTAAGTGTATTGCAAAAACCGCAGAGAATAACAAAATTTTGATAAACAAATTCATGTAACGTGAGCTACAAGTATTAAAGATTCCCAGTCTAAAACTCAATAATTTTTAACAGACGATGAAAACGGCAAGATGCTTTTCCCTATGTTTAACCTCAAAATTAAAAGGAACGCTGATAATGGTAAAATTTAGGCCAATATATCCATGCAATGTAAGTTAAAAGATTTTATCAAAGATTCTCTGTCTGAGACATAAGACAGTTCCGAACCAAATTTGGAAACACATTCAACTTCTATTTCACATTATTCAATATACGATAATGATAATTATCGGAACTTTTTTTTTATGGTTTCTATGGATTTTATGACTCCATTCTTATCATTTTGTGCATAAAAGTCTAGTAATTAACAAAACTAAAGAAAGAGGAGAGGGAAACAGTATTAACAAGTATTAATTATACGAACGTATACACATTTGATTCTTGGTTGTGTTCTTCTCTAGCTCCACTATGAGGTTCAAATTCAAAAGTTGTTTTTGATTTAGCCAAGACTTTAAAGAAGCCTTGGCCGAGATTTTATGACGACAGATAACGGTCAATAATGATGGTTAACGTTGTTGATCGGTTTTTACGATCGGTTAAGGTTCTGACATTAGTACAATATGTAATGTAAATCATGTGATGTGAGTCATGGAGCCATACCACTCTTAAAATTTGGAGATTGTATGGTAGTACGTAGAATAAAAAGTATGGTAGACAGTACATGATTATGAATGAATCATGACGTTCTCAAATCTTTTTGTAATCAGATTTTATTTCCATCACAATTATTTATTTTTAGTCATTACAAAAGTTTACACCAAAATAGCAATTGTTACCTTTAAAATGCATATTTTACAAGAACTACTTACATAATTAGTTTTGTCCATCTTAAACTAGCTCTCACCTATACCTGAACCTACTTGCAATGTTAGTAGCAAATTTCTAACGACGAGAATAATAATAATGAAATTAACAATCTGCAAGTGGTAGTAAATTGAAGTTTCACTAACCGAGAATCAATTTTTGTATTAGGAAAAGTTTGATTCCACGAGATGATGTTCCATCTTTAATGTCTGACACCAGCTTTATTCCTCTCTTAATCTTACTTTGTTTCTAATAAACACCAGAAGTCTTCTCTTACTTATAGCTGGATATATTTGACTTCGGTTTAATTAGTTAGTTCGGTTTGGGTTTAGTTATTTAGACCTGGTAAGAAAGCCGGTTCAATTTAAGAAGGGAGTAGTAAAACCATATATTGAACCAAGAGGCCAGCTAGTTACTCGTAGGCCTGGGCGTTCGGTTTGCTTAATTCGGTTTGGGTCCGGTTATTTAGAACAAAAAGTTTGATATGGCCGGTTCAATTAAAGAAGGGGAAGTAGATTTGAAGAATAAAACCAGTGAGTCCATTTATAACCAAGAGTCCAGAATCTTTTTCAAGAAGTCATTATATGATTGTTACAGTGCTTACGTACTCTTTCTTGGCGCTACAATAGGCGTGGAACCGGTCTTCGTTAACCGTACCAAACCCGGAAAGCTCAATGCCGAAAGCTGCAAGCCTACGAGTGTCCCGTGGGATGGGCGATTGCCATATACCGTCCCACCAACCAGGAGGTGCAAGCGGCGTGAAGGCGCATTGGTTTGGCTGTTTTGGACAGCTTAACGGTCCAGCGTATCGGTTCCAGACATGTCCCCAACCTACCTGGTTCTTCAGACCATCTGCTAACAAATTGCTCTGGAAACTACTCAGGAACGCAAAGCTTGAGTTGCTCGAACCATCCTCTGTGAATTAACCAGTCAAGGAGTACTGTTAATGAGACAGATCAGAAGGAAAGAAAAATAAGTGTTGAGGAAACTAAAAAACGATCTTAACTGAGACTGTTTGCCGCGGCTAATGCAGCAACCAACTGAGCATAAGTAGTCCCAACTCGCCTGTTAGCACCGGAGATCACCGCATGTTTAGCACGGCACGCGAGGAAGAAATCTACAAATGCAACCCACCTCGGTGCAGGACCCCAATCCTTTATTCTGAAATCTAACATTGGTAAACCGCGGCCACGTTGAGCGATATCACCTCGGAAAAGCTTATAGTCAAAATGTAGAACCTGAAAACCATTGCAACTTACTTAGTCCGCCAATGGAATTGAATAAATCATTGGGAAGATTAGAGAAAGTGCAAGTTTAATAGATCATTGATACCTCTGCAATGGTGCTGATATTTGTTTTGATAATTTTCACTACAGATGGAGTGTCAGACACTATAACCACTCTCGGGTTCGGTATGCCAAGTCTGTTAATTGCTTTCCCTAGACAGTTTATCGCTGCACGCATAGGTCTAACAGATCTGGAGAAAAACATGAAAGGAAGACTTAGTCAACAAGCTCAACAACTAAAAAAACAAACCTAGATGCACGTTTTAACATACTTGCTCATCAACATTCGCATGTGCACTGAAATATCAGGATCCCCAGTCTCGTGTAGAACCCAGTCCACTGCTTCTTTAACATCTTTTGTGGGAGATATGAGACTCATCATCAACTCTCCAAACACATTACCTCGTGGTGCCGAGTTTCCTTGCTCTCCAAATAGCTCAAATGCAGCAGCTCTCATCTCAGGATGCACATTCTTGAGGAAAAACTGAGCTGCCACAGCGTCTGTCGTGCCTTGAAACCTGAAAACCAAATGCTCGACTCAGTAATGATTATAACTTTCACAAAATGAATTCAAAGTTGTATCTTCTGTACTTTCTTTTCTTCAACTGACCATATAATAGCTTCTTCCCACTTCTTCCAATTACTGCATAGAACATTACTCTTAGCCGGTTTCTCGAAATCATCCAATCTCATAACAAGCCGCCTTTTGTATTTCTTCACGCAGCCATTTTGTCGCCACAGATGCTTGACTTCACTCATTGTAAACGTAGCATTTGAGTAAGCAATGTAATCACCAAAAGGATACTTCCCCCTGAGGATACCCAGAGAAAGAAAGAAATATAAACAAGACAAATAACACAAACTACAACAAGCATAGTAACAGTTCAGTTAATATAGAGAAAAAGGATTGAGAAAGAACCAATATATGCCTGGTCTGGCCAATGATCAAGGATCTGTTTAACATTATGCTCAATGCTGCTGATGTTAAGATCTTATACATTTCGTTTCCAAATCCAGCTTCTGCTGTTTTCCCTAGAACATAACCATGTCTACAAAATTGCTCCGGAGGCAGCTCACGGATCGCTGAAGCTCCTATAAACCACAATAACCACATCGACATTGATTCATCGTAAACACCTCCGCTTATATAAGAGTCGATTCAAAAACAAAATATCTCACCATTGATTTGAAAATGGCGATGGATAACATCTCGAACTCTGAGACTTTGATCTACGAAACCACCATCGAATTCGCTTCCCATTTCTTCTACCGTCGCGCAGAGTTTAGCTCCATCGACCATAGCCTCTCCAATCGAAGAAGAGTTGCTCCATCTCGAAGCCTCCTCGGATTCGGACTCGTCATCGTCGTCGTCGATGAAAGACGAATTAGGATCTACGGAACGGAGCGTGAGCAACAACAAACCAAAACCGATGAAGAAAACCACAGATGATAAGAGAATCGTCTTCCCGAACAACCGCTTCCGTCTTGTTCCACCGCGTTTCATCTCTTCCTCATCGTTTCTTTTCTCCGAAACTCGAACAAGTGTAGAGTTTCTTACATCAGAGCTTTGGATGCGATTGACACGGTGCCGTTTTGGATTCGTTCGTGTCGGTGGCCGTTAAACTACGTCAAACGGTATCGTATTAACACTAAACTGGGCCTAACTAACTATATCTATTAAAAGCCCATCAAGTTGGTAGGCGTCGTTTTCTGTTTTTGGTGCACTGGTGGTGGTTCATCCACATGACCACATCTAAATATAATCATCATTTTAATAAAATTACAAAGAAAACTAATCTTTTCGTATAAGAAGATATTCATTTGAGGAAATTTAAAACCCCCCAAACCAATAACACAATATTTTAATAAGAATGTAAAAATCCGTAACCCAAGAATAGTTGAATCTCAAAATTATAGTTGTTTCAACTTAGCCTATTTAACTTCAAATTATAGTTGTTTCAACTAGACTATTTTGGTGAATCATGTACAAGTTATCTTATATATTATTGTTTGTAATAATATACATCCAATATATTAAAAACTTATAGTTGTTTTAATCATTAAAATTTTTAAATTTTCTAGAATTAAAAACTTAGGGCTAAATCACTATAATATAATTGAGTTACTCTCTAATATACACTTTTTGTATGTCACCATTGACGTATCCATGAGTTTATCTAAGTAGTAAGAAGATTGAATTTCATTTTAAGTTTTATTTGTTAGTTAAACAATGTTTTTTTGTGTAGTTTAACATAACATCTCAACGAAAATTTAACTCTAAAAATTTGTTTTGTTAGTCAACTTAACTACGTGACATATTGGGTAAAGTCAACAAAATGAGCGATTAAAAATGCGAAGTCAATTAAAAATATGATTAAAATAAAAAGTTAATGAAAATTAGCGCATTATTTTACTCGAGATAAAGTTAAAACTTTTTATGCTATTTTTTACAATTAAAGATTTTTTTGACATTTTCTCCAAATATACGTATGCGTAAACTTATGACGACATAACTAGATGCAACTTTATTTATATATTATAAATCAATAAAATATTTACACAGATTGATATACTAAATTTGCTGTAGAAATATGAATTATCAGTCTAACGAAAACAGGTGACCTGGTAACTCGTGCTTTAAAACTAGTAACAGTCGTGCAATTTTTCCGGACGTTTTAGGAGAAATTGTGTAAATTTGTTCGTAAAATTTTGGTGTGTTTTCTAGCATTCGCCAAAATTTTCCTCTGTTCATTACGTTGTGAAATAAAAAGTGATTCATTTTCCTTATTTTTCATACTAATAGTTTACAGCATACGAAATAAAAATTCAAATTTTGTTTTTAACCAAAGCCAATGGTCGAGAACAAGACGAAAGACATATATATATATTTGAGTAGAAAGCAAACAGAGAGTTTCAATAATAGTGAATGATAATTTGTAGTTCTAAAAACCTTATTTCTTGCCACACAAGGCAAGATCCCTCTTGAACGGTCTGAAATTCAAAGCATTGAATCCATAAACACAGGAATTAGACTGTTGAGACTTAAACAAGACCTGATCCGTAGTGGTTCTATAACCAGGAATGTTGCAAGAAGAATCGGAGAAGTTTTTTCTTCCAATCAAACTCGCTTGACAAGAACTCGCGAGACTGTCCACATCAGCACAATCTAGAGAAGATATGGCTACCTTGTACAGTCCAAACTCGTTGGTGGTTCTGTTTGCAGAGAATGTTATAGTCTCTGTCGTTGTTGACGAAGCTGCTTTGAATCGGCAGACTATCCTCACTTCCACACCTGTGTAAAGAAACGTTAAGAAACAGAGTTTTTGCAGGGAATTAATTAAAGAGATCTTTTTGTTCTGAGTTACTACCGGACATGAAGTAACTGTGTTTAGAGAAACTGTTTTTGGAGCAAACATCGCAGTAAACAAAACCCATTATAGTGATTTCTGCATCTGGTTTTGGTTTGGGTGATGAATGCTTTGAAGATAGAGAGTTTACGAGCAGAAATTGCAGAAGTATAAAAAGAAACATTGTCAGTGATTTCTTCGTCATCTTAAGCACAACAAGTTTCAAGTTTGGTTTATTTGATATTTATGTAAGAATTGGAGAATATGTGTGTGAAGAAAGAAGAAATATAGGGAACTAGTTTTCAGACAAGAATAGAACTCTCTTGAAAGAGCTTCGTGGTTCCTTTCTATATATAGAGAGAGTTATACAAACGTGTCTTTTAAAAATAGGCTTGGATACGAAACGGATATTTTTACTATTCATTTTGTTTTTCATAGTTACAATATTCGAATCGGATTAAAGTAAATACCATATCGAAGAGAAAGTGATGGGAGTACAAAGAAAGGTGCATTTGGAGTGAAGATTATAAATGAGAGCCAGAGGAGAGGAATAGAATTAAAGGCGAAACAAGACAAGATAGTGGAGAGACACTAAGTGAAAGTGAAGGTTATAAATGAGAGAATTAAGTGGGAGACAGTGATAAGTTAGGTGAAAGGACATTTATTGAGATCTCATGCTCTCTGTTTCTTTTGGAGGTTTGTATCTACCTACATCCCCAAAACATTGGCTTTGTGGAAGTGGAAAATGATGAGAAAGGTATGGACCATATAGTAACATATCAAAGTGTTTGCCACTCAAGAACCAAACTGCAAACGTTTAGTACTCGTTTTCACTGTAGGTAATGGACTGGATAAAGATGTTTGGATACAGTTTTGGGCGGATCCTGATAGAGAAAAAAACCAGGTCTAAAATGTACTAAAGATTGACAAAACCATACAAGATATGTTACAGAGATACTTGAATTAGTTCGCGGTAACAAAACTCTTATCTTTATAAAGGATGCTCCAAACAAGAGTTTTTCCATCACAGCTCAAGAGAAACAACTCTAATAGACTAGCTTTATAACGCCATAGATGAAGGTTTCTTTGAACTTGTGAAGAAAATGTCGAATATGAAGCGGTAGTTTATGTTTATATGGTCTTTTAGCAAATACCACAGAGAATCAAAACTTAACTCTTTCAGATTTTTTGACTTGGGACTTGTTGTTGTTCTCACATTATGGTACATGAGCAAAAGCTTCTCTGTGGGGCTTCTTCCTTTTCGATTTTTTTCTCTGTAAGAGAAAGAAAAAACAAGATATTAGGCTAAAGAATTCATTCCACAAACAAGATTTACGGAGATAAGAAAGAACAAGACCTGGTCTTGCTTTTGTTGGAGACAGTTGCACGACAACATGCATTGTAATGACGGATTTAGGGAGATCATCAAATGGAGCTTTACACTGTGCAACAGTTTTACCATTCTCCAAAATCTTACCAGCATTTATCAACTTGATGTCACTAGCTGATTTTGGAACAATCTTCTTGTCTACACACATTCAAAACCCCCAAATTCGATTAGTCAATAAGATACAATAGGAAACAAAATGAGACAAATTCAATTTTTTGTTGAATGCACAAGACTGAAGAGTAAGATCAAGAAATTCTACTAAAAAGAACCAGAACAGTATTCGTCCCTATAGTCTCTAAAGACATGATTTGTAGTATAAGACAAGTGATTAGTAATACAATCAGACCAATTCAAAAGCCTATACCACAAGTGGAGAAACTGTTAAAACATAGATCACAAGATCGAGTAACCTTTTAAAAGATCAATAGTTTAACTTCCTTCTTCTGTTCCTACTTTAAGACAAATGATTAGTAAGTCAATCAGATCCTATGACTTATGTCTGAACTTTGTCTATCAAGCCACAAGTGAAGAAACTGAAGAAAAAAAAAAATGGCTGAAGCAAACGTTCTAAAGCCAAATCTAAAGCATTAAAGAGCACTTCTATCGCATTTTTACTTCTTTTTCACGGATTAGCCGAAAAACAAACCAAAAGATTGTGCTCGGTGCTAACCTTTAGGCCATTCAGAGACAATTCTCTCCTTAAGCATTGACACTGTGGCGGTTGGAGAGTACTGAAACGGGCCAACATCTGAACCGTCATATAACCGGAATTTCAGTTCTACCAAATCTTCCTCCGGCATTTGATTATCTCTTTCTCCCAATACAAAACTCTCACAAGAAAGATTTCACCAGAAAGAATCCACCCAAATGAGACCTATAATAATAAGAGGACAGAGAGATTCTCAAATTCAAAGCATCAATGAAATTGTCGAAGCAAAGAACAAAAATATTTAGAGAAGACTAGTAATAAGAGCACAGTCAAACTTAAAGGAATCAATTAGGAAATTTTCAGTTACTGTCCAAATCAAGAACTTGGACCAAAGGAACAAGAAGAACAATAAGCAAAAGAAAAATAAAAACTTGGAACTCATCTAAGCAACCTAAGCTCCTAAACCGTCAGATAAAGTTACCACAACACACAAATCTTACCCGGACTAGAGACACTCAATCCAAATGTCCAAGTTTGCTAGGTTTTGAGTCTTGGGAATGAAGAGAATCAAGAAAGTAGGAGAGAAACCCTTAAAAGGGTAAATGACCTAATCTCAAAGTGAAGCTGGTAAAATCCAGCTAAGAGATTGCTGCTATGTGATTCTATCAAAGTTTCTGATATGTCTTTCGTCAGGATTGCCGCGTTACAGGGAATCCCTGACGAGTAAGGAAATAAGATAAAAAGACAAGAAAATTGTGGAAAAGTATGTTTCTTTATTAGTCAAAAGCAAAGCCTTGTCGGCGTTTTGACCAGAAGACTTTAAAAGACGAGCAACAAATCACTTTGGTCCAAATCTGACTTCCATGTAAATTTCAAAGAGAGGAACAAGAAAATTTGAAAATCTATAGAATCTTCCAACAATAGTAAAATCTCAGAGCAAAACAAAGGATTTTTATGATATGTTTACAGAGTTGAAACCTTGGATTAGACGCACAATTAGAAAGCATACAAAGCACATTTTAAGAACATAAAATCCTAATTATCAAAAGCCCATTGAAACTATATTTAACAAAAAAAAACCAAAAAAAAAAGTGAACTTTTTGCTATATGAACCCCTACGAACAGATTTACACTACTGGCGAGTGACAGGTGTAATAGGCACAGATGAGTTAATGCCATAGAAACCATCTTGTCCCTGAAACTTCTGGTATGAATTCTCCGATGGAGCAGAGGTTGTTGAAAGTTGAGTGAGCCCAGGTACCCAAGGACCTTGTTCTTGTTGTTGTTGCTGAGTGGTTGCAGTAGAGGTTGCTATGGTGTAGTTGAATGGTGTGTGGTTTACTGGCCCGGGAGGCTGTAACGGCTGCAAAAACTGAGGTTGAAGCTGGAATGGTGGTGGTGGTGGAAGCGGTTGTGGGGGTGTGGAGGATGATGTTGTTGCAGTGTTCTGATGGTGCGGTGAGAGATACGACTGGTCATGATTTTGAAGCTTAGGTCTTTTCTCTGGTGGGAAATCGACGGATGATAGAGTTTCTGTTACAGCAGGTGGGTTGTTGTTTCCGATGATGCCTTCGGAGGCTAAGGAGGAGAGAACATAGGAGAGCATCTCGGCTGAGGAAGTTGAAGCAGTTAGCTTAGCTACCACTGCAGCAGCAGCAGTTTTTCTTGGGTCTTCCAGCGATTGAGTTGGGTTTGAGGCAAACATAACTGGTGCAGATTGTTCCACATCGCTGTGTGTGAAGCTTTGTGGTGCTGCTGCAGTGGATGAAACTTTGATAACTTCTTTTGACTCTTCTTCTTCTGTAGCAGGAGGCTGTGAACTACCACCATGGTCTAGAAGCTGTCTGCAGAGATCACCAGTTCGGTCTGATTGAAACCGAGCAATCTGAAATCGTAGCACAAATGAAATCAATTCAACTAAATAGCATAAAGACAAGGCAACATTCTGTTTGGAAAGGCAACCAAGAACCCTAATTAGATTTGGGTCTATCTTCCTTGAACAAATTCACTAAACAAGCTTGAAGCTAGACCAGCATGTCTCGGAAAGTACTATTGAGAACGTTATGATGTATTGTGTAAATTGAAATGTATAAAATGTCTGAGGAACAAATATCACATTTGTTGGTAAGTATTCAAACCTGAAGGTGGTTACGGACTTGCTCCAGCTTGAGTTCCTGGACACAAAAACAAAAACAAGGTGAGGTTTCTGGCCGGTGCAATGAAAGATGTTGTTTTGAAAGAAAATGTATAAATGTAAACCTGTTCTTGTAAAGCTTCTCTCAAATGTGAGATAAGACTTGTTCTGGATGTCTCCATTGCCCCTAGCTGTTCGATGCAGTCTCTCAATATGACATGTTGTCCCTGCAACTCCTTCACCACCGCTGGCCCAGGGGCGTGTCCTATTTAAAGCAATGCTCAAGAAGTAAGATAGTGAAAACAACTTCAAATGGATGCTTGAACAAGAATTGGATCTTCTCTATCCTACAAGTAAAGAAGTGTAATATATCTACAAGCAGTTAATATAAAGACCAGTCCCAGTAATCAGAAATGTAGTGACAAAAATTAGGGATCCAAAATTAACCAAAATGTGTAGCACTGGTTATTCTCGTTGCGGATTGGGGGTAAGTGCTCTTATCATTAAATGATTTGACACAAAGATATGCTGAATATTCCTATCAAATGGTAAGAGCCACCATGTTTAAAAGATGATTTTGGCAAAAACTATTTGGAAAAATGAGAGAGGAGCATCATGGAAGTAAGAATTGGAAGCGTGGTAGTGGTTTAAGATCACACATAGACCAGATACGAGATTGTTACGCAAATTTTAAGATTTCGGTTCAGATACAAAGGGTGTGTGGTTAAAGATAGACCAAACAGCTGAGTTCTTAAAACAAACGAATGTAGAAAACTGAAGCTATGTCGCTTGTCACTTGATAAGAAAAAAGCATATCAATACATTTGCAGTAATGTAGCAGCCAATGGACGGTGATACCTGAACTAAGATCTCTTTCAACCTCTTGTGTTGCTTTCTCAAGGTAACCAGCAGCATTAGTAGATTTTCCAACAAGAGCATCCTCATCAATCTGAACGCCGTGAAGAACTTCAACAGCAGACACTACTTTCTCCAGTGTGGATCCATTTACCTGTCTCTGAGGAACAGACTGCAGAAATGACAGAGTTGATTATGTGGTTAGCATGGAAGAACTCGAAAGTAGAAATTATCACATAACAGTGGACCGTACTGAGACATACTGGTACGAAATTGCTTGTACAACAAACTCTGACTTACAAGCTTAAGTGGCACGAGATTTCCGTTTCTGGTTCCATTTTCAGGCTGTCTTCCCAGAAGTTCTTCTTTGAGAATTTGTCCACGGGATCCAAAAACTTTCCTTTCTTCCCATATATTAACCTTGAAGAAATAATTACGATAATTAGCAATGCAGTTTTCTTGTCAAATTCTTTAAATCACATCAATAAGTGGCATTTCTATGTTCTCTAAAATCTCAAACAAAGAGAAATTCAGAGAGAGTGGTAGATAAAAAGTTAACTTCACGTACCAATCGGCGTGCGGATTTTCTTCCAAAGTCATCACCATTTTCAATCATATCACGAAGAGCATCAGGGAGTACTTTCCAGAACTCACCTACAAACTCCGAACCCTTTCGCCTGCTATTCTGCAAGATATCATTCGCGAGGTACAAGTATGCCAAACGTTGCTCACGTGGGGCACAGTGAAACTGCCTACCCCATGTTTCTACAACATGTTTTGCTTTGTTCATGTGAAAGATACACCAATGTGATAAAGCTGTATAACGTCAAGGAAAACATACACCATAATAGTATACAAGGCGAGAGAAAAACAACACATCACATGAGACTAATCAAAGGGAAACTAATTTACAATAAAAGCAAGTTGGGAGAGTTGAGAAAATTATCCGTGTATATCAGACACCAATATCACTGAAACTCAAAATTGGTATAAACTACAGCTCAAGTAAAAGAAAATCCTGAGGAATTTAGATATATTCTGCTTGAGAAGAGATACCAATACTTTCATCTTATACCATTGTTACTCATTAACTTAGATACCAATTCTGTATAGTCTTTTCCAAGCACCTATTTAAGTACTTAAACAATGAAATTACAGAGCTTTACTACAACCAAATTATGATATACAGAAGAGGATACTCTCTATGCTTGCTTGAGAATTGTTGAGCTTGGCAAGCTTCTCAACTAATATCTGAGCGTTAAATGAACTACCCATTGCTTCAACACCAGCTCAAAAACCAGTGTGCCTTCACAAAATCTATAGAGAAACAAAGAAGATACAAGTCAAAAACCCTAAGAGTCATCAATCAAAGCAATGGAAAAGAAAACAAAAAGGGTCAAGCTTTCTGACAAGGAACTCGTAAGACGAAGCGAGAACTAGACAATAGGACAAGTACGTGCATAAACAAAACTAGTTAGTGGCTTTAGACATCAAAGCTTGTATAAACCCTAATCTACGAGAGATAACCAGAGACCAATTTCAGTAGAAAGCAAATACGGAAAAAACAAGCGCGAAGAGGAAATTACAGAGAGAATCAATCAGAAGAAGGAGATTGTTGCGATGATGCTAACAATTAGCAGTGAAGGAGCCAACGAAAATCACGGTTAATAAAATGGCGCCGTTTTCCGATAATGTCTCCAAAACTCGCCGGAGAAGTTTGAGCAGTTTGGAAATAATCTTCGTCGTGGTTAGATTTGGATGAACCACCGGGTGATTTCTCTATAACTTTATGGGCCTATATCTCTTTATTGGGCCAACGCTCATAATGTTTTATATGTCGTTGAGGTAGTTTAACAGTCACCAACACCAACGTTTCTGACACGGTGTTGCCGTTATTGGGCCAAAGCCCATATTAAGACCTCAAAAAGTTTTTACAGTTTTTTATTTTGGGATTGTAAATCAGTTTTTTTTGTTTCTAGTTAATTTAAAAGTTTTCAAATCCTTTTTTACTCATGGCAGGTTAGGTAATCATTTTGTCTTTGATCTAGCTTGAAGCTGCTGTACTTAGACTAGCTGCAGAACATGCAGTAGAAGGAAGCTGGTTCCATCAATTCAGAGTTGTGGCAATCTTTTGGGTTTTAACAGAAAACAATAGGGATCTACCTTGTGTGGCAAGAAATAGGGTTCCTTTTCAAAATTACAAATAATCTTTCACTGTTTTGACTCTGTTTGCTTACTCAAGAATTAAGATATATGCATTTCGTCTCTTCTCGACCTTTTGGCTTTGGTTATTACACAATATATTAGTCTCAACATTATTAGTTAATACACGTTTTTCTGTATATCCCACCAATCACATGTCGAATTTTGGATCCCTAACTGCAACCAATTGTACTCAAACTTTGAAACCTAAAATACTGAATTCACAAACGGAATTAAATCATCCTGACGGTAGTAAAAAAAAGGGGTACAAGTACAAGTATGAGTTCTGCGTTTGAAAGTTATTAAGCTTGGCTCATTTTATTCAAACAATTAATTCCTTCTTCCATATAGTCCTCTCTATTGATCCAGAACTCTGGTGCGTCCTGCAACATCGAATCCAAATTCTCTTAACATCATAACACAGACTAAAATTTCATGCTTTCGTGTTAAAAGAGAGAATAGCATTGAACTTTTCTCTTACCTTCATGATTCCTGCAAGAACAGCACCTCCGAGGTATACCATGTGTTTCCTTCTCGGTGGATCTTCGATCCGCAATCTGAGTTTCTGATTGATAAGAAAAACGAAGATAAATGTTAAAAACTGAGCTAATGACTGACAGTGATCATGGCATTATCAGAATCATCTTTTTTACCTTCAAGCCATCTTTGTTTCCTTTTAGAACTGTGTCGAGATACCGATCCTGTATTTCTTTCTCAAGACTGAAACAAACAGAGAATAAAAGACAATGAAACATAAAACAATGGAACTTCTTGCTGGGTTATGATGAAGAAAAAATATACGAACCGGCTAGGTAATCCTGGGTACATGGTGCTACCTCCGCTTAAAACTATGTGTTGGTAGAGCTGTGAAAAAAGAGCAAAGGGTTTAAGACAGATAAATGATTAGTTTTGTTGGATCTTTCTTTTGAAATACCAAGCAAGCGTAAGAGTCACACGAACCATCATGCGGTTATCAATATCCATTTCTTGAATACATCGGAAAACCATGTCTGCCATTCCATCACCTTCAACATCAATGAGTTCCTGAAAAAATATTTGGTTGTGATCAGCCTCGAGATTCTTGGAGGGTTGAAACTATTCCAAAAGAGAAATTAGCAGAGGACGCGATGAAGGTTTACCGGAGTAAAAAGCGCTTCAGGTGCTTGGAATCTTTCAGTGCCTACTTTGATAACCCTCCCATCTGGAAGCTGATCACAGTTCAAAAACACAACGGGTTAGTACTCTGGAAAAAAAATAATTTGGTGATAATATCAGCTTTAGAGGCTGCAACTGGCACAAGTATGAAACTTTATCGACTATCGGATGAAAAATCCCAAACACAGCGCCCAAGAACAGAGAAACGATGTCATGAAAAGAAAAGATGATAATATCATTCTTTCATTACCAAAAAGAACAAAGGAATGATGGCACGAATCTTTAAAGTTCTCTACAGGCTCAAGTTCGCCAAGAATCTGCTATCTATTTAGTTCTGATCATGAGTTTGGATTCCTATTAGCTTAACGTACACTAGTTTCTGTTTCTTGCCTCTATTTGCCATCGAAACCTTGAAAATTCACACACCTGACAGGTTCATACCAGGAGAGAGACTTACAGTATAATTCTTAACAAGGATAGTTGTCTCAAGGCCAAGCTGAGATTCTCTCTTGTAATCATAACTGCAAAAAAAGACAAAACAAATTGTGTTTATTTCCTATTCTAGTAATGCATTACTACACAGATATTAGAGGAAAGCTGAGAAGAGGTCTTTGCATGCCTTATATAGCAGAGCTTCTCTTTAATTTCCCTAACCGTCTCAAAGTCAGCTGTTTTGTTCATCGCATATCTGTTGAACAAACAGTCTTTTAGTTTAGCTAATTTAAAACATCTCAACATCATTAAAATGAATGTGAGTCTATGAATCAGTTTCTCACCCTCGTCGAGATAGTAGATCAACGAGATATGCTGTTATGTGTCTGCCAGCAACATTCATTCTTTTAGTAAGATGAGGGAACGAGTAGCCGTCAACCACCGGAACCTAAGATGTGAGGCGAAGACGGTTAACTTCTCTATTATAAGCAATATATGATCTAAAAAATTACAGAGGTTTATAGCTTACCACATGAGTAACACCATCACCAGAATCAATAACCAAACCAGTTAGCAAACCTGAAACCAAGAGTTCAACACATGAAGAAAAATATCAGGGAAGCACACATAAATGCTATTTACAGGTGACTATCTAAACACACGAAAGAAAATCTAAACCTTCAATAGTCTCCATAAGCACCTTGAGCATAGAGAGTCAAAACGGCTTGGATTTGAATGAAAACGCCAGCGAAATTGTATTTCTCAAACATTGTCTCAATCTGTTTTATAACATAAAATAAATCACTGCTCCAACAACCATCAAAGCAACTCTTAACCAAAGACTTGATAATATCTTACCATTTTTTCACGATTCTTGGACGGATTAAGAGGTGGATCCGTGAGCAATATCTTACAGTCAGATGGATTGATCTGTTAATAACAAAAAGGGTTTAAGAGTAAGTCAAGACACATGGAACCGAGACAAAAATGGCAAGAAGAAGCAGGAGAAGAAACTTACTTTCAATTCGTTATAGAAAGCATGATCCCAAACATGTTCCATATCATCCCAATTCTGCACAATACCATTGTGGACAGGATAATTTATATCCAATTGATGCCGGAGCTCAGAGCAAGTCTCCCCAACAACTATATCCTAAAATGAAACAAAACCAAAACGTATATGAATCCGAATTACGCATATCAGCTCAGTCAAAACTCAAAAGGCTAACAATGATCTGGTTTTGCTTATTTAAAGTCACATATCTACAAACCTTGACTTGTTGCTCCATGAGTGATTCTTCATACCGAAGCAATGGCCTTCCCACGACACAGGGGAAAACAGACGTTGGGAAATTCTCTCCAGCAAATCCACATTTTACATACTGAAAAATTTAATAAGAGGCTCACAATTTGTTCCCATCACAAGAAACTCAAAACTTAAGCAACCCATTATGAGATTTCTCATGTATTAGTTTTGATTTCAATAGAAACACGATCTTACACTATGCTAAGACATGAAAGTTTTCAAATTTTGCAACTTTAAGACAACTAGATCCTAAACAAACTCAAAAGTGAGATTTTTAACGAAACCCAGATAGGAATGGAATGATTGATCAGATTCAACTAAAGTTCGGAGTCTGAAACAAGAGATATCAGAGAGAAGAAGCTTACACCGGTGCCGTTGTCGCAAACGACGACGTTTTTGTTGTCCATCTTCTCCGATTTCTATAGAGACTACAGATTTTTATCGAAGTACAAAAATTTCGATTTCTTCGATTCGATCTCTCAGGGAACAAAAGAAAAAACCTGTCTTTGAATCGAAGCGAAGAATCACTCTTCTCTACTTGTTTGGTCGCGATCGAGAAAACATATTTGCTCTTCGACAAACAAAAAGCAGCTGTTTCCTCGTTTCTTTATAAGAATGCGCGTCGTTTACTCTACGTGAAAACGTCACGTAGTGCAAACGGTCAATACATAGAAAAAATTATTAAATACGTTACCCCTTTTCTCGAATTATTGAGATGGAGTTAACTTGGTTGTGGGTATTGATGGGCTATCTCAGGCCCATATTAGGTCAAACAGATAATTCTGTTTACTTGTATAACAATCTTCTAGATGATCTAAACTAAGAATTAGTAAATGATCATCATGCAATCCCTTGATCAGAGATTTCAATCACTATTAGGGTTATGTTACGAGAAAGATGTTACTAGGGTTTTGGTACGAAGTTGGGATATCAATCTTCTTCTAGGTTTTTTTGTTGTCTCTATGTTGTCTCAATACTAAAATTTATTCTACATAACATGTTGTAAATTAAGTTCCTGTCACAACATGTTATGTATCAGTCACCAATATAGTAAAAATAAGATAAGACTTTTACAGTTTCACACACACAAGTCCAATGACTTGTTCGATGTAAAATCAGCTTTCATGTTTTCACTTTTATATAGGTTAATTAGGACACACACTGTCTCTCATGCTTACTGGAACATTGCTAAGCTGCTTTATTTAGTTCTGGTAAGAACAAAACTGCATGTCTTAGACCTCAAAGTAACCACGCGTTTCATCTTCACTTCTGTATATTGAAATGGAAGAATTCGTAGACAAGTCAAGCTCCTTGCCCAATGTGTCGAAGAGAATGGAAATTAAAAGAGTAAGCAACTTAAGTCACGCTCTCATCATGAGGGAGGCTTTGGAATGGATCTATTGGAGTTGTATTTGGACCATAGTGTTGAGTTAGATCATTGCTCAAAAGGGAAAGAGAGAGCTTTGTGAATGTTTTTGAATTTTCTTCACTTGTTTTGATTGGTTGGACAAATCATAGAGATCAAGCAACTTTTTGACTCGTTAACCTCTCTCTCTCTCTCTCTCTTAGTCTCTTTCCTTAGTTCCGTCAAATTCAAGTCAAAATGAGTAAAATGATATAAACTTTTTGACTCGTTGAACAATTTATACTTATCTTTGAAAAAGCTTGCAAGGCAAAGAGTAAATGCAATACCAGCTTATTTGGTTCCCAACTGCGAAGGGTTTGTACCTAGTTCAAAACCTTCCCACAGTTAACGGCACACTCAGGGCAATAACATGAATGTAAGTAAGAGTTAAAGAATACAACGTTACCATCATTGTGAAATCCATTGCAGCTCAAAGCCACTGAATCAGAACATGCAGCGAAGTGTTTTACACTCGACTCTAAACGAAAGTCTTTAACTCATTCAGAGAGATCGAACGAAAGAGAACAATCTTTGGAGATGCAATAGAAGAATACTGAGCAAAAGAGAGCTATAAATCTTCATTCTACAAATATGTGATGGAAGACAAGTATACATTACCATTGTTGTACTATCTGAAAAAAGCCGGTTTCTTGATATTCAAAAGCAACAAAACTCAGAACAAGTAAAAACAAGCCTCTCTGCAACTTAAAGACTCCAAACAAAAAAATCTCTGGCTGTGTGTATTCAACAAACTCCACCTGCAAGTTCAAACAACAACTGCCAAAAAATTGTCACAAACACTCGGAAAAAAAGGTTTGAAGATTCCACTCTCTTGTATCATCATCCTCAAATTGAACTCACCTTGTGTTTTTGCAGAGGTTTCAATAAGTATAGATTATCACTCTCACTCAGTATATAACCTTTTCTTTTTCTTCTCCATGGTGGTACAAATTACAACAATATTATCACAAAACAAAAGCCAAAAGCTTTTTCAAATCCAGAAGATACAAAAAAAAACCCAATCCTTTTAACGACCTGAGCCTTGAGAATCATCTTTCTCACCACTCTCTTGCTGATGTTCTTCATGGTTATGATGCATATGGTGAAGAACCCTACCTTGAGCTTGAGCCTGAGCCTGACCCATCTGTTGATAAATCTGAGTAAAAGACTGAGGATTCAAAACACCAACATTCCCTTCTTGAGACAAGCCTAACTCAAGTCCAGGCATCTGATTATGATTCCCACCCAAAATAGATGCAAAACTCATATGACCAACACCAGGAAAATCAAAACCAGGAAACCCAATTCTATAACCAGCTCCTTCACTCATTAAACCAGTGGTTGGCACACCAGAACCAAACCCAGCTACATTTGGCCATAACCCAGTTGGTAAACTTGACCTAGAAACTCCTTCACCGCCACCAATCCCCCAATTTAATGGTCTACCACTACTACTAGACCCACCATCTAAGTCATGACTGATCATTAAACCAGCAGTAAGAGACCCACCTTGATGATGGTTAGAGGTTGCAGCTGAAGAAGCTAAAGCAGAGGCCGGTATAGTTCCTGAACCAGTAGCTGCAATAATCGATGGCTCAGCTTGTTGAAGCAGCCACTGGATAGTTTCACCATCAGATTTATGACCCAATTCTCTAGTCAATTGAAAAATCCTAGCAGCACAAAGAGCAGGCATCCGAATTCGTCGACCTCTACCTTCGACTTTAGTGTGTCTGTCTTTGTTAGAGCTTCTCTTAGGACCAAGCTGGTTCTGATTCTGACTCTTCTTGTTTGGTTCTTTGTCGGAAGCAGAGACCACGATCTGGAAATCTTTAATCTCAGTTGTTGGTTTGCGATTCTCGTCGGAAACAACAGCAGAAGCAGCATCATCATCTACCAAACCCTGATTTCGCGGTGGTGGTGGTGGGTTCAAGAAATTTGGTACTTGGTGACGATTTAGGTTCTTGGGATCCATCGAAGCTTGCTTGTGTGGGGACTTCAGGGTCCAGAGACTTAATTTAATCAAAAATTCTCTTGGATTCAATTAAGGGTTTCAGAATTGTGACGACTTTGTAAAACAAAAGGTATCGAGTTTTTTTTTTTTTCTTTGGGAATTTACGAATTTAATGTTTAAAAAAAAACCCAGTAAGATCCCGATGTAGAATTTGAGGAGAATAAAGAAAAAATGTTTCTTTTGATCTCGAAATTGGTCAAAAAAGAAATGAGAAAACACTTTAAAAGTATGAGACTTTAGTTTTGTCTTTTTCTTTTTTATTCTTGTTTACTTTTTGGTTTGGTACTTTAAATAACAGAGAGAGATAGCGAGTGAGTGAGTCTCATAGGTTTCTCACCAAACAATGCAATTTTTAAGACCATAAACAGCAAAGTAACAAAACGACACATAAAAGAAAAAGTAGTGTGACCGTTTCACTTTCACATTTAATCCAAAGGTAATTGAGAGTCTAACAACTGCCACTTCATTTCCCACTAGATACACAGTGACGGATCTAAAATCTATTTTTACATGGGGCATAATTATATGTGGAAATCAGGTTTCAAGTTAGATTTACCTGAATTTTATGGTACTTTACAAACAGAAGAGTTCCTAGATTGGATTAGCACGACGGAAGAGTTGTTAACATTCAAAAATGTCCCTCATGAGATGAGAGTTCCTCTTGCTGCAACACATTTTAAAGATCGTGCTTTAGCCTGATGGTAACAATCCAATAACAGTTGATATATTCAAAAAAATCTCAATAATTACTTTTTAAAGTTTGTAAATTATTATTATTAAATAATTACAATGTGTAGAAAATTAATCCCTTTAGAACATAATTTTTTTTCAGAAAATCAATATTTTAGAAAAAGAGTAAGTACTATTGAATACATTGTTGCTTCGTATATATCTCTCATTCTGTCCTAAACGAAAAAAAAAAAAAAAACTACA
>Ga0041059_1000835_pt1 | contig 24265 bp, 15 predicted proteins | sample AraColnosormetaG_FD_56232 | JGI IMG/M metagenome (GOLD analysis project Ga0041059, IMG submission 56232) | Arabidopsis roots microbial communities from North Carolina, USA - Col MF nosort | ecosystem: Host-associated > Plants > Roots > Unclassified | place: USA: North Carolina | collected... | reverse complement strand
CTCGTAAGTTAATTTTACATCATGCAAATTAATATTAAATGAGTTAAAATTAATAAATGAAAATAATTGAAAAGTTAAATCCTATAAGCTAAGCTATTTTTTAAAAAATGTTCTATTTTCACTTATGATTACATGAGTTAAAGACAAATTTGTTAATTTTCCTTTTGTTGAATAAATCTTAATTGTTTATAAATATATAAACATATAAATTAGTATATGTAAATTTATTTACTTTTTAAAATTTTCTATTTTTTTAGAGAATAAAAAAGTTAAATTTTGAATGACACATGTAAACATCTAATTGTTTGACTTGACACGTGGCACAATCCTATGAGTTAGCAACTTTATATATTCTTTCTTCTTAAGGTTAGTCGGTTATGTCTTGCGTTTAGAGTCTTTATATATAGTGTCAGTTTCTTCCTTTGTTATTCATCCCATTAACTTCTAGATTCCCTCCTTCTTGGTTCAATATGTCGGATGAGTTGTGGGACGAGATTCAGAACTTGGAACTAGGTCAAGAAGATCCAACTCTCTTTATACCTCATGAGGCTTATGTGATGGTGGAGGCTGCCAATAGACTGAGTATGATAGCTAGGTCTCTGAATCCAAGAGTCAAAAACCTCAATTATGTTGTTGTAGCCTTACCAAGATCAAGGGGATTGACGACTCAAATTCATGGCAGAGTACTTGATGCTACTTATGTTCAATTTCTTTTTCAGAATGAAATTGATCTAATGATGGTGCAAAGACGGGAGCCATGGCTCTTTAACAATTGGTTTGTGCAGCTACTAGATGGGAGGTGGCTCCGGCTCATAACTTTGTCACAACAATAGATCTATGGGTGCATATTCGTGGAATTCCTCTGTCTTATGTTTCTGAAGAGACGGTTATGGAGATTGCTCAAGACCTGGGTGAGATCATTATGCTAGACTATCATGATGCAACCTTAGCACATATCGCTTATATTAGAGTGAGGGTGCGTTTTGGTATTACGGACAGACTAAAGTTCTTCCGGAGAATCATCTTTGATTCAGGTGAAACTGCAACCATAAGGTTCCAGTATGAACGTCTTTGGAGGTTATGCAGAAGCTGCTTCAGGTTTACTCACAACAGAGCCTATTGTCCATATCGCCAAAGACCTCTCAGCATTGCAAGAGAAAGAGCTCTATTCAGTGATTGTGTTCGTAGATCATCCATGAACTCTCAGTCTCAGATGACTGATAGCTCTTTTCCAGTTCCCTAGACTCCGCCTCTAAGAGTAGCTCCACCACCACTGAACCATGCTGAATTTGAAGCTGCTTATCCTCACCTTGCAACAGCTACGAATGAACATAACATGTATGTTGGGGAATCCAGCACTGTCAGACAAGACTTGTCTTCGGATTCGAACACCCTAATGCCAAGAAGAGAGCCACAGTTCTTAGATGATAGAATGCACTTTGAAGTCAGTCAATCTTCAAAAAGACATGAAGTTCAAGATTTAAGAAGGGGTACAGAGGGGATGAGAAATCAACCTCAACATGATTACGCGCAAAGAACCGGAGGGATTCTAAACCTCCGAAGAAACGCTAAGCACTCAACTAACTTCTGTCAGAATTTTTTGGTTTGAAGACTACGGGTTACAATGAAAGCAGCTTAAAGGTTTGAATAAGACTTATTAGATGAGTATGGTTTTTGGTTAGGACATACTCCTACTTATGTTTATGATTCAGTTCCGTCTTTCAATTTCAGTAAAGTTGTAGTTTCTGTTTCAACAATGTTTTAGTTATAGTTGCCTTATGTTTGTAAGTGGAAAGTCCACTGATCAACTTTTTGTAAGAACACAGTGGTATCAATGAAAGGCAACATTTCAGTGAAAAAGAAAGAAAGAATAAAGTTCATGTATAAATTGTTGATGTTGTGAAACGTATCACATATGGTTTTGCTATGATTCCAAATCACAATCTTAACAAATTCTTGAAATCTGAAACTGATTCTTAGTAGCTCAATATTTGGCTTACATGAAACATCCGTTCCTCTTCGTCATCCTCTCACCCAGAAGCTTATCCATCATCTCAAACAGTGACCTAGTAGGAGTATTCTTCCAAGGAAATGCCATTTGAATCGGTACCAAACAAATGTCCATTCATCTTCGTTGGGCTCCTCTTGAATCTGAGTGGTTCACTGGCAAGCTCCATCTCCTCCTCGCATCTAGTGAGTTCTCATCATAATTACTCTAATGAACATAACTAAGATAGCACAAGAGATTGTAACATAAGACTATGAGTGATTGAATCCATCACACATGAATATACATTAAACATAACTTATCACAAGAACCAGAAACTAGTTCGTTACCTGAAAGAATGTCAGCTCCACCTGCTACGATTAAGTCCTATATGTTTCTCTGAACACTCTGAGCTTTTCCTCCACCAATATCTACAACAATGTCAAAAAGTGATTATTTAAACAGAAGTTACAGAACAAAAGCTGCAAACAAATATGACAACACTTTTAATATTCTTCAAAGCTCTTCAATGGTTTAAGATAGTTAATACTAAAGAAATATGGAGCATGTGAAAAGTTTGGAAGGTAGGGCATGTACTGCTTAGACAAAATCATAAGATGATGGAATGAGACACAATACGAAAGAAGTATATGAAAGATTTTTTCATAAGAAGGTGAAGTGAAGAGGGATTAAGGTGTGTTTGGTATGTGAAGCGTTAAAGCAACAAGAGCATGATTTGATGGTGGTGTTTTTAATCGTATCAATTTGAACCAAGTTTTCAAAGATATAAGATGAGGTATTTTAGTCTCCGAACCGTGAAGGTGAAGAGAATCTAAACTACAACAAGAAAGGAGAGAAGTGATAGAATTAGGAATCAATATAGAAGTTAAAACCTTTTATTACAGTAAATATTTTTAGTCGTAGAAAAATTTATTAAAAAAAATCTAAAAATAGACCCACGAATAGCGAGAGTTTATTTATATCGATTTTTTTAATAAATATTTTTGGTTTACAAATTATTTAAGTAATGCAAAAGTACTTTAATATTTTATTTTTGATTCTTTTTCACATAGATATTATTTCATTTATATTTTTAGTATCATTTCTGTTATTTCTAATTTTGTTATCAATATCATATGTCATTTTCCCTTACTTGTTCTATATTATTAAAGATTTTTCTATTAGTCAAGAAATTTTTAATATTTTAAAAAGTATTAGAACTTAAAACTACCAAAATATGTACATATGTGGGAATACATGTGTTTCTCTTAGTTAGTAAACTGTTTACTATCAATTAAGCAATTATAAAGTAATATATGTTTGACTGAAAAGCCAGGTTGACATTTTCCCATTTTAACAACCGCAAGAGTTGATTTGATTTTTGTGATAATCGAGAGATTATTTGGGTTTGGAAAAACTGGAATGTCCTAAAAGACGCCTTATCATTCTCTCATGTTTTAAATGGCTTTTTGTACATAAAACAGCTACTTTCGAATTTAGAAACTATTATATTTGTTCCCTTTTGTTTTAACTGAATGTTTATTTGACCATCACTAACTTATTTTTCTTATGTTGTTCTTTAAATATTTTTTTCATTTTGTTGCCTAATCGTAAACTTTAAAAAATGATTATTTGAATATATTTTATATTTACAAAAGTGATTATTTACAATTTTTTCATGTATTTGAATATATTTTCTATCTATCACTATTTCCATTGCTTCTTTAAACCCTTGAAGAAACATCGACCTCGAGCTTTTTGCAGATTGAAGCCAATAGAGTTTCTAAACCAACACCAATTTCGATATTTGGATCATCTCTTTTCTCACTCTCTTCTAAATAGCTAAATAGTTTGAGTCGTTTGACTCTTCTCTTTTCTCAACCCCATCATTATCATCCAAACCTCTTTTGCTATTCCTCTTCCTCGGCGACAATCTCTTCTGATCCCATTGCTAACTTCTTCCTCAACATTTTCAATTTTCGAAACTTCACTTACCCTCTCCTCTTCAAAGTAGTAGTGGTTGCTACATCATAAAGATTAGCTTCATTAAATTTTCTCTTTTTCCTAGCAAACCCTGAACACTTTCTCAACGATGTCTGACACGATTCATCCTCTTTGTGTTCAAGTCCTATATATATCGATGTTCATCAAACTTAGCTAAATCAAACCTTAATTTACTCTGATAAAACGCAAATATCTCATCACAACTTTAATATCTAACAAATCACTAAAACTAACCGTATTCGCAAGTCTTTAGACATCTTCAAGAACAACTCCAGGATTTTCTAGAACCAAAGACGATATAATCTCTCTTCTAACATCATTCACAACAACGTCTTCCTTACTCCCTGGATTCAAAGCTACATAACTAACCACAGTCGCGTCATCACAAACCAAAAATTGCTCAACATGTTCATCGATCTCTCTCCCAACTTCTTCCTTAGCACAAAGAATCTCTCTTCTAACATCATGCACAACAACGCCTTCCTTACTCCTTGAATTCAAACCTACATAACTAACCATAGCCACGTCATCGCAAACCAGAAATTGTTCAACATGTTCATCGATCTCTCTCACAACTTCTTCCATGGCACAAAGAAAGGCTTTAGACTAAACATTAAAAAAGCGGTTTGGGAAAAGAATAGTTATGAACTGATATGCAATACATTTTTATTTAGTAAATAATTTTGTTTTAAAAATACTAAAATTTAAAAAAATTAATTAGTGAGATGACTAAAAAACGTTAATTAGCGACATGGGTAATATTAAATAGATTCCATATTTTTCTAAGTTTGCATAATAACTATATTTTAATATAGAAAGTAATTATAATTTCAAAAATGTTAATTTGTAAAGTTTGTAAAAATGCTAATTAATGACACCTTTGTTTAAAAAAAGTAATCATTTTTGGAGCAATTTTGGATATTTTATTAAAATTATTTATATAATTTAAACATTTCGCTATGTGGGTAGGAAAAGAAGTATGCGAAAGATTTTTTCATAAGAAGCTGAAGTGTAGAGGGATGAAGGTGTGTTTGGTCTGTGAAGCGTTAAATCAACAAGGGCATGGTTTGATGGTAGTGTTCTTAATCGTATCAATTTGAATCAAGTTCCAAAGATATAAGATGATGTCTTTTAGTCTGGGAAGCGTGAAGGTTGATAAGGCTCAAATTACTCTAAAAACTATTCTCTCAAATAAGAGATCAATTGCAGTATTTAAGGATCGATTTCCACAAAGTTCTTTTGCTCAAACAATTTGTTTAATGTCGAGATTAAGCTACCAGGTGATGATTGAAATAAAAAGAGAACAAAGTAAAAAGACAGCATATTGATTCGTTGTAAACGATTAAATAAAGAGCTAGGAAGAGGGTATTCTCAGGAAACTATTGGTTAGTAGATCTAATCAATGCTAGGTTGTTATCGAACCATTCTTAAACTCAAACTCTAATTATGGAATAACCTGTGTTCCGCGAAACTCTCTATGCCTATAGCTAAGAATAACCGGAGAAGCCGAGAGATTTTTAACCTAAACATGCATTCTAAACGAGTTCGATTGTTCACCTTAGTAGATAGGTCGATTCTTATTACTCACCTATGAACCAGGTTCATCAAATAATAAATCCAACTACAGATACCTATGGTGGGCATATCTATTGTCTAGATTCAAAATCTAGTTAATTACTCTACATCTAACATTAAGTATAATCAAAGATGAAGAATTCTACAGATAACCTAGCAAAGGGAGCGATCTACTAAACCATATGAATCCCTAATGAGAAACCCTATTCCTAAGAAGCAAACTACGCAGACATATTGAATGAAACAAACAACATAATTGAGTAAGAAAGCATAAGCACAACAAATAAGATAAGAGTAAGAAGGGATCTCTTCACTGTATTAAGAACTGAATAAATCTCTTAAGAACAAGGGATGAATAGCTTATGTCTCTGAAAATAGGGATTCCAAAGAACTTGATTAAAGGAACTTAGGTCTCAACTATGACCTCTAAAACTATATATAAGACCTATAAAACGTCCAGAGACTAATAATGCAAATAGGGAAGTCTTTTGGAGCAAATTTCCACTTCTTTAAATTTGAAAGCGTCATGGACTTTGCTGGGCCGAAACTGGTGTCGAAATACCTGAAAAGACACAAAAAGACTCAAGAAATAACATAAAGATTCAAAATCCTATACATAAAACATAGATAAAATCAGTAAAAATAGAGATATGTCAACTCCCCCAGACTTAGCTTTTACTTGCCCTCAAGCAAAACACAAAAGCTGAACCCGTGGAAGAGGTTTTGAAAACAAAGGAACTCCCAACATTCTCTAGCCTATTGCCATGATCATCCAAACTAAGCCCATATGCCTAACAAGTCTAATCAAACCCTAACGAACATGTACTTCTGTGCAAGCTTACACAATATTCTAGATTTCATACCTAAGTTCCACAACTATATCCACCAGGCTTTCATCGCTGGGTCTTATCAAACAAGTTAACATTCAAGATCCTTCTAGACTCATTCTTGTACTATACCATGATAAATCGACCATTCTCTTTATATATATTTTTTCTTTGGTGTTCTTTCTCTCCCCAGACTTATTCTTTTTAGAGAGTAAACAAAGGGGAACTCGCATACTGGATCGACACCCTCGGCATTATTCCAACCTTTGTAATTGATCATTCCAAATAATGTATAATAATGGGGTCATAGGAAACATTCATACCCCTATACACTATCCGAAAATCTTGTCAATCTCTCATTTTTTTTTTCTTTTTATAAGGGGAGAGGAACACATTCTTTCTATTACATTGGTCTCAATATCAGGTATGAACAAGGAGTCAAGATCTATGAATACTAACCGTTTGAAGAGGTAAAAGGAAGATCAGTGAGATTAGCTCCAACCTTAGTGGTTGTGTTGGAAACTAGGATATCCTCAAGTTTGTTGGTTTGCCATATAAATTTTCCAAAAGTCGGATTGAGTCGAACCTGCAGCACTCATTAATCAGGCAATAATCAAGAGAAATATAGACACTGGAAGGTGTCGGTCGACACCATCTCTGCAACTGCGAGCTCCAACTCATCTTTAGTGTCCAATTCTTCCCACACATCATCTCCTTCTCTGATCAAGATGGCATTACAGCTCTTCCTTAGGTTAGCATCAGGATTACCAGGAAGAAAGCCCTCTTCTCTCTTAATGGATTATGCAGTTTGAGCTACCTATACATCCAGCTTCTTTAAGTGAGAGCTCAGATTGTCGATCCACAACGAGCTTTGTTTGGCTCTCAAGAATATACTCAAGCATAGATTCCATTCTGCTCTCTGATGAGGGTGGAAGGGGGCCTTGGTAAGACAATCTCAAATGATCACCTCTATATTTTTCTCTATTTTAGAGGTGAATCTATTTTAGAGGCATTGTGCTCCAATGGTCACTTCTAAAATAGAGTTTCCTCAAAAATAGAGGAAAAAATAGAGATGAATTGTAGAGATCTCTATTTATAGAGACAAAAAGTAAATATCTCTATTTTTTCTCTATTATAGAGGAAACTCTATTTTAGAGGTGATCATTGGAGCACAATCCCTCCAAAATAGAATCACCTCTATAAATAGAGGAAAATATGGAGATCACTATTGGAGATGCCCTAAGCTGAATTACTATTGGTCCTCTAGAAGTTGTTTTGAGGAAATGTCTTCTGAAAAGCAGGCTTTGGAGTGTAGTTTGAGGAACTCTGGTTCCCTGTAAACCTGTTGTCACTGAAGTTGTCATGTGTTTGTCCAAACTTCTTGTAGCCCTAACCATCTATGTAGAAGACTCCCTCTTCAGACTCAGATTCGGGCTCAATAGTCTCATCCTTAGCTGCAAAGTGGACATGCTTCTTCCCTGTAAGCAAGTTATGAACTGAATCTAACTTAGCATTCACCTCTGCCATCTGATTGCCTGAAACAGCTCCAACAATCTTCTTCCTCTCAAAGTCAGCATTTTTGGTGCTATTACTGCAAGTGAGATTTTCTATCAGAGCGGTAGCATCAGCTGGATATCTCGTGTTGAAGTTACCATTGCTCGCTGCATCTAGAGCCAACTGGTATCTCCAATCAACTCCTATGAAAAAGGTACCAAGAAGTTGTACCTCACTGAAGCCATGATGCAAGCAGTCCCGTTGATACTCCTTGAAACGAACCCAAGCGGCTTTGAAAGCTTCAGCTGGACCTTGGGTGAAGGTAGATAGCTTGTTTCTCAGCTCCTCAGACTTAGAATCATCATAAAAAATTGTTCAACAAACCTAACTTGATGTTTCTCCAAGTCTCGAGAGAACGTGCTTGAAGTTGTTTCAGCCAAGAAGCGGCTTCCCCAGCAAGTGAATAAGGGAAGAGCTTGCACAGTAGGTAGTCCTGTAAGACTCCATTAGCTTTGATGCTCAGAACGAGGTCCTCAAAACGTTCGATATGGTCCATTGGCTGCTCATGAGACAAGCCATGGAAAGGATGTTGGCCTACTAAAGCAAAGTAGCCAGGCTTCAGCTCATAATCGTTCCTCTGGAAGGGTGGGGGTACGATTGCTGATCATTTAGCATAGAACAGGTCAAAACTGCTGAAATCCCCGAGAGTACGACGTGGTTCTGCAGCTGGAGGAATAGCTGCAGGAATCTGGGGTTGGTGTCGATCGACACCTCTGTTGTGTCGCTCGACACCAATCGCGTCTGCATTCTGCTCCCGAAGGTGTCGATCGACACCCAATTGGTGTCGCTAACACCGAGCTCTGCTACGTCTCTGGCAGCTAATTGCGCATTGAGGCGCGCCTGATCCTCATTGGCGTCCTTAGGTAGGATGAGTCCATTATCATCCAATCTCTGACCAGCCTCATTGTACGCTTGCCCTGCCCATCCTCATCTCACAAAACTCCTTCTGCATCAGCTCTGATGACTCTGTCAGCTATTGCTAATCTCTGAGTTTTGCGGTTGGTGCGTTCAAGTTTTCCCAAGTCCAGAACAGACAAGTTGATCAGCTCCTTCTGTTGTGTGCTCCTTGTTTTCCTAGGCATACACCTGAAACACAGAAAAGAAGAAAACAAGAAACGCGTGAGTAACAAAATAAAAGTAAAACCTAGACGAAATCTCTAAACTAAACTCAATGGTGATTCCCAAGAACTTTGGCAACGGCGCCAAATTTGATAAGACTCAAATTACCATAAGAACTACTCTCTCAAATAAGAGATCAATTGCAGTATTTAAGGATCAATTTCCACAAAGTTCTTTTGTTCAAACAATCAGTTGAATGTCGAGATTAAGCTAGAAGGTGATGATTGAAATAAAAAGCGAGTATTCTCAGGAACAGAGTATTCTTAAGAAACTATTGGTTAGTAGATCTAATCAAAGCTAGGTTGTTACCGAACCATTCTTAAACTCAAACTCTAATTATGGAATAACCGGTGGTGTTCCGCGAAACTCCCTATGCCTATAGCTAAGAATAACCGGAGAAGTCGAGAGATTTTTAACCTAAACATGCATTCTAAACGAGTTCGATTGTTCACCTTAGTAGATAGGCCGATTCTTATTACTCACCTATAAACCAGGCTCATCAAATAATAGATCCAACTACCGATACCTATGGTGGGCATATCTATTGTCTTGATTCAAGATCTAAATAATTACTCTAGAACTAATATTAAGTATAATCAAAGATGAATAATTCTACAGATAACCTAGGGAATTCTTCACTGTACAGATAGCAAATAAGATAAGAGTAAGAAGGGATCTCTTCACTGTATTATGAACTGAATGAATCTCTCAAGAACAAGCGATGAATAGCTTATGTCTTTGAAAATAGGGATTGCAAAGAACTTGATAAAAGGAACTTAGGTCTAAACAATGACCTCTAAAACTATATATAAGACCTATAATACGTCCATAGACTAATAATGCAAATAGGAAAGTCTTCTGGGGCAAATACCTGAAAAGACACAAAAAGACTCAAGAAATAACATAAAGATTCAAAATCCTACACCTAAATTATAGATAAATTCAGTAAAAATAGAGATATATCAAAATCCTACACTCCTGGTGTCGATCGACACTTCCTCTGAATCTGGAATCCGAGATCGTCCTTAGCTTCCTTTTCCTTAGCTTTTGCTCCAAAATGTCTCCTCATCTCCAATGTTGTCTCAATGCATAAAATACCTGAAAAGACACTAAAAAGACTCGAGAAATAACATAAAGACTCAAAATCCTATACCTAAAACATAGATAAAATCAGTAAAAATAGGGATATATCAAAGGTGAAGAGAATCTAAACTGCAACATCAAATGAGAGAAGTGATAGAGTTAAAAACCAATTTAGAAGTTAAAACCTTTTATGAGAATAATAGAAAACAATATAGAGCAAAAAAAAAATCATAGAAATTCAAAAGAAGAGTTTATTGACTTGACGTAGCTACCTCTCGACGAGGTGGACAAACAAAATTTACTAACAAGGAAAGGAATGAATTTCGAAGAAAAGATATGAACCATGTTAAAATTTTGGAAGGTATGGCACGTACTGCATAGACAAAATCATAAGATGATGGAAAGAGACACCGTATGAAAGAACAAAACAAAGAAAACGAGTGCCTACAAAAAAAATAGAAAGAGTAATAGCTCTTCAAAAAAAAGTTGTGAAGATAAAAATTTATATAGATATTAAAAAAAATGTGAGAAATATGAGTTGTTAAAAAGAACGTATAGATAAGCTTATGAATATATTTGTGTATAGAATCTTGTTTTTAGAAAAGCTATACTTACTAATCCATTGAAGATAAACAAAAAAACAATAGTAAATTTGCGGATACCAAAATGAGAAAGTCGTCAAAAATATTCCTCATACAACAATTTATTTCATGAGATTCAATCAAAATTTCTTACGTAAAAAGACTTGATCATCCAAAATTTCAAAACGTTTACAACATTTATCAAAATATATGAGCCAAAAAAATGTTCTTTTGATAATTGTTGTAAAACCTAAAAGTTGTATTAGAGTTATTTGTAATTACATATTTAAATTGAGTTATTTGCTATGCTAATTTTAAAACTCAAGAAATTTAAATTATTAACAACAAGTAGATATATTAAAACATATATCTCAAAATTTTCAGTAAATATTTTAAATCACACAAAAATTTATTAAAAGTCGCGTGGGTCTATTTTAAAATTTCTTAAGAATTTTTTGTGTGATTAAAAGTTTTTATTGAAAATTTTGAAAGATATGTTTTTATATGTCTACTTGTTGTTAATATTATAAACTCCTTGAATTTTAAAATTAACATGATAAATAGTTACAATTTAAATACATAACTAAAAATAACTTTAATACAACCTTTTACAATATTTATCAAAAGAAATTTTTTTTTGGTTCATAACTCTCTCTTTAGCTTTTCTGAAGGCGATTTTCTGGGCGATACGCCCCATTCACACCGTTTCGATTCTCCACAACGGAGTTTCCTTCCAACCACCGGAATCCGTGTTCCTTTTCCTTTTTTTGTTGGCGGTTATACTCTGCCATTCGGTTTCCATGGCAGTTCGGTTTCCCCTTCTTTTGGGGGATAACTACCAATTTAAACCGCCATGGCAACGACTCTATATAATCTTCCTTTCTTCTCTTCTAGTTCCACAATCTCAATCCACTTCACCTTAAACAAATTCATCCGTAATCATGAGTGACAAACTTCGAAAATCGGTTCAAGACTTGACTCTGGGAATTGATGATGAACCGGTGGCTCTCACACCGGAATTTTGTTCACAAGCCGCTCATGTGAACCGCTTTTCCCTTGTTGTGACGACGGTGAACCCTCGTAAACAGAATCTCCGTGCTTTGATAGGGCAGATGCCAAGGGTCTGGGTTTCCCTGATTCGTGTGTTGGTCGGATTCTGGACAGAGGCAAAGTCCAGTTTAAGTTTCAGACAGAAGAAGCGATGACCCTTGTGCTTAGCCGCGGTCCGTGGAGTTTCAATTACTGGATGCTCTCAATCCACCGATGGTATCCAAATATCACTGAAGCTGAAATGAAGATCATCCCTTTCTGGGTGCAGATTACGGGCATCCCTCTTCTTTTTCTCACCAATGCTATGGCACTATGTGTTGGAAGTAGATTAGGACATATGGTTGATGTAGACTTTGATTAATATTCGAATCATCCGGGATTTGTTAGGGTGAAGATCAATTGGAATTTAGAAGATCCACTTCGTTTCCAAAGAAACTTTCAATTTGCAGATGGGGAAAACACAGTGATTAAGTTTCGTTTTGAGAGGCTAAGGAACTTCTGTTCCAAATGTGGTTCATTGAAGCATGATGTCAAAGAATGCACTCTTGCTTTTGATGATGAAGATCCAGCCGTGATCAGTGAGGATGATGATGATGATAATGATGAAGATCATCAAGATGACAACAAGGACAAAGACATGAGTGATACAGATACTCTACAAACGGTGGACCCTGCTACCCTTATCCCTAGACTTCAAGCATCGATTCCAAGGGAGACTCAAAGTAATGTCATGAAAAGGCCGATCTCTTCAGCATTTCTAAGAGCCTTCGAGGACACAGACCTCAATGTTGAACGACTCCGCTACCTTCATGCGAAATTGGCAAGAGTCAGAACACACACACCCGTTGAAAGCGATCTCCTTCTAGATTCCTCTGACAATGCACTGAATCCTTTCGTCTTCATGAAGAGGAAGAGAGTTCAGTTTGAGCAACTGTTTCAAGAAGTTGAAGAAGCAGAGGAGATGGCGGTCCTGAGCCATCTCTGCAAGAAAGAGAGAAAGACTGAATCGGCAGGCTCTTGCTCGATTCATGGTGGTATAGACGGAGGCGCGGGGGGGCCCGGTACCCCCAAGGGATCCAATATGAAGATCGCCTCATGGAACTGTCAGGGCATTGGTGTGCCGCTGACTCAGTCACGGCTTTCTCGTCTTTTACGTATTTATAAGTTTGATATTCTATTTCTAATTGAAACAATGAACCGGTGTGATGTATTATGTAACTTAGCGGGTGAACTTGGCTATCCTAATGTAATAACACAGCCACGTATTGGAAGAAGTGGTGGCTTAGCTCTTATGTGGAAAAACAATGTTTCTTTGTCCTTGATTTCTCAGGATGAAAGGCTCATTGATACATATGTAACATATAATAATAAGAGCTTCTACTTGTTTTGTGTGTATGGTCATCCAGTACAAACAGAGCGTTATCATTTATGGGAAACTCTTGAACAAATATCAAATTACCGTAATGATGAATGGCTATTAATGGGTGACTTCAACGAGATACTTTCCAATGATTAAAAAATTGGAGGCCCTCTGCGTGAAGATTGGACTTTCAGAAGATTCAGACACTTAGTCTCACATTGTGACCTTGAAGACATGAGATCAAGAGGGGATCCGTTCACGTGGGTTGAGGAAAGACATTCCCATACAGTCAAATGTTGTTTAGACAAGGCCTTCATTATTTCAGCTTGGTCTGCGACTTTTCCTAATGCAGAGATGGAGTTTTTGGAATTCACGGGATCAGATCATCGACCAATTCTAGTCCATATTAATGATTCGTTCCCTCAAAGACAAAAGCTCTTCCGTTTCGATAAACGACTTCTAGATATACCAATCTTTAAGCAAACTGTTCACACAAACTGGAAATCCACAACCACTCCCCATCACATGCCGATAACAGAACGCATCGCTAGTTGTAGAAGGGCAATGGCACGGCTAAAACACACGTCTAACATGAACTCTGATGAGCGAATAAAAACACTCCAAGGTAGATTGAACAGAGCTATGGCAAGTACTTTAGAGCAGAACGGAGGTTTATTCCACATATCCAAGAAGCATTGTCAAAGGCTTATAGTGATGAGGAGAGATACTGGAAACAGAAAAGTTGCAACCAATGGATGAGAGAGGGAGATTGAAACACGGGCTTCTTTCATGCGTGTGCAAAAAAAAGATATTCACAAAACAGAATGAGTTCAATAAGGGATGACCACGAACATATGTTTACGGGTGATAAAGAGATTGGAGAACATGCACAAGATTTTTTCACTTACATATTCAGCTCTAATGGTATTCAAGTTTCTCCACTGAACTTTGCGGATTTCAACAAAACAGTCACACAAACGGCTAATCTAGAACTCACGAAAGATTTTATTGATAATGAAATCTATGAGGCTATTTGCCAAATGGGAGATGACAAAGCCCCGGGTCCAGATGGATTGACTGCAAGGTTTTACAAACAATGTTGGGATATTGTTGGAGTTGAAGTGGTTAAAGAGGTCAAAAATTTCTTTGCGACATCAAACATGAGGTCTGATATAAATCATACAAATATTTGTATGATCCCTAAAATCAATAATCCTCTAACGTTGTCTGGCTATAGGCCCATTGCTCTGTGTAATGTTCTGTACAAAATCATCTCGAAGTGCTTAGTTAATCGTTTAAAAGTTCACTTGAACTCGATAGTTTCGGACTCTCAGGCTGCGTTCATTCCGGGGAGAATCATCAGCGACAATGTAATGATAGCAGATGAAGTTATGCATTCACTTAAAGTTCGAAAGCGAGTTTCGAAAACTTATATGGCGGTAAAAACGGATGTCAGTAAAGCATACGATAGAGTAGAATGGGATTTCCTGGAAACAACAATGCGTCTTTTTGGTTTCTGTGATAAATGGATAAGCTGGATCATGGTGGCCGTAAAATCAGTTCACTACTCAGTATTGATCAATGGATCACCACATGGATATATAAAGCCAACAAGAGGCATATGCCAAGGTGATCCTTTATCACCATATCTTTTTATTCTCTGTGGGGATATCCTAAGTCATCTCATCAAAAGAAAAGCAGCAAGCGGGGAACTACAGGGAGTTTGTATTGGTAATGGAGTACCGGCCATCACTCATCTACAATTCGCAGATGACTCATTATTTTTCTGCCAAGCTAATGCGAAGAATTGCCAGGCTTTGAAGGATGTTTTTGATGTCTATGAATACTATTTAGGACAGAAAATAAATGTTCAAAAATCAATGATAACCTTTGGATCACGGGTGTATGGTTCTACACAAGCGCGATTAAAAAACATTCTTAACATACCAAACCAAGGAGGCGGTGGAAAATACTTAGGCTTACCTGAACAATTTGGAAGAAAAAAGAAAGAAATGTTTGAATACATCATAGACCGAGTCAAGAAGAAAACATCTTCATGGAGTGCAAGGTTCCTCTCGCCTGTAGGAAAATAAATTCTTCTTAAATCAGTAGCTCTGGCAATGCCGGTTTATGCGATGTCTTGTTTCAAATTATCTCAAGGAATTGTCTCGGAGATTGAATCACTTTTGATGAACTTCTGGTGGGAGAAATCTTCCAACCAAAGAGGAATCCCATGGATAGCGTGGAAACGGCTCCAATATTCAAAAAAGGAAGGCGGGCTTGGATTTAGGGACCTTGCTAAATTTAATGATGCCTTATTAGCAAAACAGGCATGGAGACTTATACAACATCCAGATTCCTTGTTCGCACGAGTCATGAAGGCTAGGTATTATAGAGAGGATTCAATACTTGAAGCAAAAGCACGCAAACAACAGTCCTATGAGTGGGCATCTATTCTATCAGGGATAGCACTTTTAAAAAAGGGGACAAAGTACACAATTGGTGATGGCAAAACTATTCGTTTAGGGATTGATAATGTTGTTGATTCTTACCCTCCGAGACCGCTACACACTTCCGAAAGATATAAAGGTGCATATCTTGATACCCTATTCCGTTTCAACGACACATATACTTTCTGGGATGACTCAAAAATACTTCAATATGTCAATCCAAGCGACCATGACTTTATTCAACGTTGCTACCTTTCCACCACACAAAAACCGAATACACTCACATGGGGATACAACTTCACAGGCGATTACATGGTAAGATCAGGTTATTGGCTCCTCACTCATGATCCTTTGACTACTACACCTCCAGTAGACAGACCCCATGGATCGACTGAACTTAAGAACAAAATCTGGAAACTACCAATCATGCCTAAATTAAAACATTTTATCTGGCGTGCTCTCGCTAAAGCCCTTGCTACAAAAGAAAGATTTACTAAAAGAGGAATGCGAATCAATCCAACTTGTCCTCGCTGTCATAGAACTAATGAGTCAATTAATCATGCTCTTTTCACATGTCCTTTCGCAATCATGGCTTGGCGATTAGCAGACAATACACTTTTCCAACGTCTCCAAGTGTCTGACAATTTCGAAAACAACATCTCCAACAGCTTGGATTTCATCCAGGGAACAAATGTTACAGATCTTCAGAAACTCCTTCCATTTTGGCTACTCTGGCGAATATGGAAAGCAGGGAACAATGTAGTTTTCAACAACTTCAGAGAAAGTCCGACGAATACCGCATTAAGAGCACAAGCTGAAACAAGAGATTGGCTGAATGCAACATACAATCATAGACGAGTGAATCCTCAAACTCGATCAACCATGGTTCACAATACGAAGTGGAAAGCTCTGTCCGATACACACATAAAATGTAATTATGATGCAGGTTTCAATGTCCAAAATTTAGACTCCACTGCTGGATGGATCATCCGAAACCACGATGGTATTGCACAACATTGGGGATCACTGCAACTGGACAACACAAGTACTCCGTTAGAGGCAGAAACAAAGGCGCTTCTGGCTGCCTTAAAACAAACATGGATTAGAGGTTATCGACGGATGATCAAGGAGGGTGTTTGTGAAACTCTAACCAATTTAGTCACATGATCTTTATCTCACAACTATCTAGCAAATCTTCTTGATGATATTCGGACTTGGGCGAGGAAGTTTTCAAGTATTCAGTTTAGCTTTGTTTGAAGGGGAGGAAACAAATTAGCACATGAGTTGGCAAAATTTGGTTGCATTTCAACATGTTTTTATTCTGATTCTGGTACCCTACCTATTTGGCTTCATCAACACTATTGTAATGACTTTTGTTAATAAGTAAATTGCTTTGTTGAAAAAAAAAAGCTTTAGATATTTAGGATAACAACATTTTTTTACGTATGAAATAAATTGTTGTATTGAGAATAACTTCGTCGACTTTCTCATTTTGGTTCCCTCAAATTTACTATTATTTTTTGTTTATCTTCGCTGCATTAGTTAGTATAGCTCTTCCAAAAATAAGATACTATATAGAAGTATATTCATAAGCTTATCTACACTTTCTTTAACAACTCATATTTTTCTCACATTCTTTTCAATATGTACATGAATTTCTGTCTTTGCAATTTTTTATGGAGAGGTATCACTCTCCGTATCTTTTTGCAAGCACTCGTTTTATTTGCTTCATTCTTTTCTACGGTGTCTCTTTCCATCATTTTATGATTTTTTCTAAGCAATATTTGTCATACTTTCTAAATTTTTCACATGCTCCACATATTTCTTTTTCGAAAATCTCTTCCTTTTCTTGTTAGTATAAGCATTTTTCAAGCTCGTCAGGATGTACTCTGTTTTGTTTTCTGTTATTCTAAGAAAATATTAGCTTATAAATTGGTACTTAACTCTATCACTTCTCTCTTTTGATGCAGTTTAGATCCTCTTTACCTTCACGCTTCCCATACTCAAAGACCTCAACTTAAATTTTTGAGAACTTGATTCAAATTGATAAGATTAAAAACACCACCACCAAACCACGTCCTTGTTATGTTGCTTTAAAACTTCAAGACGAAACACACCTTAATCCCTCTTCACTTCACCTTCTTGTGAACAAATCTTTTACATACTTCTTTCCTACTTTGTCTCTTTCCATTATCTTATAATTTTGTCTAAACATGTTCTACCTTCCAAACTTTTCATATGTTTCATATATTTTCTTTGAAAATCTCTTTCTTTCCTTATTAATAAATTTTTTTTTTTTAGGTTGTCGAGAGGTAGCTTAGTTAAGTAAATTTATTATTTGATTGAGGTTTTAAGAATAAAATCTTTGATCGATTATCAGTGGTCCAATAGATGTTTATTTATAGAAACCATTGCTTTATTATTTATTATTTTAATAGTTTACTTGGTTGTTAATATATAAAAAGAAGTTTTGCTTTATGTCATTAAGCTTTTCATTTTCGTTTAAACTTTAACTTTAGACTTTCGGAAAACTTCCTCTCGGTTTTTATTGCTAACTTTTTGTTAATTTTTAGAAAACTTCTTTTTATCTTTAATTTTTTGTCCAATTCTAGTTATCTATATTATTTTACAATTAGGATTTTTTCTTAATTTTTTTGGAAGCTAACATAGTGAGACTAAGAATGACATTAATTTTTCTATTTCGTAATTATTGAATTATACATTTTTTCATTTCCATATTTTTTTCATTTTCATAAATATCTTATATAGAAATTTGTTAAAAATTTAAAATGTAAACTAACATTATAGCTAAAAATGCTAACTAATGACATGTCTAACCGCGATTCGTTGTTTAAAATCCTAGGTGGACAACCTAAGAAGCAAATAGTCTCGACTTATAATGTGGCTGCTCTAGATTAGTTGTATAAAATCATATATAGGTTTGGGTTTAATATTACATAATTATAATTTCTTAGCTTCTTTTTTTATAAGTTTAAATTTAATATTTGTTATTTTCCTTTTAATTTATTTTAAAATAGAAAGTAATTACTATTTTTTTTAAAAAAAAAAATAATTATTTAGACGTTAAATATGTGAATTATTGATGTGACAGCTCCCGATTCATTGTTTTAAATCCTACATGGACGGCTTTACAAGCAAATAGCCTCAACTTTTATATAGTATAGACTAGGTTATGAACCCACGCTACGCGTGGATCTATTTGTAACACTTTTAATAAATTTTTGAGTGACTAAAAGTTTTTATTGAAAATTTTGAAAGATATGTTTTTATATGTCTACTTGTTGTTAATATTATAAACTCTTTGAATTCTCTTTGAATTTTAAAATTACCAAGACAAATAGTTACGATTTAAATACATAACTAAAAATAAATTTAATACAACTCTTAGATTTTACGACATTTATCAAAAGAACATTTTCTTGGTTCATGACTCTCTCTTTAGCTTTAAATATTTAGGATAACGACATCTTTTCACGTATAAAATAAATTGTTGTATGAGAAATAACTTCGACAACTTTCTCATTTTGGTACCGGTAAATTTACTATTATTTTTTGATCTTCGCTGCATTAGTTAGTATAACTCTTCTAAAAATAAGATATTATATAGAAGTATATTCATAAGCTTATCTATCCTTTCTTTTAACAACTCATATTTTTCTCACATTCTTTTCAATATGTATATATATTTCTATTTTCATAATTTTTTACAGAGAGCTATCACTCTCCCTATCTTTTTGCAAGCACTTGTTTTATTTGTTTCCTTTTTTGCTACAGTGTCTATTTTCATCCTCTTATGATTTTGTAGCAATATGTGCCATACCTTCTAAACATTTCACATGCTTCATATTTCTTCTTCGAAAATCTCTTCCTTTTCTTGTTAGTATAAGCATTTTTCAAGCTCGTCAAGATGACTCTGTTTTATTTTCTGTTATTTTAAGAAAATGTTTTAGCTTATAAATTGGTACTTAACTCTATCACTTCTCTCTTTTGATGCAGTTTAGATCCTCTTCACCTTCACGCTTCGCAGACTGAAAGACCTCAATTTATATCTTCGAGAACTTGATTCCAATTGATACGATTAAAAGCACCACCATCAAACCACGTCCTTATTATGTTTCTTTAAGTTATATAAAAAAATGTTGGATTAGTTGTATAAAATCGTATAAGGGTTTCGGTTTAATATTACATAATTATAATTATATACCTTCCTTTTTTATAAGTTTAAATTTAATATTTGTTATTTTCCTTTTTATTATAAATTTTAAAATAGAAAGTAATTACTATTTTAAAATGTTAATTAATTAGATGCTAAATATGTTAATTATTGATGTGGCAGCTCCCGATTGGTTGTTTTCAAAATTGTTAATTAATTAGATGCTAAATATGTTAATTATTGATGTGCCAGCTCCCGATTGGTCATTTTAAATCTTACGTGGACGGCTTTAGAATCTAGGTTGTGAACCCATGCTACGCGTGGGTTTATTTGTGAAACTTTTAATAATTTTTTGTGTGACTAAAAGTTTTTCTTAAAACTTTTGAAATATATGTTTTATATGTCTACTTGTTGTTAATATTAAAAACTCTTTGAATTTTAAAATTACCATGACAAATAGTTACAATTTAAATACTTAACTAAGAATAACTTTAATAAACCTCTTAGATTTTGCAACATTTATCTAAAGAACATTTTTTTGGTTCATGACTCTCTCTCTTTAGCTTTAAATGTTTAGGATAACGACATCTTTTTACGTATGAAATAAATTGTTGTATGGTAAATAACTTCGACGATTTTCTTATTTTTGTACCCGCAAATTTACTATTACTTTTCGTTTATCTTTCCTGCATTAGTTAGTATAGCTCTTCTAAAAAATAAGATATTATATAGAAATATATTCATAAGCTTATCAACGCTTTCTTTTAATAACTCATATTTTTCTCACATTCTTTTCAATATGTATATGAATTTCTATTTTCATAATGTTTTACAGAGAGCTATCACTCTTCCTATCTTTTTGCAAGCACTCGTTTTATTTGTTTCATTTTTTCTTACAGTGTCTCTTTCCATCTTCTTATGATTTTTTTCTAAGCAATATGTGTCATACCTTCTAAACTTTTCACATGCTTCATATTTCTTCTTCGAAAATCTCTTCATTAACTTGTTAGTATAAGCATTTTTCAAGCTCGTTAAGATGTACTCTGTTTTGTTTTCTGTTATTCTAAGAAAATGTTTTAGCTTCTAAATTGGTACTTAACTCTATCACTTCTCTCTTTTGATACAGTTTAGATCCTCTTCACCTTCACGCTTCCCAGACTGAAAGACTTCAATTTATATCTTCGAGAACTTGATTCAAATTGATACGATTAAAAATACCACCATCAAACCACATCCTTGTTACGTTTCTTTAAGTTATATAAAAAATATTAGATCAGTTGTATAAAATCCTATAAGGGTTTGTGTTTAATATTACATAATTATAATTATATAGCTTCCTTTTTTTAGGAAGTAATTACTATTTTTAAAAATATTAATTAATTAGATGCTAAATATGTTAATTATTGATGTGGCAGCTCCCGATTGGTTGTTTTCAAAAATGGTAATTAATTAGATGCTAAATATGTGAATTATTGATGTGGCAGCTCCCGATTGATCGTTCTAAATCCTATGTGGACGGCTTTAGAAGCAAATAGCCTCAACTTTTATATAATACTAGATACGGACCCGCGGTAAACCGCGGGTTGAGTATTTGCGTTTAATCGTAATATGATTGTTTCATTGACATGGGTAGTTTGCATTTTCAACTATATATTTATATCTATTGACATGGGTGATTATATTTGTATGTTTCGGTGTGGTTTTGTAAAGTTCAACCAACATGTATAAAATTCTATTTTTATACAGCGTGTGTTTGTACTAATTTTATGATTAAATGATTATAAGCATGAATTCTTTTGTAAATAACAATATTATTTTATTACATGTAAACACATATGATTCAATTGGTATGGAATTTAATATTTGGATTGTAACTGTAGATTATCATTGACTGTAATTTTAAACACCGCAAATGAACACAATTTATGTTCATTTATATGTGTTATAATTTTACGTTTTATGTAATAAAACTTGATTTTTATTACTTAGTTAAACTGAAACAATCTCTCCCAAAATGAACACAATTTATGATCATTCTTACTAAATTGTCAACAATAGTTCAAAAGACAAAAACAAAATCAACTTAAGAATGAATAGTTTGATTTTTGAAAGCAAGGTAAATAGATTAAACAAATCCTTCTTCCGACGAATCTGACTCTAGGATTATTCCTCAGCAACATACTCAATCCTCCCATCAACATTTCCTACTGGTTCAGCTGCAAAAAAATTGTTGTAACAAAAACATAAAAAGATGTCAAACTTCTTGAATAACTTAGTATCTAATAAACAAACTATCACCAGTATCTAATGTCTTTCACATACATGTAACATGATACATCAAAGTCTGGAAACTCTTCTTCAATGAAGACCCTTGAACACCCATACTCGCTGATTAAGGCCTTAGATCCTATAATATTTGTTATCATTCTGTTGATTAGTTATATATCACATGATTTAACATTCTAAGGTAAGAGTATAACATATTAACATATATAAACTAACCTTTAAACATAGAAGTTCTAAAGAACCGGAGCACTGTAGTGAGTGGCTCATAGTTGTAAGTTTTTGAACCAATAAGTCGATAAACCTTTGATAGAAAAGACTCACACGCACTCCCTCTAGCAACACAAGTTATGATCCTCTCACTACAACCAAGGAGAATACAAATTTATCATACTACACATATATGTCTGTTCCTAACTAATTTCTATACCAATATAAGTCCATGATTGTTAACTTACTGATTATCTCGGATGGTAAATGTCACATATCTGGCATCATAGTCTGTTTCACCTTCAGGACAACAATATGGAAAACTCGACACAGTTGAGACAGTTGTTATAACTCCAATAACATCTAACAATAACAGAACAATAAGTCAGTATTAATCAAAATATTAGTACTAAGGAATTACAATTGCAAGAAATGTTATACTATAAAATTAAGACTTATATTACCGACTACATGATCCTCAGATTCTCCATTGACTTCATCAGCATGGATGAATTGGAGAGAACTTTGTTCTGCTCTATCACTTACAGCCCACATTTTAGTGTGCCACATAAACTCAATTTCATAGTGAAAATCTGTGTACTTTGGTATTGTTGTTGATCTCTTCAATCGAAAGTGTTGAAGGTAATACCACTTTCCTTCAAATAGGCTAGTCTTAAAATTGGACATATACTCGCCCCAAGGTATTCTAGCATCGATTTTGTTTCCCTGAATAAAAAGAGAACCATATAAAATTTGTTGGAAAATAATAGAAAGCAAAAACCAAAATAACAATTCAAAAATACATCATAGATACTCACCTTCACATCACATAGGATCATGGTACACGGAGTTGGTTTGATCATAGACTGCAAATCCCACATGCTTAATATTTTTACGTATAGAATATGATTGTTTCTGTGTAAATTTAGATCTGGGATATAATTTCTCTCGGTCATTGGAAGTTTGGATGGTGATTGTTCAGATTTTTAGAAAAGATAGATTGAGGGAAGTTAACCAAATATTGGTCTTATATATATATTGAAGAAGCACGATGAAAGATGAATATAGATTCAGTGAATATATACGAAAGGTTTCTTGCTATATATCCGTTTAAATCATTTAATCAATCTCTAATTATGTGCTAACCGATTCTGTAGCCAATCACAATATAGTAAAGTCTTTGTTGCTAATGATTGCATATATGTTAGTAGATAATTCCAATAAAGTATTTGGATGCAGCAAGAATATAATTAATGGTTGATTATGTTTAAATTCCAAAACTAATTTTTAAATATTCAATCAAACCAATTTAGTTAAGACATACTAACATAGTTGCCTTATTAAAATATGAGGAACTTGAAGTCGGAGAAGATGTCATAATCCTTCTCTATGACTACTTTAGTAATGCGAATCTAGTTAATCCTCTTCAGCAGTATAATGTAAATAATCCTGTGACATTATAGATCAAATACTACTTGTTAGTTACTGTGTGGGGGTTTAACAGCCATAAATGAAAGTATATAAAGTGAATAAAGGTTGATGAAGAATACCTTTCTCAAAAGATTGGAACATAGACTGGCAGCAATGTAATCAATCTATGTTTTGGAAAACTTCCTTGAAAACAACGTTGGTTGTTTGCTTCTGAAGTTTACCATCTTTGTCTAGTATTAGGATTTTCAAACCCTTTTTAGAGGTAACCCTAGACAAAGCAACATAAAGCTGACCATGGGAGAACACTGGTTTGGGCAAGTAAAGTCCTATATGTTCTAGAGATTGACCTTGACTCTTATTTATAGTCATAGCGAATGCAACAGAGAGTGGAAACTGTCTTCTACGCATCTTGAATGGAAGTTTNGTGTCTGTAGGTGTAAGATTCACTGTAGGAATCAAAACTATGTNACCAATTNTGTCTCCTGTAATAACTTTAGCTTCAACAATCTGAGTACATAGCTGCGTAATCTGAAGCCTAGTGCCATTGCATAGACCACCTTTAGGATCCAAATTTCGT
>Ga0041059_1000834_pt1 | contig 24278 bp, 22 predicted proteins | sample AraColnosormetaG_FD_56232 | JGI IMG/M metagenome (GOLD analysis project Ga0041059, IMG submission 56232) | Arabidopsis roots microbial communities from North Carolina, USA - Col MF nosort | ecosystem: Host-associated > Plants > Roots > Unclassified | place: USA: North Carolina | collected... | reverse complement strand
GTTAGAGTCTTTGATATGATCATAGCCCCGTCTAGTTCATCTCTAGCATAATTCATCTTGCTAAAATTTTAACCCTAGATCTTTTGCAAGTAGAAAGAAAATTTGTTTATATTTCGTGTTCTTAGATGTAAACATATTTATAGGAGGCTTAACCCAAGAAGAAAGGAAAATACAAGAGAAAAGGACTCCAATTCTTCCGTTAACAAAATAGAAATTTTTCTTATCGGAAAAAAGGAGATTGTTTAATAATTTCCTTAATACTCCCGAAACGGAAAATGGCAAGAGGGCATTGTAACTTGGAAAGAAAGTTATTGATTCAAGGCATCAAAATGAAGCTCAGATTTTCTTAACATTTTTTGCTAAAATGTTAATATTCATATAAATGAAAGTTCGGACTTACATATTGGAGTACCTAAAACAAATGTAATCTTGACAAAAAAAAGGTAAAAACAAGATTACAATAATTTTGGAAAAGATTTGGGTAAATCTATCGGATCCATCGAATCATTAACTTCTTAACTTCGGAGAAGAACATTGAGTACATTGATACATCTCGCAGTCATATGGCAGAAAGAGTAGAAGTTTCTTTTAAGAGGTAACTACCACCAGATCCTTGGAAGTTGTACTACTGGCCATGCAAAATCTCTTAGTTTCATTAAAAGTTTATGTAAATTATGGTTTTTAGTTCTAATTGGCTAAAACACATAACACTAATTCCTTAGAAGCCACCATAAGTGTTTTCTTAATTATAAGGAACTAGTAAATCAAATTACAAGCGAAAAAGTCAAAAATCATATAATCTAATGTTCGTCAAACGGATTGCCTAATGTTCGATTGAAGAAGTCTTCTCTGCTATTCACTCGAGACTAAGTTAAATCCTGAAATCAGATGGTAATCAAACGGATTGCCTAATATTCACTCGAGGCTAAGTTAAATCCTGAATTGTTCTAGCGAATCGAGAATATAATAAGCTGAGAATTTCTTACCTCTCAGTAATGTATAGTTCCTTAAACCTAGCCGAGGTTACATCTAAAGTTACATTTTTGAGACGAGAGATCATGGGATGGAAATCATCATCAATCATATATTCATCCAACAAATCCGGCTCCTGCAAACAAACAAATAAACAGTGATTTCCGGAACTTTTGTTACGCCATTTCTATGACAAGTTATATATAATGAACTTACATATATTGACATGACGGCTAGATAAAGTTTGATAGCTTCAATATTCTTGAGGTAATCGTCGTCTTTTAAAGATGCTAGCCACCGGTCCCAATGCTTTATCTTCATTATCACGTAATGGTTTGGTCCTGAACAAAGAAAAAAAAAACATATGATAAGATCATAAAGAACTAATGTCACAATGAAAACTGAAAAGCAATTTGAATAAGTTAATTAATGCCAAAATCAGATAAATAAAATCGTTAGTCATTCTCATTTTCACAGTAAAAATATGAAACACAGAATTATTAATGATGAGACTTAAAAGGTACATACATGTTCCTCCTATGATCCGAAAAATTTCTGAAATGCCTACAAAATTTTGGAGGCTATATATGCTCATCTTTATTATATCAATCCAAAGTGTAGCCACTTTCTCACCAAAAGAAGAATCTCGAACAGAGACTTTAAAAACATTAAACATCGGATCAAACCTATTAAAACCCTTGTTGAATCAATTTAGGTGTTACATCTTTGAGAGAAACAGTAACCGAAACAAATTAAAAATTTTACTTGGAGGTGGGGGTTTACATGCACGTGCTTTGCATTTCTTCTTCAAGCCTAAAGCAAACGCGGACGCATATAGCAGAGAAGACGTCTGCAATATGCTTTCGTGTGCAAGCAAGTATGATTTTGGCGGTTGGGAAGTTTTACAATCGTTTGATATATATCATGCACGGGTAAATGTATAAACTACCGTATCCATAAATTATTATCATATTAGTCATTTTTAATTAATCGTAAATAAGAAATAAATAATAAATTTAATTAAAATTTAAATTAAATTAAATAAACGAATAGTAGCAAACATAAATTAACTGTTCGGTTGATGGACGTTAACGTTTCGTCATCTTTTAAAGATATATAAATTTGCTTATTTTATTGTGAATTTGAAACCATTTCCTTTTGCTTAAGATTTCTTAATGATATCACTACAAAATTGATGAGTTTAACATCAGTTTAAAAAAAAATCTTAATATCATTTTTAAAATGATGCTCGAATTATAGAGTCATTTTAAAAAGAGATACTAAAACTAGTGAAGGTAAAAAATATTTAGTATCATTTTTTCAAATGACACTATAATTCAATCTTAGAACATGATTGGTTGGGATGTAAAAGATTTATAAAGCCACTAAAAAACCTACAATCAATATTGAAACAATCATGTTTTAACTTTCCTATTTTTTTCTCACACCCCAAATACTATATATTTATATATATATTTTAATTATTTTGGCTGTAAGTGCAAGTTTTTCTACAGCATAACTTTAAGATTTTTAGAAGGTCTATATTTTTTTTATTTTTTTTTTCACTTTATTTTTTTATTTTCTTTAAAAATATTACTATATTTTATATATATATATATATTAAATTTAGTTATATGGATATAAATAGTAGGTAAATACCTACTTTATGACATATATAACTCACATTGATAATTGGGAATAATATTATATAAAGTATAATTTACCAATAATATTTTTTTATTTAAAATACATACTATCAAAATCTTATTTCTACAACTAATTTATTTAAATAATTATATTATATCAATAAAATATACATCCTAATTTTTACAACAATAAACCCTACGACTACAGTCATCACACCTACATCAAAAATTTTATAGTAATAAATCTATAACTACATACCGACGAACCAATCACCCACTTAACATCATTTCTTTTTGTTAGTATCATTTCTTAAAACGTTTGTATAGATATTGCTAGGTGTCACTTTGAAACGATTAGAAAATATATAGTTTGTTTCATAATTTGAAATTGACGTTAATTATTATAATATTAGTTATAAGTTTTTTTTTAATGTTATGAATAATAATCGGTGATTTATGTGGAACAGTGGAAACAATATTTTATTTATAATCAAAATAATATTTTAGGAACCAATTTGGAAAATGATAAATAATTTATATTTTTGAGTTCTTTTGTTTTTAAAATAAACCGGAAATTACGACTTGTGGTTTGTTTTTACTTTTTTATAAGGTTTGAGAGAGAGAGAGAGAGAGTACACACTACTCTGACTCAAAGATTTTTCCCTCTTTTTGAATTTCAAAAGTTTCCGAGAATATCCAAACGCAGAGTTTATCTCTCTCTTCAACCATCGATCCAACGGATCTCTCCTAGTTTCACCGCCGAAGACCTCCTCCGCTGTTTCTCGTCGCCGACTTCCCAGTTCTACCATCTCCGGCAGCCACCACTTCGCCTATTTTACGCATTTTCGTGAGCCACGGTTCAATATTCTTCTTTACTATCTCAAATCTTCGATTTCCCCGTTTACTCGCCAATCAGGTTTAGGATCTGCATTTCAAGCTTAATTTGGATGTTTCCAGTTTTTCGATTCGCTACTTTTTGCTTATGCTAAACAAGAAATCGGAACGGAACCCTAGTTTAGAAACTAGCTTTTAATCGAATTAGACTGAATATAGTAGACTCTCCCTCAATTCTGCTTATTTGGGTCTGGGTACCGTCATTTTACCGTTTGAAGCTAAAACGGTGCTTTATTTGACAGATAAAAAAAGCCAATCGTGTTCAGATATGGGTGTCGAGGATTATCATGTGATAGAGCTTGTCGGTGAAGGATCTTTTGGGAGGGTTTACAAAGGAAGACGCAAGTATACCGGCCAGGTAAATTGTTGCTGGGTTGTTCTCTTTGTTATCATCGGCTACTTAAAATCAGCTAATCAATTCTTAATTTGGTAATTTTTATCAGACGGTGGCGATGAAGTTCATCATGAAACAAGGAAAGACTGACAAGGATATACATAGTCTAAGGCAAGAAATCGAGGTTAGCAAGTTTCAGTCCTTAATTGCACTTACCATCAACTTTAATCCCAATCAATTTTATGGTATTTGACCAACATTATTTCTTTTATGCCTCAGATATTGCGGAAGCTCAAGCATGAGAATATCATTGAAATGCTCGACTCCTTTGAAAACGCACGAGAGTTCTGTGTCGTCACTGAGTTTGCCCAAGTACTTTTCTCACTGTAGATTGTAGAATCTAAAGTACTGATTTATGAAGCATATAGCTAGACTTATATGAAATAAAGAATCACCATGGAACACCCAATTTTACAGGGTGAATTGTTTGAGATTCTTGAAGATGACAAGTGCCTTCCCGAAGAGCAAGTTCAAGCAATCGCAAAGCAATTGGTAACACGTTTTGCCAACATGGCTCTTATTTCTATATCTGATTATTAAGACAATTTTGAAACTTCTTTAAAATCCAGGTAAAAGCATTAGATTACTTGCATTCCAACCGTATAATTCACCGTGACATGAAGCCACAAAACATTCTTATTGGTGCTGGCTCTGTCGTTAAGGTAATATAACATTCCTTTTGCTGCTTCCAGTAATTAAGTTTGAAATGCTGTTTCTATGCTTCCCACACACATGAGTTGTTCATATTCTTGTTTCTTAAAGATAAAATTTAGGAGAGAATTATCGTTACAATACGATTCTTCTACTTTTTTCCTCTTCTTATGAGTACCAGATTACGTGCTAACTTCTTGAAAATTGATTTATGAACCATGGATCTTTCCGTCTATGATTATTTCAGAAAACTAAGTTAATCATGTGAGTACTAGAAGAGGATACGGCTAGCCAGGAATCTCATACACTTAGCTAAATATAAGTAGAAACATAAGTATTTTCAATGCGGCTTGATTATATGATTTCTTTAACTTCTCTTTGCCATCAACTAACTTGTCTCCCCTTTGATTTTTCAGCTATGTGATTTTGGTTTTGCTCGAGCTATGTCCACCAACACTGTGGTTTTGCGATCCATTAAAGGTTAAAGATCTTTAATTTCCTTAGACGTATTAATGAGTGAATAAATCAATAAGTCTCTCCTTGTTATTAATCCAAAATATCACATCAGGCACTCCGCTGTACATGGCACCAGAGCTTGTGAAAGAACAGCCATACGATCGCACTGTCGACCTGTGGTCTCTTGGTGTTATATTGTAGGTGGAGAAACTCATCTGAGTTGTCGTACTTCAATTGTTATTGTTATGAAAGCTATTACATCTATAAATGTGATGATTCTGATGGCTTTTCTTTCATAGTTTTTTGTTTTCTGTATTCTTTATGTTATCCACATTTCAATGCACTTGATATGGTTCTAATTAATCTCTTGTAATACATCAGGTACGAGTTATATGTAGGTCAGCCTCCCTTCTACACCAATTCTGTGTATGCTCTCATTCGTCACATTGTTAAGGTATATCAATATTTTTTTATTTTTCCATAGTCTATGCTTAAAGTATGAGCTAACGTTTTAGTGAATCTTCAAGGATCCTGTCAAATATCCTGATGAAATGAGTACTTATTTCGAAAGCTTTTTGAAAGGATTGCTCAACAAGGTGATATATTTATTTTTTCTTTAAGTTGTCCTTTTTACCATTTATTGATATGTTTGAGACCATTGCTGGACTGGGTTAAACTGTTTTTCTATTACTATGCGAAACAGGAACCCCACAGTCGATTAACCTGGCCTGCTCTTCGTGAGCACCCTTTCGTTAAAGAAACACAAGAAGAAGTTGAAGCCAGGGTAATGGTCTGATATTGATGACTTATACTTTGCAGCTTGAGTCCAATGTACAGAGCATTTTGTTAAAACTGTCTTTTTCATGCAATGTAACGGATCTCAAATTAAAACATGTTGTTGGAATAATAGATCACTAAGAACATTTTGAACGCCTATTCAGGAAATCCATACTGCAGTAGTTGACAATAAGGCAGCTTGGATGCTCAAAGGAAATGGAGGGCAACAGAGAAATGGTTTGAATCTCTTCAGTGTGTGGTTAGAATCTATTTCTTAATTAATTTTCTCCTTTATTAAATTTATAGTGTTAAATGTCACAGAAAAGTGCGACTCAGTGACCCTGGTTGAGGACATGTCTGCTACAAAAGGTCTAGCTGACGTTCAGTCAGATATGAAGAGTGCTGTCAAAGTAAATTCTCCACCCACTGAGGATTTTGTGGGATTCCCAACCCAAGAGGAGATAAAAAGTTCAGGTAGTGGGACTTTGAGAATCAAAAGAGTTATCCAACAGATAGATACAGTAATTTGAGAAATGCATGTTTAGATATATTTCTGATGATGATTTCCATATCAATCTAACAGACATATATTCGGATATCATCCTTTCATTGTTGGTTATGACCAAATGCATTTTTCTCCTTCATCAAAGCGTGTAGTTAGTATGCTCTATTGTTCTAGGTTTACAACTCTTAGAGCTTGAGTTTTACTACGCTGTCATGCTATGCTTGATGTTTGTTTAGATTAACACAACTCCTATGACATAAGGATTTTTTTTTTTTTGAACTTCAGGTTTTGTATATTTCATATATAAACCCAGTTCTCCTTTTGTAAATTTTCATGTCTTAAAAGATTAGTGTCGGAATATTCACATACATTTTGCTATCCGTGATTGAACCTTAGCTGCCTTCGGAGTTTCTTTTGCTTTCTTTCATAATGGACCTATATATCATTCTCATTCATGCTTGGGTTGTTTTCCCCGTTTCAGGTAACCCAACACTGGACAAATTGGAAAATACATCCCGCACTGTTAAAGGTGCACAAGTTATAGGTGAAAATGATAAAGCATTGGACCTTGTTTTGCTGTCACTGGAAAGATTTTCAAAATCGCCAGATTCTAAAAGGTAAAATTTGGAGTTCTTTTATTATATAATGTTGTGCTCCTACTTGATCATACAAACGGGAACAGAAATAGGTTTCTTACATAAGATAGACTCTAAAACACGGTTGCAACTTTCTGGTTTTATGATCTATTACTCTCTTCCAGTAAATTGTTGTATATTTCCGCATACATGCATATTCATATTTTCGTTCATGGGTGTGCAGGGACAAAGATGTTGCTTGCTCTGTTCAGTCCCTCAGGATCATCTCCAATTTGGTTGCAACTCGTGCCATAGTTTCAGTTGGACTGATTGAGAAAATAACATGTGCACTGCTAGACTTTACTGACGCTCTTGTTGGGATGAAATCACCCGAGTTCAACAACATAATACCAAAGGTGAATCCTCTTGACCAAAATGTCTGTCATGTGTTGGATTAGATACCTACTTTATTTGATAGTCAGCCTGCTTTCCACAATTAACAAGTAAAGAAAGTTCAATGATTTGTAACACCGACTTATTTCTTTATCAGAGTCTTTCAGTCACTAAAAACTTGGTAGGGCATGTTGAAGGCAATAACATACATAGTTCTTACATCAGGCACTGGACCAAAGTAGTGGAAATCTTCATACAGGTGACTTTTTTGGCGCATAAGTCTCTTGTGAGATTAAACCACATGTACTAATTTTTTACTTTATGTGGATGTAGGTCGTTAGATGGGAAGAAGAGGGAACTGGTAGAATTATATATGAGGCCTGTTCTTGCATCACAACAATGTTATCTCGAGTTGCCCAAGATCTTAAATCTTCAACTCCTGATTCTGTTTCTAAACAGATTTTGGAGCATGCTAACATGTCTCGCATAGTTGATCATTTGTGTCTTTGTCTGGCTTCTTCTGGGTCGAGTTTAACTTCCGGCTCTTCGCAAATGTTAGCAGCTGCCTGTGAAGCTTGTCGAGCAATATGGATTCTCATAGATACTTCCGAAACATTCTTCAAGAACGATGATGTAAACATATTACCTCTAGATGCCTTGCAGAACCGTCTCTCTCAGCATGACATAGGAAACAGTGAGTGGGGTCCGTTATCTGAGAAACTTGTCGATACAGTGACAAGAGCATATCTCCGATCAAAGCATGTGCAAGTTGCTGTTGGTCATTGCCTTCACCAACGAGTGGAGGCTCCATTGGTTTCTGCAATTCAGGTGATTATGTGATGCTTCTCTTCTTTTGTGGCTATCTTAACAAAAAATTTGTGGGTTGTCTCTGGATTCACAGCTATAATTGAATTTGTGTTTTTTTTTTTCCGCTCTTTAAACTTAACTGGAAACTACTTATGTAATGCTCCAGCTCTTGTCAAGATGCTGCCTTCATAATGGAATTCTGCCTAGCATGCTTTGTGGTCTTCCCAGTTCACTGCCTATTACGACCGTAGTCAGTGGTGGAGAGGATGGTACAGTTATTTCAGAAATATTTTCTATACTATCATACGCAACATTATCAAGCAAAGACCAGCAAACAGGAGAAAAAGATAACTTCGAGGGCAGACTAAACAATCTGGTGTTCCATTCATGCCTTATGTTGGCAACAGTTGCTCAATGTTTGAAGTTAACTGGGAGAAATTCTGTTCTGTTAATGCTTACAACTTCTCCAAAGAAGCATCAACATCGTCTTTCTGCTATAGCCAATCACATTGCCTCAGATGATAAAATCGAAGCTTCTCTTCAGAATCACTCTGCTTCAGCTATGCTTGCTCTCGCATCTATTCTCGCTCTTGAAAAAGGATCTTCTGCTGGATCTTCTGTCTCTGAGCTAGTGGTGTCTCTGATTCCTCGAGCTACTAAGCTTTGTTATCATCTTAGGCCTATGCCAAGTAATGAAGGTGAAGTCATCTCTCATTCTGCCAATTATGCCAAATGGCACGGACTTCTGGATGGATGTATCGGTTTATTAGAATCCAGATTGAAGTGGGGTGGACCTCTAGCTGTGCAGCAGCTTATTGCTAGTGGTACGCCATTGCTTCTCATAAATCTGTTAGCTGGCAAACTTTCAAATGCTTCCCCAGAGGACATCAAGAAGACATCCAACCGGATTGGCTTGTCCCCTATTGGCGTTGTATGGACTATTTCGTCCATATGCCACTGTCTTTCGGGTGGCACAACTTTCCGTCAGGTTCTTGTGAAAATCGAAACCATGAAGCTAATTACTTGTTTACTATCTGATGCTCATATCAAGCTAGTAAAGAGCTGGGGAGGTCCGGGGGGAGGAAAAGATGGGGTCAGAGAGACAATAAATGTGATAATTGATCTCCTAGCATTTCCTTTTGTTGCTCTGCAAAGTCAACCAGGTTCGTTATCTGCCACAGCTTCTGTAAATAGTGGATTCATTCTCAACATTGGCTCTCCTGGTGTGAGAGTATGCATGGAAGATAGAGATTTGCTAAAAGCTATAGAAGAGGATATGGACAAATACATAATAGTCCTCCTGGAGGTTAGTTCGTCGATTCTGTTTCCTTGATTTTTACATACTTTTGTTTGAATGTTGATTGGTATCTATTTGTTTTCCTCTCATGATTCATGAGCTGAAATCTCGTTATTGTTACAAGCTGTATTTTTTAAATTTTTTTTTCAGGTGGGAGTGCCGAGTTTAATCCTACGTTGCTTGGATCATTTGGAATTAAAAGATTTAGTAAGGCCCGTTGCTTTTCTTGCCAAAATGGTGGGTCGTCCACGTCTTGCTGTAGATCTCGTGAGCAAAGGTCTGTTAGATCCTAATAGAATGAAAAAATTACTCAACCAATCAAGTCCAAGAGAAGTCATACTTGATATTTTGATGATCATATCTGATCTATCGAGGATGGATAAGGTAAGCGTTTTATAATTACGTACGATGCATTCTTTTTGTTACCTATGCTTAGACACAGTACAGTGAAGTAAATGATGTTATCTAATTTGGAACAATTGTTAACCGTACAGGCTTTTTATAAATACATCGGCGAGGCTTCTGTTTTACAGCCTTTGAAAGAATATCTTACCCATGTGGATCCAAATATACGTGCAAAAGCTTGTAGTGCTCTTGGCAATATGTGCAGACACAATGGATATTTCTACAGCGCTCTTGTAAGTTACAGCACTAAGCTTCTTTTACTATGAGAGGTCAAACTTTTCATAACAGACTGTTCTTTCTTACATGGTCTGCGTGGTTACTATGTGCAGGCGGAACATCAAATCATCGGTCTCCTCATTGATCGATGCGCTGATCCGGACAAACGAACACAGAAATTCGCTTGTTTTGCTGTAAAATCATCAAAAAACAGTTTTTTATTCTCCACTTCCATGATACTTCTGATCAAATTTTAAAAGAGGCCTTTTGCATTTTTCTTTCTTTTTGCAGATTGGAAATGCGGCTTACCATAACGACACGCTGTATGAAGAGCTAAGAAGATCTATAACGCAGCTAGCAAACGTTTTGACCACGGCTGAAGAAGACAAGACAAAAGCAAACGCGGCTGGTGCATTGAGCAACCTTGTCCGAAACTCCAACAAACTCTGTGAAGATATAGTCTCCAAGGGAGCTTTACAAGTTAGTACAACTGCAGATTATTTTGTTAGGTCAAGATACATGGATTTTTCTCGTATCTAATTTCACGTATGATGTTGGGATTTTGTGTGCAGACGTTACTGAGGCTAGTTGCGGATTGCTCGACTCTTGCCTTGAACCCAAGCAAGAAAGAGACAGCGAGTGAGTCACCGCTCAAGATTGCACTCTTCTCATTGGCTAAAATGTGTTCGAACCACCAGATTTGCAGACAGTTTGTGAAGTCATCAGAGTTGTTCCCGGTCATTGCAAGGCTTAAACAATCCCCTGAGGCTAACATTGCTCACTATGCTTCAGTTATTGTCGCCAAAGTCAGTGGTGAGTCTTAAGAAAACTTACTTCCCTGTAAATTTATTGTGGTAAGACATCGTATGTTTACATGGTAGTATTGTTATTTACGTTGAAAGTCTTTAAGAAAATGGGCCAACGATCTAAACCGCAGTAAACCAGATCAAATTACTTTTCTTTAAACAAATTGCATTGCATTACAAAGTATATTTAGATTCACTAAAACAACGGAATATACACAAATATACTGAATTGGTGAGTACTGAATCGGTGACACATATGAACACGAATATACTTATTAGCTTATGGTATTGTAAGCACTAAGCAATGGCAACTTTGAGGAATCAAGAAATATACAACTCAGCTTGGCCGTCAATAAAGAGACTCATGAACTCTTCACCGTCAACAGTTTCTTTCTCGATCAGGAGCTGTGCAAGCTTGTGTAGGATATCAATATGAGTTGTTATGATCTCCGTTGCTCTCTTGTATGCCTTCTCAACTAACTCTCGCACCTCAGCATCTACAATATCCGCAGTTGCCATTGAGTAATCTTTCTGTGATGACATCTGCAAAAACATTTCACGGATATATATAAGTAACACTCCAACTTGTCGAACCAACAACCCTAATGATGAAACCGAGAAAGCAATATACTTGTTGACCCATGAAGGGATTTCCACCAGGGCCACCAACAGCAACTTGTCCAATCTTTTTGCTGAACCCAAATCTCTCAATCATTTGACGTGCCACACGAGACACCTGCATGAAATCATTTGATGCTCCAGTCGTCACATTCTCATCCCCAAAGATCACCTCCTCTGCAACCCTGACATAGCCAACACAACAGAGATAGAGATGGTTTAACATAATTAAACCCTTCTCTGTATATTCAAAGACTGGCTTTTGTGACGAGGCGTGGAGGCCATTACTAACTAACCTTCCGCCAAGTGCAACAGCCATTTGATTCTCAAGGTAGCTCCTACTGTACAATCCAGACTCAAGTCTTTCTTCGCTTGGAGCAAAAAAAGTGAGCCCACCAGCTTGGCCACGAGGAATGATAGAAATCTTTGCAACCGGATCATATTCTGGCATAAGAGCACCCACTAGAGCATGACCAGCCTCTGTAAATTTAAAATTCATTTGAGGTGGTCAGAAAACAAGAATCCCAGCTGCGTACTCCATTACATATAGTTAGATAAAATGCTAACCATGGTATGCAACAAGTCTCTTCTTCTCTTCAGAGACAACTGCATTCTTCTTCTCAGGTCCAGCAATGATCCTCTCAAGAGCATCAGAGATTTCATCCTTGCTTATTTCCTTAAGCTCACGCCTAGCCGCAAGAATCGCCGCTTCATTCATCAGGTTTTGTAAGTCAGCACCCGTGAAACCAGGGGTCCTTCTGGCAACCTTGTCAAAGTCCACATCTTTACCGAGTGCCTTCCCCCTAGAATGAACCTAAAATAAAACCAAACCCCATAGAGAGAAATAAGAATCATTCACATAACTCCATAGACAAACCAGTAACCTTTATAAAACAGCTATGAAAAGAACCTGAAGAATCTTGACTCTGCCAGCCACATCAGGCCTATCCACCGTGACCTGTCGATCAAACCTTCCAGGCCTCAACAAAGCCGAATCAAGAACGTCCGGCCTATTCGTAGCTGCCAAAACTATCACACCAGAGTTGCCAGAAAATCCATCCATCTCTGTCAACAGCTGATTAATAGTCTGTTCTCTCTCATCATTTCCTCCTCCCATCCCAGCTCCTCTCTGCCTACCCACAGCGTCAATCTCATCAATGAATACAATACAAGGGGCTTTAGACTTAGCCTTCTCGAACAAATCCCTAACTCTCGATGCACCCACACCCACAAAAAGCTCTACGAACTCCGAGGCCGCGCAAGAGAAGAACGGCACTCCAGCTTCCCCAGCCACCGCCCTAGCCAGGAGTGTCTTACCCGTACCAGGCGGTCCAACAAGCAAACACCCTTTAGGAATCTTAGCACCCAAGGCTGTGTACTTATCAGGATTCTTCAAGAAATCCACAACTTCCTGTAACTCCAACTTAGCTTGATCAGCCCCAGCAACATCTGCAAATGATACACCAGTCTCAGGCACTTCCTGGAACTTGGATTTAGAACGTCCGAAATCCATAGGACCACCCAAGCCACCAGGACCACCACCAGGGCCTCCCTGAGCTCGCCTGAAAAGCAAGAAGAGTCCACCAAAGGCCAAAAGCGGGAAAATCAAGTTTCCAATGACAGTGAACAAGTCATTGCCTGAGGATTCTCCTTCAGAGACGGATATATCAACTCCGTTCATAGCCAAGATATCAATAAGGTCAGGGTCGTTAGGGACGATGACTGAAGCACGGCGATTGTCGACGGCAGTAAGCTGAACAACAGAACCATCTTTGCTGAATCTAACTCTCTCGACTTTCCCTTTCTTCACAGCGTTAAGAAACTCGCTGTATCGCCACTGTGATCCTTCTGGGAGATCCGATGATTTAGGACTAGGAGCCTTAAGTATCTCGTTCTGAATGAACAATGGCGATGGCGTCGATGGCTTCACAGCTTGAGATTCTATAACGACAGACGGAGAAGCTGGTTCGTCCACTACAGCTAAAGCTAGCGGCGAAGATGAAATTGAAGATAGTAGAATAGCTGCTAAGGCTACTTGCGACGAGAATGGCGAATTGGGTTTACCATTTGGCGAATTTTCGTCTTGAGACGATCGAGTGATTTGGTATTTAGCACGGGAGACGAAGGAGAAAGGGAAAGAGGGTTTTCTGGTGGTTTTAGGGGTGGGAGATGAGATTATGATATGGGATCCTAAGAAGAAATTTGAAGAAGAACGTAGTAATGAGTTAGAAGCCATTGAAGCAGCTCTGTTTCTTCTTCTTCGTCAAGACTTGTCAAAATTCGAATTGAATTCTGAGAGAGAAGAAGCTACAAACGAGAAACGTGGAACAAAGGATCTTCTGGTTTTTAAGGAAGAGGAGATTAAGCAGAAGCCATGACTTCTCGAGTCCTTTCTACGTTTGCTACCTCATATCCACTCGTTAACTGATCGCAAAATGCCACAAAAATTAATTAATTTAATGTGCAAATTCGAAAAAACTTTGTAGTGGTCGGACAGTTCGGTTTAATTTTAAAAATTTAATTCAGTTCGGTTTGGATTATGTTCCGGTTCGGACAACTTCCCCACCAACTAGAACAGTCTTGTAAGCCTCAACAGAACATGGACGTGAGAGCTTCATTCAATACCATAACCATTATTGAGTCTGCCATCAGTGAGATCATGGAATTCAGCGGCGACACAACTAATCTGTCCCATGTTAACAAGAGGCTCCACCTTTTCGATCAGTCTATCTTTGTCAAACTTTATTTGAGAATCATGAAATACCACAATCTTACCATAAGGGAATGGAAATGAAGGATGGTTCCACGAACCAAGTTCTGCTCCTACTACCAATCCTATTGAAACAATCGATGATTATATTTTATTTCCGAAAAGTCAGAATTTTCTCTTTTTTTTTTGGTCAAAATATACAAAAGTTTCTATCTTTTTTTATGTACTGTATATCAACCACAAGTGTAAAGAGTAACACAACAGTGAGAGCTTGGACAGAATAGATCCAAACCTTCCTGCCTTTAGTAAGAGTCCCTCTTCTAATGGCTATTTACATACAAAATTAAATTACAAAACTGAGACCTCGTTATAAGCCATATCTAAGGTTGAGAAGAGATGACCACCAGACCTGCCACAAAATAAAGAGGCCTTGATAAGCTTATCACACACGGTAGGCAAAAGGTTGACATGAAAATATCTGGACTGAACTATGTCACACAAGGTAGAAGAATCAACTGACTCATTTTCAATTCACACATAATTTTATCAAATACAAAGCCTGATGTCCAGTTTTGACTTTCGGTACACTACAAGCAGCAGAAAGAGTAACAGAATCTACAATTTTAATGTTTCAAGTAGCATAATTATTCTAGGAAAAAAGAAGTTCAAGTTTGGTTCTTGACTATATGAACAAACCAGTGTTGTTCCACGTTCTAATATAAGGAAAACAACTGACAAAAAGAGAATCTGTCTGTCCAATCACATCAGGGGAAGAAATTTCAAGTTCTCGAGGTATATATTAAGAGACTTACTTGCAACAGAAATCTCCAGCGAGATGTATAGTACTATACTACGGGTTGAAGAAACTTGAGCCTTCCATGTTGATAGCAACAAGAACCAATATACCCGTGATAATACCGAACCACAGTAATGCTAATCCTGAAATTAGGAGGTTTTACAGTTTCAGGTCAAGAAAGCATAGAAAGGAAATCATCGTAAGAGATTGAGCCTCGGTATACCTCCATCACCGCCAGCTCCTCTACCAGAATTTGCAACTAACAAATCCAAATTTGATACATCTGCGTTTCTTTCAGACCCCTTACTAGTATCTGGCTTAGAAGGTACTGGTGCCCCAAGTGAGTCACCACCATCAATTATACCGTCTCTAGCTTCAGATGAAACTATGCCTTGAAACTCCTCACTCACAATCAATGCAGACAACACGTTCATAAATGACTCTTGATCAATATCATCTGACGAAAGCTTTCCCTTCCGCACAAATGAGCCAAGTTCTTCTGAATCAGACATTTCATCGTCAGAAGTATCAATGGCTTTGACATTGGTCTTGTCATCTTCTTCCTCCTCCACATATGATTTGTATGTAAGCCGTAGCAGTATCTCACCCGCAGATCCCTTTCCAAACAAACTCCAACCACCACGCAAAACCACAATTCTGTCTGTAGGAACCGTATCTTGCAGAAATCTGAGATCAACCTGGACATATAACTAAATAATAAGGCTATGCAGACAGTAACATAAATATTAAGCAACATTCCTCAAGCAATCATTAAAGAGATCCACAGAATACGTACTCAACGCCTATTATTCTACAGATTACAAAAAAAAATATGTACCCAAGGAAATATTATTTACCTCTCCAGTACCAATAGCCATATCAGCAAACCCAAGACGATCATTGACCTCAATTTGTAATACTTGCTCTCTAGGATTTGAAACAAGGAATTGAAAGTCCTGCAAAGTTAAAGAATACACACTTATCTATTTACATTTCAATCCTTAAATAATCATAATTCACCACCAGATTGTGAATGAACCATCCAAAGCAGTTCACCTGATTCCAAATTGGCTGACCAGGAGCCCCAATGACAGTAGTTTGACTGTTCCTTTTACTACGGATAACTTGATCCCCTAATCTGAGAATTGCATATGGATCCGTTTTACCTGTTACCAATTACCGAGGAAAACAAAACATCTCACCAATAGACTCAATTAGTATAGCTACTTTATTCCCAAGAAAGTCGACTGAACTTGCACAAAGAGGCTGATACTTCAGCAATAGATTGTCTGTCTATTCCACTTTTCCAACTATGAAGGAAACACTGACATGTAAAGGAACTATAGCTTACCAAAAAACATGTATCGAAGTTTCTGGGCGTCAACAAGAGTAACAGATAGTTCCCCGACAAAATCCTTATTGCCTTCCTGCATTTCTCCTGATTTCAGGTCTTCTAAAACAGGTCCAACAGCTTTTCCTTTCTGAAAGTCCAAGACAATTTTCTTCGGTCGGACAAATAATCGAGGCAAATCCACAGTCAGCAGTTTGGTCAAGAACCTGTAAGAGACGATGCTGGGTAAAATAATAGGAGGGAAGAAGGAACCCACTATTGCAAAACGTCGAGGAGCTTAAAGACTCCACAGTAAACAAAATGAAATACTGGTATCTAACCAGAACAATGCACCAAAGCATCTTACACTATATGCTCGCTAAATTAGTAAAAGTTCATTGCAGTTAGATAAAATACAGAACATCATCTAAGCAAGCAAAGTGGCCCTTTCTATCCACTAAGTCCATGTAGTATTGAACAATGATATGGACAGTTTTTCAATATAAAAAATCGTGAAGTAACAGCCACAACAGAACTTACATTGATAGAACGGGAATTCCTGAATTCATAATCCATGCCATTCATGACAAAAGAAAAATAAAATGTGTGAGTTGCGGCGAACGCGAAAGCTAAAACTCTCTTCACTAAAACAATCGCCGATGACTTAACCTTTCCCCATTATATCGTCACCAGTTTCAAATTTCACTAAAAAAGGCTTGTCTGTTTAATTTTTTGGATAGGAAGGAAGCAACACAAACAATATCACGGGAATGGATCAGAAGACCAAGATAAACGCATACCCATTAGATTAAACAATCTGAATGCTGCAAGTTGAAATGTGACCTTTGGAAGTGATACAAACGAACATGATACAGCTCCCACCCAAGGTTGTGTCGGTATTAATCTTAGTTTGACCCAAAGCTCACCATCAATGTCAAAATCTCGGACACCAACTGGAACAACTATTGGGATAACACCGAATTTCAAAGAGAGCATTAACAACATGCGTGCACCGCCAGTATACCGAAGGCCAATTTGGTACCTATAACAGGAAAGAATGACATGATAAGAAACCTCGAACTGAGCCACAGATAAACAGTTTGAAGTAGCCAATGCCCCAAATTATGTACATAAATCATGCTCAAAGAAAGGTCACTCTTCAAATGAAGATTATTTCGTGAACTCTAACTGAAATGAAAGCCAAATAAATCTCATCAAGAGATTCAATGGTTGCAAAACAATATACAATTGAAACCAAGTAAGAGCAATCCCAGCAATTAATCAACGCAGAAAACTTTGTTAGTACCAAACAAGTATACACGTACTGCAAGTCATTGGCACGGCGAGATGTCTTCCTCTCAACATTTCTGACAGACAACGGCTCATCCCCTAAAGAAAACTGCTTAATCTCAACTCTCTGCACATAATCAGGCTTTTTCAAGTCATCAATCACAGGCTGTAACAAACCAACGAGCCAATTCTCAATACCCGCTCTATACACTTTCCAGAGCTTCCCTAACACCATGTTGACCCACTCCACGGACTCTTTCCTTTGCAAATCCTTCTCTAGGAACAAAGAGAAGCTGGTGGGAACCTGTGGCCATGGCCCTACTCCTCGTTGGTTTCCATCTCCACCTGTTTCTCTTTGCCTCTTTCTCCAAGTCCATAGCTTATCAAAAGCAACACCAACGAAAAAGAAGAAGACGAATAGACTAATTACACTACGATTAATGGTCGGTGACGGAAGTGGATGGATTACACCTAACTGGGTCCTAAGCTTATCCACTATCGGATCTTCCCTAAAGTTACTGAAATTGGCTTGGTCATTGGACTCTTTCGAACTACCCTCGTCTTCAAATTCATTCGTAAACCTAGCAATTACAAACCTATTTGCAGCCTTTCTACTAGAATCCGTCAATCTTAGGTTTTTCGAATTCCCACGAAATCCACAGGAAATAAACCTAAAGTTCGAAATTTTGACGCTCGGACGCAGAACCCGACTCCTTGTAAAAAAAACCGCGCGGAGCTCATTAGAGCATGGACAGAGCAGAGTGCAAGACACATCAACAGGTAATCGGAAATCAAAATTCGAAGAAGAAGTTTGTGGAATCATCTATGAATCGTATCCGAAGAAGAAGGAGAAAAATAACGCATATCTTTAGGGCAATAACAGTTTCTCCAATGGCTCGTAGCAAAATCTGTAGAAGCTAACAAAGTTAGAAAAATTGCAGAAGAAGAAGTTCATTTTCTTCTCTTCTTACTTCTGTTTTTTTCTCTGGACTGTTTGACACGTGGATCGAACCCTCGTCTCCCCCTCTACGGCTATTAAAAAAAATATATAAAAACTAAACCGACTGATATTCAGAGTCACTTCGATTCAATTGAATGGGAATTTTGGTTTAATGTCGGTTCGGTTCGGTTCCTTTGAAATCTGAAATCTGAAAACTGGAAAATTCGAATTGAAGTATTAACCACCCCCTCTCTCTCTCTCTTTTGCTTACTTCTCAATTCACATGATTGAGCTCAAAACATTGCTTGATCTTCCATTACACTTTCTTCATCTCAAGCAGATCCATTGCTTACTCCTAACTTCTCCGATATTCTATACTCGTCGCGATCTCTTTCTCTCACGTCTTCTCCGTCGCTGCTGCACCGCCGCAACTCAATTCCGCTACGCTCGTCGTTTATTATGTCAACTCCAAACTCTGAGCATTCAACTATGGGATTCGCTCATTGGTCACTTCTCCGGCGGGATTACTCTCAACCGTCGGTTATCATTTCTTGCTTATCGTCATATGCGGCGAAACGGCGTCATCCCTAGCCGCCACACGTTTCCTCCGCTTCTCAAAGCGGTTTTCAAACTGAGAGACTCGAACCCGTTTCAGTTTCATGCTCATATCGTTAAATTCGGGTTGGATTCGGATCCTTTTGTCAGGAATTCGTTGATTTCGGGTTATTCTAGTTCTGGGTTATTCGATTTTGCAAGTCGTCTTTTTGATGGAGCTGAAGATAAGGACGTGGTTACTTGGACTGCAATGATTGATGGGTTTGTGAGAAATGGTTCTGCTTCGGAAGCAATGGTGTATTTCGTGGAGATGAAGAAGACTGGAGTCGCGGCTAACGAAATGACCGTTGTTAGCGTCTTGAAAGCTGCAGGGAAGGTTGAAGATGTTCGATTTGGGAGAAGCGTTCATGGGCTTTACTTAGAAACAGGGAGAGTGAAATGCGATGTGTTCATAGGAAGTTCTCTAGTAGATATGTATGGGAAATGTAGTTGTTATGATGATGCCCAGAAAGTGTTCGATGAAATGCCTAGCAGAAACGTGGTTACTTGGACGGCGTTGATTGCTGGATATGTGCAAAGCCGTTGCTTCGATAAAGGGATGTTGGTTTTCGAGGAGATGTTAAAGAGTGATGTTGCGCCTAATGAGAAGACTCTAAGCAGTGTTCTTTCGGCGTGCGCTCATGTCGGGGCACTTCACCGAGGAAGAAGGGTGCATTGTTATATGATTAAGAATTCGATTGAGATAAACACTACAGCTGGAACTACATTGATTGATCTTTATGTCAAGTGCGGGTGTTTAGAGGAAGCTATACTTGTTTTTGAGAGACTTCATGAGAAAAATGTGTATACTTGGACCGCGATGATTAATGGATTTGCAGCACACGGATATGCTAGAGATGCATTTGATCTCTTTTATACCATGTTGAGTAGTCATGTTTCACCAAATGAAGTTACTTTCATGGCTGTCTTAAGTGCCTGCGCTCATGGAGGTCTTGTGGAAGAGGGTCGAAGGCTTTTCCTGAGCATGAAGGGACGTTTCAATATGGAGCCAAAAGCGGATCACTATGCGTGTATGGTTGATTTATTTGGAAGAAAAGGTTTGCTAGAAGAGGCGAAAGCTTTGATAGAAAGAATGCCAATGGAGCCAACAAATGTGGTATGGGGAGCTCTGTTCGGCTCTTGTTTGTTACACAAAGACTATGAGTTAGGTAAATACGCAGCCTCCCGTGTGATCAAGCTGCAACCTAGTCATAGTGGGAGATACACTCTCTTGGCTAATTTGTACTCGGAATCCCAAAACTGGGATGAAGTCGCTCGGGTAAGAAAGCAAATGAAAGATCAACAGGTGGTGAAATCGCCAGGATTTAGTTGGATCGAAGTGAAAGGCAAGCTTTGTGAATTCATAGCTTTCGATGATAAGAAACCCCTTGAATCTGATGATTTGTACAAGACTCTCGACACTGTTGGGGTGCAAATGAGATTGCCAGATGAATTGGAAGATGTGACTGCTGAATCATGACTTGGGACGTTTACCATTTTCCTCATAAGCCTTCTCTGAAACTATCCATAACCTTCAAATTATATCCTCCTTTAGTCTTCAACCTCTCGGCTAATTTCTCTGTTATCTCGAGATGCAATACTACAGGCTTCTTCTTCTCTTCTGAATATCTACAAGAAAAACTCTTGTTTGCAACTTTAACATCTGAAGTTGTGTGTTCTTGATTCCCACATCTGGACTTGAGTGCTTCAATGGCGATTTCTGGAGGGATCTTAGGGTTTCTGGCGAGCTGTTTGCACGTCTCCATTGTTAGTTTCTTGTAGTTGAGACATCGACATATCTCTGTTCGATCTTGGGGTGTTAGATTCGGATGAGACTGTACAATAACAAAACAACAGAAATTATAAAGGAATCAATCATACACTGACATAATAATCATTATTTCTACAATTTTTGAAAATGATGAACTATTGTTAATTCCAGTAAAACATGTGAATAGAAAAGTACATGAATAATTGTTAGTCTTTGACATGTATTTCAAGTGTAACTGATAGTACCTTACCAGAATTATTCCTTTTTAAGATATTTTTACTAATAGTATTACAGAGAAAAACAAGAAGAAACATACAGTCAAGACTGTTGTGGCCTTGTGGGTCTGACATGAACCCCACGGCAGTAACAAGACAGAGTGAAGAATCTAAAGGATGACTCCAAATCTTCTTAATCATATATATACATCCATGTGTGTATATTATTAATACACGTTAATCTCAAAAAACTTCAAATCTTTTCTTTGATACATTTTCGGTTTTATATTAAAACTTAGTTTGGCTTTATATCCCAAAGTCTCAAACTTCAAATCTTTTATGTTTATGATGAATAAAAGAATAGTTGACTCTATTTCAACTCTTCATAATAAATATATAAAGCCAAAATGTATTAATAAGCAAATGGTATTGAAATCTGTATGGCACTTGTCATCTTCTATATGTCCAATACATATAGAAAATTAAAATTATTCTCTATTTTGTGTCTCACTTTTGCAGGATAAAAAACATTTTTGGCTCAATCATTTAGTTGGTGAAGAAATTCAAGAAAAACAAAAAAATAATAGTAAAACTTATAACTTAACAAAAAAAAAAAACTGACCTGTAGATAGATGTCAATTGCTCTGTAAACTCCATCAAAGCAATCTCTAGCTGAATCCGGCAAGCTCTCTGCAACACCAAGAAACTTGGGGACTTTCAAATTCTGATCTGGAGATATTTCTCTCAAATACTTATCAATCAATTTCCCAATTTCTTTCATATTCCTCTCTCTTGATTCTTCTTCTTCTTCTTCTCTGTTCTTCACAAATACTTTTAGTAATCTTATCACAAGATCAACATTGTAGAAACCACTTTCTCTGCTTCCTCTTGCAGATATCAGAAGATCATCAAGTGTTGCTTGTTCCAGCATTTCTCCTATTAGGGTTTCTAAACCGATTCTTGACTCTCTACTTAGGCTAAAACTGGATAAAACTCGAAGAATCCAGAAGAGTTTCCTGCAAGAAAACGTACGTGTCCCTGCGGAAATCACTCCTCTAACCGCTGTGTCAGCTAAATCTGAGTACTCGAGCTTGTTCCTCATAAGCTCAGTGGTAGTTCTTGATTTGGTTTGGAGTTTTGTCTTGAGATAATGGAGAAGAAATCTGGTTAGGACTAAGCTTTTTATGTTGGTTTTGTAAGCTCCAATGATCATAACTAGCTTCAATATGATCTTCGGGGAAAGATTTGTCATATCTTCGAACCACCACTCGTTGCTTCTTCCGCAAGCAACAGACCGCGAAATATACCTACCGTCTGATTCTGACGTGTTCTTGGCCATCTCAGGAGAAAGAGAAGAGGCGAAGGAAGAAAGCGAAGAAGAAGAAAAATCGTCTGAATTCTGAGAGATTTTGTTCAAAGCTGCGAAAATGAGTTTATCTACAAGACCATACGAATCTGCTTGGAAGAACACTTGCTCGCAGTTCTTGAGACACGAAACGATGTCGCTCCAAGACCCATAGAACACTTCTTCTAGAAACTTCTCTGTCTGAAGGAAGAGATTAGAGAAACAGAACTTCTCCGACATGCCTAGAAAAACAGAGCAGCAGTACAAAGTCGAGACGTTTGAGACGTCGATTAAGATTTCTCCGTTGTGGTAACAGAACCTTGAAACCAGCTCAAACCCATCTGGTCCTCCTGGAAAATCATTAATCTCGATAGTGATGATTCTCTTTTTCTTGTTTCTCTTCTTTTTGCTCTGTTTAATCATCTTCCTCAAGCTTCCAGAGTACTTTGAAATCACGTTCTAAAACAGAGCACATAGAGAATTAAGAACAGAGCATAATCAAGACTGTGGTTTTTTGAACTGAGTTTTAGGTTTGGTTCTTTACCTGATTGAGGAAGAATGTGTATTGGCCATTGAGATTGATCTTAAGATCGTTGAGAGGAGACATTTCATAGAACAACTAGGAAGCCTACTGAGGTCTTGTGACTTTGTGAGCTTTTTTCTGTTCTTCCTCTGTGTTTTTTTCTTGGATTGAATAGAGCAATAATTATAGTGGGCACATGTAAATGAGTGGATATATATAGTGTTTCATTTGGCTTTATTTACACCTGTAAAATGCACAAAAATATATAAACTGAATCTAAGTTTGAGAAATTAGAGGTAAGTAAGACAAAGTTTATGTTGAGCTAGTATAATAAAACCACATAAATTCCAAAGTCTCTCAAATTCCCATAAATTGATTTCTTTTGTTTGTCTTGTTATGTTGTTTTTAAAAGAATGCTGTAGAATTTTGATTCCTATATCTTTGAGAAGGATTGACTTTTAAGAAATTATGATAATTATTTTTCACTGTCAAGTATTCGGTTCATATTGTACATGAGCTTTTCAAACTCAAACATGAATATCAAAACTTCAAAGTGTTTGAAAGGTCACTAAAAAAATTAATACAGCATTACTAAACACAACATACAGTAAAACCTCTATAAATTAATAATGTTGGGACTACAAAATTTTATTAATTTAGAGAGGTTTTAATTTATCGATAAATTAATATTTATTAATTTATAGAGAGATTTTCCTAATTTAGTAACTTTTCAAAAAAAATTATAGGATTTTTTTCATTATAGAAAATATCTTTCAAGAATCAATTACAACTAAACAATAATATCATGTTTAGAAAACAACACCAAAAGTTTTTGATACAGTAAAATACGAGAACTAAATTTTAAATAAAAATAAATACAAATTTAAGCAAAAAAATATTAGAATTATATTTCAGAAAAATTCCTACATATAATGTATATATATAATTGATATATTTATACAATTATTAATTTATGATATTGATGGGACCATATATTTACATAGAACTTTCAAAAAAGTTATTATCTTATTAATTTATCGATTTGTGTCACTTTTTACACTGGTACAAATTCGGGATTGGAAAAATTTATTAATTTATAAAGGTTATTAATTTATCGACTATTAATTTATAGAAGTTTAACTGTATGTTATAAATATCATCATATACTGTACTTTGGTCACTCTTTCTATTAACTTCTTCTTTTTTTTTAAAAGAATTTGGAATTATGTCGTAGTGCATGTGAATAAGTGGGGTCTAGACGAAAAAGATTTTCCTGTTTTAAGTGCGAGTCCATGACGAGCTTTTTTCATCGTATTTCCCATATCCGACCATGTTTTTTTTTTTTTTTTTCA
>Ga0041059_1000833_pt1 | contig 24280 bp, 34 predicted proteins | sample AraColnosormetaG_FD_56232 | JGI IMG/M metagenome (GOLD analysis project Ga0041059, IMG submission 56232) | Arabidopsis roots microbial communities from North Carolina, USA - Col MF nosort | ecosystem: Host-associated > Plants > Roots > Unclassified | place: USA: North Carolina | collected... | reverse complement strand
AAAAAAAAAAAAAAAAAAAAAAAAGGTACCGACTATGAATGGCTCGAGAACTTTGTACTGTAAAACTGAAAAGGAACTCTGAAAAGAGAAGGCAGACAGACTTTGTGAACGTGAGATCAATCGGAGCTGGAGTCGTAGAAGTCGCTGGGGCAAGGAGTCATAACTTCGGATTCAAGTAACTGGACGACTCTGTGCATTGTTGGCCGCTCATCTGGACTTGACGACACACACTTTGTTGCTATTGATAGAAGTGCGTCGAGACTCTCTCTCTCCACTCCTTCACAGCTTAGATCAACAATCTCCTTTGCCCGGTTTTCGCTGATTAAGAAGTTTAGCTGCAAGATTATAAAAAACAAAATTTAAGCTTTTACTAGTCAATATTATTATCTAAGCTGGATCTCGTTATGCTTACCCAACCAACAATGTTAAAGCCTTTCTCGATGAATGAGGCATCCGTGGGAAGTTTACCACTCAAGACTTCAAGAACCAAAACCCCGAAGCTGTAAACATCGGTTTTCTCAGTCGCTCTACCGCTTTGCATATACTCTGCAAAAAACACTCATTATGAGTTCACGGATTTAGGTCCTAACAGATAGTAACAACAAGTAATAAGCATTGTTATTACTGTGTAATTGAGTACCTGGAGCCAAGTAACCGAATGTGCCTGCAACAATGGTTGTAATATGAGATTCTTCGTCCTCTAACAACTTGGCAAGCCCAAAGTCTGATACCCGAGCCTCCAGATTTCCATCCAGTAAGATGTTGCTTGATTTTATATCACGGTGTATAATCCTAGGAGAACAATCATGATGCAAGTATGCCAACCCTTTTGCCGCTCCTATTATGATATTAACTCGCGAATCCCAATCCAGCTGCTCGCCTCTCTCTACACATTCAAAAATTTCACTTAATAGAATCATAATTCTCCGTTAAGGAAACCCGTAAATATGAAGTTGAGGGTTTACTATGTAGAGCTTCATCAAGGCTACCACCAGGAAGGTAATCATATAGCAGAAGCTTTGATGTGGGTGAATTGCAGTATCCACGTAGATTCACAAGGTAACGATGTTTGATGCTCCCAAGAATCTCAAGCTCCCTTTCAAAAAACCGATCAAAACCTTCATTTAACTTAACAATTCTTTTCAGCGCAAAAACATTGCCATCGTCCATAGACAGCTTGTACACTGTGCCAAAGCCTCCACAGCCTATTATGTGCTCTTCATTAAGAGATTCCAGTTTCTTGATAATGTCTTTGGAAGCGTAGGGCAAATCTCCATGGAACATCACTATAGACGCACCTGGATAGAAAAAATCGTCTCTTATGGTGTCAAGTTTTGAGAGAAAAATATAACTCTTAGAGAGAATATCTACAATATGAGTCAGCATGGCTCACCTCCACCGACATCTATCACAAGGCTTTTACTCTCAACTCTACCAAGCTTTTTATAGAGAAAGCATCCCCAGAAACACATGAGCGCCACTAGGAGCAGCCCACCCACAGTAGCTGAAGCACTTATAAGCAGCCTTTTAGGGTTATTACCTCCTTGGCCTATAACACGGGAGAAACCAAAAAGCAAACTCATTTCACGCCAAATACTACAGATTTCTCAAAAATTAAGTTATAATCCATATATCCTGACAAGAAATTGATTAAAACACAGTTGCTTTACCTGTTGGAGACCCAGAAGCTGTAGAATTTCCACTGTCATTGCACACAATATCGATTTGTTTTCCACACAAGTTACGATTTCCGTTGAAGCTGCAAGAGTGATTCAACAGTTTACGACTTGGTTATTTTCAGCTACACTGCTGCAAAGCTAGTAACAGGGTGCTATCGTACACAACGTCACAAAAAAAATTATAACTGCTTTGCCAGATCAACCGTAGAAAGATTTATCAACCATAATTTACAAAAATTTGGTTGGGGAAATGGGTATATATAAATTATACTTACGAGTCCCTCGAGAGTCTAGCGAGTAGGCCGTCAGAAGGTATTTTTCCCACCAGGAAATTGTTTGAGACATTGCTTCAAAAGAAGATCAACATAGTTAGTAACATTGACACTCATATATCTACAGGACTGCAAAATAAAATACGCAAGTTAGAGATTAGCAACTCACAATTTAGTAAGCCTTTTCAACTGCCCAAGTGAAGCAGGGATAGCTCCATTGAGATTGTTGTTTGAGAGGTCCCTTCATAAATGAGAGTCAAAAATCATAGTAGTTCAGAAGAATGTAGATGATATGCCCATTTAATATGAAAGAAGCCTAGCATAGATTTACAATTCTCATCATCATATTTGAGAGTTTTTCACCCGGAAAAAATAACACAATACGTGATTAAATATAAGTTATGTCAAACTCCCTATAATTTTTAGGGTTCACCACGACTGTAGAAATAAGTACTTTCGAAAACATTATGTTGTTGCTGCATGGAAGATCAGAAGAACCTCTTGTAGTTCACAATATAATTATAGAGGATACTAAATGGTGAGAGTAGATAGCAGAACAACAAATAGCAGATCCTAGAGAGGCTAAGAAAACAAATCCACTTGGAAGAACGAGGAAAAAAACCACGTACAGGTTTTTCAGCCCGGACAGGTTTCCTATTTCACTTGGGATTGTCCCAGTGATGTAATTATTCTGCAAGTATCTGCAAGGAATAAAAGGACAATAAATTATAAAAGATTCACAACGATTCTTGTCAACTAGCTAAACTTGTGACTGAGTTTATCATCACTCACAAGACGCATCAATATTATGCACCAACTATATAGAAGCAAATAAAGAAAAACACTAGTAATTGTTAGGAAATAATATAAAATTTGGAAAAACAAAACGAGAATTCGATCAGCAATGAAGTGTAATCACACTAATCAGCATAAGTATTTGGGAAAGCCCTTACATTCCCTCTAATGCCGTGCAATTTCCCAATGAGGCAGGTATTGATTGATATAACGCATTGTTGTGAAGCATTCTGCAATGACATGGGAATACACATACAATGAGTAGTAGAGCATATGCTAGACATCAATAATATTAATTAAAAGGTTAGGAGCACATACAAAAGCCTTAACTGATCCAGCTTTCCAAGCTCAGGGGGTAAAGGTCCCCTTAATTTGTGATAAGTAAGACTCCTGCACACAAGAAACTTCAGGAACCGACAAAAGATGCACCACATACTGAAGAAAAAAAAAGAATTTAAACTAAAGAAATTTTAAACTTACAAGGCTATAACTCTTTTTGTTTTTGCATCACAGGTCACTCCTTTCCAGTTACATGGATCAGGATCCTCTGGTCTCCACAGACCAATAACACCATCAGAAGCCAAAACTCCATTTCTAAAACTCAAAAGCGCCTCACCTGGAGAAAAAAAGGATTTAATCCCTTCAGCAATCTGGGCGGAGTAAATGGTGATCATGACTTGTCAAAGACAAAATATAGAAGAGATTAAAGACACATATCGCTGTATACCATCAGGACTAATTGCTTCATTTTCATTCGTTAGTGCAGAGAGAAACGAGATCAAAAGAAACCATGAGCAGCAGCGCTTCATTAGACAGATGCCCATTATGGCACCGTTCAAGCATAATATAGCTACTGCCAATCATCTGAAAGAACAGCCTCCGGAATGCAACACTCGTAGCATATACTCAGCTGCTCCGTGACGCCCAGTCTATCTTCAAGAAACAAAAAGAGACTCCTGAAGTTAAATAAAATAATGTCATTAGACCGTACAACAATAACAGCTGACCCTCATTTGAAACTCTATCAAGCCTCGATCTTCCAATAATCAGACAACCAAATCCTCAATTACAAATCAAGCGTTCCACAACATCGATGCACAACATTTGCATGGTCTCATTAACAATTACAGCACCCAGAACAGTGAGATTATCTAATCGGATCAAATCCACCTCCCAAATTTGCAAAATCAGAAATCGAACCTTCAGAATAAAACCCCAACTCATTATTTAAAGAGGAGCTCGGATAGCTAAAATCGAACTTAAATCACGAAATTCGGAGGACATCATTGCAATCACAGCACAAGAAGAACTGAAGAGTCAACAAAACCATTCAATAATCTAAAAAAACGAAATCGATTCGCCGATAACTCAGACCAAAATCTCACTTCCCCCAAAAAAATGGCGAAAGAGAATGGGAATTTACACGAACCTCAAAATGGATCCGCGAGGAGGAAGATGAAGATGAAGAATAAGACAGAGGAAGAAGACGCAATTGAGCTGTAAAGCAATGTCTTAACTAACAACTTTTTTTTTTTTGTTGTTGTTGTGATTTATGAGAGAGTGAAGAGAGAGAAAGTAGAGTGTGCAGTGGAAATGTGAGATACTTTGGAGAAGGAATCGGCTAGTTACGAGTTTACGACCAATGAGAGAGGAGAAGTGGAGACCACACGTGCCGATCATGACTTATTACACGTGTCGACCGACGCATTGTATAATGCCAGAACTGGACAAGGGCTTGTTGGGTCAGTTAAAACATCGTTATTGCGTGGGCCTACTAAAGCCCATTGTTATTTATTTGGAAGCGTACTGTACTTTACTATCTTTAGGGACAATTCTTGTATTTTCAGCTTTAGCGGATCTTATTCACCTAAATCAAACAAACAAGTGTACTTAAAAATGGAACAAACAATGGACTGATAATCATTATTTCATTTGCTTTTATAATAGAAATCAAAATATTAATATTGGATTCAATCTTTCCACGTAACTTCTTGTTTTGGTAATTTCATCTATGATTCTTATAAATTTGGTACCATTGTAAAAATATGGCTTAAATTTGAGTTGTTGTTTCATGTGTTAGCAGTAGACAAGAAAAGATATCTGGAGATAGAGAGTTACATCACCTAAGACATGAGGATGGAGATGGAAAAGGTGTAAGGTGTGGTGTGGCTTAAATATTCTTGTACTAATTATCAATCAAAGTTTGTTTGAAATTTGAGTATTTGTATTCTGAATTTGAATTAGATATTTCAAATATATTAAAATCCAAAGCGAAATCAGATCCTAGCATAAATATTTAGGATATTAAAATAATAAATTTTAACTAGTTTTTAAATCATAAAATACACAATGTTTTTGAACTTCCATAATCAAACTAATAAATCCATTTTGGTTTACGTGTCTAGTTTTATAGAAAATGACTATTTATTTGTATTTTATAGAAGAAAAGATAATCCAATAAGTAAGTAATAATAACTCATGATTTTGTTGATTTTTTAAAATAAATATTTTTATAACTAAAAATGAGTTATTCATTTCAAAATATTACTTTATTTTCTTAGAAATTAATAGATTGTTAATGTAAATATATTTTGAAAATATTTACAGAACCAACAATAGGAAAATTCAGTACTGTTAATCATTTCCTAAAATAGTTTGAAAATGCCGATCTCTCCACGTGGAGAAAGCAAAAGAAAAACGCTCGTTTTAAGATTTGAAATAATCGCGCGTGTAAACATTTCCAATCAAAACGCGCGTGAAGGGTTTTTAACAAAAAAATTACACCACCGATTTAAACGTAGAAACCAAAATTCCCCCACTCTCTCTCTCTCATTACGCTCCACCCTACTCTTCTTTTTTGTCCTTCTCTCTCTCTCTCTTGCCGGCACTAACAACACGAAGAAATTTTTTTGAAAAGAGAGAGAAAGTTTCCAAGAGACCGTACGAAGAAAAAAAAAACTTGGTATAGATCGATAAGATCGATACCGTCGGAGAGATAATTTCGTGGAGTAATGTCGACGGAGGATGAGAAGTTATTGAAGGAGGCGAAAAAACTTCCTTGGGAGGATCGGCTTGGGCATAAGAATTGGAAAGTTAGGAACGAAGCTAACGTCGATTTAGCTTCTGTTTTTGATTCGATTACTGATCCTAAGGACCCTCGTCTTCGCGATTTTGGTGAGTTTCTCTACCTCGTTTTTTTATTATTATTATGTTAGGGTTTTTGTTTTTGAAGCTCAGATCTGATTAGGGTGGTTTATATCGGTGTGGATCTGTTTTGAATTTGGATTGTTGAGTGGGAATGTGATTGGTCTAGGGTTCCATTTTGCTTTACTTTTGATTGAATTTCTGATTATTATTTTTTATTCGCAGGTCACTTGTTTAGGAAGACGGTGGCAGATTCTAATGCGCCGGTGCAAGAGAAAGCGCTTGATGCATTGATTGCGTTTTTGCGAGCAGCCGATTCAGATGCTGGAAGGTATGGTGTTGTTTATTTTTATTGCTTTAGAAATGGGCAGAGTGGAGTGTTCGTTTGCATGTGAATAATTAGTTTGTTTCTGCTTTTGAAGGTATGCAAAGGAAGTTTGCGATGCTATTGCGCTCAAATGCCTTACGGGTCGGAAGAATACTGTGGACAAGGCGCAGGCTGCTTTCTTGCTTTGGGTAGAATTAGAGGCCGTCGATGTTTTTCTGGTATGTCATTCATTCTATGTTTTTGCAACACTGCTAGGGTTATCTAGACACATACGGTTAACCCTTGCACTCTGATGTATAGGTTCACCATCTAGCCATAGAGTTACTTGCTAGATTGCTGATACTGGTATCTGAAACTAGATAGGTGAGCTGACATAGAAATGAAAGTGCTTTATAACCCAGAATTCAACCATATACTGATCTTAGAAGGAGTGACGTAGAATATAGCATTGTGGCTCTTTGTCCAGTTCTGTGTTATGCTAGGTATCTAGTGTGGCATAGGAAAAGAGCAATTTAAATAACGATGACTGACAGATGTCCTGAGCATCCTGTGTTCAAGGTCAAGAAACAGAATCAACTTTCTGGGGTCTGTTCCTATAATCACCCTCTTCAGTAACCAACATTTCCAGTTTTGAGTTGTTGTCACCGTGTCTCAAGCTGTTGGACTTCTGCTATGAATAATACTTATTTCTGAAGGAGAAAGGAATCTAGATACCTTCTTTATTGTTGTTTTCAAGATATCTACCATAGTGTTTTGTTCAAAACATCATTTCCTTCAGAAGTTTTAATTCACTTCCCAAGTATAAAGTTGCAATAACTCTACTTGATATGCATTGTTTCAGTCATTTCAATTTTCAACTGCCAACAAGATATATATTGGGAGACTGGGAGTTGTATAGTTTATAGGATAACATCGTTTTTATACATGCTAACAGATTTGGCATGATTGTAGGATACGATGGAGAAAGCTATAAAGAATAAAGTTGCAAAGGCTGTGGTACCTGCAGTAGACGTTATGTTTCAAGCTCTAAGGTCTGTTTTCAACTCCTTGTTAGTTTTCTCCATTGGTTCATGAAATCTTTTATCTGAAATATCGACGCTACTTTATTTCTACCTTAGTGAATTTGGATCAAAAGTTATTCCACCTAAAAGGATTTTAAAGATGCTTCCTGAACTTTTCGACCATCAAGATCAGAATGTCCGTGCATCTGCCAAAGGAGTGACTCTTGAGCTATGCCGTTGGATTGGAAAAGACCCTGTAAAGTCTATATTGTTTGAAAAAATGAGGGATACGATGGTAAGATTTATGTTGAGCCGCACATTTGCAACTTAGCTATGCTGCCAAGTTGATATGAACTGGATTAAATCCTCTTGATTTTTCTTGGAATTGGAAAACTGAAACAGGGGTTTCTAGTCATAACAGATAGATAGATGATAGATCCCATTGCGGATAAGAACCACACCTTACCTGTAAATTCTGCCCATGATTTGCGTTTTTCTTTAATCAGTGGAAGAAGTTACACTTGAATTTTTATTTATTCTCTTGTGCTTTGTTGCAAACCCTAATATTCCGTTTCATTGTTACTATGTAAGAAAAAAGAGCTGGAGGCTGAGCTTGCCAATGTTACAGCGGGTGCCAAGCCTACTCGAAAGATAAGGTTACTACCACATACGATAATAATTGTTTAATTTTCCTAATTATTCATTGGCACATACATCTAATATATTTTGACATTTATTGGTAAGGTAAAACCAGATCCAGTTTCACCGTAATTCAGCCTATGCTTTGTGAATACTCAATGTGCCTCTGTCAAATTTCTGAATAATTGAATTGATATGCATGAGTATTTCTTTTTGGTTTCAAGACCTTTTTCTAGCCTGTGTGAATTTTAAAGTTGAAAAAGTAAAGCTGCAATGAGATTATTTCTGTATTTGGCTTTCAAGATCTGAGCAAGACAAGGAACCAGAGGCAGAAGCTAGTTCTGATGTTGTGGGTGATGGGCCCAGTGAAGAAGCTGTTGCTGACGGTAAGTAGCTTGTACCTCAATGAATTGTTCTTCATCAAGTAATAATGAGAAGTCTGCTTACATTGTTTTTTCTTTTATCTACCCGTACTATCAGCGCCTCAAGAAATAGATGAGTATGATCTTATGGATCCTGTGGACATTTTGACACCTTTGGAGAAGTCTGGGTTCTGGGACGGAGTGGTGAGTTTTGATGCTTAATGCACATTTTACTATGTTTTATTTCTTGTGGTTGTCTTTCACTGAAAGAACTTTTTTATACTATACCACTTACTTCTCATGTTGATTGCATGTGGCACATTACACTAACTAACGATGTATCCCTTATAGAAAGCTACAAAGTGGTCCGAACGTAAAGAAGCTGTTGCAGAGCTAACAAAGCTTGCTTCGACTAAAAAGATAGCTCCTGGTGATTTTTCAGAAATTTGTCGGACTTTAAAGAAGGTAGTTAACTTTCCATGATAAGAAGTTTAGGCAGCATTGATTATATGTATATGTTATAATCCTTGTTATGTTTTATTCCGTAAGTGGAATATTATCTAATTGGTGATGATGCAGCCTGCAAACATCTGTGCTTATTGATTAATCTGAAGTTCGAAGTTCATGCGTTTCAAAATGTTTTCTGGTCGCAATCATAGTTTGTGGATGCTGCTATTGTTCAGGATTCAATACTGCATAACTAATTTTGCTTTCGTTTTGATAATATTTGTAAATATTTCCAATTGCAGCTTATCACGGATGTGAACTTGGCCGTTGCAGTTGAAGCTATTCAAGCCATTGGAAATCTTGCATGTGGTTTAAGAACACATTTCTCTGCTAGTTCACGGTTTATGCTGCCTGTTTTACTTGTGAGTCATGTAGCATCTTTGATCGAAAAGTATAATTGGAGGAAGACGCTTCCAGTCTTATGAGTGTTAATACTATTTCTTAGATATTAATGGGCTTAAGTAGCTGACTTGGTTTTAGTCCAGGAATTGATACAAAATTGCTGTCTGTTTGTTCCTTGAACAGGAAAAATTGAAAGAGAAAAAGCAATCAGTCACAGACCCACTTACACAAACGCTACAAACAATGTACAAAGCCGGGTGTTTGAATCTTGTTGACGTTATAGAAGGCAAGAGTCAGTTTATCTTGGATTTTATTTTATGAAGCTCTACTGATTTGCTTATGATTATCTTTTTTAGATGGCGACCAATTTTGCTTAAGCATCTGTCTTTCATCAGTTTCCAATCAACTTTACTCTCTTTTGCAGATGTGAAGACAGCAGTGAAAAACAAAGTTCCACTTGTGCGTTCTTCAACTTTGACCTGGTTGACATTCTGCCTTGAAACAAGTAACAAAGCTCTTATTCTAAAGGCTCACAAAGAATATGTCCCTTTATGTATGGAGGTTAGTTTTCTTGCGCCAAATGGCTCCTAATAATACTTTGACTGAACTTTAAAGCATGGCACTGTTAGATTAGCTATATGCAACAAGTTAGTGCTAAAAAGACAGACAACGTATGTCATGTTGCAGTATTATGATTAGTTGGTGTAGCGAAAGCCTGGAGTTTTGATTGCAGTTACCCCTTCTAAGTTTGAAATTAATCAATGGTTTGAACTTATAACTTAATTGGATGCCTGAAATTTGTAATGATGTAGTGTCTCAACGATGGAACTCCTGATGTGAGGGATGCAGCATTTTCGGCTTTGGCTGCAATAGCTAAGGTATTAATTTTATATTGTGCTTTGTAACAGCAACCTTTTTGCGTTGTTGTCTGTGGTACATTAATGTTGTACACATGTTAGAATATGTGGATAAATGAGTATCGTTTACTTCATGTTTTACTATTCCCGTTTGTTTATTATCTTTTGGTTATTTTAGTCTGTAGGTATGAGACCTTTGGAAAGGTCGTTGGAAAAACTTGATGATGTTAGAAAAAAGAAACTTTCAGAAATGATTGCAGGCTCTGGTGGTGGTGACCAAGCTGGTACAAGCTCAGGTTTGTGGACTTTTCGTACTCGTTAGCTAAACATCAAGTTTTGTTTGCGGGGGTTTTCCCATTCTAATTGGATGCTCTTTTCATATTAAAGTGACAGTTCAGTCTTCAGTTGGGAGCACAGCCACAGGGGTACGCTTCTATCTATATCTTCAGGGTCAAATAATATTTAGTTCTATAAAACGTTTTCTCTTCCCCTTTTGATGGGATAAGGGTAGGGCATCTGGGATGTGGAGATGTAGCTGGTATTAGATGCCTTGTCTTTTCCCATCGTGTTGTCTAAGAGTTTGAATGGGTTTTATGTCTTGTATCTATTTGCCTAGTCGCTCTTATAACATTAGTGTCTCCACAATCGTTATACCACTTCAAAATTTATGCAGAACTCAGACGCTTCCTTTGTAAGGAAATCAGCTGCAAGCATGTTGAGCGGCAAAAGACCCGCTCCTTCGGCTGTGAGTTTTTTCATACTTTTTCTTTTGTGGCTGTTGAATCCTGCAATCATTTGGGGTTTCATGACACTTGCACGCCTTTTCCTTTTCTCTTTTGTTCTCAATTCCACTATGACTTGGACGTCACATTGTATGTTAACATTTTATAGCAGGCGAGCAAGAAGGTTGGGACTGGCAAACCGGGTGGAGGCAAAAAAGATGGATCTGTAAGGAATGAAGGTTCAAAATCTGTTGAACCACCTGAAGATGTCGAGGTACATAGAAATATAATTATAAATGGTTATGTGATTTACTATGTCCTTCTTCAGACTTTGATGGTATTAATATCTTATTCTTCTTTGCATTTTAGCCTGCCGAGATGGGTCTTGAAGAGATTGAAAACAGATTAGGTTCTCTTGTGAAACCAGAAACTGTATCTCAGTTAAAGAGCTCTGTTTGGAAAGAAAGACTTGAAGGTTTGTTAAAGGCCTTGAGGACTCTTTTATTCTCAAATACTGTTATCTTCATCATTAGTTCTTACTTCCTTCTTTGTTCATTTCTTTTTGCGTTTTGCTTGGGTGGTTAATCTCATTTTAAGTGGTTCATCATCAAATTTTACCACACATAGGATAAATCTGTTGCGCAAGGTTCCTGAATTGATATTAAAGCTCTATTTCATGTTGCCTCTTATTGCTTCAGATCAAAGCTGCATTAGCACATGTCACAGAATCTCTTTGCTAGCTCTTTAAAAAAAAAGTATTTATCAGTTTGGTGATTTTTTGCATTATATTGCCGTGCAGCAACTTTGGCTTTGAAAGAAGAGATAGAAGGTCTACAAGAACTAGACAAGTCGGTGGAAATCTTGGTCCGGTTGCTGTGTGCTGTTCCTGGTTGGAATGAGAAAAATGTGCAGGTATGCTCTAATTCTATCTAAAATCTTCTTATTTGTAGTTTTAAGAATTGATTTCCCCCAAAATATTTAAAGAAGTACATGAGCATATTACTTGAAAATGCAGGTTCAGCAACAGGTCATTGAAATCATCACTTATATATCTTCGACTGCAGCGAAGTTTCCTAAGAAATGTGTCGTACTTTGTATTACCGGTTAGTATCATATGAAGAAATACCTAGTTTCAGTTGATGAATGCTATTTTCTGACCTCAGTTGTTCTCTTTTGAGAATTATTTCTTTTCTAATTTGCCTGATTTTTCTATTAATTCATTAGGCACTAGTGAACGAGTTGCAGATATAAAAACAAGAGCCTCTGCTATGAAGTGCCTTACTGCTTTCTGTGAAGCAGTTGGTCCTGGATTTGTTTTCGAGAGGGTATGTGCTGGTTCGGTCAACTTTCTTTGACTTTCATTTTATTCTGATCATAATGACATATGGCTTTTGTTTGTAGCTTTTCAAAATCATGAAAGAGCACAAGAATCCCAAGGTTCTTAGTGAAGGCTTGTTATGGATGGTTTCGGCAGTTGATGACTTTGGTGTCTCACTTTTGAAACTTAAGGTTTTGAAGATTTTTCTACTTGGAAATTCCCATATCCTGATTTCCCTGTTTATGTAACTGCAGTATCTAGGTTATTAATATTATGACCCAGGAGACTTTTGTGTTCATTTGGCAGGATTTGATAGATTTTTGTAAGGATGTTGGGCTGCAATCTAGTACAGCTGCCACCAGAAATGCTACAATTAAACTCTTGGGTGCTTTACACAAGTTTGTTGGTCCAGGTGGCTACGAATTCCTTTAAGCTGGTTCAGCTTTGTCTAAATTCTGTTTGGTAGAATAACTTATCTTAACACTGAATCAAACTTATGTTTTTCTGTTTTCAGACATTAAAGGGTTTCTTAATGATGTCAAACCTGCACTACTAAGTGCACTTGACACCGAATATGAGAAAAACCCTTTCGAGGTACAGTTGTGTGGATTGCCTTGATTTGTCTAGTTCTTGTTTTTCTTGCTGTACTTATATTATGTTCATCAGGGGACTGCGGCTCCAAAGAGAGTTGTTAAGACGTCAGTTTCAACATCAACATCTTCTGGAGGGTTGGATAGCTTACCTAGAGAAGATATCAGTACCAAGATTACACCTAATCTCCTTAAGGGCTTTGAGAGTCCTGATTGGAAGGTGCTCTTGAAATTGGAAGTCTTCTTTTGTTGTCTAAACCTATCAATTTCTTTGCGGAAATTTATTTGAAGCTGTAGAGTTAAAATTGAGTCTTTTAAACTTTTGTAGATGCGTTTGGAGTCAATTGAAGCTGTCAATAAAATTCTGGAAGAGGCTAATAAACGTATCCAACCAACTGGAACTGGTATGAAGTCAGAAATTTCCCCCATAATTCTCTCATTCTCTGTTATTTTAGATTTATCATACCAATGTTAAGTCACGATTCCTTATTGTTTATATGAACCCTTCCTGTTCAATAGGAGAATTATTTGGTGGTCTTCGAGGACGTCTGTTGGATAGTAACAAAAATCTTGTTATGCAAACATTGACTACTATTGGAGGTGTTGCAGCAGCTATGGGACCAGCTGTCGAGAAGGCGAGCAAGGTTGGTTATACATGTCATGCATTGAAAATAGTATGTACACTGTAATCATAGTATCACTGTCTGCCATTTTTACCAAGTACTTGAGTTATCTACCTCAGGGAATTCTGTCTGATGTTCTGAAATGCCTCGGTGACAACAAGAAGCACATGAGAGAGTGTACCTTGGCTGCTCTTGACTTGTGGCTTGGTGCTGTGCATCTTGACAAAATGGTTGGTGATAATCTTTTTGAGCCATGTCTTCGCTTGTTGATATAATTTCGTTGACTTCAAATATTTTTTATTCTGTTAATGCAGATTCCTTACATTATAATAGCCCTAACAGATGGGAAAATGGGAGCAGAAGGTCGTAAAGATCTTTTTGATTGGTTGACAAAACAACTTACTGGATTAAGTGACTTTGTGGATGCCATACATTTACTAAAACCTGCGAGCACTGCAATGACGGTGACTCATCTAAAAATGTTATACCGTCTTATCAGTTTCCAACAGTGATTACGACTGTTTGTAATGATTTCAATTTGTTATGCTTCAATGTATCTTTCCAGGACAAATCAGCAGATGTGAGAAAAGCAGCCGAAGGATGCATTTCTGAGATCTTGAGAGTCAGTGGACAAGAAATGGTAGATATCCTTGGGTTAACTTGTTCTATTCAGGGCTAGAATTCAATATCTGATTAGATGTCTGTATTTGTCTCAGATTGAAAAGAATCTTAAAGATATCCAAGGCCCAGCATTAGCTCTTGTGCTTGAAAAAGTAAGACCAGGATTCGTTCAAGGTACCTCTCCATGATCTGGTTGTCTGATTAGCATGTTTTCTCCTCGTTGTTTGCTTTTTTCTGTTCATGCTAATGATGTTGTTTTCAGAACCATTTGAATCATCAAAAGCTATGGCGGGGCCAGTGTCAAAAGGTGTTACAAAGATTTCAAAATCAACTTCTAATGGTACCTTAAAGCAAGGAAACAGATCAGTAAGTTTCTGTCTCCTAACATTTTTTTTGTTTTCAATTTATATTATCTGACTTGTTTTGTGTTTCTGAAGAGAGCCGTACCAACAAAGGGCTCAAGTCAAATTACGTCTGTCCATGATATAGCTATCCAGTCACAGGCTTTGCTAAATACTAAGGACTCCAATAAGGTGGGATGAGTTTTCCAAAGGTTTACAAAATATTTCCACAGGTATTGTATAGGATGATGTAAGGTTGATTTTTGTGTGTTTAATCTGCAGGAGGACAGGGAGAGGGTGGTGGTTCGTAGAATTAAATTTGAGGAGCTGCGACCAGAACAGATTCAGGATCTTGAGGTTTGTTTTCTAGAGCATTTAACCAATGTTGGGTGGTTGTTGGTGTTATAACCAATGTTGGGTGGTTGTTGGTGCAGAATGATATGATGAAATTTTTTAGGGAAGACTTGCAAAAACGGTTGTTGAGTCCCGACTTCAAGAAACAAGTAGATGGGCTGGAAATCCTACAGAAGGTAGCAGCTATCTTATGTTAGAATGCGGATATCTTGTGTTGGAATCTTATTCATCTGCTAGATCTTTGTAATTTTCTTTAAAGTATTCTTCTTCCTTCTCACCACAGGCACTTCCATCTGTTTCGAAGGAAATTATAGAAGTATTAGATGTACTTCTCAGGTGGTTTGTGTTGCAATTCTGTAAATCCAACACAACCTGTCTGCTAAAGGTAATTTGTAATGAATCTTCTGCTATTGTAGTTCATGTTTGACACTGTTTTTCTTGCAAGAACAATGAAATTTATTTGCTCTGGGTAAGAATAGGTGCTTGAGTTTCTTCCAGAACTTTTCAACACATTGAGGGATGAGGAATACTGCATGACGGAAGCAGAAGCTGCAATATTTCTGCCTTGTTTAGCGGAGAAGGTTAGGCATCTGATATTAATCCAATTTCCTATGGTGTTGGCCTCTTTCTAATCATTCCCGTTTATCTTTCTGTTTTAGAAAAAGATTGGTGCTTCAGTGTCTTTATATTTAACTCCTTGTCCTTGGTGCAGTTGGGGCATAACATTGAAAAAGTAAGAGAAAAAATGCGGGAGCTGATGAAGCAGATCATTCAGGCATATTCTGTAGGAAAGACGTATCCCTATATTTTGGAAGGTTTACGTTCCAAAAACAACCGGACGAGGATAGAGTGTACTGATCTCATAGGATATCTACTCGAGACTTGTGGAACTGAGGTAGTAGCAAGACTTGACAAATTATCTGATAGTCCTGTACTCCTGTTCTGTTTGAATTCTAATATGCCTTTCTAAGCAGATAGGTGGACTACTTAAATACTTAAATATCGTTGCAAGCTTGACAGCAGAAAGAGATGGTGAACTCAGGAAAGCTGCTTTGAACACCATGGCTACTGGTTATCAGATTCTTGGTAGGACATGAAATTCATGAGCTATTGCGAAGTTATAGTGGAATTTTCTCAAAACATGCTGCCATGTCTCGCAGTGATTAGTGCACAATTTTGGCTTCTCAACGTTTCATAAAAACCTGGAATCTAACTATGATTTTGAAACGAATGTCGCACTTGGTTATCCATTCCCTTGAGAGAACTATTTGCACTCGTTTCTTATTGTTTGGCTTGTTATTGCAGGTGCTGACATCTGGAAATATGTTGGGAAGCTTACAGATGCTCAAAAGAGTATGATTGATGATAGATTTAAGTGGAAAGTAAGCTCAAAATATGAACCATTTTTCTGCTTCCGTCTTGTATTTTTGAGTTTTATTTTCATAGTTTTGCCTGCATCAGGCCAAGGATATGGAGAAAAGAAGAGAAGGGAAACCTGGGGAGGCACGAGCAGCATTAAGGCGTTCTGTTAGAGATAGCGGGTGCGTAGGTTACAGCATTAAGATGTTTTGGTAGCGACTTATTTGTACTTAGCATTAGCAATTAGCTGAAAGTGGAAGCCAAAAAGATAATCACATAAATTCCAAGGCCTAATAATGCATTTTAGAATCACAAAATTATTTTAATGTTGTTTTTTGAGTAATCAGGAGCAGAAAAGGAGTCTATGATGGGTTTAGTGTCTATAATTTATGACTTTCTGTTTGTTTCCAGACCTGAGGTGGCAGAGCAAAGTGGTGACATTTCTCAAACAGTCCCTGGTCCTTTATTTCCAAGGTAAACATATACATAAGATTCTGGTGTTCACGTGGCTTCTATACACAACTCAATCTTTTTGCCCTCCCAGGCAAAGCTATGGTATTTCCGAACAAATGCTGGAGAGGACCCCGGTACCTCGGACAATTGCTGGAGTTAATGGCCCTACAGACTGGAATGAGGCTTTAGACATCATTATGTTTGGTTCTCCAGAGCAGGTATCTGGCTTATGTGGTCCGATCTTGATATTATTTGTTTTGTTTGTTATGGAATAGCTTGTTCTGTTTTTAAGGTAACAAAGAAATTTACTTGATATAGTTATAGTAATTCAGTTATCTAGTCAGTAACAAAGACTTGGTTGTGAGGGGACGTTGACCATACTTATCACTTAACAGTTTTGTCATTTGAAAACTTAGGTGATGCATATTTGAAGATCCTGCAAGTGTTGGTTTGTTTTTTATTTTCTTTTTTTTTTGTTTTAATGTGTTGCAGTCCGTTGAAGGGATGAAAGTTGTGTGTCATGAGTTGGCACAGGCTTCTAATGATCCTGAAGAGAGTGCAATTGATGAACTTGTGAAGGATGCAGATGGGCTTGTTTCATGCTTAGCAAATAAGGTTTGCCTGAATAAACTTTCTTTGTCCATTTGTCATGAAGAACTACTTCCAATAATAGTTTTTGCTGACCACCACTTAATTATTTTTGTTTTCTGTTAGGTTGCCAAAACATTTGATGTTAGCTTGATGGGAGCTTCATCGAGGTCGTGTAAATATGTTTTGAACACACTTATGCAGGTAACTTCGTGTGAATTAGTGATGCTGCTCTTCTTCATTAGCTGGCTAGCCCACTTAGATTTGTTTGTGAAGTTCACTACTCATAAGTATGTATTTTTGCAGACATTCCAAAATAAAAAGCTTGCCCATGCAGTCAAAGAAGGGACTCTTGAAAGCCTTATAACAGAGCTCTTGCTTTGGCTTCTGGATGAAAGAGTTCCACGCATGGAAGATGGGAGTCAACTTCTTAAAGCTCTGAATGTTTTGATGCTTAAGATCCTGGTCAGATATTCGTTCCATGCTAAAGGTTTTCATCATATGTGGCTATGAAGTTCTCTGACTTCATTATTTTTATTTCTTGTTTTATTTAATTCAGGATAATGCAGATCGGACATCTTCGTTTGTGGTGCTTATTAGCTTGCTACGTCCTCTAGATCCATCTAGATGGCCTTCACCTGCTACGGCTGAAGTTTATGCTGTCCGGAATCAGAAATTCTCTGATTTGGTAGTTAAATGCCTTATTAAACTTACAAAGGTATTTTAGGACAATCATTGTTCACATAACTCAAGTAGTTGTTACGTACAGCCCTACTGTCTATTATGCAACACTTGCCTTTCCTACTTGCTACAATCACAGTGTCAAATTGTTTAGTATTGTATATCTGATAATTGCTTGTCCTTGTTAAGCTCCTCCAAAGCACCATATATGAAGTTGATCTTGATAGACTTCTTCAGAGTATCCATGTATATCTGCAAGATCTGGGAATGGAAGAGATACGTAGGAGGTACATCTCTTTAAATGCACTCTTAGAAATTTTGCAAATCTATGTCTGTTTATTATGTGGAGATTTTTCGTACTTGGCAATACTAATGCATTCTCGGTTGGTATTTTTTCCAATGAAAAGAGCTGGGGCAGATGATAAACCTCTGAGGATGGTGAAAACTGTTCTACATGAACTTGTTAAGCTCCGCGGAGCCGCAATTAAGGGCCACTTGTCTCTTGTCCCTATTGACATGAGGCCACAACCCATCATTCTCGCTTACATCGATCTAAACCTTGAGGTGAGACCTCCTTAGTCGTCTAACTTCATGTCCAGAAATTTTGACAAATTTGCTGAAGCTGAGGGTTTGGTCAAAGAGCGCATCCAAACTATTTGCTGTTTTACTATGTTTTGAGAAATTTAGACGCCATTGGTAGTAACTATTTAAATACCTGCAGACTTTAGCTGCAGCAAGAATGTTAACTGCAACAGGTCCTGTGGGCCAAACCCATTGGACAGATTCAACAGCCAACAATCCTTCACCTCCTGCAAATTCTGCCGATGTTCAGTTGAAGCAAGAGCTTGGGGCTATTTTTAAGAAAATAGGTGACAAACAAACTTCCACAATTGGTCTTTACGACCTCTACCACATCACAAAGTCATATCCAAAGGTAATAGATATGACTATGTATTTCAAGTCTCAATGTTTCCTGTTCTTCATGAACAAACGAGCCAAATTGTATGTACTTACAACCTCATCTTAATGCTTGTAGGTTGATATATTTTCCCAACTTCAAAATGCTAGTGAAGCGTTTCGTACTTACATCAGAGATGGTCTGGCACAGGTCTGTAACTAGTCTCCTAGCTTTTTACTATGATTTCGATAAAACTCAAGTTTTTTGTCTTGAAGTTTTGCAATCGGTTCTGTAGGTTGAGAAGAATGCAGCTGCGGGAAGAACACCTTCAAGCCTACCGTTGTCAACTCCTCCCCCTTCGTCCTTAGCTCTTCCATCTCCTGATATTCCTTCCTTGTCCTCTTTAGATGTGAAGCCTTTGATGAACCCTAGATCTGATTTATACACAGACGACATCCGAGCCAGTAACATGAATCCTGGAGGTAGTTTCCTAGATCCTTATCCTTCTTTGTCCTTCCTTGCGGTGTTTATATATATCTGTTAAAAACAAACATCTTTGGCAGTGATGACAGGGACGCTAGATGCAATCAGAGAAAGGATGAAGAACATGCAACTGGCTTCATCAGAGCCAGTAAGCAAACCGCTGATGCCAACAAACGATAACTTATCAATGAACCAACAGAGCGTTCCCCCGAGCCAAATGGGACAAGAGACAGTCCACACACACCCAGTGGTTCTCCCAATGGATGAGAAAGCATTGTCCGGTCTTCAAGCCCGAATGGAGAGGCTCAAAGGTGGATCACTGGAACATATGTAGAACTAGAGACCCCAAGCTTTGGAGTCTGAAGTTACATAAGCAAATTCGCCATTTTTGTTACTTCTCTCCAATTAATGTAGTAGTAAAATACTTTTCTTTTAATATACAAACATATAAGAGAGAGCAATATTTTATGGTGAAGCGGCTAGATTTCAATGGAGTTAGTGTGTATAGTGGTGGGAGAGTCTGGGAGCTGATGGTGAGTGTGCCAGATTCTTTTTAATATGAGACAAAATATTATTCTTTCTATGCTTGTTTACATCTTTTTTTCAACCACTAGTAGAAACCTGAATATTCTCTCGACTCTGTTTAGATATGATTCTGATGTAGTTGGCATATCTTGTGTAATCCCTCCACTCTCAAATTTCTAACAATTCTTAATTTTTGGGTTGAAACGGAAGTAATATTTTGTTCTTCCATCTAACCAAAGGTCGTATATTTGCAAACCAATTGAAGTAGAAATTAACTTAAACCGGGAACTGGTTTAAGAGATATTAATATATGACCGAAGACATTGGGTTTAAAAAGTCAGAATAATAAAAAGTTGGCGTAGTCTAAACGCCGACCCAGAGGCCCTCTCATACCTTTACCAGTGCCTATATATATATATATATATAAACAGACTAATTACTATTCCCCATCGCACAGACCCCCCTAAGAATCCGAGAGAGAAGAAGAGATAATGCAGATCTTCGTCAAAACCCTCACCGGCAAAACTATAACCCTAGAAGTTGAGAGCAGCGACACCATCGACAATGTTAAAGCCAAAATCCAGGTTTAATTTAGGGTTTCTTCTCTTCTTTATCCCCTCAAACGATTCCTTAGTTCCTCTGAATCTCTACTTGTTCTTACCTTGAATTGTATAATTAAGAATTGTTTCGAGTAGGAATCTCTAGTAATCTTGAAGAACATGGATTTGATTTACTTGAGAATAGCTAAAAAGTGTTTGTGAGGATTGATAGTTTGTTTAACGATCTTTATCTGAGCTCGCTTTTGTTCGAATCTTTGGTAAATCATTTTGGGGTTTCAGGACAAAGAGGGCATACCACCTGATCAACAGAGGCTGATTTTTGCTGGTAAGCAATTGGAAGATGGCCGGACCTTAGCTGATTACAACATCCAGAAAGAGTCTACTCTTCATCTTGTCCTCAGGCTCAGAGGTGGAACCATGATCAAGGTGAAGACACTCACTGGAAAAGAAATCGAGATTGATATCGAACCAACCGACACTATTGATCGGATCAAAGAACGTGTTGAAGAGAAAGAAGGCATCCCTCCTGTTCAACAAAGGTAAAAACAAAACTTACGTTTTTCTCTTATGACTTGACGAGTTTGTGTTTGTCTTGGTGCATTTAAGCCTCAATTGAGTCCCATCCTGAACATTGTTTGCAGTATTTTTATTGCATGTGTTAGTCCCATCCTGAACATTGTTTGCAGTATATAACTCTGTGGTACGCTCTGAATTCTCAGGCTCATATATGCCGGAAAACAGCTTGCTGATGACAAAACGGCCAAAGATTATGCGATAGAGGGAGGCTCTGTTCTTCATTTGGTTCTTGCTCTTAGGGGTGGTCTTCTCTGATCTTAATAAATAAGCTTTTCAACAAACATCTTTTCCCTCACTATTGTCCTCCTTATGTGGAATTCATGACACACCAAAATTGCTATGGGAAATTGGAATATTATGCTCTGCTTGTGTGTTTGGATCATATTACTTGTATTTTTCAGTCTCTCTGATATGATACTTTGTGAGTTAATTATCGAGTGCCGTATCAGGTAGGAATCGTTATCTGACTAACGAGTTTTCCACTGGCACATACCAATTCATATTTCGTTTAAGTAGAGAAGTCCAGATTGCATGTGAGATCTAGATCCGAGACTCCCTCGTTCGTCTATCCAGAGACCTTGAATATGGCGTCAACTGCCTTCCCACTAAATATAACGACCATGTCAAGTACTAAGAGTCTAAGACCACTGCTGAGCATGGCCTTCTGTGATAATCTCGGGGTTATACGTTGCTAAAAGTTGACTCCTAGTCACCAAATGGCATAGTTTTATAATAACACTGTTAGATCCTTGTACCAGTTACTCAGTGAGATCCTTAGATTCACATAGAGTTGTCCCATATAAAGTAAAAAAAACTAGAGACATGAAACATAGATTTTTTTTTTTCATCACGTGAAACATAGATAAGAAAAGAAAAAGGATAGGTGTTCAATTATTTAATTTAGTAGGAAACATAGAATAAAAAAACTTGCTTTGTTTTTCATATTTTCTCATTATTGGAATCACTGTCTTTTCGAACTTGGTGACAATCTTAGTACTAGAAAACAAAAGACTTTGACCGGTCTTTGGCTCATCTCTTTCTTCTCCCCTTTCTCCAACACTTATTTCTTTCTCTCTCTAGTTCATGAATTCAAGATTCAAAGACACACGTATGGCTACCTCTTGGTAAATCCAAAGAGACACATATATGGCTGACGCTGATCCATCGAGTGGTGAACAGATAGTTATGAGAGAGTGCAGAAAAGGGAATTGGACAGTGAGTGAGACTTTGGTTCTCATAGAAGCCAAGAAGATGGACGACCAGAGGCGTGTACGGCGATCGGAAAAACAACCTGAAGGCAGAAACAAACCAGCAGAGCTCCGGTGGAAATGGATAGAGGAGTATTGCTGGAGAAGAGGATGTTACCGCAACCAGAATCAGTGCAACGATAAGTGGGACAATCTCATGAGGGATTACAAGAAGATCAGAGAGTACGAGAGATCAAGGGTAGAATCGTCTTTTAACACCGTCACTTCTTCCTCTTACTGGAAGATGGACAAGACTGAGAGGAAAGAGAAGAACTTGCCGAGTAACATGTTGCCTCAGATATACGACGTGTTGTCTGAGCTTGTTGACAGAAAAACTCTTCCTTCCTCCTCCTCCGCCGCCGCCGCCGTAGGAAACGGTAACGGTGGCCAGATCCTAAGAGTTTGCCAACAAAGTTTAGGATTTGTAGCTCCGATGATGGCTCAGCCGATGCATCAAATCCCGACTACTATAGTGTTATCTCTTCCGCCACCACCGCCACAGTCTCTTAGCTTATCACTTCCTTCGCCGCCTCAACCTCCACCATCGTCTTCATTTCACGCTGAGCCTATACCGCCCACAGTAGGTACCTTCCGTTTTATCTCTCTTCTTATTCTTAAAGCCTAATTAAATGACCACTAAAGTTAGATTTTATATTAAATCTATAAAGTGGATTTCGACATTCCAACAAACACCCTCAAGTCAACTTGTTATTAATTATAATCAATCTAATTATAAATTTAAAATCAAAACTTATACAATTACTATGAAGGAAAAAATGTAACCCTAAATTTGCTTGTGTGTGCATAGACAATTCTTTACAATAAAGTTCTTGAGTACATTAAGATTAAAGTAGTAATTAAACCCGCATTTTGGTCGATGAAGAGACTGATAAGAGTGTGTACATTCAGGTACATCATCGACAAAGCGAAGGAGAACAACGCCGGGAGAAACCACCGCTGGAGGAGAGAGGGAGGTAGAGGAGGATGCGGTTGGGGTGGCGTTGTCTAGATGCACGTCTGTGATCACACAAGTGATAAGAGAGAATGAGGAGGGACAAGAGAGGAGGCATAAGGAAGTGGTGAGGCTACAAGAGAGGAGACTAAAGATTGAGGAATCAAAAACTGAAATAAATAGACAAGGTATGAATGGTTTGGTAGACGCCATTAATCAACTCGCAAGCTCTATTCTTGCTTTGGCTTCTTCTTCTTGCCATAATAATCGCAATCATCAAGGAGGTCCACCATGATACCTATATTGAATAGATGTGTTACTTTAATACTTAAGTTGATGATTAGTTGCTTAGTTAATATGTAGGTATGTGTATATAAAGTGACGTTATGTTAGCATATAAAACCATGCAAGATGTTCTTGTCATGGAGTAATTAATGAATCATTAATCAAGCACTTAGAAATTTGTCTTTAACGATGATGATGGAATATGAAGCGTGTGGACGTGTACGCGCTAGTAGTAAAAGGGAGGAGGCAGATTGAGTCATATTAAGGGACGGAGAGAAAGAGAGAGTGGTCAAAGAGATATTGAAGGGAAGAGTATTATTGGTGGGTTTATGTGTGTTTTCATCTCAATTCTCACCTTTTAGTGCATCAATCAATACAAAAGTATCTGTCACACAAGGAGGACCCTCCCTTATGGGTATTGGGTAGGGTAGGCTTTCTCTAGAATAGAACGTGAATGAATCGAACAATGTCTCTATTGCTCCCGCTCCGTTACCATAACCGGAAACCAAACTGAAGATGACTTCAAACCAAAAAGATAACCATGCATGTATTTAAATATTAGATGTAATCTAACTTTCTCATTTCCGGCGTTATTAATTAGAAACTAGACATTTTTTATGCAAAAGGTTTAATAAGTTTTCTGCTCGTTCTTGGCCTATCTATATATTTAAAAGAATCGGGGAAACTCTATATACGTATCATGATTAAGAGATGATTTATCTTTCTAGTGATCATGCAGGCAGATTTATCCAAAGATGAATATTAATAAATTTGTTGTGTTACATATTTTTAGAGAATTAGAATATAGAGACTTGACTTCAATCACATCATGCATGGTGTAATCTTACTATATATATACTATGTTTTCTATCTCTTTAATTTCAGTCTGTAAAATTTATTTATGGATTTAAAAAAAAAAGAAATTGACTGTATAGTGTTAAACCTATTATATAGCCTCTCTTTTTCTCGAGCACAGTTAAATTTTGCATGAATGTCATAGAAAATAATGATAGCAAAAGCTTTAATTTTGGATGTTTTAGGAGAAATAGTCATATTTTGGATGTTTACAAAAAACAGTTGTATTTATTTTATTTTTTGTCAATATCTATAGTGCATGTCGTTTCTACAGTTTCTAACGTGGTTCATGTCAAGTAGTTATCAGTTTTTTTTTTTTTTTT
>Ga0041059_1000832_pt1 | contig 24289 bp, 19 predicted proteins | sample AraColnosormetaG_FD_56232 | JGI IMG/M metagenome (GOLD analysis project Ga0041059, IMG submission 56232) | Arabidopsis roots microbial communities from North Carolina, USA - Col MF nosort | ecosystem: Host-associated > Plants > Roots > Unclassified | place: USA: North Carolina | collected... | reverse complement strand
ATTTTAATGTAAGTTTGGTGTGCACAAATAAAAAAAAAAAAAGTAGTAGTAGAGGATTGCGGAGCCTAGAGAACTAATTTGTATTGCAATTAACTAATTATAACCATTAAAAGATGGTGAATATATCGACTAAATTCGTGAAAAAAATGAAAGTAAAGAAGTTTTTTATATGATATCTAAAATTCATAGTTTTGACTCATATCAATTTACCATGCTCTTAAAGGATGAGCTATTTAAGTTAGGTAAGTTCTTTTATCTTTAACTTTCATAATCTTTTTTGTAGAAAATATAATTGAAATCTTTTATTGAGCCACTATGATAAAGTATGCATTTGAAACTCTCTTATTTTTGGTGGGAAACTCTTTTAATTAGGCAGTCTTTTAGTCAACAAAATTATTAATTTACTCTTAACTTATATATTTAAAAAAACAAGAAAATGAAATTCTTGATTTTCATATTACTATGTTGAGAATTATTAGGAATAATTCAATACTATTTTCGCGAGTTAATATTTACATAATCAAAATTATTCTAACTTCTTCATCAGAGTTGCAATTGACACCATCGAGGAAGTAGTTGATTTCATTTTGACAATATAATCCGTGAAGCAAAGCTTATAATCTTCACAATAATGTTTAAAATACTGAATCTGAAGTCATTAATTAGGTCAGAAGAAAATCTGAAGTTTGTACTAATGATCTGAAGCGAATTGGCATTACGAATATATGAATTTACTGATACTTCTTTTCTGATTCCACAACGAAGAATGAAATTTTAGAAGTTATCTTAAGACACAAATTAAATAAAGTTGGCTACAAATTCTCCAATCCAAATTTAAACCGAATCCAACATAAAATGTAAGATGCATACATTGATGACAATATTCCACTTAAACAGAAGTAACCAAATCCTGAATTCCCCCTAAATCCAGTTATATCATATGAAGTTATTATATTTATCTTTTAAAAATGGTTGGTCATTGGTTTAAACTTATACTAAGCAAAAACCCTATCAGTAAAACGATCTACCAAAATAAAGTTGGGGAACGTTTTGAGGGTCAATGTTACCATAAGGTGGTAGTGGTTGTGGCCGTGGCGGACCAATTAGTCTTGCCACATTCCCACATGCATTAATGGTTCTTCACCACCACTAAACCTGAGAATGTAGACCGCGAGTCATCAAAGGTGGTTCTGGTTTCTGACTGGTTAAACCAATGTGAGGATGGTGCCGGTTTGCACCACTACAATGTCCACACATGAGTTCAACAGTCTTGAGAGGAACTCTGCCCTCTCTCCCTACGAAAAATCTCCAAGGTAAATTTCTCACTCAAGCATCTTTTCTGTTACTTTGATAGTCAAAACTCAAAATCAATCTTTTGTATTAATCGAATCATTAACATCTGACCTCTAATACCTTAAAGAATAATGAAATTTAAGTTATCTTAAGACACAAGTTACATAAACCAAGCTAAAACCCTATTAGTAAAAACCAAACTTCTTATAAAGAAGTTTATCATAATGTGGTGGTGGTGTTGGCATATCAAGACTTCGACTGTACTCATTCCACAGACCCACAGGCATTGGTTCTTCACCACCACTAAACCTACAGCCCCAGTTTCCACCAGACCTTTTTCGTTTTCCTCTAGAAGTTTCATGAGTCTCCTCTCTTCCGTGACTGATCCCTCCTACAGCTCTGTATCCCTTTTCCAAGCAGACTCTTTTCTTATGAGGTTGTTGTGGCGACACAGGAGGAATAGGCTCCACAACAGTTTGTTGGCTAAACAACTTTTGTGTGAGATGTTCTCCAGCAACCTTGCCATTGAGGAACTCCAATATATCATCTACTGTTCTGTTTATGGAGCTGTATATCTTTTCGGCTCCGTAGTCACTAAAAACCCTTGCAAAATTTCTAGCCACGTCTGTAAAATCCTCAACCTATATAACACACACGGAAAGAAAAAAACTAAAGTGGTAAGACAAAAAACTAAGAATGTGAATGAAATTTAACTAAATACAAAAGAAGTTTACACTAATAACATCTCTTTTAGTCTTTTTAGATATCCAAAGACCATTCAACACACTGGCGCAAAGCCCTTATCTCCAAAGGAATTCTACAGATTGCAACTGTAAGACAGAAAGTATATATTTCGTTATAACAAATAAGCTTCTCTTTTAATTGATGTTTGTGTTTAAAGAGGACAAAAAAAAGATAGCACCTTAATAAAAAAAGTTGCAAACAGTCTACCAAGAGATTCTTGATTACGTTGTCCCCAGTTTAAGAACTTTTGTGTTCTTTTCTCCACGATAGGAGGATCGATTCCATCTGGAAAAAAGGATGATAAATCAGTAATACGATTCTAGAAGAGTTGAATCTGTCAGAAAACAAATGACCCGTCCAAAACCATCATATAGTTATCTTTTACTTTGTTTTATGTGTGGATACAAATATTACCTTTAAATAGTGTAGAGAATGGAGGTAAAATTGGAGGACTTTGAGTCTGCACATAAGACAAAGGAGAGAAGCATTTAGTCATTTAAAGTTCCACATAAGACTGAATAGTATATGGTCGCATGCAACTTAATATGCGAAGAAAAGAAAACCTAACACTTTAATCAAAGGAAGTAAAAATAATCAGAAAGATGAAAAAGAAACAAACTTATTCTCCATTAAACAAATAAACTAAATATTTGTCATCATGAAACTCGAAATTCTCCCAAAAATATTAATCCAACGAGATTAACTGAGTTTATACCTGTAAATGATGAGCGACTAGCATTGTTATAGATATCGAATTCAGGGTATTGTGTGACGCATTGTTAACCCCATGTGCTCTGGCCCAATGCTTAATCTGACATATGACAATATTCACATTAGTACTAAACAATTGACAGTGCTTGTCTCACAAGCCATTAGTGCTAGAATGATAAACGAAAAGCTTTAGTATAATAACTGAAATCTTACCAACAAACAAAGTTTCTGAAACCTATCATCAATTTGAGATATAATCCGAATGATCTGTGAAGTTAAAATGCCGTCTTTGCTTTCAACTGTCAAATCACATTCGATACCAGTCCCTTGATCACAGAATCTGACAATTGGAACCCTAGCACTTAAGATAGGTACAACATTCCTGACAAACCCTTGCCCTATACAAAAGAAGTGTAGGTAAGATATATGTATGAAACTCATCATTTTAAGAAAGTTTCACATGTAATGACATACACCTTTATAGCTTCCAATGAGTTAGAATACATATAAAAAAAGAATGTCTCGGTAAAATTCAGTTTCATTCAGTTAAACGTACCCTCCAAAGAGCGGAGCTTCGTTGCAAATCTTGTAAGAATTTCTAGCTTCTTTTCACGATAAAATTCAGATGTTCCGCTACTAAAGTTAATAGATACATCCAAATCCTTTTGTGAGGAAAACGTATTCATCGCAAAAGAGCCATACGCCTCAAGGACCGGGCTGCTCTCTTCTGATTTACCTAATAAACAAAAAATAAATAAAACCTCTACTGAATATGGATATTGGTCGAGCTTAATAAGATAAAAAAGACTACAAGACTTATATTACCAAAAATATCTATAGCCATAGCATTGAGGTTTTTGACCAATTCCTTCCTAGTATTGTAATCAGCAGAAACCGGTCGAAAAGAGCTGTAGGCATCATCTAATACCTTATCAAGGTCTAGTAAGATATAACTATCAATGTTATATCTCTTAGATGCTATGGACATAGTGTTCTTCACTTTCTTTTGAATCCCTGACATCCATTAACAGAAGCCACAAAAAACAAAAAAGATTGCAAAATTTGTAGTGAACACAAACAATATCTAGGAAATTTCAGCCAAAGAGTTGTATAAACCTTTACTCGAAACATTCTTTTCCCCAGCTTGATTTTTTCGAAAGTCCATAGTACCTCTCAAGCAGAGCTATTAAACCTGCAATAACATAGAAAAAATCGAAGATTCAGTGGGGAAGAAGAACTGTGAACAACTAGAGTCAAAATAGAACTTGCCAAATTCGTGAGAACCTATTTTTTTTTTTTATCAAACTAAGATCTAAGGGAGTTATAGAGTACTTAGGATGAGATCAAACAATATTGGGATATGGAGAACCGAGATCGACGGTCGAGATGAGAAGATCAAGATATGGCAAGAAGATATTATTCTAGAAGGTAAATGTTAATATTGAAGTTTAGGAAATTTAACATTATCTCTAAATATATTATTTACATTTATGTTTATCTTAATCTCTATATAAGAGAATGTAAATTATTCTATTATTCTTATGAGAGTCTATTATAATTCTTTCTAAACACTTTTGTGTTCTTTACTCTCATCAAATTTATCAAACAAAGGCTCGATTTTTAAGCATAAATTCGATCATGTTTCTACCAAAACGAAAGGTATGGTTTTCTTAAAACCCACGCAACATATGAAGCAGAAGGGACGCAGAAAATTGGCTGTTGAGAATTTAGGGTTTAGATTCTTACGGAGGAAAACGTGACGACTTAATCGGCAAGAGACACAATTCTGGTGGCAGTCTTGGTAATATTTTTATTTATTTTAAGGTTATTTCGATACTTATACTAAACACAAACATAATCCAATAAACTAAAGTAAACCGACAACACCTCTAAACCAAGTCAGCTTCTGATTATTTGATAGTTTTCTCTTTCGACAGAGTGTAGCAATAAATTAACACACGACCATGAAGTTACAATCTGAACATGAGCATAATGATTTATTTTGGTTTTTATTCAGTCTACATTCTCATTTTTTTCCTGATACATTGGACAAGAAGAAGCAGATACTATATAATAAAGTACATCATGCCTTGTCATATTAATAGCTAACACTAAAGATAGTGGCAACAGTTACTAAATGGCTCACACAAAGGAAGCTTCAGAATGTGATGACTTGTTTAGGTTGCCTTCCTAGCTTCCCGAGAGCTTTATCGAGAGCAACAGGGAACTCTTCGAAGGGAACCAATTCCGTTCTGTCAGAAGAAACCAACCATTGATTTAAATGATAAGCGAAGATAGTTTTTCATGGGAGCTCAGAATGTTAAGACTTACTCGTATTTTAGCTTCCCGTCTCGTGCAAGCCCGAGGAGATAGTCTATCATCTCTCTGCATTCTTTTACTTTACCCATACTCAACCAACTCTGCAGCCAAAATCCTCTTAAGGCCAAATCCTGTAGGGTAATCAAACATTAACACAGTGCACAAAAGCCATAGATCTTAAACACCCAACGAAGTCATTAGAAAGCTCGGTTTGTGCGCTATGAATAAGATCTAAATTTAAGACATACCGATAACAGTTTAGTTTTTCCGAATGATCTTTTAATTACCTTAAAGATGAAAGATGTTGTTGACACAGTGATTGGCTTCTTAGACATCCCACCATATGTTACCATGGTTCCTCCTTCCCTGAAATATATATGTATTCACAACCTTCAGAACAGTGGGAATTCATTCAACTAAAAGTGCGACAAACAGATATGTTCACTGTACCTGAGATATTTGAGGACAAGAGAGGCAGCATTGCCACCAACACAGTTGAATCCCAGAGCTGGTTCAGGTAAGTTACCCTAGACCACATATACGTTAAGCTTTGGATACTCAGAAATTTCTGCTATAGAATAGCTAGACTTAAAGCTTACCAAAAGACTTTTCACATTCTTTACATTCAGTTGACTCTCTGAAAAGACTTCATCTGCACCTAGAGCTTTCAGCTGCTCTCTTGCTTCATCCGACCCAGCCCTAAAATCAGTAGCATAGGAGGACACTTTACTTGGCTAGAACCGCTTCAATTGTTCGTAAGCAATATCTTAAACACAATTCATATTATATTACACCTGTCACGAATAAGGTTGATGGTACTGATGCCACGGAGTCTTGCCAACTGAATGACACACTGACCCACAATACTTGTTGCACCATTCTGTACAACAGAATCCCCTGTTCCAGAGAAATCCTTTGTTAGGCAAAAAGAAAGTAAAGACCAGTTACATTAAAGACATAATATACAGTCCAAACCAGAATTCAAGTTCACAAAGTCCTCAAGCATCCTCAAAGCCGTCAATGGATTAACAGTAATCGTCGCTGCATACTCCATTGGACACTCTTTATCGATTTTGTGCCACACACTCTCTTCCTTCACAACATAAGTCTGCCAAGTCCCTAGTTCAGAGAGATTCACATCAGACTATTTCACAAATCAAAAAGGGATATCATTAAACTGTTTTGAAGTCACACTCTCTTTTGTTGCTTCACTTAACATAACATTAGAGAGTACCTGAAGAAGGTGGAGATGGAATGACCCAATCACCAGGAGAAAAACCATTAACATTGGAGCCAACTGCATAAACTTCACCAACACCTTCATAACCACCAACCGCTGGTACCGGTGGCCTCACCGGATACACACCTAAACAATCATCATTTTCCAAAACATTGAACTCATTATCTAACTCTTAGCTTTGTGACCAATAAACAAAGATGGAGACGATGATGTTTAGGGATACTATTATTGATTCCCAATCAAAACTTATCGAACATAAACCTTCAATTCGATTGATATCGGAGGGGTTGATCGGAGCGGCGATCATTTTAACACAAACGTCGTTTTCTTTCACTTCCACCGGCGGGAGATTCACCAATCTATCTTCGTCAAAGGAGAACAAAAGGTGTAAATGGAGATTATGTGTGTTTCTGTAAACACAGAGTAAAAGTAGACGAACCTGGTGACGGAATCGGGAGAGCCGTGTTCTTCGTAGACGATGGCTTTTGACGGTGGTGACATAATGGTGGAGAATGATTTGATACAGAGTGTTGGTGTTTCGCCGCGTCGGATTGACCTGAAATTCGCCGTCGATGAGAATTTTAGAGCTCGGCCGACGACTGACTCCATCAACGCCGCCATATCTCTCCGCCGTCAAACTCTCTCTGGCAACGATATAAGAAACGACGTCGTTTTGGTTTTTTCTCGTTCTTAACAATTTTAGCAATCGCTGATAGTATCCGAACGACAACGTTTCAGCACGTTTGGTTTTCTTCGCACAAATCAAATTAGGGACGGGGGGAAAAATTGTAACCGAGAAAACAAACCGAATCTAAACCAAAACCAAAACCAAATCTAAAGTCTATTTTTTTTTTTCCACTCACATTCTCCTAAAGTCTATTTTGTTTAGGGAAATTCTATATTCGAAACTTTTCTTTATTGGTTTGCATCTAAACCGGTCCATAGATTGTCAAAATAATTGAAATCGGAGTACATGATGGTGGTATAGTGCTCGAAAGATTCACTATGATATTTTTGAGAGAAATTTATCCTATGTAATTTAGTTTTTGGAAAAAGAAAAAAAATTGGATATGTACAAAACGATTGTTTTTTTTGCTAGTATTTAGCTCAAAAATACTAGCAATATCAAAATCACCAACCCCAATAATCTGAAGTTTGTTAAAAATTTATATTGATGATTGGCTATTGAAAATGTCATGAATAATCGATACATGAATACAGTTTAAATTACACAAAATATAGTTGCACATTAATGGAGTAGCGAGTAGAGGGACAAGTCATGAAGAAGATGAGTCAGAAATTGCCAACAATTTGTAAAGTGACCTGTAACAGTCTCATCTTGTTAGGTCGCTTTAACGTTCTACTTTGCCAAATTATCTTTCCTTAATAATATAATTGCATCTATGAATAGATTTATATATGTAACTAGGGTATAGTAGTGAAGCGCAATTCTATGAATTCTTGTCCCTTGATTTTGGTTTTTCTTCTTTGTTGTAATGTTTAGGTAGTGCAACAGTGTTATGTATATATTGGATACTGTCCCGGAATAAATATTATCTCAAAATTTTTGTCAATGTGAAATTTTATATCAACATCTTATATTGATATAGGCAAAAACTTTTATTATTGTAACTTAAGATTGTCTTATAGATTACATGCTTTGAACTTAATCAGATAAATCAGTCTAGTGCTTTCAAATAACTTTTCTTGTATGCATTGAACATAGATTTATCGAGTCAGTCAGATTGGTGCAAAACACTCTGGTGCTTTCAGATATTTTCATTTGCTTTAGGTAACAAATGAATATGTACATGTTTTAATGCCTTCTATCATCTGAGTAGCTGCGAGGTAGCTCATTCTACCTTATCATCTCATGTCATGTATGAAGATGATAACATTAATTTGAATATGGGAATTCACACATGAGAAAAATCAAAATTTATATATTTATGAAGTATGAGAAATTTGATTTTTAACACTCTTTCGATTTGCATTTGAATGTTTTTTTTCTTTCTTATTTTTTTTAATATGTTTAAAGGAATACAGAGTTCGACAATGTATATGTGTTATTGATCATCAAGAGAAGCATACAACATATATAGATCGACTATACAACAGACGTCGTGAATCTAGGAAAATTCCTATAGTTGAGAAGATCTAAAAGCTATCCGTAACTATACAATTATCAGCATCTAATAGAGTATATTCTCAGAGAGATAAACCAAGTGTGAACCAAGCCGAACCGGCATAAACCATTCGCCAATACCCTCCCTCAAGCTGGAGAATACAGATTTAGTGTTCCCAGCTTGGACTTGAAGTAACGAAAACCATCTTTCCCAATAGGTTTTGTTAAGATGTCTGCAAGCTGTGAAAAAGAATCCACATGACAAAGCTGAATCTCTCGTTTTAGAACTTCGTCTCTGACAAAATGTAGATCAATCTCGATATGTTTCGTATGTTCGTAGAAGACCGGATTTGTGGCGATGTAGATTGCAGATTTACTATCACATTGCACTAACATTGGTTAAGTATGAACAACCCCAAGAGTTTTAAGCATCATCTTGATCCAAATAAGCTCTTGAACAAGTTTAGCAAGTGCCCGATATTCTGCTTCAGCTGATGAAAGACTAACCGTTTTCTGCTTTTTCGTTTTCCAACTGATCGGAGAGTCTCCTAGCTGCACAAATAGCCTGTGACTGAGCAACGTGTTATCGGGCAGTTGTCCCAGTCTGCATTACACCAGCCAGTGACTTGAAAATTCCCATCGGCTCGCAACAAGATACCTTGTCCTGGATCAGATTTTAAATACCGTACGAGTCGTAAAGTTGCGAGCCAATGATCCAATCGTGGATTCTGCATAAATTGAGCAAGAACATGAACCGAGAACGCGAGATCAGGACGTGTAACTCCCAAGTAAATAAGACGTCCTAACAAACGACGATATGGTTTCGGATCATGTAATAGAACAGACTCGGAGAGTGCTAGCTTGTGATTTGCTTCCAAAGGAAAGTGTGCTGGCTTTGCTCCTAGTTGATCTGTTTCAGTAATGATGTCTAGTGCATATTTTCTCTGACAAAGATATATGCCAGATGCATTTCTAGCCACCTCTATTCCCAGAAAATATTTAAGTTCTCCTAGATCTTTCATATGGAAGCATGAAGAGAGATAGGCTTTAAATGATTCTGTAGCTTTCAGGCTACTTCCAGCGATAACTAAATCGTCAACATAAACCAGAATATTTAGACGAGTAGTACCTTGTGCATAAGTGAATAATGAGTAGTCACTGCGTAATTGCTGAAACCCATACTCAAGAAGAGCTGAAGAGAGCTTTGCAAACCAGCATCGAGGTGCCTGCTTAAGGCCATACAGAGATTTGCGCAATCGGCAAACTTTATTCTTATCAACAGACTCAAAACCAGGAGGCAACTTCATATATACCTCTTCTTCTAAATCACCATGTAAGAAGGCATTGTGGACGTCCATTTGATGTATAATCCACCCTTTTTTAACAGCAATGTCAAGAAACAATCTCACTGTTCCCATCTTTACCACAGGAGAGAAAGTCTCTCCATAATCTTCTCCCTCAATCTGTTTATTTCCCATTGGAACCAATCTGGCTTTATATCTCTCTATTGTACCATCTGATTTAAATTTGACCTTGAAGATCCATTGACTCCCTATTGCCTTTTTGTTAGGAGGTAAGTCTTCAATGGTCCATGTGTTGTTTTCTTCTAATGTTCCATATTCTGAACCAACAGCATTTCGCCACTTTTCTTCTTGCATAGCTTGTTTGAATGATCTTGGTTCCAAGTTGGAGAGAACTGCAGCAACATAAGCAACATGTGTTTCGGAGAAACGGTGAACATCCACGTTGTGAGTCAGATTTTCAGCACAAACCAGATTAATTTCTTCTTGTTGTTTCGGTTTGGGAGCGTGTGGGACAACAAAATCTTTTAAACGAACCGACGGGGTCCTGTTGCGTTTCCCTTTACCTAATAGCTCTTCTGTCGGAACTGGAGGCATAACCACAGCAGCCGGTGTTAATCGGCTAGTTGGAGCAACTGGAATTGGATTGGGTGCCGTAGAAGGCAGAATTTTGTCACCGGCGGTTGGTTCAGGAAGTTGTCGGGCACCACCGTTGTCACCGTCTGAATTTTCAGACCGGCGTGTATCATTTGCAGATGAGATGGGAGTCGACAGCTGGCTGGATGATACAGGCCCTAATGCAACAGACCTAATAGGATTGGGCTTACGAAGCCCACAATCATCATTTTCCAAAAATTCAGATATTGGAGCCCACAAAGCTTTAGATTCGTCTGAAGCCTGCAAGTGATTAATCGGAGCAAAAGGAAACTGTGTCTCAGAGAAAACAACATCTCTTGAGACAAAAAATTCCAATTTTTCTAAGTCATATAATCTCCAGCCTTTTTTCCCATACGGATAACCCACAAAAACACAACATTTACTTCGGGAAGCAAATTTATCACCACTTTTATTCTGATCATGGGCATAGCACAGGGAGCCGAAAACTCTGATATGATCATAAGTTGGAGCTTTGTTAAATAAGCGTTCGAATGGTGTTGCGAAGTCGAGAACTGAACTAGGAGTCCGGTTTATCAAATACGCTGCGGTTAACACACATTCACCCCAAAATTCAATGGGTAAAGACGCTTGAAATCTCAATGCCCTAGCAATATTTAAGATATGGCGATGTTTCCTTTCAGCTCTTGCATTCTGTTGAGGAGTAGCTACACACGAGGTTTCATGGATGATACCATTGGTGAGAAAATACTTAGTTAAGCATAGAAACTCAGTCCCGTTGTCACTCCGGATCCTCTTTATTTTGGTATTGAATTGTCTCTCTGTTAAAGCACAAAACTTTTTCAACTGCTCTGGAGCTTCACTTTTAGTGGTTAACAAATACAGCCACACTCCTCTGGAGTAGTCATCAACAATAGTTAAGAAGTATCTTGCTCCAGAATGAGATGGAGTTCTATAAGGACCCCATAAATCAACATGTATTAATTCAAAACAATTTGAACTTTTATTCATACTCAATGGAAAACTATCCCTTGTCTGTTTTGAACGAAGACAAATATCACAAGGCTTATTCAAACTAGAAGAAGAAACAGAAGCAGAAACAAACGGAAGCTTTCCCACCACTTGCGTCGACGGATGACCCATCCGATTATGCCACAACTCAAATGACTTGATTTCCTTTGTTGCGGCTGAAGCTGCGATCTTTGTACTACGAAAGTGAAAGGTACCACCCACTCTTTTACCACACCCAATCACCATCCTCGAAATGCGGTCCTGAACCACGAGAAACCGATCAGCCAACTGAACAACACACTTGTTTTCATCCATTAACTGCCCCAAAGACATCAAATCAGTTTTCAACTCTTCAACATAGTAAACAGATTTCATTACCAAATGACTACCAAGACTAATAGAACCTTCTTTGTAAGAAACTTGCTCTCTACCGTCTGCCATAATGATCAAAACAGGGGGCATTTCTCGCACATTTGTTAAGGTCTCAAACCTTCCAGTTAAATGATGTGACGCCCCTGTATCCATAATCCAAGGAGAGAGAGAAGACATACTCGTTTGTTGTTCAGTTGAAGGTTGTTTTCCCGCATTGAGAATTGATTTTATCATTTTCCACTGGGTATCATTCAGTCCATGAGCTCCAGATCGGTCGTCGTCTGTGAGAACATGATTAGCTTGTTCAGTTGTCACGTTTTCCACATTCGGCACATAAACCCGATTAGCAACCTCTTGGGAGGCTCCGCGTCCCCTGCCACCACGAGACGTACTGCCACCACGTCCCTTCCCTTGTAGAGTACGACCCTTGGGTCTATCACCCCACCACTCTGGATACCCGATGACAGCATAGCACCGCTCTGCAGTGTGACCAGATCGATTACACAGTTTGCAGAAGAAACTTTTCTCCTTTTCGTCAGTTGGAAGACGTGGTTTGGATTGCACCGCAAAAGCTGTCATTGACGGTGACTCTTCTACGGGAACACGCAAGTCCTCTTCCTGACGAATGATGTTGTACACCTCTTCAAGTGGTTGAATGGGAGTCCGAGCCACTAGAGTTGATCGGACCGCCCGAAACTGCTCATCAAAACCATTGAGAAATTCATGAGTCTTGTCTTCCTCCCGATCTGCCTCTTGAGCAGCACCAAGATTGCAGGTACACTTACCACAACGACAAACACGCAACGGACGATGTGTGGCGAGGTTATCCCAGATCCTAGTCAACTTGCCAAAGTAAGATTCAATAGCCAAACCTCTCTGTTTGCAGCAAGCTAGCTCAGATTTCAGTTGTTGTAGTCGTGACCCATTCATGACAGAGAACCTCTTTTTCAGATGTTTCCCACAGATCTTGAGCCACATCTCTATGAGAAATGGTGGATCGAAGAGTTGGTTCAATTGTCATTTTGATCCATGACACAAGAAGAGCTTGAATCGTCGTCCAGTCTTCAAAATCAGGGGAAGTCTCTTCTGGTTTGGAAATTGAACCATCGAGAAATCCATACTTTTTCCGTGATATCAACGTGGTTCGAAAACCACAAGCCCACTCTTCATAGTTGCTTCCCTTCAAGAGAGGATGAGAGATTACGGCTCCAGGATTATCAGCAGAAGTCAGGTCATAAGGAGAGATTGTTCTCCTTACTTCAGTCGCAGCGGAGGTGTTGCTTTCAGTTGACATTGTCGAGAAAAAAAAAATCAAGAGTTTTGCTTTTCAGGCTCTGATACCATAAAGGAATACAGAGTTCGACAATGTATATGTGTTATTGATCATCAAGAGAAGCATACAACATATATAGATCGACTATACAACAGACGTCGTGAATCTAGGAAAATCCCTACAGTTGAGAAGATCTAAAAGCTATCCGTAACTATACAATTATCAGCATCTAATAGAGTATATTCTCAGAAAAATAAACCAAGTGTGAACCAAGCCGAACCGGCATAAACCATTCGCAAATAATGTTAAATTCATAAGAAATTTCTCCCAACTTGTGTCGAATCCAACACCTCCACCTAAGAGATTTATCATTGGGTCAACTCTAAGTTGGTTCTTTATTATTTTTAACAAACATACATATATCTCTTATCGATTCAGATTAATCATTGGATATTAAAAGTTCGTCGTGGATTTCTTTCTCTAATTTCTTCCTATAGAGTCATGATACAAGTTACTAAATTACTCCATTATATTTGAACAATCAAAATTGTGTCATGCTTTAGATCCATTAGAAAATCAAGTGAGTGGACTACTCAACACCTACACTTATCTTAGATGTATTAGTCTGGTGGTAAAAATATGGGTTACCCCTTAGTTATAAAAGATAAATAAGTGATGCAAGTTATTTTTCGTATTCCGATTCTTATTAGTTTTCGACCAGATCATGTGGTCCAAAATAATACCTTGAGCATTAGAAAAGTCTCGTAAAATACCACATCAGTATTTCAAAGCTTCAACGTATCTCCTTTTTATTTGTGTCCTTTAGTAAATGAACTTTTTTATGGTAGGGTTTTTTAGTAAATGAACTTACCTCAACAATGCTTTTTTTTTTAGAATCAATGATATTTAAGGGAGAGAGAAAACAAAACAATTTGTGTTAATGTAAACATTCCTACTTGTACTATCAGTAGACCAACATCGTATATTTTACCAAAACAATATATATGACGATAGAAAAACAATGGTAATTAGAAAATATTAAATTTTCCTAATGTAGATATTCTTGCATATAGTAACTACTAACCAGTGTCATTATCCCATCTTGAATCTTGATTTGTCTAGGGGTTAATTTAGAAAATGGGAGAATTTAAGCGGCCAATATGTGAAGATTGATGTAAACTAACCAGTGTCATTGTCCCATCTTGAATCTTGATTTGTCTAGGGAAGAAAAAGGGGTCAATTTAGAAAATGGGAGAAGTTAAGCGGCCAATATGTGAAGATTGATGTAACATTTTCAGCCCCCACCACACACTCAAACCCACAATGGACACATGATGGATAAGATTATAACCCGTTAAGATCTTTTTTTCTCTTTGATCAATCTTCACATGGGTTCTGGTCCTACTTGTATATGAAATGTTACCATACTCTCCTCTTTGTATTATACCCTTCACAAATTTTGTCCATAGGGTTTCCGACAAAAGGGTTTGAATCTGAACTGTTCTGATATTTTTAACCAAGCCTGATAGTGATCGTGATCGCTTGGGATGACCAGTCTGTAGTGGCAGATCCATTTTTGTTACCGGGATCATAATATAACTTTTAAGAGAAAAAAATGTTACTGAATTTGAGTGTAGTGGGGTCATTATATTAATACCAAATTTTACAAATGATGATACTGTTTTTTTTTTTAACAATATTTACATGCAATTAAAAAATATTTAGTTATTCAATCTGAGACGTATCGGCGCTATGCCATTGCTAGTCTATATTTGTTACACCGTTAAACTAGTTACACATTGCTTTTTAGAATATGCAAATGATCAAATGCATGGTTGTTTAAGGTTGGATTTTTATTTTTTTATCCAAAGTTTAAGGTTGTATTTGTGCCCATGATTTGATAGCATACCAAATCGATTGGGTTAACAACTGCTATATATTCTTGCAATATATTTTGTTTATGCATCGTAATGTATAGGGAAGTTATCTGCTAATTAATAATTAGAGTGATTTTTGGAAAACAAAATAGAGACAGAATTAATAAAACCATTTTAAAGAGAGAAAGTTTTGACAAAAAAAAAGCGAGAGAAAGTTTTGATAAATCAACCAAAAATGCATATAACAATGACATGTGATTGCTTTTTAATTTGTTTGTGATTTCTGTACCGATCTCCATGTTCGATTTCATCACTAAATCGGATAAAAGTGTATGTTCTTCTTTAATGTTTTTGCATGAAATATCTTGCAATGCATAAAGACTGAGATTTCTACCATTACAAAAGTGGAAAGAGAACATCTATGTAATATTGGGTCTCTGCATTTGCATTTGGGAACGGTTTTGGCGTTTTCAAATGACAACTCACTCCCACTTATAGTCACTGACACACACAGAAACTTTTAAAAGAACAACCATCACTCCACACACTTATGTGTTCTTCAAATGTTTTATTTATCATTTACTTCAATTATACGCACAAGTTACAACAAGCAAGTTTTTTTGTGCAATATTCTCTTTTATAATCCTGTTTGTCCTATACCAAAACCTAGATTAATCACTGTCAAACCAACATCATAAAATTGTTGGTTAAGTCATATAAACCATTCGTTTCCAATAAGTGCCATAGAAATTGAATATTGAGCATAGTCAGAATATATATTTATGTTTGGTCTGGTTTTGTTTGACAAAGAGAGTATATTCAGGTTTATAATCTAATTATCAAGACAGAGTTATACAGAAGATAGATAAACGATACTAGTGTTACGTTTCTATACAATCTTTTGAAAGTAAACAAAAGAAGCCATGTGGAATCAAAAACATTCGAAGCATGGGAAGATCAAATAATCCAGTGATGGAGCTAGAACGGAACTAAATCAATCATGAAACCTAAATAGTTTTTTAATCTTTCTAGAATCTCTTCTTATCAAAAAATTTCCTTATTTGTATAAAAAGCCTCGGGAAAGTTAACTTCTCATCCCAAACTCATTCCTCAGTTTATCTCTCGACTAGAGAGTGAAGGAAAAATCGAAGGATAATCTGTTTCTTCCAGCACAAGTTAACTTGCAAGGTAGTTTTCTCCCTTCGATTTATACTGTCTTGCTCACTTTCTTAGGCTATTTTTAGGACGATTCATTTTTTTAATTTGTATGTTATTCATCTTTTTAGGGTTCTTGTCACATTTTCGGCCTTAATTTGTATGTGTAAAAATATAAATAGTGAAGTAGATATCATTTTATATCGTCTAGCACTCTAGCTACTAGCTTGATCTGAAACTAGTATATATATAAATTATTTGAATGTCAGCTTTTTTTTGTGAAAGTCACACATCACATGGTAGTTGCATATTTCAAGAACTCAACTGAATTCGATTTAAAATTTCTCCAATCATAATTCATAAAGATATGTATTTCAATTTTTTTAAATAAAAATAGATTTTCCTATTTACCATGAAATTTTTTACTCTTTTTATTTGTTCTCATATAAATAGAGTGATAAACTATTTTACAAAGTTCATTTATGTGGAAATTGATAAAATGACAAGAACATGAAAAAAAGACAAAGATTTTTAGTTGAAATCTGTGATCGATCGAACAGAATCGGTTCAGCTACTGTTTTTGTAATAGAACAACTGTCCATTTTTATACCAAAATGACTAAACCACCCTTAGAAGATGCATGTGTTGTGTGGTACTAAAAACTCAAAAAAGCATTGAAACTTTACACCTTTGTGTCGTTTTCTCAATTTTACCCCCGCTTCATTTGGAATTGTCACTCTCAAAATTGGCGTATTTTCCAGTTCATATCTTCATTCATCTATGGCCCCATAAACCATAACTCTTTGAACCATATTTAATAATGTTACCTGCATGCATATACATTCATATAAAACATGTATTCATTATCATGTTAGATATGTCTAGTCTATTATTTCCCAAAAGAAAGACACCTAAGAGAGCAAGATTCTTGTTATTCATGATAACATTTTTGAAGATTCAAAAAAAATGAGTGATTGATGAATTATTTATGGTCAGCATCTAGTAAAATCATATCGACATATCCAGTCAGCCTTAGTAGAAATGCACCAAAGTGATATAGAGTGGATTTCTCTCGATCCGTGTAGAAATGGACCACCACATTGTCTGTTTAGAATATTATATTTTTTTGTATAAAATTGTAGACATAATCTCTTATTAATAAATATTTAATGCAAGTTAGTTATTTTTAATTTTATGAAAAGAGGTTAACTCCAATATGTACCATACTACTTGAAGAAGTTAAATGACAAAAAAAAATATAAGTAATACTACCATTTCCATATATTGTACTGATATTTCAAACTTTAATCAACTTTCCTTTCTATTTCTCCTTCTTTTTTTATGGTCAAACCCATTCTGTTTATGACTAAACATATGACATATCTAACCGTTATTAATTAGTTCACATATCACATATTTGTATAGTGTTTTCATTTTCAGTAATCAAACCATCCATCTACCACAAAAGAACTTGGTCATGTGTCCATTTTTAGAAATCAATAAAATATTATACCATATATTTATAGTATCTAACTTTAAGAGAATAAATATTTTTATTTGCCGATTCATATACACACACATGCGTGTGGTATCTATGTCTATCCATTAAACTAATTATATATAAACTTATTTTCTGGCCACAATTTTTGTTTCGTGTATAGAGAGAGCTCAAAGATGGAACCAACAGAAAAACCATCGACCAAACCATCTTCTCGGACTCTACCTAGAGACACTCGTGGCTCTCTCGAAGTATTCAACCCGTCAACTCAGCTGACCCGACCCGATAACCCGGTGTTCCGTCCTGAACCACCAGCGTGGCAAAACTTGAGTGATCCACGTGGCACCAGTCCTCAACCCCGACCACAACAAGAACCAGCTCCATCCAACCCTGTTCGGTCTGATCAAGAAATCGCTGTCACGACCTCATGGATGGCTCTGAAAGACCCATCACCGGAGACAATCTCCAAGAAGACGATCACCGCCGAGAAACCACAGAAGTCGGCGGTGGCGGCTGAGCAGAGAGCGGCAGAGTGGGGATTGGTTTTGAAGACCGATACAAAGACGGGAAAGCCACAAGGAGTAGGCGTGAGGAACTCTGGTGGAACTGAGAATGATCCTAACGGGAAAAAGACTACATCGCAGAGAAACTCGCAAAACTCTTGCCGGAGCTCCGGTGAGATGTCGGACGGAGATGTTCCCGGCGGGAGGAGTGGGATTCCAAGAGTATCGGAAGATCTAAAAGATGCGTTGTCGACGTTTCAACAAACGTTTGTGGTCTCAGATGCTACAAAACCTGATTATCCGATTATGTATGCAAGTGCTGGTTTCTTCAATATGACTGGTTACACTTCCAAAGAAGTCGTCGGCAGAAACTGGTAAAAAGTTATTCAAAAAATTTTAGAGCATTTTTTTAATATATAAAATACGTTTCGTTTTCTGTAATAATTACCAAAATTGCAAAGTTTTTTCTAATTAAATATCATAGTTTTGTTTTTAGGTTTATGGTTACTATAAATGTATAAAGATATCTTAAATGACTTAGTAATTCTTTCTAAATTTTCAAAAATTAAACCTAACTTTATTTTATTTTTTTAGAACTTTTCGAAACTGTGTACCAAAATTACAAAGATTAAGTTTTAGGTATGGTTATCCTAAATGATTTAGTAACTCTTACTAAATTTCTAAAAACTTTTTATAAACCTAATTTTTATGTTGTTTTTCCAAACTAATAGCCTTTTATAAACTAAGTTTATTTTTTAATGATAACTTAAAATATTTCTTTTAAATCGAACATTTCTTTGCAAATTCGAAAAATTTCTTACAAAAGTTTCCACCATTTTTTGTTCAATGAATGAATTTTATTTACAAAAAGAAAGAAGAAAAGAACATAATTTGGGTTTTTGTTTTATTGTAGCCGATTTTTACAAGGATCAGGTACAGATGCAGATGAGTTAGCAAAGATAAGAGAGACATTAGCTGCTGGTAACAATTATTGTGGGCGTATATTGAATTACAAGAAAGATGGGACCTCTTTTTGGAATCTTCTCACGATTGCTCCCATTAAAGACGAGAGTGGCAAAGTCCTCAAATTTATCGGGTTAGTCCCTTATTCCTTTTTATTTACTCGTTTCTCTCCTTTATTTCTTTCATTCAAAATGTCACCCTTTTTAATGGGTCTAAGTGTGGACCTGTGATTTGTGTTGCTTTCTCCGCAATAATTCAAAGATTTGTATCACCGACGGATCCTATTGTAGAATAACAAAAGAGAATAATCAATCAGGAAAAAGAAAAGAATTATAGAATCTGATAAAAAAATATGATTTTGAGGAAAAATCAGAAGATACCAATATGTTTTGTTTATTTGGACCAGAATGCAAGTGGAGGTGAGCAAGCACACTGAAGGGGCCAAAGAAAAGGCTTTGAGGCCCAATGGGCTTCCGGAATCTCTGATTCGATACGATGGTATTTACATACTTTCTTTTTCTATTTGTTTTTCCAAATTTTTTTCCATTTATTATGTTTTCTTAAAAATATTTTCAAATTTTGTTTTGTAAAAGCCCGCCAAAAAGATATGGCGACAAACTCAGTGACAGAGCTAGTAGAGGCGGTGAAGAGACCTCGGGCACTAAGCGAATCGACGAATCTCCATCCCTTCATGACAAAATCGGAGAGCGATGAACTTCCGAAAAAACCAGCTCGGCGAATGTCCGAAAATGTTGTTCCGTCAGGCCGAAGAAACTCTGGCGGCGGAAGAAGAAACTCGATGCAGCGAATCAACGAAATTCCCGAGAAAAAATCTAGAAAATCTTCCCTTTCCTTCATGGGGTAATAATCCTTACTAGATCATTTGTTTACCTGACAATTACTTTATAAAAATCGATTTAGTCTTTGATATGATTGTTGTGATACTCTGGTGATAGGATCAAGAAGAAGAGCGAATCTTTGGATGAATCTATAGACGATGGATTTATAGAGTATGGAGAAGAAGACGATGAGATTAGTGATAGGGACGAGAGACCTGAGAGTGTGGATGATAAAGTGAGACAAAAGGAAATGAGAAAGGGTATTGATCTAGCTACTACACTCGAACGTATCGAGAAGAATTTCGTCATCACTGATCCTAGGCTTCCCGATAATCCCATTGTAAGAACAAATGTTTTAGAAAAATGGAAACTTTTTTTGTTATGTTTCATTTCGATTGGTCTGAAAACGTATTGTTTGCTTTGTCCTATGTTTCTAGATTTTTGCATCTGATAGTTTCTTGGAGCTCACGGAATATAGCCGTGAAGAAATTCTTGGAAGAAATTGCAGGTATTACATGAATGTGATCTCAAAATGTCTTTTGAAAATATTTTTGAGCATAGAGCATGTGTTTATAAATTTTGTTTCATGGTTTTAGGTTTCTACAAGGTCCAGAGACTGATCTAACCACAGTGAAGAAGATTCGAAATGCTATTGATAACCAAACCGAAGTGACAGTTCAGCTCATCAACTACACCAAGAGCGGTACTCGATTTTTTCGATATTCTTAGATTAATCTGTCGATCATTGTATAAAGTTTTAAATTTACATTATATTCTCTGTGGCAGGAAAGAAGTTCTGGAACATTTTCCACTTGCAACCTATGCGTGATCAGAAGGTATAATGGTTTACATAGATATCTTGCATTATACGGCACCTTCAAACTAATCCTCAATTTCTTTTGGTTTATGAATTTAAAACTGAAGATGTCTATATTCTTTCTTTGATATGTTGTTGACAGGGAGAAGTACAATACTTTATTGGAGTTCAACTAGACGGGAGCAAGCACGTAGAACCAGTTCGCAATGTCATTGAAGAAACCGCAGTGAAAGAGGGAGAAGACCTGGTCTGGAATCCTAAACTATTGATCTTGATTTAGTATTCGTTTGATAGAAAATCAAGTATTAAACCTTAATCTATATTCTTTAGGTGAAAAAAACAGCTGTGAATATCGATGAAGCGGTTCGAGAACTTCCTGATGCCAACATGGTAAGTGATTGTCTAAGGATCTGAATATGATCATTTTAGATTAAGGTTTATTAGAATATATCTGACAGAATGTTTTATTGTGTCTTGTTTCTGAAGACACCAGAGGATTTATGGGCAAACCACTCAAAGGTTGTTCATTGTAAGCCTCACAGGAAAGATTCACCACCATGGATAGCTATCCAAAAGGTGTTGGAAAGTGGTGAACCGATTGGTTTGAAGCATTTCAAACCGGTGAAACCTTTGGGTTCTGGTGACACAGGAAGGTCTGAAACTCTATCTAATCTAATGAAATAGCTTACAAAAAAAAAGAACATTTCCTTCATTAATCTTATAATATCCCATTTGTGTTTTATCAGTGTGCATCTAGTGGAACTCGTTGGAACAGATCAGTTGTTTGCAATGAAAGCAATGGACAAGGCTGTTATGCTTAACCGAAACAAAGTAATTACAGTAACTTGCACTTCAAGGAATCTTGAGTTTCGCTTTTTATTTGTAAGTTTTGTAGCCACTGATATAATTTTTTGCAGGTACATAGAGCTAGAGCTGAGAGAGAGATCCTAGATTTGCTTGACCATCCTTTTCTTCCTGCACTCTACGCTTCTTTTCAGGTCAAAACCTCTGTTTACACATATATATATATATATATATATATATATATATATGCGTGTCTCTTTGGTCTTTGGTTACTAATGGATCATGTTTTATTCTGCAGACAAAAACACATATATGTCTTATAACAGATTACTATCCAGGAGGAGAACTCTTCATGCTCCTAGATCGACAACCTAGGAAGGTTCTCAAAGAAGATGCTGTAAGGTACAAGTGTTCCTCGCTCGAAAAAGTCTCAAGATTTCTTCACTTAAATATTGAACTAACAAAAACCCTGCATGAACTTTCAGATTCTATGCTGCTCAAGTTGTCGTTGCACTCGAGTATCTTCACTGTCAAGGCAATCCATTCAACCTCTTCTTTAATTACAAAGAAAATTTTGGATGCAAGGAATCTTGACATGATACTAAGTTGATCTTTGTAATTTTTCTTAAATTCAGGAATAATTTACCGAGACTTGAAACCGGAAAACGTTTTAATCCAAGGCAATGGCGATATCTCTTTGTCGGATTTTGATCTGTCTTGCTTGACATCTTGCAAACCTCAGGTTTGATTTCTCTCAACCTTTCCCTTCAGATTGTTTCCACTTCTACTAGAGAGTTTGCTCATGTATACTAATTAAGGGTGATTAATGAATCTTGTAGCTGTTGATTCCGAGTATAGACGAGAAGAAGAAGAAAAAGCAACAAAAGAGTCAACAAACTCCAATCTTCATGGCTGAACCAATGCGTGCATCAAACTCATTTGTTGGCACTGAAGAGTACATTGCTCCGGTTAGTATATTATATATACCAATTTAAGTACAGTGATTAAGGTATTTACCATTGTCTTAACCAGTAGTTGATGTCTCATATGGATAGGAAATTATATCCGGAGCAGGACATACGAGTGCAGTAGACTGGTGGGCTCTTGGTATACTTATGTATGAAATGTTATACGGATACACTCCTTTTAGAGGAAAAACAAGACAGAAGACTTTCACCAATGTTCTTCAAAAAGATCTCAAGTTTCCAGCTAGCATTCCTGTAATGGATCAATCACTATATTTCTATAAACTAATCTCATGCATAAAAATCGAGGATCATATTTAATTGTTCTGTTATTGGTTTGCAGGCAAGTCTTCAAGTGAAACAGCTGATTTTTAGGCTGTTACAACGAGATCCGAAGAAAAGACTAGGTTGTTTTGAAGGAGCAAATGAAGTCAAGCAACATTCTTTCTTCAAAGGCATAAATTGGGCTCTGATTCGATGCACGGTATAACTTCACACATTCTCTTTACTTGGTATATAAGAAACATTTCGGTTTTACTTGTGAAAGAAGAAAACTAATCATCTTATGAGATTATTTTGATATGCAGAACCCTCCAGAGCTCGAGACTCCGATATTTTCTGGTGAAGCTGAAAACGGAGAGAAAGTTGTTGATCCTGAGCTAGAAGATCTGCAAACAAATGTTTTTTGAGATTTGGACTAAACGTTTATCGTTTTCTTTTCAAGAATTGTTTGAAACTCTTTGTTCTCCAAAAATCTCGTTTTTAATTATTTTCATTTTACCATTATCTTTATTTATTTATAATGCCAAGTGTTTCTAATAATTTGTGTGAGTTTCTTAAGAATATGTTTTTTATATATGTCAATAAAATTAATCAAGTTTTGCATATGTTTTTGTTTGTTTCATTAATCAAGTTATTATAATGCGAATTCATGTGATTAAATTGGTAAAGTTAAACAAAGAATTGATATTTTTCATAATTTAGTTGAAGGCTACAAAAGACAATGGAAACCATAAAAAAAAAAGTTCAAATCAGAATTAAGGCTTGAATTGGGTACAAACCAGAATGATTATGATAGAGTAGATTAGATCCATGTTTCTTTGAATCTTTTAAGTGTTCTTGTTCTGTTTGTGTTTCAGAAAACTATAACTTTGTGGAGGACTAATTACTCACAGCAACACCGTTTCTGCTGCATCCTATGTGTGTGTTTTAGTAGTTATTGTGTTACTTAGTAAGAAATGCTCATTTGATTCATTCACATTGCGTCAAGTGATCTGCTCTGTGATTGTTCTTGACATTTTCAGTATGTATGGCTGGCCAAATCTGAGAGCTTTTCATGTCTAAATTAGTTTCTCGAGCTCTTTTTCTTTTGTGATGGTTTCAGTCTTTTCTTTTATAGGTTTCTTCAGCTATAATGCTTGAGGAGGGAATAAAGTATCATCTACTATGGGCGGGTCAGAAGGAGCTAGCAATCTCTATTCCAAGATTCCAGCGATGTACAGATACAAAACATGCAAGCTGTCAGAGGGAAGGGTGTGAAAACTGGTCAGTTAATAGGTGAATTTTGATGTAGAATTGAAACAGTGACTACTTATAGGAGCTGTATATGCTAATCTTGTGATAAATATTCAGTGACAACTTATGACCCAAAAAGTGGGTTAGTTTGTGAATTGAAACAATGACAACTTGAAACTGCAATTGCAAACTAATAATGAAAGTTATAAAGTCTCTTATCATTTACCAAAACTTCCAGAAACACATACCAAATAGAGAGTTGGATACTTCATCTTACAACTTAAAACTAATAAACAAAACCGTTACTAAACAATTATAGATCCACATTGCAAAAAGGGGTGGTTCAAGA
>Ga0041059_1000831_pt1 | contig 24294 bp, 19 predicted proteins | sample AraColnosormetaG_FD_56232 | JGI IMG/M metagenome (GOLD analysis project Ga0041059, IMG submission 56232) | Arabidopsis roots microbial communities from North Carolina, USA - Col MF nosort | ecosystem: Host-associated > Plants > Roots > Unclassified | place: USA: North Carolina | collected... | reverse complement strand
AACTGATGGGAGTTTGGTATTGACATATGAGTTTAAACATGTTGATAAGTTGAAGAGCAAGTGGGATTGAGTTTATTTCAGCTTCTTTGTGTGTTATGTGTACAATATATGGTGTGTTCGTTTTAATGAGAGCTTTATGCAAATTCATGTGTTATAAAGCTCTCATACATATTTGTAAAGTTTATATAATAAATCTATATGATAATGTTTTGTAACAACGAAAATGGAGGAGAGGTTGTACTTGATGTTGACGTAGAAGCAGAAGTGGTGAAGCTTGAGGGACAAGAAACCATTTTTAGAGAGACAAGTGGGGGTGGATTTGTTTGGTTTAGTGTTGTCGGGGATGAGAGAGAAGACAAGATCATAGGTCTTGGGTCTATAGTCGTGAGAGGACGAAATGGGAAGAGGAAAGGTTTGGGTGGTTGAACAAAGCAGGAGAAAGATCTAACATTAAGAGATCAGAGAGATTTGAAGGTGGTTCATCGCATTGGAAGAGTTATCGATGTTATGTATTGATAGAGAGCTTTGAATTGACGAGAATGGATGGGAGTTTGGTGTTCACATATGAGTTTAGGCATGTTGATAAGCTAAAGAGCAAGTGGGATTGAGTTTTATTCATCTTTGTTTGTGTGTCATCTTTTGGTTCAATAAATTTGGTGAATTATAAGTTTTATGCAAGTTCATGTAATAATAATAGACATAAAGTCGCATTTAATTAAATTCATGTTTTAATACAGTAATGAAATCTAAGTTTGGTTGCTTGATATTCTTCATGATGGATTTGTTGACTTCTTGAATCTTGATACTATTATTCACGCAACGAATCCGCAAAAGCTTTCTTTATCTTAATGACGTGAACTTCCATTGGTCAGTGACTCAGTGTGATTAATCTACAATTGTAGTATTTGGTTATTATCTAAAGCTTTTCAATTAAATGTATTGAGTTTTCTCTGTCTTCTAGGAACTCGTCCAAAAGAGATTCTGACTAATTTTTCAGTCAAAGTTAATTTATAAACAATAGCTGTCCAAAGCTTTTTAAGGGGTTTTAATGAAACCAAGAGGACGAAGAAGAAACAAAAAAAAGAATTTGGTTAATGGAGAACAGAAAATGCTATAAAGCGAAATAGTCTTTCTCACCAACGTGACAATAAACAACTCGTAATTTTGTCCATTTTCAGACCAATCATAATTTTTTAAAAGTTTATATTTAAGCAATTGGATTTAATTTCATATTTATTTATTGCCTCAACTACAAATTTATGATATTAAGGTTGGCCAATACAAATAATATAAAGATTTTTAGTTTTTTTTTTAATTGGCATTTGAAATCATCAACAGTCAAAAGCTTTGTATAATATACTCTTTTGAAATGGTCAAATTATTTCTTGGTTTAGGTTTTTTGTACAATGGCTGTAACATACATACTCCCACAACTATGGTTAAGCTTTACTCAAATATGTACCTGATAATTCATTGCTTGATATTATTCCCTGGTTTCATTCAACCTCGAATCTTCACATTATACAAATACACTTAACAGATAGAGAAAATATTGTTTTTTAAACATTACATTAGAAAGTATGAAAAGATTACTAGTCCAATAGTAAGGCTGAAGATGAGATGATTCAACACTCCAATCATGACGAAGGAGGAGGAAGACGTAGCAGTCTTGCCATTTCCTCTCAGACATATGTAAAAAATGACAAGAAGTTAACTTCCTTGCACGTTCTTAATTATGATCCTTTGTTCTATATAAACGATGACAGTTTGAGCAACAGAGAAAACAAAGGAAATATGTATGTAACAAAGCGTTTGTCTGAATATCAGAAAAACCCATCGGAGCTAACATCGCTTCCGACAGAAGGTCCAAACTCCGGAGTATTGGTGATTCAAGACGAAGAATCACGGACTCCATGCTGCTTTGGAAAATGCTTTGATTGGAAACTCCATGGTTTGCCGTTTCCTCAGAACACAAAAGTCACCGTCAGATTCCAAGTGGGAAGTTAGTTACTCTTCTGTTAACTCCTTAGAGCTCTTTCAAACTTGTTCCTTTACTCTGTTTCTGTTTCTTATCTGAGCTTTGTTTTCAATATAGAGGTTGTCTATCTTGACCCGGTCGCTTTCATCCCCGTTCTTCATCAGCCACTTTCCTCCAATCTTTACTACGTTATAAGACAAAGCGGGAAACAAACTGGGTGATTTTCTATCTTGATGTTCAGAATCTTAAATCTCTTGTGTGTTTTGTTTATGTTGTATACAGGATTTACTAGAACTCTCAATGTTTACTCCTTTTAAATTTCCAGTGAAGCATGTGTTAGTGCAACAGAAGGGGACAAAACTTCTTGTTGCATTTGCTTTAGTTTTATCCCTGATGCTGATCCAAGGCCTCTGGATCCTTTTGACATATACCAACAATTTGAGATCCATCAAAGAGGATCATCAAACCAGAAGTTTTTTGCTACATCTGTTGCTTCAGAAGGGATACCACCTCAGTTCCTGACGAGAAAAGGTTGGGTGGCTGCTTCCTTGCCTTTCGAAGAATATGGTTTGATTGATGATGCAAAGGGTGTAGTTGATGCAAAGCTTCGCTATGAGCTTCCTGATTTAGATAAGAGCGTTGTAGTTGGGAAATGGTATGTTCCGTTCTTGTTTGTTAAGGAAGGTGGTGATGCAAACGATCAGATGAATAAATCAATGTATTATAGTATGACGCTTCAGCAAAGATTTGAAGAGGTTTTCTTCTGTGAAAACATTGGCAACAATAAACATTTTGAGGTTGTAGTTGATGTGGAGGTAGAAACAGAAGTGGTTAAGCTTGAAGGAGACAAGATTGCAAGAGAGACAAAAGGTGTGAACTCAGATGGAGTTGTGTGGTTTAGTGTCTCAGGGACTCAGAAGATTGGTCTTGGGTCTGTGGTCTTGGAGAGGATGAAATGGGAAGAGGAGAGGTTTGGATGGTCAAAGAAAGATGAACTAAGGTCTAGCATTAAGAGAACTGAGAAATTTGAAGGTGGTGGACCACATTGGAAGAGTTATAGATGCTATGTACTGGTAGAGACCTTTGAACTGAAGAGAACTGATGGGAGTTTGGTATTGACATATGAGTTTAAACATGTTGATAAGTTGAAGAGCAAGTGGGATTGAGTTTATTTCAGCTTCTTTGTGTGTTATGTGTGCAATTTATGGTGTGTTCATTTTAATGAGAGCTTTAATGCAAGTTCGAGTGTTATAGAACTTGAAGCTCTCATACATATTTGTAAAGTTTATGTAATAAATCTATATGATAATGTTTGTGAACCTCTTCTTAAAGGTGAACTTTGGACTTCAAAAGTGGATAAAGCCATATTAAAAATTGTAATAACGTGGCAGAAAAGCATTAGCTAAAGCCAAAGAGGAAAACAGAGTCCCCTGTTTCTTTTGCTTCAGTTTTCGTAGATACTTTGCAACCTCCTTTGCTCATAATGGGAAACAACCATAGTTTCTTAAGAGTAAGTATTGGACCGTTGACTACTCAATGCGACTAAAACCGGTCAAAAAACTTGTTAATGAAGTTAATAAATTGTCACATACTCTGCATTATAGATTCAGGCATAAAGTCAAACCAAAAGACAAAGACTTCTATGCATTTTTATGCTATTGTATAAAGACACTTGATGAAGATACAACCTTCCAAGAAATTTTCCTATAACGTGATTAGATACTATCATCAAAAAGTCAAATCTATTCTTCAAAGAATTTGCTTAATCATATAAGCCTATAAATATGAAACCAAAGCTCCTTCTCCAAGTATCACCACCACAAGAACCAAACTAAAGATGTATGTTACAAGGCGTTTATCGGAATACCAGAAAAAGCCATCGGAGCTGAAACTGCTTCCACCGGAAGGTCCAAACTCCGGCATAATGGTGATTCAAGACGAAGAATCACAGGCCACTTGCTGCTTTGGTTCTTGCTATGAGGGTAGACTTAAGGGCTTGCCGTTTCCACAAAACGTGAAGCTGAATGCAGCGTATACTAGTGGAGGAGGAGAACACCAGACAACACATCTTACTCCAGTTGTGTTCATTCCTGTTCTTGATCAGCCATTGTCTTCAAACCTTTACTATGTTTTACAAAGGCGTGGGAAGCATACTGGGTAATTTATTTACTTGTCATCTCAATAATTTTCACTGTTTTCTTTAGGATTTAGGAATTGTTACTAACTATCTAGGTATGTGAATTTGTGAATATAGCAAAGCATCTGCAAGTGCAACAGAGGAGGAGAGGGTTTCAAGCTGCTTTTGCTTTAGCTATATTCCTGACGCTAAGCCACAAGAAGCAGATCCTTATGACATATACCAACAATTCGAGATCCATCAACGCCGATCATCATCTCGCTATTACTCTGCCACTTCTGTTGCTTCTGATGGTGTACCACCAAATTACCTTAAGAGGAAAGATTGGTGGGTCAGCTACTCGACTTCGCACGACTTTGGTCTAAGAGATGATGCAAAAGGGATTAACACAAAGCTTCGCTTAGACTCAGAACTTACTAGTTTAGGTAAGAGTATTGAGATAGGGAAATGGTATGTTCCTTTCATATTTGTGATGGAAGGAGATGTAAAAGATCAGATGAACAAATCGACGTTTTACAGCGTGACACTTCAACAAAGATGGGAAGAAGTTTTCTTCTGCGAAAACATTGGCAATGAACATTTTGAGGTTGTAGTTGATGTTGATGTAGAAACAGAATCGGTGAAGCTTGAGGGACAAGAAACTAATTTGAGAGAGGATTCAGGTGATGGAGTTGTTTGGTTTAGTGTCTTAAGGGATGAGAAAGACGACAAGAAGATAGGTCTTGGATCTGTGGTCGTAGAGAGGATGAAATGGGAAGAGGAAAGGTTTGGATGGTTAAACGAAGCAGGCGAAAGATCTAACATTAAGAGATCAGAGAGATTTGAAGGCGGTTCATCGCATTGGAAGAGTTATCGATGTTATGTATTGATAGAGAGCTTTGAATTGACGAGAATGGATGGGAGTTTGGTGTTGACATATGAGTTTAGGCATGTTGATAAGCTAAAGAGCAAGTGGGATTGATTTTCATTCTGTTTTCAGTTTCGTTGTGTGCCATCTTTTTGTTCAATAATCAATTTGGTGAATAAGTTTTTATGCAAGTTCATGTAATACTAAACTTTAAGTTCACATTTAATTTCATGTAAATGTCAATTTAGTTGATCGATCTTCTTAAATGTTTTAACTATTTCCTAGGTTATCATTTTCAATATTAGCACATGTTGTAATCATAATTCCAACAACTTTTGTAAACCCTCCATTTATATATAATTTTAACTTGTACAAAAAACAAACAAAATCTTCCTTGAAAATTGCTGATAACGTGTTGTGATTCTATACGAATTTAAAAGTTTTCACATACGAGTTTAGACATGTTTCTAAGTTGAAGAGAAAGTGAGATTGAGATCTTATCCAACTTTCAATTGTTTAGGGAAACCACTTTTAAAAAATCTTTAATCTGTAAAAATGAGTTTTTAAAAAACAAAAACCATAAACCATAACAAAAATATGGTAAACCTTCAAGGTCTTAAATTTTTTGTTAAGCAGAAAAATAACTGTTAAAATTGCAGAAATGGTTTCCGTAGATTGATGATCAGTTTTTGACTTTTTCTTGTGTTTTTTTTTTAATCAATGATCATTTTTTGTTTTAACTTTAATGATCATATTTTATGTTTAACATGAATCGTCTAAAGCAAAAGAGGCCGGTGTAAGAAAACTATCTAGACTGGGCTTTATAGGTGAGATTTTACATTTAATATGTGAGCCCAAATGCATTCATATTTTTTTTGTTTGAAGGTGGAGATGATAATGAAACAAAGAAGAAAAAGCCCTAGTCCAGCACCAACTAACGCTTCTGATTTTTAGGCTATACGTACATAACATAGCGTTTAGAATTTCTAAAGAGGCCCATTGTTAAGATCTGTACAACAAAGGCCCATAAAATTATAGAGCCACCCCTGATGACGTAGGCAAGTCAACGTAAGTATTACTTCTTAATAACTTGGAATCAATTGCTGATAACTTGCTTTTTAATTCTAGGGACCACTTAAATTGAGTGACAGAATTTCAAAACAATGTGAGGTACATAGAAACTGCCATAACAAAAAGACTTCCGTAAAAGCCAAGTCAAGATCTTAGAAAAGTCTCTTTTTTTTTTTTGGGTTACAAATTGTCTTATCCTAGTAGTCTACATATATATAGACCCAATCAGAACTCATATGAATCACAAAAACCACTGAAATATCTTCGCCGGTTATAACCAAAAATGTATGTTACGAGGCGTTTGTCGGAATACCAAAGAAACAGATCGGAGTTGCCGGAAAGTCCAAACTCCGGCGTACTTATAATTCAAGATGAAGAGTCAAGGCCAACTTGTTGCTTCGGATCTTGCTACCGGGCTACACTCAAAGGCTTACCTTTCCCACAGAACGCGAACCTGATTGTATCTGAAAGCCGCATATTTCTTAACCAGACGATTACTTATATAGATCCTGTCGTTTTCATTCCTGTTCTTGATCAACCCTTATCTTCAAACCGTTACTATGTCATTAAACGAGGCGGGAAACACTCAGGGTATGTTATGACTTAAAATTATGCAAAATTTCAACTTTCTTTGTTTTGTGACGTGATTTACAAGGATTTGTTGTGTTGTAGAAAAGCTTCGGCTAATGCGAAAGAGGAAGACAGAGTCCCCTGCTGTTTTTGTTTCAGCTATGTTCCTGAAGCTAAGCCACAAGAAGCAGATCCTAATGACATATATCAGCAATTCCAGATCCATCAAAAACGATCATCATCTCGCTATTACACTGCCACTTCTGTTGCTCCTAACGGGAAACCACCAGAGTTTCTTAAGAGAAAGTATTGGAACGCTGAGTACTCGACATCTGAGGACTTTGGTCTAAAAGATGATGCAAAAGGTATTTACACTGAGATTCGTTCTGAGCTTCCTAGTGATTTTAATACAAGCGTTGTGGTAGGAAAATGGTATGTCCCTTTCATATTTGTGAAGGAAGGAAATGCAAAGGATCAGCTTAAGAGCTCAGCTTATTACAGCATGATTCTTCTACAAAGATGGGAGGAGGTTTACTCTTGTGAAAACGCTTACAACGAAAACCGCGAGGTTGTAGTTGATGTTGAAGTGGAACCAGAAGTTGTGAAGCTTGAGGGACAAGAAATTGGGAAAAATACAAAAAGGGTGGATGAAAATGGGGTTTTTTGGTTTGCGGTTGCAGAGAAGAGGATAGGTTTGAGATCTGTGGTCATGGAGAGGATGAAATGGGAAGAGGAGAGATTCGGGTGGAAGATTGAACCGCAAAGAGCAGTGGTTAAGAAATCTGAGAGATTTAATGGAGGCGGTTCGAATTGGAAGAGTTATAGATGTTATGTGTTGGTGGAGAGCTTTGAATTGAGGAGAAAGGATAAGAGTTTAGTGTTGACATTTGAGTTTAAGCATGTTGATAAGTTGAGAACCAAGTGGGAATCATGAGAGATTTCTTGTATGTTTTAAGCTTTCTTGTGTGTTGTTGAAATCGTTGTTATTCAGTTTCATTTGTGTAAAATAAGCTGATAAAGATTTGGAGTTTTTTTCGTTTGCAAAAACCACTGAAATGTTTGCAAAACAATTAGTTGAAAATCGTTGTGTAATCAGACAGTATGGCGAAAACCTTATTGACAAGCTTTAAAACTAACAAGATAATAAGAAGGAAGTTATCTTACATCTTTCCATAAATTGTGAAATCTAAAATTACGCCAAAATTGTTCAGTGTTTTCAATTAGAATTGAAATGAAATATGAATCTACTGTATGCCAAAAGTTAATTGGTTAAATGTACTATTCCTTTCTCATCCCCTTTTCCTAATATGGATAACATAATAAAACCTAATTGTTATTCAAAATAATTAAATTTTCCTTAAATTGTATATAAAATAAACGTACCAATTTTTACTGATTTTATTTAATTTTATTAATAATTTTATATATTTAAAAGATAAACAAATAGTAAGCAAAACATAAGTAAAACCAGAGAAAAATATAATTGAAAATAGCAAAAATTATAGGCTCAAATTGAAGACATCAAACTTCTCTGTTACTGATGTTAGCTGTAATCTCGTAGCTAATGCAATTAATTTTTCATATTGGCCTAAAGTTTTTTTTGCTAACGCTCATAAAAAAAATCTCATCATATATTTTCATATTGTTTGTGAAGAATTAATAAGATGACTATAAGAGAATGAGAAGAGATTTTTTCCAACTTAAATTCTAAGAAATAATTTTTGTATATGAAAAAATCCTCGTCATATATTTTCATATTGATTGTAAATGTGAGGTGTTCGGTTTTAGGGCAAATGCTTGGAGATACTTGCTCCAAGGCACATAATATTTGACGATCAAACCCCTAGTCATATTCATTTCCTCTGCAATGAGATAAATATTTTCTCTCTTGTATTTGGCTGCAGCCACAAGTAGTTTTGCGTCTCTCTCGAACTCTTTTCAACCCTTCGATTTCACCATGTTTCTGATTTCACAAATGAAATCGATGAGGAAATGAAAAGATATGGGTGGTTTATATAGAACACGTACCGACACAAACAAAATTAACTTCAAGTTTAAGCTCCAACCTTCACTTTTACTAAATTGAAGCTATGATTATACTATAAGTTGTGGTAGTTTTAATTAGTTTTTGGATTTTAAAAGCAAGTTCTATTTCCACGCAATTTCCTAACATTTTACTTTGTCCTCAAAGATAGTTTCTTTTAACCTCAAGTTAACCATTCTATCAAGGAATACCGTGTGATGACAATGCAATAATCACTTAACTCTATGTTGGTGATGTTAGTTGTAATCTCGTAGCTAACGCAATTAATTTTTCATGTTGGCCTAAACTTTTTTTTCTAACGCTAATAAAAATAAAATTCTTTTCATATATTTTCATATTTGCTTTTGATGAATTAATTGTTATTTGATAAATTAATATGAATCAAAAGATTTGTCATATAGACAAAAACAGAATGAAAAACAACTTAAACTCTAAGTTTTGGGTTTGGACTTTGGACTATACTATAAGTTGTGGGGTTTTGAATATTTTTGGATTTTGCAATAAGAAAAGAAATTAAATAAGATGATGAATTGTTTTAGATTGTTACTGAGTTTTTTGTTTTGTTTTTTGTTCTGTCAAATACCAAAGTGATCATGATTGAGAATGGTTAAAATCTTCCAAAAACTATAGCCTCTCAACTTTAGAGGAAAATCACTTTAAAAAAAAAAACTTGAATCGGTAAGAATGAGTTTCTCAAAAACAAAAACCATTACAAAATCTAGCGAACCTTCAACAAACAAGATCATACTCTTCAATTTAAAACTATCTTTCTTATGGAAGAGGTGTTCCTTATTTCCATATCTCATATCTAAAACTAAAACCTTGCTTACTCTGCTGTATAATTTGGAACCCATTAGCAAGCTTTAGAAAACAACGATCTTTAATATTTGCAATCTCTTCAAAGAAAACGAATCTGAAACTTTTTTCTCACTAAGTTTTTCTGGAGAGTAAGAAAAACAAACCCAATTTTCCAATGTAGTAAAAAACGAGAAAATACAGAACAAAACCTCTGTCTCTACAACTAAAACATCTTACAATGAACTCTTTTGCTTTTGATTACCAATTTCTTCCAACCGTTTCCACGTTGCCTCACGTTTTGCGCCAATTTCAGCTTCTTTTGATTCATCTTCTCTAAACTTAGCAAGACAATCCTTAAACAACTCTGCATCAATGTCATTAAAGATCTTCTGCACATTCAACGTCAAGCTATGAACAGCTTGGTTCCAATGCTTCTGAGTGTTTCTCTCCAATGCAGGGAATATGATTGGAAGAATAACTTTCCGGTTCTGCATTATTAGATTCTCGATATGATCGTTGTTCCATAAGAACAAAGCTCTTTCTGCAACCTGCAAAACAAAATAAAAAAAGTCTCAACCTTTTTGTTCTTTCTTGAGCTTGCTTATACAAAGATTCAAGCTTTCGAAATAATCACAAAGCTTTGTTCTTATGGATTCAATCAAAATATCACGCATTTCAATCTTGTAAGAATTGTTCCCATCATTCATGATTCACAGAATTAGCAAACCAAAGGAAAATACAATTACCTGAAAATGGAGACTGTTCAAACACCGAGCAACTTGGCGAAACAATGGGACCATACACCGTTGGAATTCAGGTGGTTGAGTTGCTTCTAATACTTCCTCTAGCTCGTTTAGAAACATGACTTCTTTGGAACTATTTGTGACAGGCCAAGACTTGAGTAGTCCCCTTATAACCGTATCAGCGAGTTTGCAATCTTTTTCCACAAACTGTGTGATACAATAAGACAATTGCTGATGATACATTTGCAAGCTTTTCGGTTTGTGAAGAGGTACCAAAGCTCTAACCAAAAACACTTTATGCTCGTCTTTAAGCGGCAGAGCAAATCCATTGATGATACTTCCCAAAATCTCTAGAAACTCAGCAATCCCATTGTGTTTCTCAGTCTCGAAAACAAACCGATAGAAAATGTTATTAATGGATTTCCTTATGAAAGGACGATGAACCATAAATTTACCGTAGATGCGATGTAGAACGGTCTTAAGACAATCTCTTTCTCTAGGATCCTCTGAATCAAATAAATCAAGTAACCTTGAGACAAAAGATTGGTCAATGTATTTCTTAGCCAGCTTGGTGTCTGTCTCTGGTGAAGCAATAAGCCGCAGGAGAATTTCATAGACAAGCTGCAAGTGAGGCCAAGTAGGATCCATAGAAGGCTCTTCTTCCTCCAAGTCTAACGCATCAATAACTTTATTCTCGCGCGGTTGAGGATTCAAGGTTCTGAATATGTTAACAGAAACCATTCTAACCACTTCTTGAATCACAGTTTCACTAAACTTTCCATTAGGAGAAGCTACATAATCCACAAGCTCAAGCAATGTCTGCCGCTTAATATCCTTTTCCTTAACGTTCTTCGTTGGATCCGAGAAATCGAAAACAACACAGCACAAGCTGAGTTTTCTCACAAACAAGTTCTGTTTCTCTGCATTAGGAACATCTTTGAAACCTGGCAATGCTTCATATGGAGTGAAACCGTTACCATTTCCTTTCAAATTCCCTTCTTTAAACCCTGAATCAGCAGAAGGTTTTACAGGAGGAGCGTTCTGGGTTTGAGAATTACCCGATTTACTGGCGCCATTATCACTACTTTTTGAAGTGGAACTAGATGAAGAAGAATGGTTCTTAGAAGAAGACTTCTTAGGAAGCTTACTCAGAATCTGTTTCCACATAGTGTATTAAACTCAGATTCTTCTTTGTTCATATCCCCAAAACAAACATCTAGAAGAACAATTTCATCAACTCCATCTGAATAACAGAACAAAAAAACAAGAAAAACAGATTAAGAACCTGAAATATTGAAGATATGATACTAAAACACACACAAAGTTAGTTATATCAAGAACCTGAAATGGAGATAAATCCCAAAATTTACCAAATTTATTACAACAAAACCATTTTTTCTTCTTCTTTATTCACTCACGAAACTCAGAAACAGAAAAAAATCACCACTACAAACCATAAAAATCGAAACTTTCGATTCTGATTCTGAAACAAACGCAATCACAAAATCAAAAATCAAGAGAAATCGCACATTACAACACCTCCGATTGCACAAAACAAAGGTCAAAAGTAGGAAAAAAAAAACGATGAATAATGAAATAAAAAAAGCTTACAAAAATTCACATTCAAGTTCTTCTTCCAAAAAAAAACCTCCTTCGATGTTGTTGATTGACTTTGAAATTAAGAATTTGTACCCTTTAGATTTGGCTCAAATCATTGCGAATTGTTGTTATTGTTCTTGATTTTGGTTTTCTTTCTTCTTCTTTGAGATTTGTGACTTCTCGTGATCCAGTTATCTATCATTCTCTCTTCTCCTCCGATGGCTGATCAAACTTTTTTTTCTCAATTCTATTTTAATTTAATTTTAATTGTTTTTTTATTCCCCTTTATTTTAATATTGTTTTTTTTTGTGTGTGTGTTCGGTCTGGCCTGCCAGGTCCACTCCTCCCTCACTTGAATTAGTAATTTTTACAGAATTTTCAAGCTGACAACACTTCAAAATGTTTTAAAATTCCAGATTTTAATTGCCGACCGTAACACTATTATACGACATAGTTTTGAATGTATGTAATAAAATCGGTTATATTGGTTTGGTTTTTCGGTTCAATCTTTCTTGTGTTTAATACAAACTTAATTTCGGTTTATGGTTTTAGTTATTGTTTTGTTCCAAAGAAGAGTGTCTCATTTCTTTTTTGACATTTTCTCCCTTCGAATCTTTGATGCATTTGGTCTTATGGATGCACACAAGATGTAAGTTATATATCAGATGCCAAGGTGATGAAGTTTGATGCATCAAGATACAAACATCACATGCTAATATTTGCAATAACAGATTGACATTACAAAGTTTATATGGCAAAAACATTCAAACCAATTTATATAACCAAAACTTTAAATTTGTAATTATCCTTATCCAAAACCAAATCTCTAGACTAAGATAGAGAAAACCTAACTTAAAGTTAAAACCTTTTTTTTCATTTTGTTCTGAGGGGGCTTTTGTGTTGACGGTGGTGGGAACAAAGGAACATCGTATCCATTCTGTCCGGGAAACACAGCAATGTTCATTTCCGACAAATCTCGTCCTACTGATTTCTACAAAGACGATCATCACAATTCCTCCACCACCAGCACCACACGCGATATGATGATCGATGTACTCACCACTACCAACGAATCAGTAGATCTACAATCTCACCACCACCACAATCACCACAATCATCATCTCCACCAATCTCAGCCACAACAACAGATTCTCCTCGGAGAAAGCAGTGGAGAAGATCACGAAGTTAAAGCACCAAAGAAACGAGCGGAGACATGGGTTCAAGACGAAACTCGTAGCTTAATCATGTTCCGTAGAGGTATGGATGGTTTATTCAATACATCCAAATCTAATAAACATCTCTGGGAACAGATTTCGTCTAAGATGAGAGAAAAAGGGTTTGATCGATCTCCGACTATGTGTACTGATAAATGGAGGAATCTGTTGAAAGAGTTTAAGAAAGCTAAGCATCATGATAGAGGAAATGGATCGGCGAAGATGTCGTATTACAAAGAGATTGAAGATATTCTTAGAGAGAGGAGCAAAAAAGTGACACCACCACAGTATAATAAGAGCCCTAATACACCACCTACATCAGCCAAAGTTGATTCCTTTATGCAATTTACTGATAAAGGTATAAACTTTGGCATCAATTGTAGATTTCTTGATTTGGATTCAGAGAACGTAACTGTGATTATGGTTTTTGTTGCTACTATTTGGGAAAATTCTTATCTGTATCTTAGGCTGAGAAGATACTACATTTTAGAGTAGGTTTCTTATTGTGGTTTTTCAGTTATCTTTAAAGAAGATGATAGTTTTGGTAAATGAATCTGCGTATGTGGATTTTGTGCCTTTAATTTTCTTTTGGCTAAGTGGTAATTTTATCTTTCATTGTAGGTTTTGATGATACGAGCATTTCTTTTGGATCCGTTGAAGGTACTTATCTATCACTATTAGTTTGTTTATTATAGTATCTTGCTATGTATACAAAGAGACGAGCTTTTGTTTGTCTACTGCCTCTTGAAGTTGTCTTTTAAGTTGGTCGAAAACATCTCCCTGAGTGAGCAATAGTAGAGGTATGAACTTGCTTAGTGAAGTGAACATTTGGGACTGAAACAAATAGTAAACATGACTGTGCCGTAGAATTCACAGGCAGTTTCTGTGTTAGATGGTTTAGTTTTGTTTCTAGAGGATGTGTGTGTGTGTGTGTATGTTTGAAAAGTGTATATATATCTATGTTTCAGCTAATGGCAGGCCAGCCTTAAACCTTGAAAGGCGTCTTGATCATGATGGTCATCCTCTTGCAATCACTACAGCAGTTGATGCTGTTGCAGCAAATGGAGTTACTCCTTGGAATTGGAGAGAGACTCCTGGAAACGGCAAGTCCTCAGAAAAAGCTTATATAAACTTAAGCCTCAAAGTTTAATTTTCTATAAGGCTAAAGATATGTTTTTTGAACTGTATGTTTATGTTCCAAGCATGGTGTAATATGTGTAAGAATCCACGTTTTCTCATTTTGAGGTTGCTTCACAGCCTCTGCTCCTCTGCTTGATTTATTCGTTCGGTCTCTTTATAACTGAGTAGAGCTTTTCATTTGTTTCATGTTTATACAAGCAGGTGATGATAGTCATGGTCAGCCTTTTGGTGGTAGGGTCATAACAGTGAAATTTGGTGACTATACAAGAAGAATCGGTGTTGATGGTAGTGCAGAAGCAATCAAAGAGGTAATCAGATCTGCTTTTGGGTTAAGAACTCGAAGGGCTTTTTGGTTAGAAGATGAAGATCAGATTATTCGCTGTCTTGACCGAGACATGCCCTTAGGGAACTATCTACTCCGTCTGGATGATGGTAAGATTAAATTTGCCACTATTCGTATCTTTTGAACTGTGTGTGTGTTTTTTACTGAATTGTCAGTATGCAAAACCCATCTTGCAGGACTGGCCATTAGGGTTTGCCATTATGATGAATCCAACCAATTACCAGTCCATTCAGAAGAGAAAATCTTCTACACTGAAGAAGACTACCGCGAGTTTCTGGCTCGACAGGGATGGTCAAGCCTGCAAGTTGATGGTTTTAGGAACATAGAAAACATGGATGATCTTCAACCTGGTGCTGTGTATCGAGGTGTGAGATGAGGAAATGAGATCACAAAACTTCTTCTCCAATTCTATCAACAGTTATCTGATCAGAAAACAGTCCCCTGTAGATATGATCTCATTCTCTTTATACATTTCTTCTTTTTTTCATGTACTTGCTCAAATATGAAATATCATAACTGGCATTTACCGTACAGACCAAGAAGACCTCAAAATAGATTTTTGGTCTGTTACATTTGTAAGAACAGAACATAAGAGAAGTGAATAAATTGTTCACAATCAGACGAGCGAGTGTTTGTGTGTGGTATCAGAGTCATTCTTCATCCCTTTTATTGTTCTTGTATGAAATGAGTGTGTTCGACCTTGTCAATCTGCAAAGCCAGAGAAACTTTCTGAACTTATACTACTGAGAAAACACTATAATGATTTGATTAACAAACACTAGTATCAAAGAATGTAATTCAACCACTCTCTTGATCCAGGTGAACGGTACAGCCACATCGGTATCAGTAAATGCTCCCAACACAACAAACACACCTTATCCAACCGCCAAGCCGATTAATGTCTCTCTCTCTTACATGTTTCATGGAGACAAGGCAAGCAAGTTATGCTGGAAGCAACTTGTCTCATTATAGCTTGAATCTCCCTCGTGATCTCCTTATTACTTTTCTCCTTTGAGACAGCGTGAAAAGGAGGAAGACAGAATCAAGACAGCATAAACATCACAAACATACAAATGAAACTGAGTTAATTGAAATGTTTATGCATAAATAAACCAACTTCTAGATCTTAAATATCACGTAAGTGGAATAACATTGGTTATAAGCAGATCATCAGGATAAGATTCCAATAGTTAAAGTTTTGCGTCAATAATTGTTTTTGTCGAGAAGGTTTGCATCAATTATTGCATCTTTCTTTCTATCTTTTTTTTTCTTTCTCTTAGAATCGAATTTTAACATATACTTTGATAATGATATATTGTGGTTCTTTTCACTTCACGATTACTTTAGAACATTGTGAATAATGACACTTCAAAATAAAAGGGATAAGATCAGAAATAACATATGAAAATTCCACAAAATCACTACAAATAATTCAGATAATGAAAAAAATACATGTACGTTATGTTATAAAATTCTCAAATATGGTTTTCAGCAAAAATAAATTTGGTTTTTTACTACAAAGTACAAACCAAAGTAAATTGATTTTACAAAGAAAAACGAATTAGAAAATCGTTTTTAAATCATAGAACTTATTCAGTCGAAGAGAATGGCTGACACTTGACGGGTCAGTTATAACTTATAAGTGGACTCTTGGAAATGATCATGAGTTATAGAAAGATCACAAACTTCAATTTATGATATATTGTTGACCTCAGATAATATTTTAGCTATTTATTGGATGTATAAAGATCCATATGAATACCAAAAGAAGGAGTTTTATAACCATTCACCTAACAAAAATGAAATGGAAAAAGAAAAGAGAGCAAATAAGAGGAGGAGAAGAAGAAGACTTTTGGCAAAAGCCAAGAGTCATACCTATTAGTCTATTACATAAGGTGTGATGTTTTTTTTTGCTGTCACATTCCATCTGACCTACCAAAGCTCTCAAAGTGGAGCATCTATTGTGTCTTGGTATAGAGTCACGATTAGATAAATATACAACACCATATGTACTTGTGTCAAATTATAAATATTTGAAACAGTAAGCAACCAGTAATTCGATAAAGACGTCTACAAGCATCTACACATCTAAATTGATTAAAACAAAACACCTTTAAATATAGTGTTTATGAAGTCAAATCTTCACCTTGATTATTCTAAAACAATGGTTGGAGTAATGTTGCTGAATGTTGAGTGAGAATTGACATTTGAGAGTAACTTTCACTATAATGAACTGGATGATAAAGTTGATCCGATAATAATTGAATTTACCATGAATGGTATCACAAGATACATGTATAGAAGACAGTGGTGTTACTTGTTACGCAAAATTAAAAAATGAGCATACTATTGCAGTTACTTTGGATTTATTAAGGAAAATTATGGTTTGACAACAACAATAATACAAAATCTTATGAAAATTAAATAAAAAGAAAAACAAATTTGGCTATTGGCAAAGCTCATTGGCTGTCAAAAGGAATATATACAAAATCTGCTACGTTGCAGTCTTGCGTGCACCGGCCCAGCCCATAGGATTAGAGTATTAAACCTCGAATATTCCATCAGCCTGCGCGTGAATCCAAGCGCCATTAGTTTCCCCAAATCAGTTCTTAATCCTACCCATAAACGATGGGTAAAAATGGTAAATAAGAAAGAAAGTAAAGTACAATATAGTAATATTAATTAGTGAATCTAATCTATTAGCCTTTTTCCCAAGAAAAAATCTCAGCCACTCGATCATATTTTCAATTTTCATCATCACGTTCTTCTTCTCTTTTAAATAACCCTAAATCCTCACCAAACCCAAACCCTCACTCACTATTTTCACATTCTCTTCTCTCTCGATATCATCTAAATCTCTCTCGATCTCAATTTCGCAAAATGGGTAAGCTTCTCGCTCTTGTTGATCTGCGATTCTTCGATTTATTGTTCTTTCGTTGATACTTTTTGAATCTGATCGTAATTTTGGTTTGTGTAGCTGACAAGAAGATCAGAATCGGAATCAACGGTGAGTGTTTTTCTTATCGAATTCCATAAGTTTTTTGGTTAGGTTTAAGTGATTTGGATCTGTAGAAGCTGAGTTTTGAATCTTCGTGAAGGTTTCGGAAGAATCGGTCGTTTGGTTGCTAGAGTTGTTCTTCAGAGGGATGATGTTGAGCTCGTCGCTGTTAACGATCCTTTCATCACCACCGAGTACATGGTTCGTTTCTTCTTCTCTTCGATACTAGTTCGTATCTGGATTTGAGTTAATAGTTTTATCTGAATTTTTGTTAATATACATGATGGTGTGTGCTGTTTATCATATAGATCTGAGAACTTGCTTTGTTGTATTCTTCTTCTATGTTGATTCTCTGTAAATTCGTTTTGACTGATTGTGTATATGGTATCGATTTGTTGCAGACATACATGTTTAAGTATGACAGTGTTCACGGTCAGTGGAAGCACCATGAGCTTAAGGTGAAGGATGACAAAACTCTTCTCTTCGGTGAGAAGCCAGTCACTGTTTTCGGCATCAGGTACATAATCATGGATGATTTTATTATAGTGGTTCTCTGTTATGTTATTGAGAGTTGTGAAATTCTGATTTGTGGTGTTTTATTTTTGAAGGAACCCTGAGGACATCCCATGGGGTGAGGCTGGAGCTGACTTTGTTGTTGAGTCTACTGGTGTCTTCACTGACAAAGACAAGGCTGCTGCTCACTTGAAGGTTTGAACTTGGATCTTTTATATAATAGTCGAGAACTTGTTTATTTAAGATCTATATCATCATCATATTGTTTCATTGTTATTCAGGGTGGTGCTAAAAAGGTTGTCATCTCTGCCCCAAGCAAAGATGCGCCCATGTTCGTTGTTGGTGTCAACGAGCACGAGTACAAGTCTGACCTTGACATTGTTTCCAACGCTAGTTGCACCACTAACTGCCTTGCTCCTCTTGCCAAGGTATCTTTTTCTGTTTCAACCCATAAACTTGTGTAAATTGTTCTGAATTCTGAATTTTAAGTTGAATCATTTCTCTTACAGTTGCAATCTATTTGTGCAGGTTATTAATGACAGGTTTGGCATTGTTGAGGGACTCATGACCACTGTCCACTCTATCACTGGTACGTATTTATATTTGGTTTCATTGGGTTGATTCTTGAAAATATGTATATTTGACTCAATAGTAACTGTTGTTTTGGTGATCAGCTACTCAGAAGACAGTTGATGGTCCATCAATGAAGGACTGGAGAGGTGGAAGAGCTGCTTCCTTCAACATTATTCCTAGCAGCACTGGTGCCGCCAAGGTATCATTTCAGCCTCTTATTTGTTTTAATTGATTTTGATTGAGAAATTATGTTGAATCTGATTTTTGTATCATGGTTGTTGATAGGCTGTTGGGAAAGTGTTGCCATCCCTCAATGGAAAATTGACCGGAATGTCTTTCCGTGTTCCAACCGTTGATGTCTCAGTTGTTGATCTCACCGTTAGACTTGAGAAAGCTGCAACATACGACGAAATCAAGAAGGCCATCAAGTGAGAACCATCAAGGACCCTCAGTCCTAACCATATCATATTAGAATTTATTGGGTACTTACAAAAGATTTTGGTTAAAACTTTTCAGGGAGGAATCTGAAGGCAAAATGAAGGGAATTTTGGGATACACTGAGGATGATGTTGTGTCTACCGACTTTGTTGGTGACAACAGGTATAAAAAATATTGTCTGTAGAGTGATATACAGTTTTCTGATCTTATAAATGGCGAGAGCAAATAATTGAAATATTGGGTTTGTGTTTATAGGTCAAGCATTTTCGATGCCAAGGCTGGGATTGCATTGAGCGACAAGTTTGTGAAGTTGGTGTCATGGTACGACAACGAATGGGGTTACAGTTCTCGTGTCGTTGACCTTATCGTTCACATGTCAAAGGCCTAAGCTTACACCGGCGAGAGTTTGTGTGTGGTTGAGTTCGTACTGTTCTGAATAAAAAAAAGGAGAAAAGAAAACTCGAGTTGTTATGTTTTTTCACTGATTCCATGCGCAGTCATGAGAGTTTGTAGCTTTTGTCTTTTTGCTTTCTCTTAATGTTTCCCTGCTTTATTTACTGAAACCATTGGTTTGGTTTTTTATGTTAATTAAGTTTTTAGTTCATTACTTTCTCGTGCTAACTCAAACCCAACTGGCAACTGGAACATTGAACGTCCTCTTCTCGTATTTTTAATAGTCTATTTGTACTTGAGCTTCTCCACCAAAATGGTTCTTCCTAGTCATATAGCTCACATTAGGTCAATCATCTTCGATTGAAAGCAAAAGTTACTGAGACGGATTTATTGGTTGATAAGCATCGCCACATTGTTTTTTAACGAATCAGCCAAGTTTGTTGAAACGGAGGATCAAAAATTGGAATTTAGTATTTCCTTGCAATTGCGAAGATCCAATTTTTTGGTTGACATCATTGTAAAATGATTGATATTATAATTTTATTTGCATGCTAACTTTTAAAGTTAATAGGAAACTCGTATTTTCAATAGTGACATGTTATTGCATGTGATAATACGATTATTTTATTACTTTATTAGTCGTAAATGAAGAGTAACATGCCACTATTGAAATGGTACTCATGAGATCACACGCTAGTTATTAAAGGAACATAGAAGTAAAGAAGGTTTTTATTGCAACATCAAAGAGAACAAAAACCACACATCAGTTGTAATGATACATCAAAGTTATATATATGACAATGTAACTTTTATTATTAAATAACGCATTCAAGAACACTTTTTCTGCAGTTCTTCACAAAGCACACGCATAATTCTAGAATTTCAAACCGGAACCTTTGAGTTTCTCCTCGACGATCATATCGATTTTATTTACCATTTCAGAGGTCATATAACTCTTCCAGTCACCAACTTGTCCTTTACGGAAATAAGTCTTGTAATCTACTCCACCCAAGGATCCAGTTTTGTTGATCTCCAAACTGCTTAAATTACTTAGAGAGCAAAGTTCCAAGATCTTGTCTACAGTTCCGCTATCTTCCTCTTCCTTAGTGAATGGACAATCCAAGAACTCTGCAAGTCTCTTGACCTGAGTACGAGGCTCCGCTTTCAACTCCTCGTACCTCATGAAAAGAAAATGCTTAGGATCTTCCAAGCTGCCTCGCCAATAGCTCTGTGCATGGTCCCAAAAGGGACCGTGTAGGGTAACTCCGTTGCAGAATGACTCAAATATAGCCTTGAAAGAATAATTCTCCGCTCGAATGATCTTTTCATTTTGGCTAAAATCTCCCCATTCTACTCCCTTGTTGGCATTGAGGAAACACCAAAGTGACACCAACACGTCTTTCACGTTCCTGCACACGTACACTACCTTGCAAGGAGACTTCTTCAAGGGTAGTTTAAGCGCGTCCAAGGACATATGAGTTGAGAACAATCTCGGAGATGATGATGATGATGATGATGATAAGAACTTGGTCAAGTCCGGTTTTGAGCTGTTGAGATACAGATCTAGCTCGAGGTACGGTACTATCTCATGAGGGTTATGAGATAGCAGAGGATGATGATGATCTTCTAACGAGTGTTTTGATCGTTGAACGAGTGCAAATGTGAGTGCTTTGAGCCAAGTCGTGCCCGATTTGTAGAAAGAAGCAACAACTATATCGGTTTCTTGTGGCTGAAAACTCGAGTGTATATTGGGGATTGATTGGAGAACGTCTTCGTAGTACCAATATCCTTGGTACTTGAAAAGCTTGTTCCCAAGGTAATCTATCTCCCAAGGAAGTGAAGAGATCAAAATTTTGGTTTCTTCGCTTTGATTTTCTTCTTCTTCTTCTTCTTCTTCCCTCAAGTTCCTTAGAATATCTTTCTCATCCATTTTTTTTGGTTCTTGTTTTGTTAAGTGAACATTTTAGTTGATTTTAAAGTGCTAAACTTAAATGCAGCATTTTACTAATATAAAATTACGCTCCATTATTGACCTTATATACATAGAACAAAATAATGTTATAATCTTCGACTTTTTTCTAACAAATATTAACCAATCATGTCACTAAGAAATTAAAAAATACTAGTATATAGGAATCTAGTCCATTGTATATATCGTAAACATGGACACTTCACCAACGAACATGCATGGGGTCTTTTTATAAGGTTCTTTATACCGAAACCATTGTTTTGGTTTTTATGATAATTGAGTTAGTTTTGTGGCTTTTCCGTTCAACTAAAAGTCTCATTATGTCAACTGCTATTAAACCGGCGCACATGGCATGTTTTATGAAATTAAGGTCAATTGGACTCCAACTTTTCAATTATTAAAAAAAAAGAAAAATGATTGTTGTATGCCTTGGCGAAGAAGAAAAGCCGCTAGCTTTATTCATTATCAAACGAAACAAAAACAACAACACATCACTAAGAATCTTAAACTCTTAACCTTACATCAAAGTAACTTTTATTACATTGCATACAAGAAAAGAACAAACCAGCATTATTAGGTTTGAGATTAAACCTGTTCCCACACATATACATAGAGATATGAACTCTACAATTTCAAACCAGAGCCTTGAAGTTTCTCCTCAACAATCATGTCGATTTTGTTTTCCATTTCAGGAGTCATATAACTCTTCCAATCACCAACTTCCCCTTTACGGAAAAAACTCTTGAAACTTACTCCTTCCGACAAGCTTCCTGTTTTGTTGATCTCCAAACCGCTAAGGTTTCTTAGAGAACAAAGTTCCAAGATCTTGTCTACACCTCCACTATCTTCTTCTTCCTTTGTGAATGGACAATCTAAGAACTCTGCAAGTCTCTTGATTTGCACACGAGGCTCCGTCTTCAACTCCTCGTACCTCAAGAAAAGCACATGCTTAGGATCTTCCAAGCTTCCTCTCCAATAGCCTAACACATTTTCCCATAAGGGACCGCATAAGTTAACTCCGCTACATAAAGACTCGAACAAAGCCTCGAGACTTAAATTGTTTTCTCCACTCATGGAGTTTTCGAAACACCAAAGTGATACCAATACGTCTTTCACGTTCCTGCACACGTACACGATCTTGCAAGGAGACTCTTTCAACGGTACTTTAAGCGCATCAAAGGACATGTGGGTTGAGAACAATCTCGGAGATGATGATGGCAACTTGGTCAAATCCGGTTTCGAGCTTTTGAGATAAAGATCGAGCTCGAGGTACGGCACTAGCTCATGAGGATTATGAGTTAGCAGAGGATGATTGTCTGAAGTGTGTTTTGATCTTTGCGCGAGTGCGAATGTGAGTGCCTTGAGCCAAGTCGTACCCGATTTGGGGAAAGAAGCAACAATTATATCCGTTTCTTGTGGCTGAAAGTTTTTGTTGAAATTGAGGATTGCTTGGAGAATATCTTTGTCGTACCAACATCCTTGGTACTTGTACAACTTGGTCCCTGAGCAATCTATGTCTGAAGGAAGTGAAGAGATCAAACTTTTGGTTTCTTCACTTTGGTTTTCTTCTTCTTCTTCTTCTTCTTCCTTCAAGTTCCTTGGAATATCTTTCTCACCCATTTTTGTTTTTGCTTTTGTGTCGAGTGTTGTGACTTATTGCAATCGCAAAATTACTATTTATAGTGTTGGATGTTAACGTAGTAGTTGATCAAACACTCACGTTACACACGTTGAAAGCTGATGTGTACAAAACATGTGATCTTTCATATCTTGAGAGATCCTTTATAACGTTCATGAAATAACGTGGTGGTTGATTTATTTTTTTCAACCCGTAATATAAGATTGTTAAATTACAAACATACAAAAGTCCAACTAACTTATATTTGGATTTTAGCCTCAAAAACAAAACTTGTATTTGGTGGCATAAGAGGCATAATATCAAGTTGATAAGACATTTTGTTTTGTATACCAATAAAGTGATCTTGAAATCTTGAGTGATCGAAGTTGGTGGCATGAAACGATTTCTAGCAATTCGAAACTGGCAACGTGATTTGTAAATTGTTGTAAGAAAATGTTAACTACTACAAATTCTTTCCTTTTTTTTCTTTTAATACAAATTCATTGACCTGAAGTTTCCGGTTCTACATCGCAGAAAGTTGTTTACAGCTAATTTCGGTGATGGAAAAGTCTAATCTTGACAAAAAAAACTTCTCTATAAGATTACATAAAATGTTCTTGAAATTCTTCTTCTTCAACAAGAAGTATTTTGAAGCGCTTCAGCTAGCAATAGACAAAACACAAAGAGCAAAAGTGTGGGGATTATTAACTTGCAAGTTCGGCAATCACGACAAATTAAACTAGTGTAAACTTATTTACTAATACAGTACATATTTACTAATTACCCCATCAATGAAGATGAAATTAGCTTTACAGATAACTAAACAGTTAAAAATTAAAACTAAAAGATTTTCTGCTGCCGGGCTTTAAACCCGGAAAGGTCATCAACAAAGATGTATTTACCCTTTGTGCTACAGCGGATATTTGGTTAAATCATACATATTTACTAATATATACAATAACTAGAGACAGATAATTAGAAAATTTAAAATTAAATAAAAAAACTTTTACACTGCCTTTGAACCTAATAAGTTCAACAATGAAGATGAATTTAGCCTTTGTGCTACAACATGTTTTTTGTAAAATCATGAATATTTATTAATCTATACAATATCGAAAGACATATAATTAAAAAGTTTGAAACTAAAAAGTGGTTTTCTACTGCCGGATTTTGAAATTTAAACCCGATAAATTCAGCAATTATGATGAGTATAGCTTTTTTGTGATACTGCGGAATTTTGTTACGCAATAAGAAATTTACTAATATATACAATATTGAAATGGATTGTTTGAAAAAAAAAAAAAAAAA